>FWPV01014134.1_pt1 | contig 11798 bp, 8 predicted proteins | sample 2228371 | NCBI WGS metagenome assembly FWPV01 (sample SAMEA103939776, study PRJEB20133) | metagenome | reverse complement strand
CCTTGCTCTAGGGGTATCGCCCGAAGTTGTCTCTGCCGGAGTGGAAGCCGTCGAGCTGGTTGATGGTCGTCTTCAAAGGGTTCCAATTCCGGCGCAATTCGGTTTTGAGGTGGTAGTGGACTATGCACATACGCCGGATGCCATGGAAAAGAGCTTGGAATGTTTAAAAGAAATGACGGGAGGCCGGCTTCTGGTGGTGTTCGGTTGCGGTGGTGATCGGGATCGCGGAAAACGCCCGCTTATGGGTGCCGTTGCGGCCCGATTTGGCGACCTGGTGATACTGACCAGTGATAACCCGCGCAGCGAAGTTCCGGCAGCAATCATTGGGGAAATTGAACCCGGTGTCCGGGCACTCGGCATGCAGCGCATCGGTCCCCATCGGCCCCCTCCTGGTGTCAAGGGGTATGCCGTTGAGGAAGACAGAAAGAAAGCCATTGAGCTGGCTCTGGCGTGGGCAACTCCCGGAGACATTGTTTTCATCGGTGGTAAGGGGCATGAAACCTATCAAATCATCGCAGGACGGGTTGCCCCTTTTGATGACCGGGTGGTTGTTCGAAACTATGTTACCGCCTCGCCGGCGAAGGCATCGGCGCCGAAAGGAAAGCAGTCGGAAAATGCATTGGACCGTTGCTAAAATTGCTCAGGCCGCAGGCGGAGAGCTCTTGCAGGGGGATCCAGAAGAAGTCATTCGCGGGATTTCGACCGATACACGTTCGCTTGAACCCGGCGACTGTTTTGTGCCTCTCAAAGGAGAAACCCATGACGGTCATGACTTCATTGCCCAGGCCCTTGCCAAAAAGGCTGCCGCAGTGTTGTCCGCCCGCCGCGACGTGGAATCGAAGGTTCCCCGGGAGACAGCCGTGATAAGGGTCGCTGATACTCTTTACGGGCTGGGTGAATTGGCCCGCTGCCACAGGGGAGCGCATTCAATGCCGGTGATCGGTGTCACCGGGAGCAACGGCAAAACCAGTACCAAGGAAATGATTGCGGCTATTCTGGGGGTTCACCACAATGTCCAAAAGAATGCCGGGAATTTTAATAACTTAGTCGGAGTGCCGCTGACCCTGCTTTCCCTGGAAGCTCAGCACCAGGTGGCGGTGATCGAAATGGGAATCAACGTTTTTGGAGAAATGCAGCGATTGGTGGAAATCACCAAACCTACTGCGGGTCTGGTGACTAACATACATCCGGCTCATCTGCAGGGCCTCGAGTCCCAGGAGCATATTCTGGAAGAAAAGGGCAGGCTGTTGACCTCCCTGTCAGAGGAACAACTGGCCGTCATCAATCTCGATGATCAGCGTCTGCGGTCCTTTGCCAAGGGTCTCAAAGCGCGCACAGTAACCTACTCTATTGCCGATTCAAGTGCTCAGGTGCGGCTTGCGGGTAACGTGAAGGTTGACCGGGGGGTGAGCAGCTTTGCGCTGGCACTGGAAAATCAGGTTGTTCCGGTTCGTCTTGCAGTGCTTGGTGCTCATCAGGTGCAGAATGCTGTGGCCGCGGCTGCAGTGGCTTATGGAATGGGAGAGTCCGCAGACACTATTGTCGAGGGTTTATCCCGGCACCGCCCGGTCCGGCAACGCATGGAAATGTATCAGCTGCCCGATGGAGTGGTTCTGATCGACGATACCTACAACGCCAACCCAATGTCCATGGTTGCCGCTGCCCGAGCTGTTGTGGAAGCCGCTCATGGGCGGCCTGTGATTTTTGTGTTTGGGGAAATGCGCGAAATGGGTCCGGAAGGCCCCAGGTTGCATTGGGAGGTGGGACGGCAAATTGGCGCCATGCGAGTGCATAGGCTTGTTACCCTGGGCGGCCTGGCAGCAGAGCTCAATCGAGGAGCGAGGGAGTCCGGCATGGCCGTTGAAGCCTGTCACCACGCTGCGGACCACCAGGAAATAATCGATTTGTTGCGCGCTTTGAAGGTGAAGGACGGTTGGATCCTGGTCAAAGGATCGAGAGGAATGACCATGGAACGGATTGTGCGAGGGTTGTTGGATGCCGCCTGAAGGAGACCGATCCCGAAAGAAGGTTTTGGTTGTGGGTTTGGGCGTTTCCGGCCGGTCCGTGAGTGAATTGCTGCTGCGGCAGGGACACGAGGTGATCGCAACGGATCTCAGATCCCGGGAGCAAATTGGGCGCGAGCTGGATTTGCTCGAGCGACAGGGTTGCTCTTTCAGGTTGAGTTCTCATCGGCAGGAGGATTTTCTGAGTGCGGATCAGATTATTGTCAGCCCCGGTGTTCCGCTTGATCTGCCGTTCCTGCGAGAGGCTGCGGCGAGAGGCATAGAAATAACCGGCGAACTGGATTGGGCCTGGAGCCAGGTCGCTGTGCCCGTCGTGGCGGTTACGGGTACCAACGGCAAAACAACGACCACGTCTCTCATCGGGGAAATTCTCAAGAATGCGGGGAGGAAGGTTTTTGTCGGCGGGAACATCGGTACGCCTCTCAGCCAGTGGATTCTATCGAACCAAAAAGCCGACATGCTGGTGCTGGAAGTGAGTAGTTTTCAGCTGGATAGTGCATCCCATTTTCGGCCCGAGATTGGGGTGCTGCTCAATGTCACTGAAGATCATCTGGATCGCTATAGTGATTTTGCCGCTTACATTGATTCCAAGTTCTCGCTTTTTTCACGCCAGGACGGCGCGCACACCGCCATTGTCAATGGTGATGATGCACTCTGCCGTCAGCGCATGTGCCAAATCCAGAGTCGTACTCTGTTCTTCAGCCGCAGTGATCCGCTTGCCCATGCTGCAGTCCGTGCCGGCAAAGCCCTGATAAAGATTCCCGGTATTGAGCCGTTTGCCTTGAATCTTGAAAGGGCCGGTCTAAAAGGTGTGCATAATGAGGAAAACATTCTGGCTGCGGCCCTCGTTGGAGCGGTATTGGGGATTTCGCCCAAGAGTATGGAGGAATCCATCGAACAATGCAGCAGCATGCCGCACAGATTGGAATGGGTCGGCAACTGGCATGGAGTTGATTTTTATGACGACTCTAAAGCCACCAATGTGGGAGCCGTTCTAAAGGCACTGGAAAGTTTTGATCGGGGGGTCTTATTGCTGCTGGGCGGAAGAGATAAGCTTGGTTCCTATGAAGAGTTGGGGCGTTCTCTGAAGGCCAGGGGCAAGGGCGCCATGGTATACGGCGAAGCCGCCCCAAGACTTTATGGGGAGCTCAAGAGGTGGGTTCCCATCTGGAGTTTTTTGGACTTGTCGGAAGCTTTTACGCAGGCGGTGCGAGTGGCGGAGCCGGGTGATACGGTGCTTCTCTCACCGGCCTGTTCTTCCTTTGACCAGTATACAAGCTATGCCCAGCGCGGCGATCATTTCAAGCGGTTGGTCATGCAGTTGCTTGCAGCAGAGCAACAGAGAACCCCCCGCCAGGGATGTTTGGAGCCAGGGTGTTAGCCGGTCAGGCCGCCTTTGAACAGCGGCGATAGAGAGCGACGATGACGAATCCCGTCAGCAGATTACCACAACAATTGGGCGATTTCCGCGAGGAGAGCTGCAACGACGGGGGGCGGAACCTGCTGTCATTGGACTTGCAGCTTTGGATTGAGGTCTTGCTGCTCATTATCCTGGGTGTGGTCATGATCTACAGTGCCAGTTTCGTCATGTCGTTTCAAAAAACCGGCGATACGGCTCACTACGTAAAGCGACAGCTGGTTTGGATTATATTGGGATTGAGCGGAATGATCGTGATCAGCAGGATTGATTACCGCATCTATGAGAGCCATGCGCGATGGATCCTGCTTGCTGCTGTTGCGGCGCTGCTGCTGGTTCTAATTCCCGGCATCGGTGTGAAACTCAACAATGCGCGACGTTGGGTCAGTTTGGGATATTTCAACCTGCAACCGGCCGAATTTGCAAAAGTGGCCTGGATCATTTTTCTCAGTAGTTCACTTGCCGCGAAACAGGAACGGATCAAGAAAATAACGGTCGGTTTTCTACCGCCCATGATTTGGTGTGGAATATTGGCGGTTGCGCTGCTTCTAGAGCCTGATTTCGGTACAGCTTTTATCATATCGTTGCTGACCGCATTAATGCTGACCGTGGCCGGCGTGCCCATTCGCCATCTGCTGATTCTCGCACCAATAGGGGTTGCCGGTCTGTATCATTTTGTCTATTTGGTCCCCTATCGCTGGGAACGAATCACGGCTTTTATGAACCCCTGGACCGATCCTCTTGATTCCGGATACCAGCTCATCCAGGCATGGATCGCCGTGGGATCCGGTGGCATATGGGGCAAGGGGCTCGGCGCAGGGCATCAAAAGCTGTTCTATCTTCCCGAGTCGTTTACCGATTTCATCATGGCGGTCATTGGTGAAGAAATGGGATTTGTGGGAATCCTGGCCATCTGCCTGCTGTTCTTCTTTCTATTCTGGACAGGCCTGAAAATCTCCCAGGAAGCACCTGATACCCTGGGGGCGTTCTTGGCACTTGGCATAACCATGCTGCTCTGCCTGCAGGCGCTTCTCAACATGGGGGTTGTACTGGGGCTGGCACCGACCAAAGGATTGCCGTTGCCTTTCATATCCTACGGCGGCAGCGCATTTACCGCCAATTGCCTGGCAATCGGCATTCTCATGAGCATTGCTCGCACTACGGAAAGACATTAGGCGGCCCATGTATAAGCGCTACAAACACATTCATTTCGTCGGGATAGGCGGCATTGGAATGAGCGGCATTGCAGAATTGCTGCTCAATCTTGGCTATCAAGTGAGTGGATCGGATGTTAGAGATGCGGATATAACGCGCAGACTGTCTCAGTTGGGCGCGGAGATAAAAATCGGCCATCATGCCGATCACATCGTCGGTGCCGACGTGGTGGTCCTATCCTCCGCCATCCCGGAGGATAACCCGGAGGCGCGTGCGGCTAGAACGTTGGGGAATGTTCCAGTGATACGCCGTGCAGAGATGCTGGCGGAGCTGATCCGCCTGAAGTATTCAATCCTGGTGGCGGGTGCGCATGGAAAGACGACCACCACTTCGATGGTTGCCACAGTCCTCGCGCGCGGTGGGCTGGACCCCACAGTCGTGATCGGCGGCAAATTAAACGCCTGGGGAACCAATGCCAAGCTCGGACGGGGTGATTTTATTGTGGCCGAAGCGGATGAAAGCGACGGTACCTTTCTGTTACTGCCGCCAACCATTGCGGTGGTGACTAATATTGATCTCGAACACTTGGATTTCTACCGCGACCTCGATCACATTCAGCAGTCTTTCCAGGAATTCATCAGTAGAGTCCCATTTTACGGGCAGGCCGTGCTTTGTTTGGAAGATGAGAATGTGCAGGCCATGCTGCCGCAGGTGCGCAAGCGTTTTGCCACCTATGGGTTTTCTCCGCAGGCCGATTTCCAGGCGCGAAATGTGCTCATGCATGGCCTCATGACTTCCTACAGGGCGTTCTTTCAGGGTCGGGAACTGGGAGTGGTGGAGATCCCCATACCGGGTCGTCACAATGTTTTGAATTCTCTTGCCGCCATCGCAGTGGCGCATGAACTTGAGGTGGATTGGGCCAGCATCCAGGCGGGATTGGCCGACATGACGGGGGTGCAGCGGCGCTTTCAGATCAAAGGCGAACGGCGCGGCGTCTTGGTTTTGGATGATTATGGTCATCATCCCACAGAGATCAGGAACGTGCTCGAGACACTTGCGGCGTGCTACCCGGACCGTCGCAAGATTGTCGTTTTTCAACCGCATCGCTACTCGAGGACCAAGGCCCTGCTGGACCAGTTCGCGCGCTGCTTTTATCAGTCGGATGTGCTGCTGGTGTCAGAAATTTATGCGGCCAGCGAGAGGCCCATCGCCGGGACAAGCGGTCGAGTGCTGGCGGATCAAATAGCAGTACACGGTCATCATGATCTACATTTTTCTCCGACCCTTGAGGAGGTTCTGACGAGACTAATGGATATAGTGGCGCCCGGGGATGTGGTCATTACCCTGGGCGCTGGAAACATCTGGCAGGTGGGTGAATGGCTGCTGGAACAGCTGCAGGGTGGCGATCGCTGAGTGCTGAGTCGAGGTGTCAAGAATCAACGAGGGGAAAGTTCATCATATGCAATTTGCAGCAACTCTTAGCCGGGAATGCTCAATTGAGATGGTAAGAGCAGGACTCAGCACTCAGCGATCGTCATCGCATGTCACACAACAATATCTTAACCAATTTCCAGGTGGCTGACCCGACATGGGAAAAAAGATCAACCGCTATAAGACTGGACGTACCGGACAAAAAAAGTTTTTGCGCAATCTATGCGGGCGGCTCTTGGGTCTGTCGCTGGTCATCTTTGGCCTGCCTTTGTTGAGTGCGGCTCTTGCTCATGCTTATTATGCCCTGCTTGATGCGGCCTGGCCGCAAGTACAGGAAATAGAAATCATAAACACCAGGCGCATGGAGCGCGGTGAAGTCCTCAATACGATGGGAGTTCCCAAAGGGGCGAACCTTTTCAGTGTGCGTGCAACCCACTTGTCAAGCCGGTTGGAGTCCCTGCCGTGGGTTCGTTCCGCGGTGGTTCGCATTGACCTCTCCGGAAAGATGGTGGTGGACATCTCCGAAAGGGAGCCGCTGGCCATTGTGCATATCACGGATTTTTTTCTGCTCGACAGGGAGGGCAAGCTTTTCTTGCAGACACAGCCGTTGGAATACCCCGACCTTTTGCTGGTGACCGGTATGACCGCCAATGATATCGACTCGGGGAAGCAGTTGAAAGAAATAAAATTGCAGATACTTAGAGATTTGCTTCAGGCGCTTGAGAAGGTGAGGAATTGGTTTCCTCCACGGCAGATTTCGCAGTGCCATTGGCAGGAAGGCGCAGGAATTATTCTTTACACCACCCGGGGAGGCATACCCATCCGACTGGGATTGCGGGACTTTGATGGCAAGTTGGCTCGCCTCAATCGAGTATTCGCCGTCTTGATGGATCGCGCATGTTTGGACGCGGTGAAGCGTATCGATCTTGACTATCCCAACCGGGCTTACATTGAGGGGAATTTTGCCTCGGCAAAAGGGATATGACAATTCTGCTAGGCTCTGCCGTCACAGGTTAGGGGAAGGACGAAGCCCATGGGAAGAAAAGAGGAGCTCATCGTTGGTCTGGATCTTGGTACTACAAAGATCTGCGCCGTTGTCGGTGAAGTCACCCCGGAGGGAATCGATATAGTGGGGGTGGGAACCTACCCCTCGGTCGGCATGCGGGGTGGAGTGGTGGTGAATATTGAACAGACGGTGAATTCCATCAGGAAGGCGGTGGAAGAGGCCGAGTTGATGGCCGGCTGTGAGATTTCGTCAGTCTATGCCGGAGTTGCCGGAACACACGTGCAGAGTCTCAACAGTCACGGCGTCATTGCAATTAAGAGCCGTGAGGTCACGCAAGCCGACATCGAGCGTGTTCTGGATGCAGGCAAGACGATTGCCATGCCTTACGATCGTCAAATCCTGCATGTGCTTCCACAGCAGTACATTGTTGATGATCAGGAGGGCATCCAAGATCCCTTGGGAATGTCCGGTGTCCGCTTGGAAGCCAAGGTCCATATCATTACAGGAGCCATCAGCGCCGTCCAGAACATCATCAAATGCTGCGAAAAGGCCGACCTCATGGTGCAGGATGCGGTCCTTGAATCGCTCGCTTCAAGTGAGTCCGTACTCGATGTGGATGAAAAGCATTTGGGAGTCGGTTTGGTCGACATGGGAGGTGGAACTACCGATGTGGCAATCTTTCAGGATCACGCCATTCGTTACAGCTGCGTGGTGGGTTTGGGCGGCAACCACATTACTTCGGACATTTCGGTAGGTCTGCGCACGTCAATCGATGAAGCGGAAAAGATCAAGAGGAAATATGGTTGTGCCATGCTGGATTGGGTCAATCCGCAGGATGTCATCGAGGTGGGATCCGTAGGGGGACAGAAGCCAAGGCAATTGGCTCAGTCCATCCTGACGGAGATCATTGCGGCCAGGGTGGAAGAGATTCTGAAAATCGTCGAATGGGAGTTGGTCCGCTCGGGTTACATTGAATCGCTTCACGCCGGTCTGGTTTTGACAGGGGGTGTGGCGTTGCTCCCGGGCATAAAGGAACTGGCCGAAAAAGCTTTTGATATGCCCGTTAGAATCGGTGTGCCGTACAGCTTTCACGGGCTCGGTGATGTGGTGAAGAACCCGATTTACGCGACTGCCACCGGGTTGATCCTGTACGGATGGAAACATGGCAGCCCGGTCGTTAGGGAAAAGCCCAAATTGCTCAACAGAGTGATTGAGACCATGAAGGGTTGGTTTAGAGAGTTTTGGTAAGGGCGGGTGTCAATGGAGCTTTGTAACAGGTGTTAATCTCTGGGATACTTGAAGGGGGGAAGATGAAAAGCATGGATGATGCCATAATCAACAGAGCCAAAATTAAAGTTTTTGGGATCGGTGGCGGTGGCGGAAATGCCATCAACAACATGATCAATGTCGGACTCGACGGTGTCGAATTTATTGCCGCCAACACGGATTTTCAAGTGCTTGAGCGCAATCTGGCTCCGACTAAAATTCATCTGGGAGTGAACTCCACCAAAGGACTGGGGGCAGGCGGCAACCCGGAAGTTGGGAGCAAGGCAACCCAGGAGGACATTGATAAGATCAAGGAGGCCATTGACGACAGTGATATGGTTTTCATCACGGCCGGTTTGGGTGGTGGTACGGGAACCGGAGGGGCGCCTGTGGTGGCGCAGGTCTGCAAAGAAATGGGGGCCCTCACGGTAGCCGTGGTGACCAAACCGTTCGCCTTTGAAGGCAAGGTGAGGCTGCGCAATGCGGATCAGGGTCTCAATTCGCTGCAGCAGGTGGTCGATACTCTCATCACCATCCCCAATAATCGTCTCCTGTGCCTGGCCGACAAGCGGGCGACCTTCCTGGAAATGTTTAAGCGAGCAGATGACGTTTTGCTATACGCGGTGAAGGGCATTTCAGATCTTATCATCAACCCGGGCTATATCAACGTCGATTTTGCTGATGTGAAAACGGTCATGGCGGAGATGGGGCTTGCGCTGATGGGAACCGGCGCCGGAAGAGGAGAAAACCGTGCGGTGCACGCTGCTCAGCAGGCCATTTCGAGCCCGCTGTTGGAAGACATTTCCATCCATGGTGCCAAGGCCGCCCTCATCAATATTTGTGCCGGGCCGGACCTTGGCATGCACGAGTTTGAAGAAGCCTCCTCAATCATTCACAAAGAGGTGGACGAAGATGCGCACATCATCCTCGGTATGGCCATCGACCCCAACATGGAAGACGAATTGCGGGTAACGGTGATTGCAACCGGCATAGGGTGCATTGAGCAGCAGCACAAGGTCGAGTCGTTGTCTCGGCAGGCTCAACGACGCATTCACGCCGATGGTGTTGTGCCCGAAATCAACTACGATTATTTACAGATCCCCACCGTGGTCCGTCACCGGACCTTCAGGGAAGAGCGGACGGAGGAGCAGCCGACCAAAAAACGCACGTTTCTGCGCAGGCTGACCGGCGCCGGCGGTTCCGATGAAGAGGACCTGAGCATCCCGACATTCATAAGACGTCAGGCAGATTGATCCGGCCTTTACTTTTCCACCCGGAGGGGTTAGAGGATCACAATCTGCAGCGGTGTTGCAGCGGGACGGTATTGACAGGGTGTGCAGATTGTGGGGTTTCTCTCACCCCTATACAAGTGGTGCGCCGAGCGTCTGAATCAGGTCATGTCGTGGAGATTGAAGCAGCGCCAGAAAAACTGGCTGGCTCAGGAAAAGGGAACCATTGTCAAGGATTGGGGGGGCAAGTTATGCGTTGCCCTCGCGTTTCCCAACCGCTACGTGGTTGGCATGTCAAATCTCGGTTTTCAGTCGGTTTATGGTTTGCTCAATGAACACGCCAATATCGTCTGCGAACGGGTCTTCTACCCGGAGACGGAAGATCTCAAAGAATTGCAGCTGAACCCCGGCCACTTGCTTTCAGTGGAATCGCAGCGGCCGATCCAGGATTTTCATCTACTCGCCTTTTCCATTCCCTTTGAAAATGACTACGCCCATGTGGTGGAGATGCTGTGCCTGGCAGGCATCCCGCCACAAGGTAGAAAACGCGGCGTGAGCCATCCTCTGGTGGTTGCCGGAGGAGTTGCGGTATTTCTGAACCCGGAGCCGCTGGCGGATTTCCTTGATGGTATGCTGATCGGTGAAGCCGAAGCTATTGTCCCGGATTTGCTGCAATGTTTACACACTCACACAGGTGAAAGGCGCGCGCGCCAGGACCTTCTCGCGGTCCTTGCCAGAGAGGTTAAAGGGTTCTATGCGCCGTCGCTCTACCAGGTTTCATATCGAGCCGACGGCACCATAAACAGGGTAGAACCCTCTTCAGATAACGACCTGCCGGAAAGAATCGTTTATCGAAGAGGTGATCTCACAAGAAGTTCCCCCTGCCGTTCTGTCATCCTCACACCAAACACCGAGTTCAGCAGTGTCCATTTGATAGAAATAGGTCGCGGGTGCGGCAGGGGTTGCAGGTTCTGTGCGGCAGGCTTTGTGTATCGGCCCGTGCGTTATCATTCAGCAGAGAAGCTGGTGGCGGCTCTTAACGGCAAAATTGTCGATACACCGCGGGTCGGACTGGTGAGCGCCGCCGTCTCAGACCATCCCGAGATTTCACTCTTGTGTCAAGACCTTATGGATCGGGGCGCGACCCTCTCCTTTTCATCGCTTCGGGCCGACGCCATTGATCCTCGAGTTAGGGCTGCGCTGGAGTCCGGCGGGCGTCAAGCAGTGGCCATTGCTCCCGAGGCCGGTTCTGAGCGATTGCGCCGCGTCATCAACAAGAATCTATCCCTCGAAGAGATCTACGCGGCTGTTGAAACACTGACGGGAATCGGCATCCTGCATCTCAAACTCTACTTCATGATCGGTTTGCCCACCGAGAATCTTGATGATCTTCAAGCCATTGTGGACCTTGCCAAGGGCATCAAACATCATGTGTTGAAGATCAGCCGCGGGAAACAGCGTATCGGGAGCATCACTTTGAGTATTCACAGTTTTGTACCAAAGGCCTTCACCCCGTTTCAGTGGGTCCCGTTTTGTGGAGTGCAGGAGTTGAAAAAGCGAGGCAAATGGATTCAGAGGGAACTGCAGAAGCTGCCCAACGTGCGCGTCCACTTTGATTTGCCCAAATGGGCTTATGTGCAGGCTTTGCTCGCGCGGGGCGACAGAAGAGCCGGGGCATTCCTGGAAAAAACAGCCGTCGGCGGGCTTTCATGGTCGCAGGCCATGAAAGCGGTACCTTTCAACCCTGATTTTTGGGTCATGCGGGAGCGGGAACACGACGAAGTTTTTCCGTGGGAAATCATTGACCACGGCATCAGGCGGGATTTCTTGTGGGAAGAGTACCAACGGGCGTTGCAGGAAAAGTCCACCCGACCCTGCCCGGCAGACGGCAAATGCCGACGCTGCGGTGTCTGCGAGCCTTGATCCTCACCTCCACCCAGCATCGTAACTTCATTCACCCATTATTGAACTTGCCAACCTTCACTTATATACTTAGACTACAAAAATCTGTTGACTCGATAAGATATAATGGTTTTTGCCGGTCAACGAATATTTGGCTATTTGTGAGGAGAACAGCAGGCAATGCAGCAACAGGATTACTATCAAACTCTTGGAGTTTCCCCGGACGCGACCGGTGAAGAAATCAAGAAGGTCTACCGTAAGCTGGCTTTGGAAACGCACCCTGACAGAAACCCCAATGATCCATCGGCGGAAGAGCGCTTCAAGAAAATCAGTGAGGCCTATGGGGTTCTGGCCGACAGCCAAAAACG
>FWPV01014132.1_pt1 | contig 11800 bp, 11 predicted proteins | sample 2228371 | NCBI WGS metagenome assembly FWPV01 (sample SAMEA103939776, study PRJEB20133) | metagenome | reverse complement strand
AGTCGGAGGTCCTCGACCTGGACGGACGGCTCGTGGCGACGGTGATCATCGACTGGGCGATGACCGACGGCCGGGTGCCGGTCCGGATCCCCGCCGAGTTCGAGCACGCACCGATCGACGGCCCGGGCCCCTTCTCGCCGGTCCGGATCGACCTGCCGGAAACGCCGCCGGACGCCACGACGCTGCACCTCCAGCCCCGCCGCCGCGAGCTCGACCCGATGAACCACACGAACACCGGCGTCTACCTCGACTGGCTCGACGAGGTGATCGCGACGGCCGGGCCGGCCGGCGAGGCGGCGATCCTCGCGCTGCCGCGCACTTACCAGCTGGAGTACCTGCGACCTGCGGCCCCGGGCGCCGCCCTCGTCTCGTCGGCCTGGCGCGACGAAGCCGGCTGGGCCTACCGGCTGGCCGACCCGGACGGCGCCGACCTCCTGCGGGGACGCCTCGACCCAGCCTGACACCCGGGCCACGGAGGCGCAGCGCCGGTCATGCACGGCGCGGGCGCGTCCCGGCCGGCCCGCCGTGCCCGCCCGTGGAGTGTGTGGTCGCTGGGGCCTCCAGCAGCCCCCCGGAGTGGCCTCGCCGCAGCACGACGAGGAGCACCCACCCGATCGGGATCGGGGCCAGCCACTGGGCGATTCGGAACAACGTGACCGCAGCCGTTAGTTGCTCGGTCGTTCCCGGCCCCGCCAGGCTCGACAGGATGCCGATGTAGGCGACCTCGGCGACGCCGACGGCTCCCGGCGTGATCGGCACAAGCGACACGATCGCGACGACCCCCATCGTCGCCAGCACGGCCGCGGGCGAGAGGACCTCCGGCCCGACCCCGACGCACCAGAGGGCGACCTGGAGGACGATGAACCAGGCGAGACGGCCGACGACGGCCGCGGCGAACCCCCGCCGGCCCCGCCGGGTCAGGATGGCCGCGGAGCGCTCGCGCAGGGCGAGAACGCCCTCCTCGATGCCCGTCGGTGGCGTCCTCCCGAGTCGCTTCCAGGCGCGCCTGGCCATCGAATCGAGCCAGCCGCCCAGCTGCCGCGCGAAGTGCTCCGACTTCACGATGGCGGCGAGCAGGGCCGCCGCCACTGCCAGCGCCGCGAGGCCGACGACGGCGAGCGCGATGGCCTCCGGCGGGGCCGGCTGGCCGCCGACCAGCAGGGCGGCCGCGGCGATCGGCGGCAGGGCGAAGCAGGCGAAGGTCTCGAACAGCGCCGCGAGGGCGATCCCGGCGCTCGCGACATCGGCGGGGATCGACCACTGGCGGTACAGCACGAACCGGGTGGCGACGTCGGTCGGCCCGGGCACGGTGCTGACGACCGCCCGGGCCGCCAGGTCGGAGCCGACGGCATGCGGCCAGGACAGCCCGGAGACGAGGACGCGGGACGGACCGGCAGTGGCGACGCAGGCGACGACCGAGACGCCGACGAGGATCGCCAGCTGTCCCGTGGTCAGCGTGGCGAGTGCGGCGCGGACCGCCTCGACGTCGACGAGTCGCGGCAGCACGATCCCGAAGACCGCCACGAGGACGGCAATCAGCAGGAGAGCGCGTCGCGCCATCGCCGGGCGGTCGAGGGACCGCGCCGGCTGCGACGTCGACGCGCCCGAGCCGGCGCCGGGTGACGCGGCCGCCGGTGTCATCTCGTCGCTCGCGCCGGCGGGTCGACTCGGTCGCGGAACAGGATCGCGAGATCCCGCGAAACCGGATGTGCCTCGAGGACCATGACCAGCCCGACCGTGAGGGGGACCGCGAGGAGCACCCCGGCCGGACCGAGAATCCAGGCCCACACGACGACGGCGATGAGGGCGGCCAGCGGGCTCAGGTTGAGCTCGCTACCCATGGCCAGCGGCTGGAGGAGCTGGTCCTGGGCAAGGTTGATGAGCGCGTAGCCGACGATCACCAGCGCCGCCACCCCGGGCCCGCCTTCGAGGAGCGCGAGGATCGTCGGCGGAACGACGGCGATGATGGTGCCGATGTTCGGGACGAAGCTGGCGAAGAACACGAGCACCGCCCAGAGGACGGGGAGCGGCACGCCGAGCACGACCAGGAGCGCCGACGTCAGCACGGCGGCAGACAGCCCGAGCTTGGTGCGCACGACGAGGTACCGCTGCAGGTCCGTGCCGAAGCGCTCGAGGCCGCGCAGGAGCGGGTGCTGATCGCCGACTGCTGCGGCGGCTCGCGCCCGGAACGACCGGGCGCCGACCAGCGCGTAGACGACCGTGAACGCGACGACGAGCATTGCCCCGCCGGCCTCGGAAGCCGCCGATGCCAACGGCTCGACGAACGCGAGGACCCGCTGCGGGGTGATGACCGCCGTGACGGCACCCGCATCGACGCCGAGCGGGAGCTGGGCGAGGACGTCGCGCCCCGCCGCGAGCCCCGTTTCGAGACGATCCTCGTAGCGGGGGATCAGAACCACGAGCTGGCCCACCGCCAACGCGACGACGCCGGCCGAGAGCAGGACCACGGCGAGGACGATCGCGATCGTGACGGCCAGGGCGGCTCCGTGCGCAGCGCCCCGCCGCTCCAGTGCACCGACGGTCGGCCAGGCGACGAGCGCGATGAAGAGCCCGAGCAACACCGGGAGGACGACGGGAGCCGTCTCGCGGAGTGCGAGCGCCCCGACGAGGACGAGCACCAGCCCGCCGCCTGCCGCGAGTGGGCCGGCAGGGCGAGCGTGGCTGCCCGTGCGGGAGATGCCGTGGCGGCGACGTCCAGTCACGTCGCCGCTCCCGAGCCGACGGTGGACGGGAGGCCGCGGGCGATCCCGGCGGGGCCGGTCGGCGGTGGGGGCGACGTCGCCCCCGCCCTCACCGCAATCACGTTCCGGCCACCCGGTCGTCCGGCGCATGGCGCCCTCCAGGAGACGGAACACCGGTGATAGCTCAGCTCGACACCTACGCGTCGAGCACCGACTTGACCTCGTGGAGCCGGTACGCCAGGCCGAGGCTCGACGCCCCGAACACGACCGACCAGGCCCCGACGAGCCACACGAGCGAGATCAGCCCCTCGCTCGGGAAGACGACCAGCAGCACGCCGAACACGATCGACGCGATGCCGCCGAGCGCCATCAAGAGCTCGTTGTCGAGCTCCCGCCGCAGCTGGATCGCTGCGACGACCTGGAAGGTGCCCATCGCGATCGCCCATAAGGCCACCAGGTAGAGCAGCGACATGGCCGTCACGCTCGGCCAGATGAACGTGGCGATCCCGGCGACGATGCCGAGAACGCCCATGATCGCGACCGCCCAGCTGTGGCGCCGGGCGAGCGCGTCGCCCTGGGCCAGCGCGATGAGCAGCGACACGCCGTCGACGAGGACGTACGCGCCGAACAGGATGACGAGCGCCGTGAGCGTCGTCTCCGGCCAGATGAACGCGAGAACACCGAACACGATCGCGGCGATGCCGCGGATCGCGAAGACCCACCAGTCGCGGGCCACCAGACCAAGCATTGGAACGACCTTCCTTTCGTGTCGATTCCCTGTCGTGACGGAACCGATAAGGTCACCGGGTGCGGCGGGCGCCCCCGGTGACCCCGGCCGCCGTCACCCCACGAGCGCCTCGCGCGTGGCCTCGAGCGACTCCTTGGCGAGCCGGCGGGCTTCCGCGAGCTTCGCCTGGCGCGCCTCGTGCGACGCCTTCAGCTCCGCCGTGCGGGCCTCGATCTCCTGCCGCTTGCTCTCGCGTGCCTTCGCCTGCTGCTCACGCAGCGTGGCGAGCCGCGCCTCGAACTCGGCCTGCTGCTCGGCGATGCGCTTCTCGATCCGATCGTCGAGCGCCTCGAGCTTGCGCCGCTGCGTCTCGACCGACCGCCGCACGTTCGCCTTCGCCTCGGCGGAGGCATCCCGGAGCTCGGCGCGGAGATGCTCGAGCTCCATGCGCGCCGTCTCGGTTTCGCGGACCAGCTCCGCGTCGATGATGTCGCCGGGATAGTGGCGGAACGTGGCCCCGCCAAGGGCTCCCAGGCGCGTGTCGACGGGCGTCACCCACATCTCGTCGATGTCGGCGATGACGGCGGCCTTGCCGGGAACCAGCGCTGCCCCGACCTCGTCGACGAAGTCCATCCCGATGCCGGCGCTGAAGAGGTCGTACATCAGGCCGCCGAAGCCGCCGATGTAGGCGCCGACCGCGACGCCCACGGGACCCCCGAGCACCCCGACGAGGCCGCCCGTGACGATGCCGACCAGCGTGCCCACCGGCCCGCGGTCCGCCGTCTGGCGGACCATCACGGTCCCCGCGGGGTCCTTGGCGATCACCGTCGACGCGTACATCGTGATGTCGCCGTCTCGGTGCAGGTCCTTGAGGGCGCTCAGCCCCTCGAAGGCCATCGTCTCGGTGTCGAAGACCGAGACCAGGATCTTGTTGCCCACTTCTCGTGGCTCCTTTCGCACGGTCGCGAACTGTTCGCGACGATCGAGTGGAGCCTCAGGTCCGGCCGGATGAGCAGGCGTCGTCCGATCCGTCCGATTCGCCCGTCGGACGCGTGCCGGCGGGCGTTGACCGTTGGCGGGGCCGTCCAGCGCTGCCCTGGCTCCCACCGGGTGGCCGGGTGGGCAGGCCGTGGCGGGGGATCGGGTGCAATGGGGCCCGGGCACGACGCGCGAGCACGCGCGCGGCAGGTGGCCGGAGCGGTCCGTCAGCGCCGTGAGCGGTCCGTCAGCGGCTAGGGCGACGGACCTCGAGGAGCTCGAGCCCGAGGGCTTCGACCTGGGCCAGGACCCCGTGCAGCGCTGCCTGGTCGGGCAGCGCGCCCGTCAGCTCCGTGTCGCCGCGATCCGTGCGCGGATCGAGACCGGGGAACGCGGCGAGCAGGCGATCGCTCAGGATCCCGCGGATCCTGATCACGTACGTCGTCGACGCGAGATGCTCGTTCATGGGAGGCACCGTCGTCGCCGGCCGGATGAGCCCGCATCCACCGGATCGTGTGAGCGGCCGACGGGACGCGCCCGGCTTCAGCGGCCGACCTGGCGACCCGATCGCGCCGATGGCCCGACCAGGCCCAGTTCGCGCGCCCTATCCACGGCCTCGGAACGCCGATGCGCACCCAGCTTCTCGTAGATGTGGCGCATATGGGTCTTGACGGTGCTGGTCGACAGGAAGATCTCGGCCGCGATCTCGGGCGCCGAGAGGTTGCTCGGGAGGTAGCGGAGCACCCGGAGCTCGCTGTCGGTGAGCGCCTCGAGCAGCTCAGGCGGCCTGCCGCTCCGGGCTTGCGCGGGTGAACCGCCAAGGACGCCAAGGATGTTCGCGAGGAGCGCGGCATGCGCCGTGCGATGCCGGGGATGCCGCTCCAGGAGGCCGGGCGCGGGCGTGATAAGGAACGGGAGGACAAGCCCGTCCGGCTCGGCGACGTCGAGCGCCCGCTCGACGTCGTCCTCGGCGGTCCTGGACTCGCCGATCGCGTCGCGCGCAAGGGCGTCGAGGAGCAGCGCGTGGACGATCGAGAAGTCGCGGATGATCGGGGCCGCGCCGGCGAGCACCGGCGCGAGGGCCTCGATGGCGGCCCGTGGGTCCCGTTCGGCCAGGTGGATCGCGGCAAGCGCCATCCGCGTCTCGGCGTACTCACCGCTGGCGTCAGGTGCCCTCGCCAGCGCAGCACGAGCCGCCGGCACGTCCCCCCGGCGCACCAGCGCCTGGACCTGGAGCCCGCGGGCCTGGGTCGCCAGCGGATCCGGCGTCACCATCAGCGAATCCAGCCGCTCCACCTCGCCGAAGGCGGCGAGAGCCTCCGCGAGGCGACCCTGGCCGAGATGCTGGATCCCCCGCAGGTAGCGCACGGTCATCGCCTTGGCGGGCTCGGCCTTCGGTTTGAGGGCGCGCTCGGCGCGATCCAGCCACCGGTCCGCGTCATCGAAGCGGCCCTGCCAGACATCGATCTCGCCCATCTCCGCCAGCACCATCGGGGCGATCGGCTCGGTCTGCCATCCGAACCGCTCCAGCTTCTCGAGCGCGAGTGTCGCGAGTTCCCGCTCGGCCGCGAGGGAGTGCCGTCCGACGGCCGCCGCAAGGTGGGCGAGGCAGCCGGCCTCGACGTACAGCCGCCCGTTCCGGCGGGCAAGCTCCAGGGCCTCTTCGAGGTGCCGCTGGGCGTTGTCACCGGCACCGGCCCACAGCTCGACCGTGCCGAGGTTCAGGAGCGCCACCGCTCGCACGTCGTTGGCGGCCGCGACCTCGCTCACCGAGGCGGCCTCGACGGGCTCGAGCATCGGACGCACGTCGCTCAGGGCGGCGTCGTAGTCGCCACGCCAGCGGGCGAGGGTCAGCCGTGCGGTCGCGAGCATCGCCGTGAAGTCGCGGCGGCGCTCCTCGGGCACCTCGGAGGCTCGGCGCTCGGCGACGGCGATGTACGACGCGGCGGTGTCGAGCGAGTGTCGTTGCACCTCGCCGTAGGCGAGGAACGCCGCCAGCTCCGGGTTCCCCAGCGCATCCGGCGGGAAGGGCTCGAGGAGGGCGGTCATCCTGGCAAAGCTGCCTCCGAGCGCGATACGGAAGCCGTGCTGCCCGATAAGATCCGCCGCGAGCTGCCAGTCCGCCGCGGCCTGCGCGTGCTCGATGGCGTCGACGACGAGGCCGTGCTCGGCGAACCACCCGGCCGCGGTGGCGTGCAGGCCGGTGACGGAATCGGGCGCGCTGCGACGAAGCTCGAGGAGGAGAAGGTCAGCGAACAGCGGGTGGTAGCGGAACCAGGTTCGCTCCGGGTCGAGCGCGACGACGAACGCGTTGGCGTCCTCCAGCTCGAGGAGGATCCGTTCCGAGCTGCTCGTGCCGGCCAGCCGATCGGCCAGGGAGCCGCACACGCGCTTCAGGATCGACGTGCGGAGCAGCAGCTGCCGCGCCTCGTCGGGCAGGCGCTCGAGGACCTCGGCGAGCAGGTAGTCCGCGACCGTCCGCTCGCTGCCCGCGAATGCGGCCACGAACCGCTCCGGATCCGGGTGACCGCTGAGCGACATCGTGGCGAGCCGCAGGCCCGCGGCCCATCCCTCGGTCCGTGCCAGCAGCCTGGCCGCCGCCTCCGAGGACAGCTCGACCCCTGAGCCGACGAGGAGCTCGTGGGCTTCCTCGGCCGAGAACCGGAGATCGGCCGCGCGGACCTCGGTCAGCTCGCCGGCGAGGCGGAGGCGATGGAGACCCAGGGACGGGTCGTGGCGGGTCGCGATGACCACATGCAGCAGACGTGGCCGCCGCGCCAGCAGGAGCTCCAGTTGAGCCTGAGCGTCCGGTGAGATCAGCTCGTGGAGGTCGTCGATGACGAGCACGACCGGCTCGTCGAGCGCCTCGAGATCCGCGATGAGCCGGCGCACCAGCCCATCGCCGTCGAACTCCGGCGCCGGCACCGACTCCCGGATCGGACCATCGCTGCCGACGGCAGCTCGCAGCTGCTCGACCACGGACAGCCAGAAGCGCTGGGCGTTGCGCTCGCGCCGATCCACCTGGACCCAGGCCGTCCGGTTGCGGAGGCCCGCGTCATCGATCCACGACCGGAGCAGCACCGTCTTCCCGCTGCCGGCGGGTGCCGAGACAAGCGTGACCCCAGCAGGACCTCCGGTCGACAGGCGCGCGTACAGCGCTCTTCGTGCCACGACGCCGGCAGCACGAGCGGTGACCGGCTGCTCGGGACCGCCCATGCCGGCATGTTGGCACGCGGGTGCCCGATCGGCAACGGGTCGCCGGCCAAGGGCACCACGCGGTTGCGGTGCCGCGACGCGGTCAGACGCGGGCCGGCCAGCTCGGCGGACGCTGGAGGAGCCCGAATCGACCCATTCGGCTGACGCCCGCTCATCCGCCGCGCCGCGAGTCTGGCCCCGGTCATCCGACCCCATCACCCCGACAGGAGGGACGCACCATGGCACGAACCGTCATCGTTGCGACGTTCGCGAACCGCAACCAGGCGTACGACGCCGCGCGGGACATCGACAAGCTGGACAACAGCGTGATCAACGTCTACGCCGGCGCGATCGTCGAGAAGGATCCGCTGGGCAACGTCAGCTGGCTGGACGCAAAGGACCTCACGAGCCCATGGGGCACCGTCGCTGGTGTCGCCGGCGGCACCCTCCTCGGGGCCCTGGTCGGCGCGCTCGCCGGGCCGGTCGGAAGCCTGACGGCTGCCCAGGTGGCCGCTGCGGCGGCCGCGACCGGCGGGCTGGTCGGCGGCACCACCGGCGCGACGGTCGACATCGCGGAGACGGGCCTCAAGGAGGACTACGTCGCTGCGGTCTCCGGTCGACTGCTGCCGGGCGACTCCGCGCTGGTCGCGGAGGTCGACGAGTACTCGACCGAGCCGGTCGACGAGGCCATCTGGCGGCACGGCGGCGTGGTCTTCCGGCACCCGGAGAGCTACTTCGTGGCCTGACCATCGGAACGCCCGATCGCCGCCTGGAAGCGCCCGTCGCCGACGGGCGCTTCCCGCGTCCTTGACGGCATCCTGCCACCCCCAATCGGAAGGAGGATCCCGGTGCGTGGTCATCTGCCCGGCCTCGTGGCTCGCGGGTCCCTCGACGCTCCGCATCTCGTCGCCGCGCTTCCGTCCCCGCCCCCGGCCCGGCCCGATCATCGCCGGGCGGCGCGGCGTCCGGAAGGCGACCGGCGGCGGATCCGGGTCCTGTGGAACCCGACAGCCGGGCGCAAGGGAGGTCTCCCGACCAACTTCTCGTCGGCCGCCACGATCCTCGATCTGATGGCCCGCCATGGGCTGGGCCGGGAGCTGGTCGCAACGGGCTCGGAGGCAGAGGCCATCGCGCGAGCCCGGGACGCCGTGGCCCGCGACTACGACATCGTGGTGGCCGCGGGCGGCGACGGAACGATCGGCCTGATCGGGCGGCAGCTTCTCGGGACGCGCTGCGCCCTGGGCATCCTGCCGGTGGGCAGCGTGATGAACGTCCCGCGCATGCTCGGGATCCCGCGAGACATGGAACGAGCGGCCCAGCTCATCGCCGCGGGCGCCGTCCGCTCCATCGACGTCGGCCAGGTCGGTGATCTCGTCTTCTACGAGACGGCGTCCGTGGCGCTCTACGCCGCCGCGTCGCGGGACCTGGCCCGGGTGGACGACGGCGACTACGGAGCCATCGGGCGGTCCCTCGACGCCGCGATCAGGTACGAGCCGTCCGCGATGACGATCGAGCTCGATGGCGATCGCCGGATCGAGACGACGGCCCTCCTCGTGGTCGTCGCCAACGGTCCCTACATGGGCGCGGGACTGACCGTCGCGCCGGACGCGTCGCTCGACGACGGGATGTTCGACGTCCGCATCTTCACGCACGAGACGAAGGTCGAGCTCACCCGCCACCTCGCGAGCGTGGCCTTCGGACGACGCGTCGACGACCCCCGCGTGCTCACGGAGCGCTCCGCCTCGGTGCGGATCTCCAGCCAGCAGCCGCTCCCGGCGCACGCCGACTCCCACGACCTCGGGCCGACGCCGGTGGAGCTCAGGACTCGCGCCGGGGCGCTTCGGGTCGTGGCGCCGGACTCGCCTCCCGCCGCCGGCTGAGCAGGGTGCCCGGGGCCGGGCGGGCCCGGGCCGGGTTGGGCAGGCTAGACCGGTTCGACCGGTTCGTGCGAGGACGCCTCATCCCCCCGACCGACACCGTCCTCGTCGACGACCACCCGCCGGAGCCGAGCGGTGCCGAGCCCGGGGTCGAACCACGAGGCGACACGACAATGGCTCTCCCGATCGGTTCAAGCGACGTGAAGTCGCCCACGAATGCCGTGCCGGTCGTCACGATCGGCATCGTCGTGGCCTGCCTGATGGTCTTCCTCTATGAGCTCTCCCTGCCGGCGAGTGAGCTCGAGAGCTTCTTCTCCGCGTTCGCCCTGGTCCCCTGCGAGCTGACGGGCCAGTGCGCCATCGCCGCGGGCGCTCCCGAGCCGCGCTGGATCACCCTCTTCACCTCGATGTTCATGCATGCCGGCTGGGACCACCTGCTCGGCAACATGGCGTTCCTGCTTGCCTTCGGGATTCACGTCGAGCGCGCGATGGGCGTGGCGCGCTTTTTCGGCTTCTACCTCCTGTGCGGCCTGGGTGCCAGCGTGCTCGAGATCGTCACCTCGGCGAGCTCCTCCGTGCCCACCGTGGGCGCCAGCGGGGCGATCTCCGGCGTGCTCGCCGGATACCTCGTCCTCTACCCGACGAGCCACATCGATTCCCTGGTCCCGCTCGGCGGCATCGCCTGGACCGCGAGGATCCCGGCCTGGCTCTTCATCGGCGCCTGGTTCGTGTACCAGGCCACCACCGGCCTCGCGGTCGCCGGTGACGCGGGCGTCGGCGTCGCCTACTCCGCCCACGTCGGCGGCTTCCTCGCGGGACTGCTGCTCGTGCGACCGTTCTCCCAGCCGGATCGCATCGTCCGGCTTCCGTCCCGCCGGTGACGATCGGCGCGCGAACATGGAGGCGTCCCGCGGGACGTTGGGATCGTCCGGAGTCCCGGATCCGGATCGCAGGCCTCCACGCGGGACCCGGTGTCCCTGCCGTCGCGGCTGCACCTACGCGACGTCGATGACGATGTTCTCCAGCTTCCGGCCCGTCTCGGCGTAGCGGTGCGCCTCGACCATCTCCTCGAGCGGGAAGCGCCGGTCGATGACGGGGCGCAGCCGGCCCGCCTCTACCAGGTCGCGCAGGTAGGCGAGGTCGTCGCGTGTCCCGCCCGCGCCCGCGATCGCCCACCGCCTCCCGGTTCCCCGCGACGCGCGCCAGGCGCCGACGATCTCGAGCTTCGGCGCGCTGTCCACCGCGGTCACCTGCGCCCCGAGGATCTTCGCGAGCTGGACCGCGAACGTGCCGAAGCTCCCGCCCGCGCCGTTGACGAGGACCCGCTGCCCGCTCCGGACACCGGCCCTCTAGATGGTCGGTGGGACCGGCCTTCCCGGGAACAGCTGCTTGAACTGCTTCGCGTACTGGCGCTTGCCAACAAGGCGCCAGAGCACCTTCACGGAGAGCGGCATGCCCGCGTAGAACTGCTTGCGGTCGGCCGGCGTGGAGTTCGCGAGCAGCATCCCGAGCTGCGGCAGGAGGCGGCTCTTCGGGATCACGCCGACACTGTGATCGCCCATCGCCCGCCACTCTTCCGCGCTCACGACTCGCTCCGCGACCGGGACGACCTCCACCACCTCACGGCGCAGGTGCACCTTGAGCAGCTCGAGCATCCGTTCGTAGGCGTCGGCCAGCTGTTCGCCGGCCGCCGGGTCGGCCGTGGCGCGCCATCGGGCAAGGAGCGGACCCGCCTCGTCGAGGAGCTGCGCAACCTGCGCGTGGTGCGCCCGCATCTGGCTGACGTGGAGCCCGCAGGCGGGAGCGCGCTGCTCGAGCTTGTCCCACAGGAGCTCGTCTTCGCTCTCGTGATGCGTATGCAGCGTCGCGTCGAGATCGGCAAGCCACTGACCGACGAACTCGCTGCGGGCCGTATCGCCGGGGGGAGCGCCGCGCACCAGCCCGGGCGCCTGCTCGTACGCAAACAGGAACGCGTTGTGCAGGATGCGCATGTCGTCGCCGCTGCACAGCTTCGGCCCGTCGGGGACGGGCGGAGCGGTCTCACCGGGAAGGGAGACATACTCCATGGTCAGGGGTGGACCTCCTGGGACGGCTGGATCGCCAGCCTACGGGGCCACCGTCGCCATCCGCAATGGACGGACCACGGTGCGCGACTCCGCTTCTCCGCTCTGGAGCCCGCGCCGGGACACCCGACAGGCGACTCATGAGTCGGGACATGGGTGAGAGTCGGCCCCGAGTCGAAGCATCGGTCAGCCGTCCCAAAGGTCGTCCCCGGGGAAGCTGTCTGTCACCGCCGCGGCGGCGGACTGGATCTCTACCCG
>FWPV01014131.1_pt1 | contig 11801 bp, 12 predicted proteins | sample 2228371 | NCBI WGS metagenome assembly FWPV01 (sample SAMEA103939776, study PRJEB20133) | metagenome | reverse complement strand
GCCCATCACGGCAAAGACCAGGTGTTTTTTGGTGCCACCGTCACCTATTGCGACGAGGCGGGCGCAGAGACCACGGTCACCATCCGCGGCATAGACGAAACCGACAACAGCCAGGGGCAGGTGAGTTGGGTCTCACCCGTGGCGCAGGCCCTGCTCAAGGCCCGCGAAGGGGACGAGGTGCGTTTGATGACGCCGGGTGGCTGGCGCCAGATCGAGGTGCTGGCGGTCAGCTACCCGGCACCTTTGGCCGATTGATTCACACGGGTCACCACTGCGCGATGCGCGCGGTATGAGGCAAAAAATCGGCGGGACACCGCCGGGCCGGCTTTGCCGGACGGCTGGTGTCGCCCCTTGAGGGGGATGCGGCCACACGGAGTGGGCAAGCGACGGAGTGGTTTTTGTTCAGGCGCCGCGTGGCCGCAGGCGCTGGGCTTTCAACACCGATGGCGTGCGCTTGAGGCTGCGCAGCACTTCGGCCAGGTGCACCCGGTCGCGCACGGCAATCGAGAACTTGAGGTCGGTGGCGGTTTGCGCTGGCTCCATGCCCATGTCCACATGGGTGATGTCTGCCTCGGCCGCTGCCAGCGCGGCGGCCACACGCGCCAACACACCTTTGCCGTTGGTGACGGTGACGATGACGGCCGATTCGAAGGCGCGCACCGGTTCCTCGGCCCACTCCACCTCCAGAAAACGCTCGCGGTCGCGGTCCAGCAAGCGGCGCCCCACGGGGCAGTCGTCGGTGTGCACCACCAGGCCTTCGCCGCGCCCCAGGTAGCCGGTGATGCGGTCGCCCGGAATGGGGTGGCAACAGCTCGCGTATTGCACCGACAGGCCTTCACTGCCATCCAGGGTCACCACGCCCTGGGCTTCGCTTTCCTGGCCACTCGCGTAGCGCTCGGTGCTGATGAGCAGCAGGTCGGGCTTCATGCCGGTTTCGGTCAGCAGCACCGCCATTTTTTTGCCCACCATGCTGGCGATGCGTTTGCCCATGCCAATGTCGGCCAGCAGTTCGTCGGCACTGCGGTTGCCGGTGAAGCGCACCAGCTTGTCCCAGGTGGGTTTGTGTTCGCCGTTCTGGTCAGGCAGTTCGGCAATGCCTTCGGCGCGCAGGGCCTGGCTCAGCATGCGCAGGCCGAGCGCGCGCGATTCTTCGTGTGCCACCGTTTTCAGGTAGTGGCGTATCTTGCTGCGCGCCCGGCCCGTTTTGACGAAGCCCAGCCACGCCGGGTTCGGCTGGGCATGGGGCGAGGTGACCACCTCCACCACGTCGCCGTTGTTGAGCTCGCTGCGCAAGGGCATCTGCTCGCCATTGATCTTGGCGGCGATCGCGCGGTGGCCCACATCGCTGTGGATGGCGTAGGCAAAGTCCATCACCGTGGCGCCCCGTGGCATGGCCATGATCTTGCTCTTGGGCGTGAACACATAGACTGCATCCGGGAAGAGGTCGATCTTGACGTGGTCCCAGAACTCGGCCGCATCGTGGGTTTCCTGCTGGATGTCCAGCAGCGATTGCAGCCACTGTGTGCCCAGGCTCTGGCTGGTGGCGCTGCCCGGTTCGGGTTCGCTGGCCTTGTACAGCCAGTGGGCCGCCACGCCCGACTCCGCCACAACATCCATGGGGTGGGTGCGCAGCTGGAACTCGATGTTGGTGCCGAACGGCCCCACCAGCGTGGTGTGCAGCGACTGGTAGCCGTTGACCTTGGGGATGGCGATGTAGTCGCGAAACTTGCCTGGCAGGGGCTTGTACAGTTGGTGCAGCAGGCCCAGAGCGGTGTAGCAATCGGTCAGTTCGGGCAGGACGATGCGAAAACCGTAGATGTCGGTCACCTGCGAGAAGGACAGGTGTTTGAGGTCCATCTTGTGGTAGACCGAATACAAGGTCTTCTCGCGGCCCATGATGCGCACTTGCAGGCCGTGTTTTTCGAACGCGGCCTCCACCTCATGGCGCACGCGCGAGATCAGGTCTTTGCGGCGGCCCCGGGATTTGTTCAACGCCTTGCCCAGCACCTCATAACGCCAGGGATGCAGAAAACGGAAGGCCAGGTCTTGCAGTTCGCGGTAGGTGTGGTTCAGGCCCAGGCGGTGTGCGATGGGGGCGTAAATTTCGAGGGTTTCGCTGGAGATGCGACCCCACTTGGACTTGGGCATGTCGCCCATGGTGCGCATGTTGTGGGTGCGGTCGGCCAGCTTGATGAGGATGACGCGCACGTCACGTGCCATGGCCAGCAGCATCTTGCGGAACGACTCGGCCTGGTTCTGCTCGCGGGTGTCGAACTCCAGCTTGTCCAGCTTGGTGAGGCCGTCCACCAGCTCGGCCACCGGTGCGCCAAACCGCTCGACCATCTCCTGCTTGGTGATGCCGCAGTCTTCCAGCACGTCGTGCATGAGGGCCGCCATCAGCGCCTGGGCATCGAGTTTCCACTCGGTGCACATGGCCGCCACCGCGATGGGGTGGGTGATGTAGGGGTCGCCGTTTTTGGTTCTTTTGCATCTGGCCCAGGTGGGCCGCATCGGCAAAGCGGTAGGCCTGGCGCACCATGTCCACTTCGGCGGCGCTCAGGTAGTCCATCTTGTCCACCAACCCGGCAAAGCTGGCTGCCGCCGCGCTCTGGGCGGGCGTGGAGCTGGCGCTCTCGGGGGCAAAAGCGGTGGCAAGGGTGGGACTCATGCCCGTACTTTAGCCGCTGCGCGCCTGCCTCGCCCGCCGCCAGGGGCTTGACCTCGCGCAGAAACAAAAAAAGCACCTTGAAGGTGCTTTTTTTGATGGTCCAAACGGATCAGATCGGCACTTTTTTCAGCATTTCCAAGCCAATTTTGCCTGCCGTCGGCAATTTCGCGCAGGGCGGTCACGCCTGGCTTGTTCTTGCTCTCGATCTTGGGTGCGTGGCCCTGGCTCAGCATGCGCGCCCGGTAGGTGGCTGCCAGCACCAGCTGAAAGCGGTTGGGGATCTTTTCCAGGCAGTCTTCAACGGTGATACGGGCCATGGTGTTCTCCGGGGAGCAAAAAAACTAGAGGATGTTGAGCGCGCGGAAGGTTTCGGCGCGGGCCCTTTTTTGCGCAGCGAACTTCAGACGCTGGGCGTGGGCGATGGCTTTCAGATCGCTTTCAGATCGAAAAGCGCGCGGTCAAACGAATCGTTGATTATAACGAAGTCAAACTCCGACACCTGCGCCACTTCCTCTGCCGCATTGCGCAGGCGCAGTTCGATGGTTTCGGCCGAGTCTTCGGCACGCCTCTGCAGGCGCGAGCGCAGCTCCTGCCAGCTGGGCGGCAGGATGAAGATCAGCACCGCATTGGCGAACAGCTGCTTGATCTGTATCGCACCCTGGTAGTCGATTTCCAGCACCACGTCGGTGCCCTGGCCGATCATGGCTTCAATGCCCGCGCGCGAGGTGCCGTATCGGTTGTTGTGCACGTGCGCCCATTCCAGAAACGCGCCTTCGGCCACCATGCGGTCGAAGGTGGCGTTGTCCACGAAGTGGTACTCGCGGCCATCCACTTCCTGACCACGCGGTGCGCGTGTGGTGTGGGAAATCGAGGGCGTGATGTGGGAGTCCAGCTCCATCAGCGCCTTCACCAGGCTGGATTTGCCGGTGCCGCTGGGAGCGGCCACCACGTAGAGGTTGCCGGGGTATTCCATTGGGGGTCACTCGATGTTTTGAACTTGCTCACGCATCTGCTCGATCAGCACTTTCATGTCCACCGAGATGCGGGTGAGTTCCAGGCTGGAGGACTTGGAGCCCAGGGTGTTGGCCTCACGGTGCAATTCCTGGATCAGGAAGTCCAGGCGTTTGCCCAGGTCCTTGCCTTTGGCCAGCAGGCTTTCGATTTCATCCAGATGCGAGGCCAGGCGCGTCAGTTCCTCGGCCACGTCGATGCGGATCGCAAAGGCGGTGGCTTCGGTCAGGGCGCGGTCGCGGGCCATGTCCGAAGGCGCGCTGCCGTCAACCGCCCCCAAGGCCTCGTTCCAGCGTTCGATGAAGCGTTGGCGCTGCTGCTCCACCAGGCGAGGTACCAGCGGCTGGGCCTGCTGGGCCAGGGTGCGCAGTTGCGCCACGCGCTCCAGCAGGCTGGTGGCCAAGCGGGCACCTTCGCGTTCGCGTGAGGCCACAAAGGCGTCAAGTGCGGTGTCGATCAGCTCGACCAGGTTGTCGGCCAGACCGGTGGTGGCCAGCGGTTGACGGGCCTTGGTTTGCAACACCTCGGCCACGGTCAGCGGCGCCGCGTTGGGCAGCCAGGCGCGGATGTTGTCTTGCACCGCCACCAAACGCTGCAGGTCGGCCGGCGAGGGGCCCACGACGCCGCCGTCGGCACGGCCTTCTATCCAGGCGCGCAGCTCCACCTTGCCGCGTTTGACGCGCGACATGATTTTTTCGCGCAGCGCCGGCTCGGCGTTGCGCAGCTCGTCGGAGAGTTTGAAAGAGAGGTCGAGAAATCGGCTGTTGACCGACCGCAACTCAAGGCCTACGCTGGGCAGGCCGACCGGGGCCACGGGTGTGTCGGCCTCACTTTTCGAGGCGCCGCCATGCACCGTGGCGTAGCCGGTCATGCTGTAAACTGGCATTGGATTTTCCGTTGATGGCCCGCAGGGCGGATGCTGTCTGGAGCGCGCACCGCGAGAGTACGCATTATGTCAAAGACCAAACCCGCTCCGCTGCCGCCCGATACCCTGATCGGTGGCTACCGCGTGATCTGCAAACTGGCGGCCGGCGGTTTTGGCATCGTTTACCTCGCCATCGATGCCAGTGGCCAGAAAGTGGCGCTCAAGGAATACCTGCCGGCCTCGCTGGCCTCGCGCGAGCCCGGGCACCTGCTGCCCACCGTGCCGCCCGACAAGCTCTCGCTCTACCGCCTGGGCCTGAAGAGTTTTTTCGAGGAAGGCCGTGCTTTGGCGCAAATCTCCCACCCCTCGGTGGTGAGCGTGCTCAATTTCTTCCGCGAGAACGAGACCGTCTACATGGTGATGAACTACCTGGAGGGCGCGTCCCTGCAGGATTTCATCGTCACCGCGCGCGAGCTCAAGCGCCCCAAGGTTTTTCGCGAATCGACCATACGCAGCCTGTTTGACGAGGTGCTGCGCGGCCTGCGCATCGTGCACCAGCACAAGATGCTGCACCTGGACATCAAACCGGCCAACATCTTCATCACCGAAGACAACAAGGCGGTGCTGATCGACTTTGGTGCCGCGCGCGAGGTGCTCAACAAGGAGGGGCAGTTCGTGCGGCCCATGTACACGCCCGGTTTTGCGGCGCCCGAGATGTACAAGCGGTACAAGCGCAACGCCCAGCTGGGCCCCTGGACCGACATCTACGCCGTGGGGGCCTGCATGTACGCCGCCATGCAGGGCTACCCGCCCAACGACGCACCCCAGCGCCTGGACAAGGACCGCCTGTCGCTGGCCATGGGGCGGCTGCGCGGCGTGTATTCCGACAACCTCATCGAGGTGGTGCTGTGGTGCATGGCGCTGGACCCGCTGGCGCGGCCGCAATCGGTGTTTTCGCTCCAGAAAGAGCTGGGTTGTCGTCCGACAAGCAGAAAGGGCGTCCGTCTGCGGACGTGACACAGCTGTGAACAGCATGAAATTTGCCGTTCACCAGCTGAGCCGACAGGGTGGGCGCGAAAAAAACGAAGACCGCATGGGCTACAGCTACACCCGGGAGGCGGTGTTGCTGGTCGTGGCCGATGGCATGGGCGGTCACCCCAAAGGTGAGGTGGCGGCGCAGCTTGCGGTGCAAACGGTGTCCGACCTGTTCCAGCGCCAGGCGCAGCCATCGCTGAGCAACGTGGCCGGGTTTCTGAGCGAGGCGCTGATGGCGGCGCACCAGGCCATCGTGGACCACGGCAACCAACACGCCATGCTGGACAACCCCCGCACCACCCTGGTGGTGGCGGTGATCCAGAACGGTTATGTGCAGTGGATCCATTCGGGCGATTCGCGCATTTACCTGGTGCGCCAAGGCAAGCTGTTGCAGCGCAGCCGCGACCACTCCTACGCCGAAAAACACATCATGATCCGGGGCCAGGCCGACCCCATGAACCGCAACATCCTGTTCACCTGCCTGGGCTCGCCGGTGGCACCGCTGTTCGATGTGTCCGACCCCATCTTCCTGCACGAAGGCGATCGGGTGCTGCTGTGTTCCGACGGCCTGTGGGCCGAGCTGAGCGACGAGCACATCGCCGAACAGCTCGCGCGGGGCCGCATACAGGACGCCGTGCCGGTGCTGGTGGACGAAGCCTTGGAGCGTGGCGGGGCCCACGGCGACAACGTCACCGTGCTGGCGCTGGATTGGGAAACCCCGGGCGACTTCGAACCGACCCACATGATCAGCACGGAAGGTGTGAGCGATGGCGTGTTCGCCTCCACCATCCAGGCCGCCGGTAACATCGACGCTTCGCTCGACGATTTCGACGACGCCGCCATCGAGCGTTCCATTGCCGAAATCAACGAAGCCATCCGCCGTTCTTCGGCACGAAAAGGTTCCAATCCATGAGTTCCACTTCCCCTGCGGCTCTGGCCCGTTCCTTCGGCCGGGCCGCCGACCAGTTGCGCCCGGTGCGCATCACGCGCGGTTTCACCAAACACGCCGAAGGTTCGGTGCTGATCGAGTTTGGCGATACGCGCGTGCTGTGCACCGCTTCCGTTGAAGAAAAGGTACCGCCGCACAAACGCGGCAGCGGCGAGGGCTGGGTCACGGCCGAATACGGCATGTTGCCGCGCGCCACCCACACCCGCAGCGACCGCGAGGCCGCCAAGGGCAAACAAAGCGGGCGCACGCAGGAAATCCAGCGCCTGATCGGCCGCTCGCTGCGCGCGGTGTTCGATCTCAAAAAATTGGGCGAACGCACTATCGCTCTCGATTGTGACGTGCTGCAGGCCGACGGCGGCACCCGCACCGCCAGCATCACCGGCGCCTTTGTGGCCGCGCAAGACGCGGTCAACACCTTGCTGGCCGCCGGCAAGATCGCCGAGACCCCCATCATCAACCACGTCGCCGCCGTGTCGGTGGGCATCGTTCAGGGCGTGCCCGTGCTCGACCTGGACTACCCCGAAGACTCTGCCTGCGACACCGACATGAACGTGGTCATGACCGGCGTCGGCCATTACGTGGAAGTGCAGGGTACGGCCGAAGGTGTGGCCTTCAGCCGCGACGAGATGAACCAGTTGCTGGCGCTGGCCGAGAAGGGCATTGGCGAGCTGGTTGAGCTGCAAACCGCCGCGTTCCGATGAAACTGGTTCTCGCCTCCAACAACCCCGGCAAGCTGGCCGAGTTGCAGGCCATGTTCGCCCCGCTGGGGGTGGAACTGGTGCGCCAGGCCGAGCTGAACATTCCCGAGGCCGCCGAGCCGCACCACACCTTCATCGAAAACGCCCTGGCCAAAGCCCGCCATGCCGCGCAGCTGAGCGGCCTGCCCGCGCTGGCCGACGACGCCGGCCTGTGTGTGGACGCCTTTGGTGGCCAGCCCGGTGTGGACACGGCCTACTACGCCACCCGCTTTGGCTACGAGAAGGGCGACAACAACAACGTGCGAGCCCTCTTGGAACAGATGAAGGACGTGACGAACCGGCGCGCGGCGCTGGTCAGCACCTTGGTGGCCTTGCGCAGTGCGGACGACCCCGAGCCCCTGGTGGCCAGTGGCCGGGTGGTGGGGCTGATCGCCCCCGAGCCCGTGGGCAGCAACGGGTTCGGTTTTGATCCCGTGATGTGGCTGCCCGAGTTCGGCCAGACCTTTGCCCAGTTGCCCACCGAAGTGAAAAATGCCAACAGCCACCGAGGCCGGGCGGCACAGGCCATGTTGGCGCTCATGCGCGAGCGTTGGTTTCAAGGGCAGGCGTGAACCAGATCGTGCAACTGATGCGGCCGGGCAGCCTGCAGCTGACCGCATTGCCGCCCTTGGCGCTGTACGTCCACCTGCCTTGGTGCCTGAAGAAGTGCCCTTACTGCGACTTCAATTCACACGAGAACAGCGGGGCCCTGCCGGAGGACGCCTACCTGCAAGCCATTCGAGAGGACATCACCGCTGCGTTGCCCCTGATCTGGGGCCGCACCGTGCACAGCGTGTTCATCGGTGGTGGCACCCCCAGCCTGTTTTCGCCCGACGCCATCGCACGCCTCATTTCCGACGTGCGCGCTTTGCTCAAGCTGGAGCCCAACGCCGAGATCACGCTGGAGGCCAACCCCGGCACCTTCGAAACCGACCGCTTCAAGGCGTTTCGCCAGGCCGGTGTGACGCGATTGTCGGTGGGCGTGCAGAGTTTTGATGACCGATTCCTGAAGGCGCTGGGCCGGGTGCACAACGGCGATCAGGCGCGCGCCGCCCTGACCGAAGCCGCCCAGCATTTCGACACCTTCAACCTCGACCTGATGTACGCCTTGCCGGGGCAGACGCTGGCCGACTGCGCGCGCGATGTGGACACCGCCTTGTCCTTCGCGCCGCCGCACCTGTCGATTTACCACCTCACCATCGAACCCAACACCTACTTCGCCAAGTTCCCGCCGGTGGTGCCCGAAGACGACGACGCCTACGCGATGCTCGACCTCATCACCGAGCGCACCGGCGTGGCGGGTTTGCAGCGTTACGAGGTATCTGCTTATGCGCGGCCCGGTCACCGCTGCTGGCACAACCTCAACTACTGGCAGTTTGGCGATTACCTGGGCGTGGGCGCGGGCGCCCACAGCAAGCTGAGTTTTGCGCACCGGGTGTTGCGCCAGGTGCGCTGGCGTGAGCCGCGCCTGTACATGCAGCACGCGATGGCAGGCAACCCCGTCACCACCGAAAACGAAGTGGCTGCCAGCGACCTGCCGTTCGAGTTCATGCTCAACGCGCTGCGCCTGAAAGACGGCTTCGAGCTGACCCATTTCAGCGAGCGCACCGGCCTGCCGCTGACCACCATCCAGGCGGGCCTGGAAGCCGCCGAGCGCCAAGGTCTGCTGGGGCGGGACTTGCACCGTGCCTGGCCCACCGAGCGGGGCTTTGATTTCTTGAGCGATTTGCAAAGCCTGTTCCTGCCGGCCTAAACTGCAGCCGTCGGGCCAGCACCCGCTCGTGAAGGGTTTGCGATGTTTGCCATCCACGGCACCTCGGGCCAGATGTTCCGGGGCCCACTCGAAGAGCTGCGCAAGATCGCGCCCACGCTGCGCGTGGGCCGGGCTCGGGCGGTGTCTGCGCTCGCGTCGCCCAGCGTGGATCCCGAGGTCTCATCGGCGCAGGTGATGCCCGAGGTCGCGCTCCAGCCGGCGGGTTCGCCCCAACGCCAGGCCATCAACGAATACGCCAGCATCCAGTCGCCCAAACCCCAGCGCCACCCGCTGACCCGCGTGTTCGATGTCATGAGCGGTTCGGTGCTGACCGTGTTGGACAGCGCCTCGGTGCTGGACGCCTGGCAGACCTTGGCTGATCAAGGCCTGGGGCAGGCGCCGGTGGTCAACGCGCAGGGTGGTTTGGGGTGCCCAGTGTGGAGTCCCAGACCGACTTGCGCCGCGTGGCCCAGTTGCTGCTCGATCTGGGCTTGCCCGGCTTGCCGGTGGTGGCCGAAAGCGGCGTGGTGAGCGCTTTCATCTCCCGCTCCGACATCCTGCGCGCCGTGGTGCACGACCCCCCACTGGATTTGTGGTCTTGACGCTCAGGCGTGCAGCCGGGAGGTTTTGGGCAGGTGCGCCATCAAAAACTCCATCTGATCGGCCAGGATGCGGCGGTTGCGCAGAATGAAGTCTTCCCACAGGCTGGGCACGTAAGGCGCGTACATCAGCGGCATGTGGGCTTGTTCGGGCGTGCGGTTGCCCTTGCGGTGGTTGCAGGACTTGCAGGCGGTCACCACGTTCATCCAGTGGTCACGGCCTTTTTGCGCCATGGGCACGATGTGTTCGCGCGTCAGCTCGGACTCGATGAAAGGGTGGCCGCAGTAGGCACACAGGTTGCGGTCGCGGGCGAAGAGTTTGCTGTTGGTCAGCGAGGGCCGCAACTCGAAGGGGTTGATGTTGGGCACGCCTTTGGTGCCAATGATGGAGTTGACCGCAATCACCGACTGGCGCCCGGTGATGGCGTTGTGCCCTCCGTGGAACACCGCCACCTCGGCGCCCATTTCCCAGCGCACCTCATCGGCCGCGTAGTGCAGCACGGCTTCTTCCAGGCTGATCCACGACTGCGGCAAACCTTGCGCAGACAACTTCAAGACCTTCAAGACCCACCTCCAAAAACACTTGGCTACGGGAAAATCGTCTCGATGCGGCCTTGGGACGTTCTCAGATGCCGCTTCTTGATATGTCAATATACAGCGACTGTGTGACAAATCCGGCACACGCACCGAATTCCCCGGCGCTCGGGCGCCCGCTCCCATGAAGATCATTCGCGGACTCTGGAACCTGCAACACGCGCTCAAGGACGAGGCGCAGCGTGGTTGCGCCCTCACCATCGGCAATTTCGACGGCGTGCACCGTGGCCACCAGGCCATGCTGGCCTTGTTGAACAACGAGGCGCGGCACCGGGGCGTGCCCAGCTGTGTCATGACCTTCGAGCCACACCCGCGCGACTACTTTGCCGGCCTGCACCACAAACCCGAGCTGGCACCCGCGCGCATCGCCACCTTGCGTGACAAACTGGCCGAGCTGCGCCGCTGTGGCGTGGACCGCTGCGTGGTGCTGCCCTTCAACGAGCGTCTGGCCAGCCAACCGGCCGAGGCCTTCATCGACGACGTGCTGGTGGGCGCCTTGGGCGCGCGCTACGTGTTGGTGGGCGACGATTTCCGCTTTGGCGCCAAGCGCCAGGGCGACTACGCGATGCTCGATGCCGCCGGCACCCGCCTGGGTTTTGATGTGGCGCGCATGCAAAGCTACGAGGTGCATGGTCTGCGTGTTGGTCTGCGTGTGTCCAGCTCGGCCGTGCGCGAGGCGCTGGGCGCAGGTCGCATGAACGATGTGGCCGCCTTGCTCGGCCGACCCTACAGTATCAGCGGGCATGTTGTGCACGGGCGCAAGCTGGGCCGCCAGCTGGCCGAGAGTGCCCCCGGGCGAGGGGATGGCTTCCGCACCCTCAACCTGCGCTTCTCGCACTGGAAGCCGGCCGCCAGCGGCATTTTTGCGGTGCACGTGTTTGGCCTGTTGCCGGACAACCAGCCCCTGCCTGGGGTGGCCAACCTCGGCGTGCGGCCTTCGCTGGACCCCAACGACGTCAACGGCGGGCGGGTGCTGCTGGAAACCCATTGTCTGGACTGGCCGGACGCGCTCAAGGCCAACCTGATCGACGGTGAGGCCTACGGTAAAATCATCCGCGTGGAACTGCTGCACAAACTGCACGACGAGCTCAAATACGACAGTCTGGACGCCCTGACGACGGGCATCGCCAAGGACTGCGACGACGCACGTGCGTTTTTTGCCTCGCTGCACACCCAGACACACCGCCAGACCACGCGCGACCGAATTCAGGGCTGACACACACAGCCCCGCCGGTCGCCGCCCTTCGTTTGGCTCAGGGCGAACGGTTTCCCGCTTCACCGCTTCTCCCTCACAGAGTCCCCACATGTCCGATCAGAACACCCCCGCCAAAGCCGACAGTTCAGGCGGCGCCTACCGCGCCACCCTGAACATGCCCGACACCCCCTTCCCCATGCGCGGCGACCTGCCCAAGCGCGAGCCGGGTTGGGTGAAGGAGTGGAACGAAGGCGGCCTTTACAAGCGCCTGCGTGACGCCCGCCAGGGTGCCCCGCTGTTTGTGTTGCACGACGGCCCACCGTACGCCAACGGCAAGCTGCACATCGGCCACGCGCTGAACAAGGTGCTCAAGGACATGATCGTGAAAAGCCGCC
>FWPV01013189.1_pt1 | contig 11801 bp, 12 predicted proteins | sample 2228371 | NCBI WGS metagenome assembly FWPV01 (sample SAMEA103939776, study PRJEB20133) | metagenome | reverse complement strand
ATGACCGCGTCGCCGCTTCTGGGGCTCCACACCCCCACGATGGCGCCGGGTATACCGTACTCCGACATGGCCTCATCGACGGCCTGCTCGAGCCTGGCCTTCAGGTCCGCCGACATGGACGGGCTTCCGCAGGAGGACAGCGGAAGCATCATGACGGCCACGAAGAGCGCGGTAACGCCGAACCTGAGCAGACGTGGTAAACCGGGGCTCATCAAGATCCCTCCCTTTTCATGTATGCAACCTCTCCGATCCGTCCTCCAGCGTCTGGACGGTCCATTTTGATCTGCATCCCGGGAAAAGCCACCTGAGTGAACGGTGCTTCTCCGGTTCGACATCATCTCCGTATCTCTATCGGCCTCCGTCGATGTTTACCGAAATTAAGCGTCCAAGAAATTTCAGAAACGGGGAAGCCGGGCAAGACGAAAGGCAGGCGCGCAGAAGGGCTTTTCATCCGGACACCACGGTGTTGGTCATGATAAGACCAGGCAGACCCTGCCTTAAGGCATTCGATCGTCGACGGACCAGATAGAAACGTTTCGCGACGTTGGTAGCCAGCCCGCTCGCCGGTCTCGTGATCGAGGATGTCGTCTCGTGCATCTCTCTCCTTTCTCTCGTCCATCCGTTCCGGCCAGATCGCCGGTCTCATGATCGAGGATGGCGCTGTTGAAGCCGCGGTAAGCTCACAGGGTACTTGCTGGCCACATGGGGATGCGACCCGGGGCTTTCGGGTTTCCTGGATCCGGATATGGTCAATAATGTAGGGGCGGCGACCATCCACCACCGAGAGCAGGGAGGGAGGAGTTTCCATGTTCGATGAAGCCGAGTTCGAGAAGGCCCTGGCCACGCCGAGGTTGCGGCAGCCGCTGCCGGAGTACCTGCCCGGCAACCGCGGCGGCGGCAAGGTCCGCGTCCTCACCGAGCCTGAGCTCAACGCCATGACCAGGCAGTGGTTCGTGGACTACGAGAGGAAGATCCAGTACTACGAGGAGCACGGCATCGACATCGGCTGGACCCTGGAGTGGGCCAAGAAATACTGGTGGAGCTGGCTGATGCGCGACATGTCCCTGAACCACGAGCTCTACACGCCGGACCTGCAGTACACGGACGTCTCCTCCTTCGGCCGCACCATCGTCGGCCTGGACGAGTTCGTGAAGTACAATTTCGCCTTCTTCGACGCCATCCCCGACTGGCGCTACGACCCCCTCCCGGGGGAGATCTACGTCGACCTCACCCCGGAAGGGGAGGTGCGCATCGTCGTCCGCTACCTCGGCAGCGGGCACTGGGACGGCCCCCTGCGGCTCTATCCCTACGACGAGAAAGCCCCCACCATCTACGGCACCGGCACCTTCATCCAGTGCCACGGCGTCGACCGCTATTATTTCAACCGGGAGGGCCTGATGTACAAGGGCGACACCGCCTACGACATCTTCGAGGCCACGCAGTGCGCCGGCATCCTGCCCGGCGACGACAGCCCCCTCTTCAAGGCGCTGCTGAAGACCACCAGGCTCGTCGGCACCCTGCGCAGGATGCGGGAGAGGATCCCCGTATAGGGCTCGGGGTAAGGGGAGCGCCGCCGGGCTGGAGCGAGGCCGGCATCGGGATCCTCGGGAGACGCCGGATTGATATAATAAGTGCCCGGTCGGAGAGTCCGGCAGGCTCGGCTGCAACGCGCGGGGAGGGAGAGGTCGATGATAGCGCACCTTAATCACGGCACGAGGCTGCATGCCCGCATACCTTTCCCGTTCAACATCGTGGGGAGCAAGTACAAGTACGTGCTCATGAAGGTCCTACTAGATTATCAATACGTCTCAAGTTGGCCGGTTTTTAAGTGCTGATTCGTGGCCGGTTTCAAGTGCCGAGTGACATAAGTGCGTATCAACTGTCACTTTTTTACTATCCCTTTTGTTGTCTCCGGCAGTATTTCTCTAGGGTTCTTCTCCATAAAGCATGGGTGAAACAAGGGCCACCGTCTACCTTCTGCGAATGTTTTTTTCGGAAGTAAAACAAGCGCAGAAGGGAGCAACGATGGTCAAGAAAGAGCATGTCGATCAACCGGTCGGCATTCAAGGATACCGGGTAGCGGTCCTGGACTTCGGAGAGGGTAGAGACAGCTTGGAGAAGGAGCTGGTGGTGGAGATAGAGAGATTGGAGGCCAGGTACCGCTGCCGTTGCAGGGCTGAGTTCGACACCTGCTACGACGGCAGCCTGCGCATGGTAAGGGATCCCCCCTATGGCCCCTGCAAGCGCTCCTGGCTCTGTTTCCACCAGGTAAGGGTGGGCTGCCCGAGCTGCGGGATGGTGGCCGAGGAGCTCCCCTTCTGCCCCCCTGGGCCACCTACACCAAGCAGCTGGCGGCGGAGGTGGCGCTGTCCTGCCGGGAGATCCATTCCCTCAAGGCCATAGCGGAGCAATCCGGCTTGGACCGGAAGACGGTGAAGGAGATAGACAAGCGGGCGCTTGAGCTGGAGCTGCCCCATCCCGCCGACACCCCGGCGAAGATCCTGGCGGCAGACGAGTTCTCCATAAAGAAGAGACACCGATACGCCACCACGGTGATCGACGCCGGCGAGCGGGCGGTGCTCCGGGTGGAGAAAGACGGCGGGCAGGAGACCCTGGAGGAGTTCTTCTCCCTCTTCGGAGAGGAGAACTGCTCAGGTGTCCTGGCCCTGGCCATGGACATGTGAGACCCTTTCGAGGCGGCGGCGAGAAAACACCGCCCCCAAGCCGAGATCGTCTACGATCCCTTCCGCGTCATCACCGCCTACGGGCGGGAGGTAGCGGGCAAGGTAAGGGTGGCCGAGAGCAGGAAGGACGAGGAGAGACACAAGGATGCCTACGGGGGCACCCGCTACATCCTGCTCTCCAACCCCCATAACCTTGCCGGCTGGCAGCAGGAGAGGTTGTCTGAGCTGCTGGCCTTGAACAGGAGACTCCTCACCGTCTACCTCTTGAAGGAAGACCTAGAGCGCCTGTGGCAATACCGCAGCCCCTATCATGCGGAGCGCTTCTTCCGGGGCCGGTACCACAGGGCCATCTGCTCCAAGATCGAGTCCCTGAAGAAGTTCGCCCGCATGCGCAAAAGAAGGCTTCCCGGCATCCTCGCCCACTGCCGCTATCCCATCCATGCCAGCGTGCTCGAGGGGATCAACAACAGGATCAAGGTCATAAAGAGGGTGGCCTATGGGTATTGATATGAGGAGTGCTTCTTCCTGATGATACGGGGAGTCATCAGGCCAGCTACCCACACTTCCGGGAGATGAACCGACTAGTTTTATGCCTAATATTTCGCGGCCGCACCCCGTTATCATGCAACTATGGTCTGGTTCCCCGTGCCTGATTCAGTCGTAAACGCTGAGCGCAATGCCAAAGTCCTTTCAGTGCAAAGAATCACCCTAAGCCTATGCTACCGAAGCCGACGACGTAGTCCTTTTTCGACGTCTCACAAAAAAGTCTTTGCGTAGATAATACATCTTACATGCGCAAAATGTTCATTGCGAGGGGGGGGGGTTAACGGCTTACAATGCGTATAGGGTGGGGTTAGCTATGCTTAACGGTGTAAGGTAGAGTTGGCCAAAAGGGGGTGGAGACCACCGCGAAGACCAGGCTGGAACAAATCTATTTCCAATTGCGCCACAGGACAAGGAGGTTAAGCTATGGGGAAGAGGACTATCGCAACTGGTTTTGTAGCGTCAATCTGTATGGTTGTAATCTTCGCAATGTGCACGTTAGTATTTGGCTGGAATTCTTCGCCGCCGAGGGCTAACATTTACGGATTCGATAACGAAGTCTATGGGCAATACTTTCGAGATAGTTATTCTACCGTTCATAACTCATACGCCAGGTTTTCTGGAATCGAGACCTGGTGGGACACAACTCCAGGGGGATGGACGGATCCCAGCACACATAAAGCACTATGCAACAGAGGTTGGCAATCTTGGTATCATCTGAATGAGACTGCTGGGTTTGCTCATTCTCAGATGAATGGCGATGCTGTGTTCGTACATTTCAACCATGCTAACAGACATGTACTGGATTTCGGGAAATCTAACCTTATAGATACTAGGGCGTGGACTGTTCCAGGAGAAACCAACTACTACTTAGAAGATCTGAATGACCTCAATGATATGAAGTTTGCCCTCTTCCTGGGATGTGACACATCTCAAGGAGAAAACGACAATATAACCTGGTATACAAGGTGTGTAAAAAAGGTGGATACGGTAATTGGTTTTGATCAACATGTAACTTACTACGCCTTGCGATATATTAACGGTGGGTGGAGGGATCTCTACCCGATGCATGTTTGGAATGAATGTTTTTGGACATACGCTTGCCAATATGGTTATAACATTGGCCAATCCGAAGGTCTTGCAGATGGGATGGTGGCAAATCATTGCAACGGAAATTATTTCGGCTTAAACACTAGTGAGACTTGGGGCAATCCCAATGCAAAATTAACTGCTCCAGGCAATGGAGTTATTGAATAGATGACAGAGATCGATAAGGAGGTTTTCCCATGAAAAGAGACAAAGGCCTAACCATTAAGTGCTTTTCTCCTATGAAGCTATTGGTGATCTCTCTAATATTGATAGCAGCATTTGTAGCAGTAACCGTTGTTCTGACTACAATAGCACTAACACCAGGAGAAGCAGCAGAAAAAGCTGGAAGCAAGGAGTGTGAAGAAAAGGCTCTCAATGAAGCAAAAGCAATGATCCCCGAGGCTGCAAATCTGAAATATATCAAAGGAGATTTGGGGGAAGCAGAAGGGGCAGCGTCGTTCAACATAGAGGATAACGAGGGTAGAGTCTTGGGGGTTATATCTATAGATCGCGCTACGAGGCAAGTGGTCTTTTTTTACGATGCCAGCAAGAAAGGACCTTCTGAGAAGATAAATATTAGCAAAGAGAGTGCAAAGCAAATTGCAGAAAGCTTCTTAGAAAGTAAAGGAGTAGATCTAGGAACAGGCAACTTAACATTAAGGGACGCCGTATTGGAGAATAAAGGCAGATATGGTTCTGCTGAAAATGGCGAAGCAAATTTCCAATACCTGTTTACCGTCTATGAAATGATTAACGGTGTTAAGGTAAGCGAAGGTAGCTATTGCTCTATATGCATTTCCCCAGAAGACGGCAGAGTAATATCATATGGGATTAGGTTAAAAACCTCTCACAATAAAGAGAAAGCAAGTAGCGTATCGGTTGGCAAAGAGGAAGCAATAAAGATAGCGAAAAGCGAGGTTTCTAAACTAGCAGATGTACCAAAGACCAACCCATACATACCGGATGAAGAAATAGCTCTAGAATATGCAGATTTCGGAAATGGAGTGCTTACTCCTGTTTGGTATATCACCCTTCATTATGGGGAAAAGGATGTAACCGATATGTTGGGAGTAATAAGAAGCGTATATATGGCAATTGATGCCACCTCAGGGAAGCTGCTACATGCAGAATAAGAGGAGCAGGTCGATTTTACACACAAATAGAAGCAACAGCTTAAGCTAAGTAGTCCAGCAAAGATCCCAAAGTATGCGAGGATCTTTGCTGGACCTATTGTATCAAGCACCAACAGCTAGAGCAGAACGAAGCTTCTGAGCAGCCACAAGCCGGAAGCTCGGGGTTCTAAATACGAGCGTCCGATTTCCAAGAGAACGCCAGACAATACAATGCAACCCTTTCTCCCGGTTCGGCGTATTAGATTATAGAATACAGAAGAAGGTACGCTTGACAACAAGTCGGTGGTCTGATGGATGACAATCGCTCCGAACTCGATGATAGAGTAAAGGAAGATCCAGAGGCGTTTGCTAAGTTATATGAACTCAATTATGAAAGAATATTTAACTATGTTCTGTATAATACTGCGGAAATAGAAGCATCCATCGACATAACATCGGAGGTCTTTTTTAAGGCATTGAAGGCCCTCCCGAAATTCGATTGTCAAAGAGGTTCATTCACCAGATGGTTATTCAGTATCGCATCACATGAAGTCTCTTCATATTTCCGCATACAAAAAAGACTAATGAAGCACAATGTCTCGCAAAGCAGCTATATGAACTATAGAGAGGAGATATGGGAGAATACCTCACTCGAAGAAATTGAAGAAACCAGGAAAGAGCTAGAGAGAAGTGACGATTTCATCACGCTTGCGCCCCTGATAAGAAAACTGCCGGTAAGGTATCGCGAGGTTCTCTTCCTCAGATATTTCGAGGATAAGTCGATCGAAGAGATAGCAGGTATCTTGGCGAGGCCTGTGGGAACCGTCAAAGCGCAATGCCACCGAGGTTTGAGTCTTTTAAGAAAAATGATGCAACCTTTAGCAGAAATGGAGCGTATAGAAAATATATAGGCAGATAAGAGCTCCAGATGATTATGCTTAAGAGGAAGATGCTGAAGAAAATGGGAAAGGATTGAAGAAAATGGGAAAGGATATTAGAGATATCAAGCTGCCAAAGGCAGAAATCAAATCACATTATAAAGCACTGGGGGAAGCATTAAAAAAAGAGCAAAAGGAAAGATCAAGTGAGCTGGCTATACAAAATAATGCACTAGGCCGGGGACGTCGTTCTCTTGGTATGAGACTGGCTATCTCAGGATCTGCGATCCTGGCCTTGGTATTAGCGATAACACTAGCCGCCATCTTTTCTGGTTCACCAATCGGTGAGAAGGAAGCATGGGCGAGGGCACAGGAATGGTACACGAGTCAGAGGGAGGGGGGAAGATGGCAGCATTCCCTTATATATGTAGATACGCATCTTCTTGACCTAGGGCTTGGAAAGCCAGGTATTTATCTTGAAACTTGGACGGATACTGAAAATGGGGAAGGGAAGCTTGTAGTACGAGATCCAGAAACATGTGAGGTGTTGGAAACAGTTGTTGCTTTGCGGCGAGAACCGGAGAGCATAGAATCTGAAAGCAACGAACCACCTCCAATGTATAGGCTCTACACTTCAAAGCCTATCTTCGATGAGGATAATCCACCAAAGGATTGGTCGATCCTGGAACGGTGGATGGGCGGCAAGTACAGCGGAACGATGGTTTCATACGCGGACATAAGAAGCACCGTTGTCCTCCTAGACGGACAATACATCGACCAATATTTACCACCAGCTGTATGGTTATTGGCCAGGAGATTAGCACCACCCTTCATGGGGTATTCACTCAATGGAGATCTTGCCCCTGACATACTATGGGAGGTCTATGACGTCTGCGCATGCAGCACTGTAGAAGATCTGATCGAGAGATCAGAAATCGTTGGCGAGGAAGAGATAGAGGAGCTTGGCAGAAGGGCATTGGTGATCCAGGTAAAGGAAGGTGAATCCTATACGGATTTCAGGCTGCCAGAGGTACTAGCAGTTGAAAATTACCTATACATCGACAAAGAAACCTTCGCATATCTTGGAATATCTACTTACTGTTCACAGAACGGTAGTTGGGAATGGACCGACAAAGCCCTATATGAAAAGTATGAGTACACGGACATTGGTCCCGGGATGGATATTCTGGGAATGAGGGAGATTGAGGGGCCTTGGCTGGCAGAGAGATAACATACCCTTCTAGGCTGGTTATGTTTCCCTTCACTAGCAGGAATCTTTGCTGGATTCTACAAGCGATACTTCTAAACTATAAAATCAACCGGGATATAGGCGGTGAATGAAGGTCCTGGGAAAGCTCACCGACATGGACTGGATATACCGCCACCGCATCACCAGGAGCCTGGTCGACACGCTGGCCAACCGCGCGGTGCTCCCCCTGATCCACGGCGAGGTGCTCAATCCGGACGAGGTGGTGAACATGGTGTTGCGGCTGGAGGCCGAAGGCCACGTCATGGCCCTGGGGACCTGCGAGTGCCGCCACGGCATGAACGCGTTCGAGGACGGGACGGTGGAGGGGCGCGACCCCAACCTCACCTGCGTGATGATCGGGGACTGGGGAAAGGGCCACCTGTATGCCTATCCACGGCATTACCGCCACACCTCGGCGCAGGAGCTCGTAGACCTGGCGAGGTTCTGGCATCGCAACGGGCGCGTGCTCACCGCCTGGGGATGCAGCGATCTCCACGGCTTTCTCATCTCCTATTGTCACTGCCATCCCGATTACTGCGTGCCCTTGCGCAACCAGCTCAGGCGCGGCAACCGCGTCTTCTACCCCGGCTACAACATCGCCCGCGTGGACGGGGAGCTGTGCAGGGGTGGGGAAGGTTGCGACACCGCCTGCGTCGCTCGCTGCCACTTCGGCGCCGTGGAGGTGGTGGGCGGAACCGCTCGAGTAGATGAAGACATGTGCCACGGGTGCGCCCAGTGCCAGGCTTACTGTCCCAACGGTGCCGTAAAGCTGGAGCTCCGCACCGGCCACTCCCTGTCCTACTGCCCTCCCGACCTGCTCGGGTATGACGGGCATGAAGGCGCGCAACGGAGACCGTGAGCGGCACTTTCTCTTGGCATGGTCATGGTCGTGATCATCGCCGCCCCGTCGAGAACCGCCTTGAGGACAACGCGTATCGTGCCTGCTCCGGTCCTCCCGATCGATGATGTAGTGCTGCGCGATATGAGTGGCGGATGGCGAGGGAACTGCCGCGGGTATGGCGGGATAAGGGGCTTAACATAAGGCATGTTCGGGGTTTAAAGAAACCGGGTCGCAGGTCGAATAAGAGGTTGGACAGAGAGGAGCGGCGCGATAAGTAAAGAAGCTACCGGGAAGGAAGCGGTCCCCGCGAAACCGGGGGTCGCCGGCGTTTCGAGCGGTGGGGGTCCTCACGGAAAGGGAGGGACTGTGGATAAGGAGAAGGTCATCGAGGTCACGGACCTCGTGAAGGTCTACGGGGACCGGCGCGTACTCAAGGGCATCAGCTTTGACGTGTACCGCAACGAGGTCTTCGGTCTGCTGGGGGAGAACGGGGCCGGCAAGACCACCACCCTGGAGATAATCGAGGGGCTGCGCAAGGCCACCTCCGGGACCGCCCGTGTCCTGGGCATGGACAGCCGCCAGGACCTCATCCGCATCAAGGAGCGCATAGGGGTGCAGCTACAGGCCTCCGCCTACTTCGAGCAGCTCACCCTCATGGAGATCCTGGACCTCTTCCGAAGCTTCTATTCCAGGGGTCTGGAGCCGCGCGAGCTACTCTCCATGGTGGGGATGGAGGACCGGGGCAGGATGAGGGTGGGCCAGCTCTCCGGCGGCCTCAGGCAGCGCTTCTCCATCGTCGCCGCCCTGGTGAACGATCCGGAGGTGGTCTTCCTCGACGAGCCCACCACCGGGCTGGACCCCGTGGCCCGCCGCAACCTCTGGGACCTGGTGCGGCGCATCAAGGAGCAGGGAAAGACGGTCGTCCTCACCAGCCATTATCTGGAAGAGGTGGAGGCCCTGTGCGAGAGGGTGGCCATCATCAAGGAGGGGGAGATCCTGGCCCTGGACACCGTGTCCAGTCTCGTGCTCCAGCAGGAGAACCCGGTGCGCGTGGATTTCCTGCCCCGCGAAGGCCTTACGGAGGAAGCCAGCGCAAGGCTTGAGGGCATGGGCGTGCTGCGCGAATCCCAGGGAAGGGCAGGCGAGTTCACCCTCTTCCTCAAGGACATGGAGGCCCTCAAGGCCGCCCTGCGCGTGCTGGAGCTGTTGGAGCTCGAGCGCTTGGCGGTGTCCACCGCCAACCTGGAGGACGTCTTCGTGCGGCTCACCGGCGGGCGCATCGAAGAGGAGGAAGAAGAAGTCCCGGCGGGGAGGGCGGCGCGATGAAGCTGGGCAAGATCTTCGTGGCCAGCCTGAAGATGATCTATCGGGACCGCATCGCCCTTTTCTGGGCTCTGGCCTTTCCCCTCATGTTCGTGGCCCTCTTCGGTCTCTTCAGCATGGGCATGACCGGCAACAACCTCGGAAAACTGGCATACATAGACCGCGCCGGGGACTCCATATCGGAGCAGCTCAGGCGGGCGGTTTCCGAGTCGGGGGTATTTACCCTGACCTCTGATTACACTGACCCGGAGGAAGCCAAGGAGGCCATGCGCAACAACAAGATAAACTTCGTGCTGGTGGTGGAGAGGTCCGGGAGCGCCGGGAGTGATACGGCGGCGTTTCCCGACATGACCCTGTTCACCGACGTCAAGAACCAGAATATAAACGCCGCCGCCGTCAGCTTCTTCGACAACCTCAAACAGCAGTTCTACTCCGCAGCCATGATCGCCAGCATAGACTACGTCCTCGGGATGGACATCGACCCCCGGGCCAGGCAGTTCTACACCGATCTGAAGCGATCGCTCGAGGAAGCGGGACAGCCGGTCAGGCACCAGGAGGGAGGCAAGAACCCGGTGACCTATTTCGACATGGTCTTCGTGGGCCTGGTGTGCATGGGGATCATGAACTACGCCGTCACCGGGTTCGCCATCAACCTGGCCACCCTGCGCGAGCAGAAGATACTCAAGCGACTGCTAACCACCCCTCTGCCAATCCGCCGTTTCATGCTCGGCGAGCTGTTGGCCTTCATGGTGCTCGCCTTCGCCCAGCTTGGGGTGATGCTTGCGGTGGGCGTGGGGATGTTCGGCGCCAGGATCTACGCGGGATGGTGGTTCCTGGTGCTGCTGGTCTTCCTGGGCGCGCTCCTCTTCCTGTCCCTGGGCTTTTTCCTGGCCGCCTTCGCCAGGACCGCCAACGCCGCAGCGGGCATGGCCAACGGCATCGCCATCCCCCTCATGTTCCTGGGGGGAGTATTCTTTCCCCTGGAGGTATTGCCAGGGCCTTTTTACCATGTGTTCCGGTTTCTCCCATTGGCTCCCATGATCCAGGCCATGCGCTCGGTGTGCCTGGAGGGGGATCCCGTGTCCGCGCAGATGCCGCGCCTGGCCATCATGCTGGTGTGGCTGGTAGTGGTGGCCGCCCTCGGTCTTGCCTTCTTCCGCTTCGGGGAGGAGTAGGCGCGGTAAACGGGCGAGGGGCCGGATAAGTTCCCGACGCTGCAAGAGCGGCGCAACGGCACACTTGCTCACCTGGCGTTAACCTCGCTTGGGATTGCGCGGAAGCCTTCCCGGGATCCGGGACCGGCACGGCATACCCTCGCGGAGTTGACGCTGGACGCGCGAGAAAGACGAGGCCTTCTACCCAGGAGATGGCCTCGATGGACTAGTGATCGGGAGAAAACCATGGCCGGAAGTTTCCGCCCGGTCCACCGGAATGAAAGCATGGTGATATCCCGAGAAAACCCGCGCCATCGTGGAAAGGTGCCCACGCATTCCTTGACATCACCCTCCGCGGATGATTTATATATAAATAGTTTGTATACAAAATATAAAAGATGACCGGACAGGAGAGAGGAGATGCCGGGCGAGACCCAGGGCGCGAGGAACGGTTTTGAGAGGGTGCTGGACGCGGCCATGGGCATAGCCGAGGCCTGGAACGAGCGGACCGGCAGGTGGCTGCGGGAGAACCAGATCACCTTTGCACAGTTCAGGGCGATACTCCTTTTGAGCAAGGGGGGTTCGCAGACCCTCGGCCAGTTGAGCGAGGGACTGTCCCGCGCGCGCTGCACGGTCACCGGGCTGGTGGACAGGCTGGAGGCCAAGGGCCTGGTGAAGCGCAAGCGCAGCCGCGAGGACCGGCGTCAGGTGTACGTGATGCTCACCGACAGGGGAAAGGAGCTGGCCAGGGAGCTGAAGGAAAAGGTGGTGCCGGAGATAACCAGCCTGGGAGAGAGGATCATGGGCAGGCTTACCGAATCGGAGGCCGCCGCCCTGTTGGGAGCCCTGGGGAAGCTGAGCGAGGGCATCGGAGAGACGTAGTCATTGAGGAGGCGGCCGGGAGCGTATCGGAGGCCGTATGTGATGG
>FWPV01014126.1_pt1 | contig 11803 bp, 12 predicted proteins | sample 2228371 | NCBI WGS metagenome assembly FWPV01 (sample SAMEA103939776, study PRJEB20133) | metagenome | reverse complement strand
ACTAGGAAAAGAAATGTACAGGCTCAGCACCTCGCAAAACCATCTAAAACTCGATATGCGAAAGTTTGAAAAAGGTGTTTATCTTGTTAAAATCATTAGCAATAATCCAAACCGTAACGTGTATAATATTAAATTAAATAAACAATAAAGATTTGACCGGCTGTAAGTAAAAGATATTTTATAATTTTGCTTCATAGTTATTGAGTTTTTGGTTAAAGATACTTGCCTTGCTTAGCTTTATGCTATGACAAGGCAAGTTTTTTTATTAGTATTTCCTTAAAAATTTTTATTTAAACCATCTTTTTAGACATGATTTTTACTGGAAGATAGGCTGTAATCCAACCAATAAAAAGGACGGTTAGCATAATGAGAATAATATCATTCCAAATTACTTTTACAGGGTAGCTTTCTATGATAAAAGAACTCATTCCCTGTAATTTAACTATGCCAAAATATTGCTGAAGCATGCAAAGGATAAGACCCAAAAAAACACCCAAGAAGCACCCAAGTATAACACTGAACCAACCATAAAACAGAAAAATACGTTGTATACTTTGTATATCGGCCCCAAGATGACTGAGAAATAAAATATTTTGTTTTTTTTCCAGCATAATCATAGTAAGGGAGCTAATCATATTAAGGGAGGCAACCAATAATATAAATATAAGAATGAAAAAAACAGCCCATTTTTCACTTTTTAATATTTTATAGAGTAGTTCCTGTTGCTGGTATCGATCTTTAATTTCAAAATTATTACCTAACAGATTTTGGATTTTCAAACGAACCTCATCAACATTTGTATTATTCATTAGCTGTATTTCAAAATAGGAGATTTTATTATCTTGCAATAAAAGTTTACAGGCGAATGAATAAGGAACAATAACATATTTATTATCAACATCTTGTTCGATACTAAAAATTCCAGCAGGATAAATGGGTAATCGTTGAAAAGCCTCTTCGGGATTTGAGAGAAAATTGGCATCTTTTCGTGGCATATACATCCATAAAGGGTTAAAAAGATCTATATTTAGCCCTAAATAATAAGAAACACCAGCCCCAACAATGGCATATGAAATATTATTTTTCTTTAAAAATCTGTTACCCTCAATTTTGTCCTGGAGAGGATGTATTTTAAAAAAATTATCGGATACTCCTTTAATTGCCGCTATATATTGTCGTTGATTATATTCCAGCAAAACAGATTCCTCAACTACAAATGCAACCTCTTGGACACCATTAATTTTTTTAATTTCTGATATCATAGTACTATCGAGGATGAAAAATTTACCCGATACAGGTAATATTTTCAGGTCGGGGTTAAAAGAGCTGAACATTGATTTTATAATCGAGTCGAAACCATTGAATACCGATAGTACCGTTACCAAAGCTATGGACCCAATAGTAATACCCGCAATAGAGATAATAGAAATAACATGTACAGCCTGATGCTTTTTTTTAGAAAATAAAAAACGAAGAGCTATGAACCATTCAAAATACATACATTAGTCTTTTTTGGCAATTACTATCAAGCCAGTACCAGATGTATGAGATATTCGAACATCTAAAAAATTTAATAATAGGCAAATGGGCATTAATAAGCCATAATAGAAGGGTAAAATGATAAAGAAAATTTTACTAATATTCAGTAGAATAATGGGATATTTCATGCTCAAATGCCAGGCCAGCGAACCCGGTATACCATACTGGTACTTGCAGGTTATTTTAGTAAAACCAGCCTTTTGAAGTTTACTGGTAATGTCTTCAATACTATAACCATTTCGAACATGTTCTTCAATAAACGATACATCCTCGTGTGAGTGTGCATCACTACCCCCTTTATCGGATGGGGTAGAGATTAATAAAAAACCACCTTTTTTTAAGGAATTATAAAGGTTCTGAAATACCCTGGTATCCTCTTCAATATGCTCCATTACATCTACCGAAATGATTAGCTGGTAGGTGTTTTCTTCGCTAAAGTGAGTAAGGTCGGCTACCTCAAACTTTACCCTGTGGCTTAAATTAATACTATTAAAGAAACGATTACTTTCCTTAACCTGTATAGGGTTGATATCTACAGCCTTAATAGACCATTGATCAGAAAAACGGCTTAAATAATAAGTATACTGACCGAAACCAGCCCCTGCATCGAGAATATGGGCATCTTTATCAATAAGCGGCACTATTTGCTTAAGATGTTTACGAATATGCCACGAACGTAATAACAATATATGAAGTAAACGATAAAATAATATGCGAAGAAAAGGATGACGATTAAATATTTTTCCCAGACTGGCTTTTATTGGTTCATATTTCATAAAAAAGGAATTTTTAAATATTTAAAAATGAATTAAACAATCTATTTTTTTAATAAGTTGTCAATTTTTTCGAAATAATCTAAACTATCGTCGATATAGAATTCAAGCTCAGGAATTATTCGTAACTGGTTTCTAACCTGAGTTCCTAAATAATATCTTATTGCTTTATTGTGCAGGGTAATGGTATTGAGTGCTTCTTTAGCGCGTTGAGAAGGGAAAATACTCAAATAAACCCGAGCAATACTAAAATCGGGAGTTATTCTTACAATAGTTACCGTAACCATTGTTCCAGGGCAGATGTTATTTTGTTCTCTTTGGAAAAATACAGCAAGTTCTTTCTGTATAAGTCGTCCTACCTTTTGTTGCCTGGTTGATTCTTCTTTATGCATAATAAAACATTTTTGCAAATCTAAGTAAAATTAGTAAGTCAGAAATATAAAAAAATAATGAATGAAAGAGAGAGAAAATAAAATTAAAGGAAATAATTTTTAAAAATCTTATATAGATTTGCAAATCAAAAAAAAGCGAAAATAAATTATATTTTGAGATGGAAATAGTTTTAAGCGGTATACGATCTACGGGTAGGTTGCATTTGGGGAATTATTATGGTGCCGTACGTAATTTTGTTAAAATGCAACATGATTATAAATGTTATTTTTTCATAGCCGATTATCATTCCCTTACCACACATCCAAAGCCAGAGGATTGGAAAATGAATGTAAAACAGGTGCTTTGTGAATATCTGGCTTGTGGAATTGATCCTGAAATAGCCACGGTATATATTCAGAGTGATGTACCTGAAATAGCAGAGCTCTATTTAATTTTAAATATGCTGGCATATAAGGGAGAGTTAGAACGTACTACTTCTTTTAAGGAAAAAGCACGACAACAACCCGATAATATTAATGCTGGTTTATTAACCTATCCCGTGTTGATGGCTGCCGATATATTAATTCATAAAGCCAATAAAGTTCCCGTAGGTAAAGATCAGGAACAACATCTGGAAATGACACGAAACTTTGCCACTCGTTTTAATAATCTTTATGGAGTAGAATATTTTCCACTACCTACTGCTTTCAATTTTGGGAAAGATCTTATAAAAATTCCTGGATTAGATGGTAGTGGAAAAATGGGCAAATCTGAAGGAAATGGAATTTATTTATCAGACGATGCAAAAACTGTAGAAAAAAAAGTAATGAGAGCAGTTACCGACACAGGTCCTACAGAAAAAAATCAGAAAATGACGGAACCCATTCAAAACTTATTTACCATTCTTGAGGTGGTATCACCTCCCGATACTGTTGAACAATTTAAAAAACAATATGCCGATTGTACGATACGATATGGAGAACTTAAAAAACAATTGGCTGCCGATATTAACAAAGTACTGGATCCCATCCGAGAACGTATTGAATACTATATGAATAATGATGAAGTTATAAGAAAAGTAGTTAAAATAGGAAGAGATAAAGCAAGAGAAAGTGCTAGAGCTACACTAAAAGAAGTGCGTGAAATATTGGGAATAAAACCCTTTTAATCTTCAGTAGAGATTTCAATGCGCATTCCTCCTACCCACCACGAAAGCAAATTATAAAACCAGGCTAGAAGTAATCCTAATAAGAATCCTATAATTCCAAAGAGAATGGGAATTAATATGAATCCCCCTATCCCTAACCATGCACCAGATGCCGATAAATGTCCAGTGCTCATACCTCCTATAACACTACCAAAAATAAAACTTATAAACCCTACCCCAAATCCTAATATAAATCCAATAAATATCCAAACTAAAGCAATAATTTTTGCAAAAGAAAGGGCATGTATTTTTTTAATTTCTACCATATTGGGAATTTTTTACAAATGTAAGGGATGTTTTTAAAAAAAACTTTAATTGTAAAAATGATTTTTTTATTTTCACAATATTTATGTAAAAATTTTTTTGTTATTTTCGAAAATTATAATTATTGCTCCTATGACCTATGTAGACTTTATTCTAATTTTAATTTTATTATTAGCCGCGATAAGTGGTTTTAAAAATGGGCTCATAAAAGAGATTACTTCATTGGCAGCCTGGGTATTAGGAATTTTTTTAGCTGTTAAGCTTACCAAAGTTTTTGTTCCCTTTATTAATCCATCGGTTATTCATTCTTCATCCATAGCAAAAATTGTTGTATTTGCAATAATATTTTTTGTAGTAGTCATTTTGGTTAATATTGTGGGAAAATTACTGGAAGCCTTTTTCGAGGAACTCGAGTTAGGATTCCTTATACGACTGGGAGGTCTTGTAATTTCAATTTTTAAAAATGTATTTATTCTCAGTCTTATTATGGTTATTCTCCATTTATCCATTCTTAAATGGAACTGGCCTTCGCCCGAAATTAGAGAAAAATCAATTTTATATCAACCCATCGAGTCGGTGGCTCCAACGGTATTTGTGTATTTAAAATCTTCGGGCGATAATGAGTAATATTTGGAAATAGATTTTATCCTTACTATATTTTACTTAGTTAGAAAAAAAGGATATTTTTGAAACCCCAATAAAGTGTCGTAGAAAAAGGATAAAGGTATAATATAATTTCCTCAAACAAGTTTTTTTTATTTAATATAAAATTTAAGCTTTAACCTTCTTATCTGGGAAAAGAATGCTAGCTAAAATACTAATAAATAAAGTAGATAGAATAACGATAAGCGAATGAATGCTACTAAATCCAATTATATCTAATAAGTGATGAAAAATGAGTTTTAACCCTACGAAAAAGAGTAAGAAAGCGATGCCTATTTTCAAATATTGGAAATAATGCACCAAACGACTCAAAAGGAAGAAGAGGGAACGTAAACCTATTATGGCAAAAATGTTTGAAAAGAATACGATATAGGGGTCGCGTGTGATGGAGAAAATAGCAGGGATAGAATCAAATGCAAAAATAACATCGGTAAATTCAATTAGAACCAGAACAACGAATAAGGGGGTAAAATAGAGTTTTCCATTAATTCTTTTCCAGAAATGCCCGTCGATGTAGGTAGAATATATATTGAAGTGTTTTGATAAAAATTTTACGATAGGGTGTTCGTGCACCTCCATTTTTTCTTCCTTATTTCTGTTGAGGAACATTTTAATACCGGTATAGGCTAAAAACACACCAAACAAATAAAGAAGCCATTCGAAACGAGTAACGAGGGCCGAACCTGCAAAAATAAAGATAAAACGAAGTACTATGGCTCCCAGAATGCCCCAAAAAAGGACTTTTTTATAGTTTTTTGGATCGACAGAGAAAGAGGTAAGAATCATTAAAATTACAAAAACATTATCGAGAGAGAGGGAGTATTCGAGAAAGTAACCTGCCAGATAATCCATAGCTAATGCTTTACGATATAAAGCAAGTGCTTCATTTATATTATCGGTTGAAATTTTTATATGGGGGGAATATTGTTGGGTAAATGCTCTAATTTCTTCCACAGTGGTCATTTTGTGGATGTGGTCGCCGAAGTAAAGGATAAAAAAATAAAAACCAAAAGCCAGTAAAACCCAAACTATTGACAGTGTTAATGATTCTCGTATGGATAATTCGTGATGATTACGACCAATAATAAGTAAATCAATTAGCAAGGCTCCTAAAACAACAGTAAAAAATACTATAAAAAAGAGATTTTCAGATAAAATTTCTATCATAATTCCAATTGTTTAAATTCACATGAAAAATTATAGAAATTAAAACATAATGAAACATCGGAATAAGAGGCAGATTGAATAATAAGATTGAGTGTAAAATATGCAACCAGACAACCCAATGTACCACTTAATGCCCCAAGAGGGGGAAAATTAGATTTTTTTTCAATTATAGTTGAAGCTGAAAAATTTCTAATTTTATTAAATGAAAAAATTAAACCTTCCACACTTGTTAGGAATCCTGCAAGAAGGGGTTGGGGTGTGTTTTTTAAGAGCAAAGAAGTAAGTTGAGGTTGATTGGTTGTATCGATAATTATATCGTAGTCCCTGCAAATTTTTTCAGCATTTTCATCTTTAATTTGAATATTGTGAATTTGAATTGAAACATATGGGTTAAGGAGTTGGAGTTTTTCTTTGGCTACAATAGTTTTTAATTTTCCCAGATCGCCCAGGCCATACATAATTTGATTGACAAAATTTTCCTCCTGAATGGTTTTATAATCGCAAATTCCAATGACTCCTACACCTGCTGCAGCGAGATATTGTAGTGTAGAGGTTCCTATACTTCCAGCCCCAATAAGTAAAACTTTAGAATTTTTTAATTTTTTTTGACCCTCAATACCAATATTTGGAGCACTAATTTGCTTTTTATATCGACGAAGCTCTATTTCATTTAAATAATGCATAATTTATATTCATTTAAATTTTTCTTTTAAAACAGCAATGATGGCCGGTAATAGAGAAATAAAAATAATACCTAGAATTACTGCAGAAAAATTGTTTTTAACGAACGTATTATTGGCAAAAAAATATCCTGCCCAACAGAAAATATTTACCCAGAGCAGGTTTCCCAGTATGCTAAACATAAAAAAACGAGGATATTTCATGGTTCCCACTCCTGCTACGAAAGGTGCAAAGGTGCGTAAAATAGGCATAAATCGAGCGAAGATAATGGTTTTGCCACCATGTTTTTCGTAAAAAGCATGCGTTTTATCGAGATATTCCCGTTTGATAAATTTATAATTTTTCTCATAAACTTTGTGGCCTATTAAATTACCTATAAAATAATTATTATTATCACCCAACACAGCAGCAAAAAATAATACCAAAATCAATAATTCAATACTTAAAGCACCAATGGCAGCAAAAGTACCCGCTGCAAAAAGTAAGGAATCGCCCGGTAAAAAGGGGGTCACTACAAGCCCTGTTTCACAGAATACAATTAAAAAAAGAATAAGGTAGGTCCATGTATTGTAGGTAAGAATTATTTCATTAAGGTGTTTATCAATATGAATAATAAAATCGAAAATAAATTTTATGAACTCCATGTACAATCAAATTAAAAATTAGGACTAAGCAAATATTTTGAATAAAAATCATTAATAATAGCAACTACTTCATCGGCTTCATCGACGACGGTAAATATTTCCATATCTTCTGGGCTAATATTGGCTTCATCTTCAAGTAAAGTTTCCTTCACCCATTTAATAAGACCGTCCCAATATTCTTTTCCCACCATTACGATGGGGAATTTGCCAATTTTTCCTGTTTGAATAAGGGTTATGGCCTCAAAAAGTTCGTCTAAGGTGCCAAACCCACCTGGTAAAACAACAAATCCCTGTGCATATTTCATAAACATAACTTTACGAACAAAGAAATGATCAAAAGTGATGAGTTTGTCGGGATCGATGAATACGTTGGGTTTTTGTTCAAAGGGTAAGGCAATATTAATTCCTACAGAGCTACCTCCTCCTTTTTTAGCTCCCATATTTGCAGCTTCCATGATTCCGGGACCTCCACCCGTGATAATCCCATAACCATGTTGGGTAAGTTTGAATGCTATTTCTTCGGCTAGTTTAAAATATTTATTATCCGGTGTGGTGCGAGCTGAACCAAAAATAGTAACACAAGGCCCAATACGTGCTAATTTTTCAAATCCTTCAACAAATTCGGACATAATTTTAAAGATACGCCATGAATCGGATATTTGAATCTCAGCCCAATCTTTCTTTTTAAAAGCATTTCTTATTAATTCTTCGCTCGATGCCATAGATTTTCTTTTTTAAAGCGTTTAAAATTAGTTATTTTTTTTTATTACCTTACTTATTAATTTCCCCTCATATAATATAGTTTCTATGTATGCTCCCTCTGGTATATCACTGGCTTTTTTTAAAACTTTTCCATCCAAGAGAGTTATGGAATAACCTTTGTTCAAAATATGTGCCGGATCGGATAGGGCGGCTTTTGTGTTGAGCATATTTAAATGATTTAATTGTTGTTTTATTTGATAGTGTATTAGAGTGGTAATCGTGGGGAAAATTGAATTAAGAATATTTTCATTTCTTTGTATGAATTTATTAACAGAAAAATTCGCATTTGCGAGGGAAAATTCAAGACGATTATAATTTTTTTCAATAGCTCTAAGGGCAATATTTTTAGCTTTAAGATGCATGTTGTCAATTCGATTATACTGATAATGGAGAATTTCTTTAATAAATGCAGGAATTTGTCTGTTGAGATTTGAAAGAAAATGTTTATGCTGGAGAATTATGTTGGAGGAGAGTTTAATAGTTTTATCGAGTTGATGATTTAAGTTAAATTCAAATTCTGCCATTGTATCAATGAGAAAAACAGCAACAGCAGTAGGAGTTTTAAAAGCTCTATGGGCAACCATATCCACTATTGATTCGTCTTGTTCGTGTCCAATACCTGTGAGTATGGGTAATGGAAACTGGGCAACATGACTGGCAAGTAAATAATTATCGAAACAGCTTAGATCTACTTGTGAACCTCCTCCTCTGATAATAACAACGATATCGAAATTCTCGCAACGTTCGAAAATCTTTTCTAAGGCTTTAATGATAGATGATTCAGCTTTTACTCCCTGCATGATTGCTTGAAAAAGTTGAATATGAAATTGGTAACGGCTGGGATTTTCCTGCAAATGTTTTATGAAATCGTAATAACCTGCGGCAGTTTTTGATGAAACAACTGCAATTCTTTGAGGTACTTTTGGGAAAGTTACCATTTTATTAATGTCAAATATTCCTTCACGTTTGAGCTGTTCAATGATTTGTTTTTTTCGTGCTATTAGTTCGCCAAGTGTAAAATGAGGATCTATTTCTATGATGTGAAGACTAAAACCATATATCTGGTGAAATTCTAAGCGAGCTCGAAATAATATTTTCATTCCTGTAGAGAGTGGTTGTCCGGTAATTTCCCTAAATCGTGCAGCAACTATAAAATAAATATTTCTCCATAGGATGGCCTGACATTGGGCAATTACACCATCGTTTTGTTCAGATTTTTCTACCAATTCTATATAACAATGACCACTGGTATTTTCTTTTATTTTGGCAATTTCTGCTTTTATCCAATATGTTTCATTAAAAGAATAATTTATGACTTCTCTTACTAAGGTTGTTATTTCGTATAGGCTAAATATTTCTTGATTCATAAAAATTATATTTTTATAAATTTAATAAGAGTGCTTTTATGAGGAAAAATTAATTGAAGGTAATACATCCCTGAGGGTAATGAGATAATTTCATTTTTAAGCATTATACCTGTTGAATTATTGGTTTGAAGGGAGAAATTCAGCAAACCGTTTGAAGAAAAACATTTTATGGATATCCAATTCTTTTCGGGATTAACCCATAGGATATGAATATAATGGGAACAGGGATTGGGATAAATCTCAAATTCATTTGTTGATAGATTAGGATTTTGCAGTTGTTGGAATACAAATTCAAAGTTAGGTATTCCGAAACCCATGAAAGAGTCTGGATAAAGAAAATGGTTAGACGAACGAATGACGTTATTACGAATAATTTCGGGTTTTATATTAGGAAAAGCTTCGAGAATACATGCCAAAAGTCCGGAAATAATGGGAGCTGAGAATGAAGTACCATTGAGTTGAAGAATGTTATTAGGTTCGAATTCTGCAAATACTTTAACACCCATAGCCATGATTTCTGGTTTAACACGACCATCAAATGAAGGGCCAATGGAAGAAAAGTATGCTCTAACGCCAGAAGAATTTACAGCTCCAACCGTTAAAATATTTTTAGCATCGGCTGGAGTACCAATATATCGCCAAGATTTGTTGCCATCGTTACCTGCACTAACCACAACAATAATTCCTCTTGAGGCCGCAATGGATGCAGCCTGAGCAATAAATGTGGTTTTACCGTCCATGTCTTTATAGCTATAATTATAATTGAGATTATCAAATACGGTATAGCCCAAAGAAGAATTAATAATATCGGCACCTAAGCTATCAGCATATTCGGCGGCTGCAACCCAAAAATCTTCTTCGGCAGGATATTCGGCATTTACATCTTCTGAACGGAGTAAAATGTAGCTGGCTAAGGGAGCACTTCCCCAAATACCTCCATAACCGTTGGAAGCCATTATAGATAACACAGCTGTTCCATGTGCATCCCCCTCAAATACACTTCTGGACGGATAAACAAAATCTTTTGTATCTATAATTCGATTTTCATCAAAAAGCTCTTTTAGTGAAAAGCATTTTGTAGCATCCTTAAAACCCGCATCAATGACAGCAATAATAACCTCACGTCCCAAATAACCTTTTGTGTGTATAAAGTCTCCCTTATTTAATGCAATTTGTGCCAATGGTCTATCATAGAATGATAAAGAATTTTCTGTAGGATAAAATTTATTTTTTTTATATTTCCTGTTTATTGAAGAGTCGGCTACTTTAACTATTCTGGTAATAAAAGGAAAGTTTTTAATTTTATTAAGGGTTAGTTCGTTTTCTGGTTGAACAACCACAGTATTCATCCATCTCGAAGTACAGATAATTTTGGCCTGGCAAGAAGTAATAGAATCGAGATAAATCCTATTTATAGGAATATCAAACATATCAGTATATATTTCAAACTTTTTACGACGGTTCAATGCTCGTATTGAAAAATAATCTGTGGCATTGAAATGTTGATACTTTTTCTCTTTTAGATATATTCTGTATAATTCGGAAGGTTGTGCAAAGATGGGGAAAATATCTATTAATAGAATCATTAACCCCAATAATAACAATTTAAATTTCATCTTTATTTAAACATGGGAATGAAATCTTCAACGGTGGGTTCGGAATATTTACCTTTATTTTCATCAATAGAACGTATAAAATTTTGCTGAATACTATCTAAAGCTTGAGGATTGAGAGCTATACCCTTGTTATAACGAATATTAATGATACCCTGCCCTTTATTATCGAAATATACCCATTCCCCATCCATAAGGTTATGATTATAGTTACCAAAAACTTCGGGAGTGCCATCGGGTCGATATTGTCGATAATATCCATGACGTTCATCGTTTACATAAAAACCTTCAAGCTTAATAGTGCCATTTTCAAAATATTGTATCCATTCACCATTTTTTTTATCGTCGAACCAATATATAATTTCAGCGGGTCGACGATTGGAATAATATTTTATGGATTTTCCATATTTCTTTCCTTTGATGTAATTTTCTTCAAGACGAAGGTTTTTATCGTAATAGGAATAAAATCGCCAAAGGCTATCTTTTTCTTTGTCTATATATTTGCCCTCTGCGGCCAAAAAACCGTTCTGATAAAACCATTTGACATACGATACTTCATGGGTTACAAAGTTTTGAATAACCATAAGGGAACCATTTTCGTAATAACGGTAAAATTCTCCAACAGGATAATTGTCTTTAAAAAAACCTTTATAACGAATTTTCCCATTATTGTAATGACTCTTCCAATAGCCCTGTTTTAATCCATTAGAATCGGTCACATTCCAGATAGTATCGGTTTGCGAGAAAATCT
>FWPV01014123.1_pt1 | contig 11806 bp, 10 predicted proteins | sample 2228371 | NCBI WGS metagenome assembly FWPV01 (sample SAMEA103939776, study PRJEB20133) | metagenome | reverse complement strand
ACGTGTTTGTGGTGAAATATAAAGTTTTGCAGGCAAAACACCTTCTTCATCGTTGTTTGTTCCGATACCGTCATCCTTATAAACATTCAAAGCTATTATAGAATCTTCCGGGAGAATACCGAGTAGAAAAAATTTATTTTTTAAATAATACAGAAATTTTTCGATGCTAATAATAAGTACTATAAAAAATAAAGGCATTACAAAAGAAAAATAACGATTACTACCTCCCCACATTTCCCATGCATCTCCACCAACATAAATACTATATAAAGATTGGATTATAAAAAATGACATTAAAATCAGTATTTTTTTATCCTTTAGTAAAAATAAAGAAATAAAAGGAATTAAGAATAAGATAATATTAAAATGATATATAAATTTTAAATATACAGATACCCCTCTTGCTATTCGCAATAAAAATGGATAACCTGTCATTTTTAAATAATATGTATTTGGTAAGAAATCTTTAAAATAAGTTATACGAAAAATTTCCTGAAAAAATAAAAAAAATAAAAAAGTTGTAATTCCTGCAATTAAATGCTTTTTTCTGTTATTAATATCTATAATTGACATTATTATGGTTAGTGTTATTAACACAGTAAAAGCATCTATTCTTATTAAAGATAAAGTTCCGGCAATTAAATAAGGAATGATAGTAAATGTATTTTTTGAAAAAGCAAATAGCGATTTGTAAACCAGAAAAGCAGTAAGAAAACACAGGATACTTACCTCCATGCCCATAATTGCCCAATAATTTAATGAGAGATAAAAAAGAATTAATAAAAGTGAAAAAAACTTGAAAATGAAATTATCAGTAAAAAAGCATATTATTCTTTGATAATAAAAAGAAGACAATATAATTAATAACACGCCTGTAATCTGTATGAATAAACATATTTTGTTTTCAGGAAGATTTAAAAAATGTGGAATAACCATATATATCGTCCATAAGGGATTTGTAAATCCTTCTATTTTTTCTTCTCCGGCATTCCAAACAAAACCATAGCCTTTTGATAAATTTTTTGCATATCGCATTGATATCATTGCGTCATCAAAAAGTAAACACCATCTTTTGTTTTCAATTACACAGGAAGACCGGTAAATAAAAAAACAGGCATAAAACATATAAATAATGTATACTGTCAATAAAATAATTTTGTTTTTCATATCGTAAATCCTTTAATTTTATTACTTTTTATTATGAAATTAGATATCAAAATATAAAAAACAGCAGGAATTATAACTGATATCCCTGTTTGCTTGAATAAAAAAGATATAGCAGTAAAAATACCTGATAAAAAAATATAAAATAATGAATTACTTTTAATACATAAGTAAATAAAAAATATAGATAAAATTGCAGGTAATACCTGATAAGTTTCTGTCAATCCATAACATTCAGGAAAACTGATGTTGCTAAAATATAAGGCAAATAAAGTTGACGTAAGAAAAGCAACTTTTTCATCCCGGATATGTTTTGTAAATAGATATATAATTATAACGGATATTATGATCCAGAAACATTCAAAAATAGCAATTGTTATACTTTCTTTCGGAAAAAAGTTAAATAAAAAAGAGTTTAAAAAATATATAAGCGGTGGTTTATGGTCCCATGAATCTCTGTATGGTACTTTATTTTCTGTAATGAGTTCGCCAATAAATAAAAACACTCCGGTGTCTTTATCAGGAAAAATATGAAATGTGTGTAAACGCATAGTAAAAACAAATAAAACAAGATAAATAATAATAAAAGTATAAAATATAAATTTTCGCATCAGTCACCTTTCATATTTTAACTTGATAATAGATGGTATTTATAATAAACTAAAAAACAAATATTCTCAATCAAAAACAGGGAACAGGATGAAAATTATTATAGTGCATGATAGTGAAACAAAATATTTTGATGCTTTAAAAGAGATTGAAAAAAACAATAATATTACTATTACCGTATATTACTTTCATTTTTTAAAGTTTTTGATAAAAGGTATTGTCAGAAAAAACTTAAAAATGTTATCAATAGCTATAAAGACAATATTTTTTTATTTTAAATCATTTTTTATAAAAAATTACATTATATTGATGGGGATTGCTCCTTATGACTGGAGATTGATTTTCTGGCTTCATTTATTAAAAAAAAATAAGGTCATTTTTCATAATTCCTGGCCTTACTGGAATAATACCGATTTTCCTGAAAAGCCACTTTTTTTTAAAAATATTGTTTTTAACATATGGGAACAATTTATTTTAAACTCAAATACTTTTATAATAAATATAATAAATAAGTCAAAAGAAGAATTAATAAATAAGTATAAAAAGGAAGAAATTAAAATATTTGTAATTCCACATTGCATAAATGAAAATTTTTATTTTTATAAAGAAAGACAAAAAAATGATAGATTAAAAATATTATTTGTTGGTAGATTGGTAAAGGAAAAGGGATTGGAGATTTTAAAAGAAGTAATAAAAAAATTACCAGATTATGATTTTGGAATAATAGGAGATGGAAAAGATAAAAAGATTTTAAATGAAGTATTAAAAAGAGAAAATGTTATATATTATGGTTATATAGATAATAAAGCAAAAATAGGTGAAATAATGAGACAATATGATATTTTTTTACTTCCTTCTTATAAAACAAAAGATTGGGAAGAGGTATTTGGCATAGTTTTATTAGAAGCCATGGCATGCGGGCTTATCTGTATTTCTACAGATTGTATAGGACCTTTGCATATAATAAAAGATATGGAAAATGGATTTATAGTAAAACAAAAAAGTGTTGAAATGATAATTGATAAAATAAATTTTATGAAGAATAATCCAGAATTGATTGAAAGAATCAGGTTAAATGCAATTAAAAGCGTGGAGCAATATAAAATAGGCAATATTGTAAAAAAATGGGAAGATGTATTAAATTATATTTAAAAAGGGATTTAAATGGTTTCAATTAAAAAGAATTATTTTTATAATGTTTTGTTAACCTCCACAAATATTTTAGCACCACTTATAATTTATCCTTATGTCCTGCGAATTTTAGGTCCTGATGGTATTGGAAAAGTAAATTTTGCAATGTCTGTTATGGGTTATTTTTTAATGGTTGCTCAATTCGGTATACCACTCTATGGAATTAAAGAAATAGCAAAAGTAAGGGATGATAAAAATAAGTTAAGCAAAGTTTTTTCAGAATTGTTTTTTATGAATTTAATAACTTTTATTTTTTCTTTTATTTTGTACTTAACTGTTATTTTTATGGTTCCAAAATTCAGAAATGATTTTGTTTTATTTTTTATAGTTGGTATTAACTTAATTTTTAACCTGTTTACAATAGATTGGTTTTACAGTGGTCTGGAAGAATATAAATATATAACTATAAGAAGTGTTGCTGTTAGAGTTTTATATATAATTTTAATTTATCTTTTAATTCATACAGAAAAAGATTATGTTATATATGCTGTACTTGGCGTTTTAACACTCGCATTATCAAATTTTATTAATTTTATATATTTGTTGAAAAAAATAAAAATAGTTTTTTATAACTTAGATTTTAAAAAATATTTAAAACCAGTATTATGGATTTTTTTATCAGCAGTAATTGGTAGCATTTATAACAAAATTGATGTTATATTATTAGGTTTTTTAACAGAAGAAAAATATGTAGGTTTTTATACAACCAATAGAAGAATAATATCTTTGATACTTTCATTTGTAAGCGCTCTGGGGACTGTTTTAATACCAAGATTATCATATTATATAAATAAAGATATGAAAAAAGAATATAAGGAATTAGCAGAAAAATCACTTAATTTTATCTATTTTTTATCCATTCCTTCCATAATTTTCCTGATAATGTTAGCTAAAGAAATACTTTTGTTTTTTGGTGGTTCAAAATTTTTACCGGCAACATTTTCTCTACAATTGATTTCTTTGCAAATACTTGCAACATCTCTTGCCACTTTTTTTGGCTTTCAGGTAATTTTAGCCAATAACGATGAAAGGTCAATGATGCTTGCGAATATATCAGGAGCTGTTATTAATATTTCAATAAATCTTTTGTTAATAAGAAAGTTTTTACATAATGCGCCGAGTATAGCAATCGTCATATCTGAATTTGCTGTTGTTATTACGCAGATTATATTAGCAAGAAAATATATTAATTTTAAGATAATAAGTTTTAAAAGTTTAAATTATTTTATGGCAGGGATCTTAATTTTTTTAATTTTAATTTTGTTAAAAATTTATCTTCATAATTTTATTCTTTTATTGATTATCTCGGGTATTACGTCTCTTATTGTTTATACCGGATATTTATTGTTAGTAAAAGATGAAATTATTTTAATGATAAAAAATACTATTTTAAAAAAATTGGGCATTGAAAAATGATGGTTAAAAATATTGTTTTATTATTTGATGACTTTCAAAAGGTGCATTTTTATAAAGATCCTGGTATGATTTTGCATTATTTCAATAAACTTTTTGGTTATAATGTTTCCTGTGTAACAATTTCTAAATCAGGAAAAGAAGAAACAGAATATATTGATAATCTTAAAATTATTAGATTAAAAAAATCTTTTATTGATCCAAACGGGGGTTTTCCGTTGAGTTGTACCAAGAAAAATTAAGTTTTTCTGATCATCACAGTCATGGGAAAAAATTCGAATTTTTTTGTGATCCAAAATTTCTGTTGGAATGATGGTTTGGATTTCCTCATTCGTTGCTGGGGTATGTGTGCCGGTTGCGATAAATAATTCAATTTTCTCATCGGGAATGCCGTGTTCGTTCAACCATTCCAGTAGAGGTGGAAGTATATATCTATACGGTACAGGACGAGTTTTGTCGTTAATGCTGATGGCAACTTTTTGGGGAGGATGTGACCAATTAAGATTGGGATTACCCAATGGGTTTTGTAAAGCATGGATCACAACGGCGAGAGGTTGTTCTGCCGGTGGATAGTCCTTCGGTTCATACCAATCGTACCGAAAAGGTAGATGGATTGGTATTTGGGTTTTTCCATAGGGAATCGGATCGGTTTTCATTTTATTGGCTTGGAAGGGGGTCATCGAAACACTGAATTTCAATTTGATATCCGTTGGGGTCCAGTAAAAATGCATGATAGATGGCGTATTTGGGGTTGTATGTTGGTGTTTTTATGGAAATTGCCCCTGCGTTAACCAGTTTTGCGAAGCACTCATCTACGTCGCTTGTGATTAAAGTTAAGATGATGGAATTTGCTGGGGACGGTATTTCTGGGCGAGAACAAAAACCGATGAATCCTCCGGAAGATACGCGAAAGATTTTACAATCGCCTTGGTCGCGAACCAATGGAAGCTCTAAAACGTTCTGATAAAAATCTGTGGTACGAATAAGATCAATGGCAGGTAGAAACGTAATCAGTTGCTCAAAGGGTCTCATAATTTTTATCCGCCGATGCTAATTCCAATCAATCTGCCAATACCAAATGTGATTGCTGCTGCCAGCATACCAAAGATTACCATTCTGAAACCAGAATACCAGATAGAGCGCCCGGTGAACAAGGTAATCGCAGCGCCAAGTAAAAATAGGCCAACAAAGCTGAACAGGATACTAAATAGCAAGGCCGTTGTTCCACCAAGAAAAGTATAAGGAATTACCGGGACTATCGCACCAATGGAAAACAAGATAAAAGAGGTGATAGCAGCCTCCCATGCTGATCCGCCCAATTCTTCAGGATCAATCCCTAATTCTTCGCGGGCAAGGGTATCCAATGCTCCGTCTTTGTTTTGCATTATCTTTAAAGCCATTTGGGTTGCTTGTTCAGAGGGGATACCGCGAGCTTCATAAATCAAAGCCAATTCCTCGGCTTCTTCTTCGGGGGCTTGCTCTATTTCGCTTTCTTCAATTTTGATTTGGTTCGCATACAATTCACGAGAGGATTGAACGGATAGCCACTCACCCAAAGCCATTGAAAAGGCTCCGGCAAGTAAACCGGCGATGCCAGCCACCAGAATGGAGCGGTTGTCCATGGTCGCTCCAGCAACCCCCATGACAAGGCTTAAATTACTCACCAGACCATCATTGGCGCCCAGTACCGCTGCTCGCAAGGCATTTCCACCAGTCGAACGGTGACGGCCTTCCAGTTGAGCAAGTGCGCTGCCTTCCATGCCACCCCGGACTGTTCTCTTAATTTGCGCAAGAACAAGCGAATGGGTTTGTTCATCTTTTGCCATTTGCTTGTCCGCATCAACTTGGAGGTAGGCGGAACCGCCATCTTTCTCCATTGCCTGAAGGGTCGGAAGAATCATTTCAGGACCGAACCGTTTGGCTAACCAGATGATCAAACGAACGCGAATTGAAGGTCGAAAAGGTGGTGGCTCGACCCCTTCTGATCGCAGTTTCTCTTCCCAGCTTTTAGCGTGTTTAAGTTCTACCGCTGCCATCTTTTCGTATACTTTTCGGATGCGTTCATCCTTTTCGATGCTGGCAAGGGATTCATAAATTGCAGCACTGCTCAATTCGTCTTGTCGAAATTCAAGCATGGTTTTCGGATCTGTCATAATTCCCTCATTTTCTTATTCAATTTTACTCTCTTTATGGGGTTAATTCAGAAATAGTTCATTTGATTGGCTTGTGTTTCTTAGAATGTTCTGTAAAATATTAATATTCTTATGTACAAAAAGGTGATTGGGGATTTATCGCCTTTTTCGCTCTAGCCATTTTTGTTGATTGTTATGTCAAATGTTTCAATCGTTTAAGGGATTACGCTTCAGGCTTACGCTGCTGATTTTATTGGCAATTTTACCAATGGTAATTGCAGCGGTTTTTTTTGCGTTTAACTGGGGAGTGAATATTTATCAAAATTTGGAAAACCAAACTGATTTACTGGTCAATAGTATTGCTGAGAGGCAGGTTTGGAGTCTTGAAAATGCGCAAATAGTTGTAGTGGAATTAGGCACACGGATTGATCGCTGGATGCCTTTACAGTTGGCTGAATGCAGAAGACTGTTAAGTGAATATTTTGCGCGAGGGGGTTTTGTCAGCCTGGCGGTATTAGATGAAGAAGGAAAAGCTTTCTGTCAGATGCCAAACACTTCGGAAGTGGATAGTCTCGAAGGAGTGGATGCTGTAACCCAATCTTTACAAGAACAAACTTTGAATGTTGGGACTTTGCAAAGCGATCCATTTACAAATCGAATGATCCTGCCACTGGTAGTCCCACTTCAAGATAATGAGAATCAACCCGGTGGTTATATTTACGCAGGAGTACCTGTTGATCTGATTCAACAAATTGTTGTTCGTTCTGGTATTCCTGCTGAAACCGAAACAGTCCTCACGGATCGAAGTGGAACCATTGTCGCAATGTTTCCTGAAAATCCCACCATGATCGGAAAAACCGACCCTGTTATGGTTCAAAAAATAAAGAGTGGTGAAATCATAAATCAAGGGAGGTTGACGGCAACGGGGATTGATGGTGTAACCCGCTTATTCTCTTATCGAGTGCTTACCCTTCATGGCCAGCCCTTTGGAATTGTCCGCACCGGTTTACCTCTTGAAAATGTAAATCGTGATTTTCAAAAGTTACTCTACACCATTGGATTTTTGTTTATAGTGGTTTTTTTGTTGAGTATTTTGCTGGCGTATTTGATTAGCGGAAGGGTCTTGGAGAGAAGAAGTGAGCCTTTGCTGAATGCGGCGAAAAAGATTGCACGCGGTGATTTGGCGGTTCGTACTCAGCCCAGGATGAAAGCCAACGCAGATGGTTTGCTGGAATTGGAAAAAACCTTCAACCAGATGGCGGAGGCATTGGAGGAGCGGGAGAGATCCCACCGAAAAATCGAGGAAGCCTTAAAGGAGTCCAACGAAAAACTCTCCGCAATTATCCGCACTTCCCCGCTGGCTATCATTGTTGAGAACATGGATGGGAGGGTGATTGAGTGGAGCCCGGCGGCTACGTCTATTTTTGGCTGGACGGCATCTGAGGTTATTGGAAAAGAATTACCGGTTTTGTCACCCGATCAGGAAAATCATTTTCAATCTATCCGAAATAGGGTATTAGCGGGGAAAACGATCCAAATTCAAGAAATTCGATGTCAAACGAAAGATGGCAGGGATATCCCTGTTGGTCTCTCCGCCGCTCTGTTGAGAAATACGACCGGAGAAGCCGCAGGCGTAACCTATTTATTTGCGGATTTGAGTGAGCAGAAAAAAGCATTAGAAACGGTTGTCGAAACCCAACAGATGCTATCGGTTTTATTGAAAAATTTACCGGGAATGGCTTATCGCTATTCTCTGAAAGAGAGAAAGATCACTTTTATCAGCCCGGGTTGTGTGGAATTGACTGGTTATTCACCAGAAGAATTACTGGAAGGAGACTCCATTCAATTTCAAGATCTTATCCATCCGGATGATCGTAGTGAGGTAAGGAAGGCGATTGAAGAAACTGTTATTGGAGGAAAACCATACCGTGTGATTTATCGCATTCGGACTGCAAATCACCAGACTCGTTGGGTGCTCGAACAAGGAGTTGGAGTTACTAGTAATGGTGGGGCTATTCATACGGTGGAAGAGTATATTACCGATATTACAGAGGTGAAGAAACGAGAACAGGAAATGGAGGTCGTGGCTTCAATTAGTGCTGTGATGCGCTCTGCCAGGGGAAAGACTGAAATTTCCAGCATTGTATTGGATCAAATCGCCCGGCATTTAGATGCCGATGGCGGTGCGCTGGCTTTCCGGGAGCCGACCGGATTGAGTGTTGTAGAAATGGCAGTAGGAATTCTCCGCCCGATTCAAGGATATCGTTATAATCGTGGAGAAGGTCTGATTGGTAGAGTGATAGAGGGTGGTTTACCGATTTTTGGAGATGAAATTGGCCTGGATAAAAGCCTGCACATTGCAGATATTGAAAACCGCACAAATGCTGTTATTTGTGTTCCGCTTCTCGAGCGGGAACAGGCAATGGGCAGCTTGCTTATCGTTCGAGAGAGTCCTTTTTCTCAAGATGAGGTGAGATTAATCACCTCTATTTCTGATATGGTTGCCACGGCAATACGCCGTATTACATTGTATGAACAGACTGAAAAGAGACTGCAACAGCTGGTGGCCCTTCGCACCATTGAAACTGCTATCACTTCCAGTCTTGATTTTCGTTTCACTTTGAGCATTTTGTTGGATCAGGTTGTTTCTCAATTGAATGTGGATGCCGCCGATGTTTGGTTATACGATTCGAAAACTCAGCGTTTGGTTTTTGTTGCTGGGTGGGGTTTTCGCAGTCTGGAGGTTCGGACAGGACCCGCTCCAATAGGATGGGGATTGCCGGGAAGGGTTGCACAGCAGCGGTCACCGTTATTTGTCTCAAACATTTCTGAGTGGGAGGGAGAAAAGGACCATATCATTCCCCTCGAAAAAGAAGGTTTGAATTCCTATTACGGGACACCCATTATCGCCAAAGGTCAACTGCATGGGGTTTTGGAGGTGTTTCAACGGCATATCTTGCGGCTGGATGCCGAAAAGCGCGAATTCTTGAATTCGCTTATATCCGGCGCTGCTATAGCGATTGATAATGCGCGGATGGTCGAAGACTTACAAAAAACCAACCGCGAGTTGGCTGCAGCCTATGATCAAACTATTCTGGGGTGGTCTATGGCACTTGAAATGCGCGACGCCGAAACCGAAGGCCATACCCGACGGGTTGCCGAAGCGACGGTAAAATTAGCGCGGGAAATGGGGTTAAGCGAAGCAGAACTGGTCAATGTGTGGCGAGGAGCTGTTTTACACGATATTGGGAAGATGGCCGTCCCCGACACGATTTTATTGAAAAAGGGCGAATTAACAACTGAGGATTGGAAAATCCTTCGTAAACACCCATTGTACGCTCAATCCATGCTTTCTGGAATTGAGTTTTTGCAGCCCGCACTGGATATTCCCTCTTTTCATCATGAACACTGGGATGGGAACGGTTATCCGCTCGGTTTGAAAGGGGAACAAATCCCACTTCCGGCGAGGATTTTTGCAGTTGTAGATGTCTGGGATGCGCTCCGCTTCGATCGTCACTATCGAGCGCGCTGGGAAGAAAAGGAAGTTGTTGAATATATCGCTGGATTGTCTGGAAAACAGTTCGATCCACGGGTGGTTGAAGTATTTTTACGGATGCTGAAAGAGGGTAAGTTATAATCATAAAACAATGGATTTACATTACTTAACTTCCAACAATCATCTGCAAGACTGGTTATTGGCATTAGGAGCCTTATTGACTGCTTTTGCCTTACTTGAACTGTTGAGAAGAATTCTCATTTCGGTCTTCCAAAGAAAATCAGAGATTTCTAAATTTCAAAGCATTTCGGTGATTTACCGACTCGTCCAGAAAGTAAAAGGATGGTTTTTATTGTGGTTGAGTATTTATGTTGGAAGTTTATTTTTGGATTTAAGTGAATCAGTCCATTCGATTCGTTCAATTATTACTGTTACAGTCATAATATTACAAATTGGTTTTTGGACATTGGGTTTAATTGATTATTGGGTTGAGCAAAAATCTATTCGTGAGGATGTGGGGGGAGAACAAAAAACAACTCTGAATGTTTTGGCGGTGATTCTCAAAATCGCGGTTTGGATTTTTGTCTTGTTGATCATACTTGATAACCTTCCCGGTGTTGAAATTACCACGCTCATAACCGGTTTGGGAATAGGAGGCATTGCGGTTGGTTTAGCGGTTCAAAATATTCTCAGTGACTTATTCAGTTCAGTAACCATTGCTCTGGATAAACCTTTCGTCATCGGTGACACGATAAAAACCGGAGAGTACATTGGCACTGTGGAGAAAATCGGCTTAAAAAGCACTCGTTTAAGAAGCATCAGCGGTGAACAATTGATATTCTCCAATTCGGACTTACTTGCCAGTCGGATTCAGAATTTCAAACGGATGGAACGCAGAAGAGTATTATTTACTTTGGGCGTTACTTACGAAACCCCTTTGGAAAAGATTGAAAAAATTCCCCATATTTTGGAAGAAATCATTTCGTCCAAAGCCGAAGTCACTTTTGACCGGGCGCACTTTAAGGAATATGGTGCATTTTCGTTGAATTTTGAAATCGTTTATTTTGTAGAAACCAGCGATTATCGGTACTTTATGGATATTCAACAAGAAATTAATATCGAGATTTATCGAAGATTTAGTGAAATGGGTATTGAATTTGCATACCCAACGCAGGTTATTTATGCTCGATCAAATCCCAATTGAAGGAAATCAGTTTTCGCGAATTTGCTCAATAACGGCGCGATAGAATTCTTCCTGATAAGGGGCAGGTCCGCCCCTGATAATCTCTCGCACTTTTCTGCGCGTCCATTCCACCATACGAGTACCGGAAGGATTATCTGGTGAGCTATATTTCTCAAGGTTAAAAATTTTTGTCGTATCCGCAACAAACAGAATACGCCGGTCAGGACGGTAAATTAACGCGGAAAAATAGGTTTCACCATCAAATATGGGTTCCGGCAATAAAATCATCGTAATTAGAATTCGACTGGCCGGTTCGCGAAAATAATAATTCAATCCAAACGAGTCGCGTTTCAATTCTGGGGTACATTGTTCGCCGGCTAATTTCCAGTAAAAAGATAAAAATTTATTGCCGTCACGATGTAAGAATTGCAAAAATTGTCCGGGCGAGTTATGAAATAATGAGGGGATAATCTCATCGGCGAATATTTGAGATTGGGTTTTTTCCGTGCTCATTTCTTTATCACCAAATAAACAATAATCTGTTTTTTCCCGGTTGTTAAGTAATTGTCCAATGTGAATAAGGAAAGGAGACCACTCAGGGTGTTCGAGACGCGGTCA
>FWPV01014122.1_pt1 | contig 11806 bp, 11 predicted proteins | sample 2228371 | NCBI WGS metagenome assembly FWPV01 (sample SAMEA103939776, study PRJEB20133) | metagenome | reverse complement strand
GCTCATCCCCTTCATGCGCCGCGTCTATCGCCACCTCGATCCCCTACCGTGGCTGGACCTCGTCTGGCGGCCGGCGGTGGCGACCCTGGTGATGGGCTTGGCCCTGCAATTACTGCGAAGATGGGGGGCTCCCTGGCCCGCCCTCATCCCAGCGGGTGCGGCCGTCTATGCCGCGGCTCTTCTGCCCCTGGGAGCCACGCGAGCGGCGGACATGGGCTTGGTCCTGAGCCTGTTCCGGCGCAGGCTGGCAGGCGCTTCGCTCATCCGCGCGAAACCTTCTCTGGGAGGCCACTCGTGGCAAAGAAGGAAAAACCCATCAAGCCTGCTGAACCGAAACCGCTCACCAAGAAGCAGATCGCCAAGAGCGAGCGCGTGCGGCGGCGAGAGCGCAACACCATCATCGGCCTCACCCTGGTGGCGGTGCTCGTCGTCGGCGTGCTGGTTTACGGCGCAATCTACGAATACCTTGTCAAGCCCAACTCGCCCATCGCGACGGTGGACGGCGTGCCCATCTCCACGCGCCTGTACCAGAAGTACTGGCGCTACGTCCACGCCAACACCAGTGCATCCCTTCAGCAGTACCAAGCCGAACTGGACAGACTGAATGCGAAGGCCGAGAAGGACGATACCGACACCATTTTCATCCAGTACTACCAGCAGATGGTTCAGCAACTCAAGGGCCAACTCATGAACCTGGACATGGCCGTGCTGGATACGCTGATTGACGACGAGTTGGTGCGCCAGGAAGCCCGCAAGGAAGGCATCACCGTTACGCCCGAAGAGGTGCAGACCGAAATCGAGCAGGCGTTTGGGTTTGAACGCAATCCGCCCACGCCGACGCCCACCGCGGTCGTAACCGAGACGGCGACCGTAACGGAGACCGCTACGCCGGAGCCGACGCCCACGCGCATGACCGAGGAGCAGTTCCAGAGCGCCTACGCCCGCCAGCGCGACTACGTGCAACAGCAGTTCGGTTTCACCGAGAAGGAGTTCCGCGCCCTGTTTGAGGCCCAACTCCTGCGCGACAAACTCCAGGCGGTGCTGGCCGAGCGCGTCCCGACGACGGAGGAGCAGGTGCACGTCCGCCACATCCTGGTGGAGACCGAGGACGAGGCCAAGCAAGTCATAGAGCGGCTCAAGGCCGGGGAAGATTTCGCCGCCCTCGCCAAGGAACTGTCCAAGGACGACACCAACAAGGACAACGGGGGCGACCTGGGCTGGTTTGGCAGGGGCGTCATGGTAACCGAGTTTGAAAACGCGGCCTTCTCGCTGGAGCCCGGCAAGATCAGCGACCCGGTCAAGACCGACTTCGGCTACCACATCCTGGAAGTTCTGGAGAAAGACCCCAATCATCCCATTGACGAGGCAACGCTGGAACAGCGCAGGTCCAACGCCCTAAAGGACTGGCTCAGCACCCAGCGGTACTCGGACCGCGTCAAGCGGTACTGGTCGTCGGACAAGAAGCCGCGCATCGCCACAACGACATCTTAGCGCCGCCGTGCGGCACAGCCGAAAGCAAAAAGCGGGGAGCCGCGACTCCCCGCTTTTCTATTGCCGGCGCGGGCATCAGTGGGTCTGGCGGCGGACTTCCAGGACATTGGGGAGCCGATAGATGCGCGTCAGGATGCGGCTCAACTGGTCAATGTCCTCAATTTCCAGCGTAGCGGTGAAGATCGCCATGTTGTCGCGCTTATCGGTGCGCGCGTTGACGGCGCTCATATTGGCCTTCTCGTCGGCGACGACGGCGGCGATGTCGCGCAGCAGGCCGCCGCGATCGTAGGCGCTCACCTCAATCTTGACGGGATACGTCTGTCGTTTGGCCGTTCCCCAGTCCACCTGGATCAGGCGCTCGCGGTCGGTGCGGGCCAGCACGTTGGGGCAGTCGCGGCGGTGGATGGTAACGCCGCGCCCCCGCGTGATGTAGCCCACGATCTCATCGCCCGGGAGCGGGTTGCAGCATTTGGCCAGCGACGTCAGCAGGTTGCCGACACCCGTAACGGTGATTTCGGACGTAGTAACCCGTGGCGGGCGGGAAGGGGTTGTAGGTGGCAGGGGTAGTTCGGCGGCAATCTCCCGCTCAATCTCCAGCGCCTTGGTCGTCAGGTTCTGGATGCTCACGTCGCCGTATCCGACGGCGGCGAAGAAGTCGTCCACCTTATCATACTGGAGCGCGCGCCCCAGTTGCTCCAGGTTCACATCCTCTAGGCCCAGCCGCTTCAACTCGCGTTCCACGATAGCGCGGCCCTGGGCGATGTTCTCCGCGCGGTCCTGCTTCTTGAACCACTGGCGAATCTTCTGCTGGGCGCGCGAGGTCTTGACGTAGCCCAGGTGTGGGTTGAGCCAGTCGCGGCTGGGGCCGCCACGCTTGGCCGTGATGATCTCCACCTGGTCGCCCGTGCGCAACTGGTAGTCCAGGCTCACCAGCCGCCCGTTCACCTTCGCCCCACGACAGCGGTCGCCAATCTCCGAGTGAATATGGTAGGCGAAGTCAATGGGCGTGGAGCCCGCCGGCAGGTCTATTACCTCGCCCTTGGGCGTAAACACGTACACGCGGTCCTGGAACACGTCGGTCTTCATGGAATCCAGGAACTCGCTCGCCGAGGCTACCTCCTGCCGCCACTCCATGAGGGAGCGGAGCCAGGCGATCTTCTTCTCAAAGGCGATGTCGCGCTGTTTGCTGCCTTCCTTGTAGCGCCAGTGCGCGGCGATGCCGTACTCGGCGGTGCGGTGCATCTCGTGGGTGCGAATCTGCACTTCCAGCGGCTTGCCATCGGGACCCACGACCGCCGTGTGCAGGGACTGGTACATGTTGTCCTTGGGTGTGGCAATGTAGTCGTCAAACTCGCCGGGGATGGGCGTCCACAAACTGTGCACGACCCCCAGCGAGGCGTAGCAATCCGTAACGGTGTCCACGATCACGCGCACGCCCTGGACATCGTAGATCTGGTCAAAGTCCAGGCCCTTGCGCTGCATCTTGCGGTAGATGCTGTAAATATGCTTGGGGCGGCCGTCCACCACCGCCTCGATGCCGGCCTCGCGCAGGCGCTCTTTCAGAGTCGCGGCGATCTGCGCGATTTGGCGCTCCCGATCGCCGCGGCGCTCTGCGATGCGCTCGGCGATCTCGTGGTACATCTCGGGGTCCAAGTAGCGGAAACTCAGGTCTTCCAGTTCCCATTTCAACTGCCAGAAGCCGAGGCGGTTGGCCAGCGGCGCGAAGATGTCCAGCGTCTCTTGGGCGATGCGGCGGCGCTTCTCCTCGGGCAGTGCGCCGAGCGTGCGCATATTGTGAAGACGATCTACCAACTTGATGAGCACCACGCGCACGTCGTGCACCATAGCGAGGAACATCTTGCGTAGGCTCTCGGCGCGCTGTTCCTCTATGCTGGCGCGGCCCTCGGCGGACAGGCGGTCAATCTGGCCCAGTTTGGTTACGCCGTCCACCAGGCTGGCCACCTCGGGGCCAAACATCTCGCGCACCTGGTCAACAGTTACCGACGTGTCCTCGGGCACGTCGTGCAACAGGCCCGCGGCAATGGTGGCAGGATCCAGATGCAAATCGGCCAGCATCAGGGCCACGGCCAGGCTGTGCACGATGTACGGCTCGCCCGATGCCCGTGTTTGCCCCGCATGCGCGCGTTCGGCCACCTCATACGCGCGCTCTATGAGCACCCGGTCTTCTTGTGCGACCGAGTCCGTAATGCGGCTGAGAACACCCGACACTGCCATCGTCGTGCCACCACAGGCAATTGTGCTTACTGTGAATTATTCTAACACACCCCTTCCCGCTCTGCAAAACGCGGATAGGGCGGCCATTCTCTATGACTTTCCCGTTCCGGCATGGGGCGCCAACCCTGGGCGAAGGCCCTCGTTATCGTGGGGTTCGCGGCCGGGGCAGTTCCTAAACGGGCAGATGATGGCTTTCTGCTTCCCATGTTGGGAGTTGTGGGGGCAGCGGTAGGTCGCTTGACCTCACCTAACCCCTCCCACACCCTGGACTTTGGCCTTTTGAGCAAGGGCTTGAAAAAGGGGCGCTCCTTGTGTAAACTAAGGTTATCCAAACCATTTCACAACAAGGAGGCGCCCCAATGAAAGATACCACATTTCAAACGGAAAGTCCACTTCTGCAGGCTCTGTTTACGTTGTTGCAAGCCCATCGCCCTGCTTTTCGCCAGGAGCGCACCTACCTGCGAGCGGTGGCTCTGGTTATTGGAACGTTGTTTTCCTTTGCCAGGCACACCGTAACGCAAGCCCTCTTGGCGCTGGGGCTGACCGACGCAGACTGGAGTGCCTGGTACCGGCTGTTCAGTCGGGAGCGATTCAGCGAAGAGCAGTTGGCCCGCTGCCTGTTTGAGGAAACGTTGGCGCACGTACCCCCTTCGGAGCTCTACGTCGTAAGCATAGACGGCATGCAAGTGCCCCGGAGCAGCATGAAGATGCCCGGGACCAGTTGGCTCAAGTGCCCGCGCACGCCTCCGTTCAAGGTAGGGATCCACCGTGCGCAGCGTTTTCTGGATGGGGCCTGGTTAGTGCCGCAGGAGGCCGGTTATAGTCGGGCCATTCCTTTGCGCCTCTTGCCGATCCTGCCGGAGAAGGCGGTACAGGCGAATGTGCCTCGTTCTTCCGAGTGCGAAGGCGGGGCGCGCTTTCTACGCTGGATACGGGAGAATCTGGACGCCGCCGGGCGTGCTGAGCAGAGGGTGTTAGCCCTTGCGGATGGCACCTACGAGACCTTGACGATGTGGCGAGAATTGCCGGAGCGGACGATCCTGGTGGCGCGCACGGCTCGCAACCGCATCTTGTACCGGCTGCCCGAGGCTCGGTCCCATGGGGTGGGCCGCCCGCGCCGTTACGGGGAGCGCGCTCCGCAGCCTGCATGGTGGCTGCGTCAGCCTGGAGGCTGGGAGAAGATAGAAGTTTGTGTGCGTGGACAGAAACGCCGTGTGCGCTATCGGGTGGAGGGGCCGTTTGTGCGAGAGGGTTTGCCGGAGCGCCCCCTGTTTCTGATTGTTACTCGGGGCGGAGAGCGCTGGACGGGCAAAAGGAAACCTCGGCGCAAACGCTGGGAGCCGACCTTCTTACTGGTGAATGCGGAGTGGGACGGGGAAGGCTGGCGACTGCCGTTGCCGGCAGAGGAGCTGGTCTGCTGGGTGTGGCAGCGCTGGGAGATGGAAGTGGGGCACCGGGAGATGAAAAGTGGGTTTGGGATAGGGGAGAAACAGTGTTGGAACCGGCGCTCGGCGCTGATAAGCGTGCAGTGGAGTGTCTGGGCGTATGCGGTGCTGGTCCTAGCCGGGTATCGCACGTGGGGTTTGTGTCGTGGTCCTCGCTCCCCTGGGCGTTGGTGGCGGGGCGCGCGACGCTGGTCATTCAACACCTTGTGGCGAGCGTATCGTTCTGCGTTCTGGGGGACGGAAGAATTTCAGGCGCTTTGGACAGGAACGGGGGACAACTGGCTGAAAAAGGAGGCATGGTTGAGCGGTTTGATGAACGCGGCCCTATCTGCAGCCAGGGTTTAGCCCGTTCCGGGCCTTCTAGCACCCCATTTTTCAGGCCTTCCAGTGCCCCAATATCCGGTCAAAAGGGCCAAAGTCCAGGGTCGGGGTGGAGATGGGTGAGGTAGAGCGGCGCGGCAACCCGAACGACGCCCAGTTACTTTTCCCAGCAATGAAATGCACTTCACGCCGCTCCCGCCGTGGCCGCCACCCCTGTTCAACTTCTATGTACGGAGAATTGCCGGCGGATAGGGCGGCTTGGTTGCCACGCCGGCGCAGGGGGAGGCCACGGCCGCTCACGGGGGTGCCGCCACCCAGTCGCGAACGATCCCTTGCGTAGAAGGGTCGGCGTCGGTTGCAAAACCGCGGCAGTGTGATATTATGGGGCCGGCAGCAGGAGATACCCGCCGAATCGGAGCGATGTTTGGCATGTACCTCACACGACACGAGAAGCAGATGCTGGCGGGCAAGGAAGGCCCGGCGGTGCAGAAAGCCATGGAGATCGTTACCGCGCTAGGGAGAATCTACGGCGCGACGGACTTGGTGCCGGTGGAAAGCGTCCAGGTGGCGGGCGTGAGTTACAAGAACCTGGGCGAGGCCGGACTTCTGTTCCTGCGGGAATGGGCACGCGAAGGGGCTCGCGTTCGGGTTCCCACCATGCTCAACCCCGCCGGTGTGGACCTGGAGCAGTGGCAGGTGCTGGGCCTGCCCGAGGAGTTCGCGCAGCGCCAGATGGAAGTGCTGGACGCCTATGCCCAGATGGGAGTTGAGATCACTTGCACCTGCACGCCATACCTCATCGGCAGGGTGCCGGGCTTGGGAGCGCACCTGGCTTGGAGCGAATCGTCGGCGGTGGCGTTCGCCAACTCGGTGCTGGGGGCGCGGACGAACCGTGAAGGAGGCCCAAGCGCGTTGGCGGCGGCCATCTGCGGGCGCACGGCCCGCTACGGCCTGCACCTAACGGAGAACCGCCGCGCCACGCACATCGTTCGCGTGGCCTGCCCGGTGCGCAGCGAGGTGGATTTCGGCGTGTTGGGTTACGAGGTGGGGCGGCGTGTCGGCAAGGGCATCCCCTACTTCATACCCGAGGGCGCCGCCTGGACTGCAGAAGGGCTGTCGGTGGCCGTTCACCTGCGGGCGCTGGCGGCGGCGATGGCGGCAGCGGGCGCTGTAGCCTTGTTCCACGTGCAGGGCACGACACCCGAATCGGAACTGGACGAAATCGTGCGGCCCGATGCCGTAGAAATGACCATTGATTCATTGGACGGGGGATACGCGCGCCTGAGCAGTCCGCTGAAGCGCATTGACTTCGTGAGCATCGGTTGCCCTCATGCGTCGCTGGAGGAGTTGAGGGACGCGGCGCGCTTCTTGGCGGGCAAGCAAGTGCGGAGCCTACTGTGGATTACGACGGCCCGCGAGACGCGACGGCGGGCAGAGGCGGCTGGCTGGGTACAGACCATTGAGCGCGCGGGCGGGCATGTGGTGAGCGACACGTGCTTGGTAGTGGCCCCGGTGGAAGTGCTAGGGGTCAAGACGATGGCGACCAACTCGGTCAAAGCGGCGTTCTACGCGCCGTCGCATTCGGGGTTGCAGGTGCGGCTCGGTACACTGAGCGAGTGCCTGGATGCGGCCGTGCGCGGACACTGGTTGCCGCAGAGGAGGTAGGGCGTGCTGAAATTGCGCGGGCGCATCATCAAGGAAGGTACGGCCCACGGAGAGGCACTCGTGTCCACGGAACCCATCGGCTTTCTGGGCGGGGTGGATCCAGACAGAGGCATTGTGGTGGAGGTCGGGCACCCGCTGCACGGCCGGTCGGTGGCGGGCAAAATCCTCGTGTTCCCAACGGGCAAGGGGAGCACGGTGGGTTCTTACGTGCTGTATCGCCTGGCGTACAAGGGCCTGGCCCCGGCGGGGATGATCAACGCCAGCAGCGAGGCTATCGTAGCCGTAGGGGCCATCATCGCGAACATCCCGATGGTGGATGGGATAGACATTGCCCAGATTCGCACGGGCGACGAGGTTACCATTGACGGCGAATGGGTTACGGTGCGCCGCGTCGCCCGCTTGGACGAGACGCAGGGGACAGGATGAACCCGATGGGCGACACGGTCTTTGTGAAACTCGGCGGCTCGCTGATCACCGACAAGACGCGAGAGGCCACGCCGCGGCTGGATGTCATCCGACGACTCGCGCAGGAGATTCGCGCGGCGCTGGAGGTGGCTCCGACCCTGCGGCTGGTGCTGGGCCATGGGAGCGGGTCCTTCGGGCACTTCGCCGCGCGGCGGTACGGCGTGCACACGGGACTGGCCGGCCAGGACGATTGGCGCGGCCTGGCCGAGACCAGTGCCGCCGCGGCCCGGCTCAACCGCATCGTCGTTGACGCCTGCTTGGAGGTGGGCGTGCCGGTTATCTCGTTTCAACCGTCGGCGTCGGCGCGGAAGCGGGCGGGCGCTGTGGCCGACTTGGCGGTAGGGCCGGTGCAGGCCGCGCTCGCCCACGGCCTGGTGCCGCTGGTTTACGGCGATGTGGCCTTTGACGATGATCAGGGGACGGCCATCATCTCTACCGAGGACATCTTCCTATACCTCGCGCGGCACATCTTGCCGTCGCGCATCCTCATGGTTGGCATCGTGGACGGTGTGTACGAAGCGGACCCGATTCGCCGTCCGGGCAGCCGTCGCATCCCGATCCTCACACCTGCCACACTGGCGCAGAATCTGGGCGGGCTTGGGGGCTCCCATGGCACAGATGTTACAGGCGGCATGATGGCCAAAGTGCGGAGCCTCGCGGCTTTGGTAGCCGAGCGGCAGAGTCTGCGGGTACATTTCTTTTCCGGGGAAATCCCCGGCCGCCTTCAGGCCGCCCTTCTGGGCGACGAGTCGTTTGGCACCGTCCTGCGGGCCTAGGAGCACGGGGCCCGACGCGGGCAGAATCGCTGCCGAACGTGTAGCGACCGCCGGGGACGTGGCAATCCCCGCGCCCCGGTCTCTGCACTCGCGCCGGACGAAGCCAACTCGTGGGCGCAAACTGCATTTGCTCATGACCTGTCCCAGTCGTATAATAGGGCACACGTGCGCGTGGGCCTTGTGCCCCGGCGCAGGAAAGGGCCTACATGTTGACGATTGTTGTCCCACTGCTGGTTTTGAGCGCGCTGATGATGGCCCACGAGTTGGGCCACTTCATCGTGGCAAAACTGGCGAAAATCCGGGTTGAAGAGTTCGGGCTTGGGTTCCCGCCGCGGCTCGTGCGGGTGGCCAAGCGCGGCGAAACGGAATACACCATCAACGCCATTCCGTTCGGCGCGTTCGTGCGCATGGCAGGCGAGAATCAGCCCGGGGTGGAAGGCGGATTCGCCGACAAAAGCAAGCGGGCGCGCCTGGCGGTGTTGGCCGCGGGGCCGCTGATGAACCTGCTCATGGCGGCGGTCTTCTTCGCCTTCGCCTACATGAGCGGCTGGCCGACGGTGGCCGAGACCAAGCACGCCGTGGTGCTTCGCGTGGAGAGCGGATCGCCCGCGCAGGCTGTGGGCATCCAGCCTGGCGACGTCATCATCCAGGTGGACGGCATAGAGGTGGACAGCGCGGCCAGTTTCTCGCGCTACGTGAGCCAAAAGGCCGGGCAGCAAGTCGTCCTGACCATTCGCCGCGGCGTGGGCTACGTGCAGGTTCGCGTTGTGCCGCGGATTCCGATCCCGCCGTACCAGGGCGCGCTCGGCGTGAGCATCTCGGAAGAGGCGACACGCATCGCACTGCGGTACTCGCCGCCGCACGAGGCGCTGTATCTGGGCGCGCGCGAGGTGGTGAACACGCTGGCGTTCACGCTGAGCCTGCCGGCGCTTCTCCTTCGGGATGGGCTGGATCCGAGTTTGGCCCGGCCGGTGGGCCCTGTGGGCATCTTCCAGATTACGGGGTCGGCCGCCACCCAGACGGCGCAGACCGGGTGGTGGTTCCCCATCCTGAGGCTTGTGGGCGTTCTCGGCGTGGCGCTGGGACTGACGAACCTGCTTCCCCTGCCGGCGCTGGACGGCGGGCGGATGCTGTTCATCGTCATTGAGGCCGTGCGCGGCAAGCGGGTAGACCCGCAGAAGGAAGGCTTCGTCCACTGGATCGGCCTGGTGATGCTGGTACTGCTGATGATCCTCATCACGTACCAGGACATCGTGTCGCCGGTGCCGCAGTTCCAGATTCCCAATCCATTCTAGAGGACGTGAATCGGCGGATGAAGTGCCCGGAATGCGGAACAAAAGTCTCGCGGGAGAATGCAATCTGCCCGAATTGCGGCGCGGTCCTGCGCGGGCGCGTGCCCACGGTGCGGTGTCGGATATGCGGGGCGCGGGTGCCCAGGGGCGTGCACATCTGCCCCCAGTGCGGGCGGCCCCCCACACTGCGCGGGCGCGTGAAAATGCTGGCGCTGTCCATTCTACTCGGCGTGGCGCTGGGCGTCGGCGGGTACATCGCGGGGCTCGCCTACGCGCCCGAAGTGCGCTATCGCCTGGGGGTCCTGCTGATACAGGAATCGGGGATGAGTGGAGAACCTACACCGGCCCTAACGCCCCAGGGTACGCCCAGACCTTGATCGGGGCGCGTTGGGCTCAGGTACTGTTCGGGAGAGATGCTGGGTGATGAAACGAGTGCTCGTGGTTGCGGCTTCGCTGGCTGTGATTGCGGTGTTGGCGTTCCCGGCGGCGGCCGGTCCGCTGGCGCAGGGCGGGCAGGCTATCATCGCGTCGCCGCGTGGGCCTGTAACCGTGCGCGGGAGCGTGCTCATCAGCGGCACCGCCATGCATCCGGATTTCTCTTTCTACAAGGTTGAGTACGCGCCCGGCGCGAATCCCCGCGACGACCAGTGGGTCCTCATCGGTTCTACCCACACGACGCCGGTACAGAACGGCCTGCTGGAGACTTGGCACACCCAGGGCCTGGTTCCCGACGGGACGTATTCCCTGCGCCTGCGCGTGGTGCGGCGCGACGGCAACTTTGACGAAGACATCGTGCGGCAGATCACCGTCGCCAACGCCGTCCCGACGGAGACACCCACGCCCGCGGCGACCCCCACACCCACGAAGACATCTACCCCCCTCCCGCCTACGCCCACCATCGTGATTGAGGTGCCGGTGGTGGTTACGCCGGAAGTCCCGACGCCCACACCCGGCGCGCAGCCCACACCCTCGTCCGGCGCGTCGTTCAGCCTGGACCGCATCGTGTCGTCCATGTGCTGGGGTGGCGGGGTGGCGTTGGGGCTCTTTCTGCTGGTGGGATTCCTGGCTCTGGTGCGGCAGGCATACCGCCTGATTGCGGAGCGTTGAGGCCGCACGTGCGCCTGGCCGCGCTTTGGCATCGGATTTCGGGCAGTATCGGACGAAGGCGCAACGGCATGGCATCGGAACGACAGGTCTATCTCATCGTCGGGTTGGGGAATCCAGGCCCACGGTATGCCAGGAATCGGCATAACGTGGGCTTTCAGGTTGTGGATCGGCTGGCGGCCCGCGCGGACGCCGTGTTCGCCAATCATCCGGGCAAGGCGCTGGCCTGCCGCGTTACGCTGGCCGGCGTGCCGGTGGTGCTGGCCAAGCCGCAAACGTTTATGAACCTCAGCGGCGGGTCGGTGGCGGCGCTGGTGCATTGGTATCACGTGGATCCCCTCAAGAATCTCCTCGTGGTGTACGACGACCTGGACCTGCCCTTGGGTAAGATTCGCCTGCGTCCGGCGGGCGGGGCGGGCGGCCACAAGGGCCTCGCGTCCATCATTGAACACCTGCGCACGCAGAACTTCGCGCGCCTGCGGGTGGGCATCGGCAGACCCGCCTACGGCGAACCGCACCGCTACGTGCTGGAGGACTTCCCCGCCGAGGAGTGGGCCGTGATGGACGCGGCGCAGGAGCGGGCGGCAGACGCGGTGGAATGCTTTCTCCGCGAGGGGCTGACGGCGGCGATGAACCGCTTCAACGGGGACTGACATGGATCTATCGGGTCTCCTGCCGCTTCTGGAGCGGCAACCGGCCTTTGGGGATTTTCTCCAGCGGGTGGCGAGAGGGGCCGCGGCGGACGCGGTCATCCACGCGGGCCTGGCCTCGGCGGCCCGCGCTTTTTTCGCCGCCGCGCTGTGTCGGAGCGCCCGACGTCCGACGGTGCTCATCGCGCCGCGGGCCGACCGAGCGCGCGCCCTGGCCGAGCAGGTGCGCGTGTACCTGGGGCGCGGCGCCGAGGTGCGCGTCTTCGCCGAGCCGGACCCCCTACCCTATGAGCGCGTTCCGTGGTCCGTGGAAAGCATACGGGAGCGGCTGACGGCGCTGACGTCGCTGGTGCCGCGGCCCA
>FWPV01005720.1_pt1 | contig 11806 bp, 8 predicted proteins | sample 2228371 | NCBI WGS metagenome assembly FWPV01 (sample SAMEA103939776, study PRJEB20133) | metagenome | reverse complement strand
CCTGAGCTGGATTTCATAGACCACCGGAAAGCCGATACCACCAAGCACGATCAGGCTGCAAATGACCGCATTGAGGGGCAACGCACCCCGATAACCAACGAAGCTCCCTGGGAACAAAGAAAAACCTGCGTTGCAGAAGGCGGATACGGAATGAAATAAAGCGTGATAGAGCGCTGTGGGAAAGGCGAATTCTTCCAGCCAAATGAGCCACAGCAGCAAGGCACCCAACAACTCAACAGCAAAGGTGAAGGCAAAAATGGCCTTTGTCAGTTGAAAGATGTCTGCGCGCGGGGTGTGGGCAAAAGTCTCCTGCATGATCATGCGCTGTTTCAGGGGAACTCTCCTGCCCATGGTGAGGAAAACCGTCACCGTAAAGGTCATGATCCCGAGCCCGCCGAACTGGATGAGGGTGAGGATCACCAGCTGGCCGAACAGGGTGAAGTAGGTACCGGTATCCACTACCACCAGGCCGGTGACACAGACGGCGGAAGTCGCGGTGAACAAGGCGTCATGCCATGCGATGGTGCCGGACGCGGTGGCGCATGGGAGTGTCAAAAGGGCCGTGCCGGCCGCAATCACGGCCAAATAGCTCATCAGGACCAGTTTTGCCGGATGAATGTTCTGTATGCGTGCAACGATCGGCTGAGGCATGATCATGTATTCCAAGGGTTTCTCGTTTGCTGGCCCCGGGGTCTTTTGGCAAATTTGGGTTGCCTGTAATAGGGGCAGTCACTGAAGGTGCGCGTTTCGCAATAGAGATTCAACAGATGCGGCCCCAGCACCAGGCGATCTCGATAGGCGCGGCAGTAGAGGATTTCACGCCGACGACTGATGGGAACGTAATGGATATACGGACAAATCTCGGCAAGAACATTGTCTGTGGCGAACGCTCCCGTACGATTTTCAACGAAGCATTGCAGGCGCCCCGCGAGGGAATCGTCCAGGGATTCCAGCAGCATGACGTGAGCAACCCCTGCGTCCTGTAGGCTCTCCAGCAAGACTCGGTGTTTGCCCGCCACCAAACAGGTCAGGAGGGTGTTTGCCGAGTGCGGGTTCTTGCGCACAACCAAACAGAGTTCCACCAGGGCTTTGCGCTCTTTGAGGCTGGTAGCATGGAAGGCGACCGCCGCCAGATCGAAGGGCTGATGCGTCAGTTCGTTGAGACAGGCGATGGGGCTCGTGACCACGTTCAAGCTGCCCGACGCAAAGCCGGCAACAGATGTATAAAGCAGAATCCGGTTTCCCGAGCACTGGAGAGGACTCCTTGAGCAGGACTTCAGTGACATTGAGCTTACCCTCGCCCGCAGGGATCAGGTTGATGATGTCGTCATAATCCGTCTTTTGTTCGATGAGACTAGCGATGAGTCTGGTGATGGAGAGGGCACTCGAGATGTGCAGCCGTTGAAACACTTCTTCATTGTCGGGATCATTGACCAGCGCCAATGTACGCGGCACTCCAAAATGAAAGCAAGCCAACTGGCACATGACCAGGTTGTCTTCATCCTTGGTGGTCGCTGCCAGCAAAGCGTCGGCACTGTGCGCCCCGGCTTCGCGCAGAATCGCCAAGTCACTGCCGTCGCCATGCACGATGGTGCTCTTGAGACGACGCGCAAGTCGAGTGCACTCCCGCTGATCGTGATTGATGATGATGACATTGTGGCCCTTGGAGGAAAACAGGCGTGCCAAAAAATAGACCAGCTTTTCCCTCCCCACGATGACTATTTTCACAGGAGCTCTCCCCTGCCGAAGGACTTCTCTGGTTTTGCATACGATCCCAGAAACACGTCCCCTGCAACGGTTATAGGGCATATGCCCTCGATTCCGAAGTCCCGGTAGACCTGTGCGCGCTTCGGGTCGAAGACGCGCGCCATCACCTGGGGTACCTTAAAGATTTTCTTGGCAATCTGGGCGACCATCAGGTTCCCATTGTCACGGACACTGAAGTGAACCTGAGGCCCCACCTGTTCCACCAGCAGGTGCACATATCCGCCCGGCTCAGTGTAGCGCAGCGCATTGGAGATGAGGTTGGTCAAAACCCAGGTGATTTTATTGGCATCAGCCCGCACATCCGGCACCCCTTCAGCGGATTCGAGGGCAAGTTCAATCTCTTTCTCATCCGCCTGGGGCTTCATCACGGCCACAGCCTTGCTGCACAGCAGCTGTGGGGCAACAAACTCCAAATCCATTTCCATCTTTCCCGCCTCTATCTTCGACAGATCGAGGAGGTTGCTGACCAAAGCCTTCAGTCGCTCCAGTTCTTCATGGGCTACCCGGAGCAGCCGTTGTTCCTTGTCATCGAGCTTTTGTCCGGCGTTTTCCAGTAGTAGATCGATACTCATGCCCATGCTCGTCAGAGGGGTGCGCAGTTCGTGGGAAGCAGCCATGACAAATTCGGTCTTGAGTCGATCGAGCTCCTTGAGCCGCGTCACATCGCGCAGCACCAGCACCGCTGCGGACATTGAGTCGGCCCCCACATGGACGGGCGTGATGGAAAACTGAAAATAACGCTGTGTTTGTGCCTGACGAAGGGAAAGAATATCCTCGCCCTCCTGAATTACCGGGGGTTCACCCGACTCCATGCATTGGCGCACATGGTCGAGCAGTGGCTGATGCTTGACGATTTCCAGGAAATGCCTGTTCAGTGCTTGTTCGCTGTCGGTCGCCAAAGCTCGCAATGCAGCCGGATTGATGTCGCTAACCTTCAGATCGGCATCGATAACGATGATGCCGTCATCAATACTGCGGATGATCGCAGCCTTCTTGCGCTTCTGCGTGACGATTTCGCCTATGTTGAGCTCATGATAAGCCTTGAGTTTTCGTGTCATGGCATTGAATTCCTGCGCCAGATGCCCCAGCTCATCCGACGAATTGGTCCTCACCTGCACGTCGTAGCGCCCGTCGGCCAGCTCCCGAGTAGCCTCCATCATCGATTTGAGCGGTTTTGCAATGATGCTCGAAAGCAGCAAGCTGAATCCAAACCCGGTTACGACTGCCAATGCACCAAAGATTCCCATGGAGACGGTGGCCTTTCGAGCAATGCGGGTGGCTCGCGCACTGGCGTTGAACATGGTCTCGCTGTTGAGTTCACGCAGGCTGTCACAGGAGTCCCGTACCGCCTTGAAGGTGGGAAGGACCGTTGCGTGATAAAAGGCTGTCCCTTCCCGGGAAGTATCCGTTGACGTCGACCGAAGCTGAGAAAAGTAGACCAGGTAGGAAGCATAACCTCTGTCTATACGCTCGAGTATCGCGCCTTCTCCTTCGATGGTGATGTTGTCTTTGGCTCTGCCCAGCCACTGCAAAAATTGGCTTTCATTATTACGAAACTGATTCAATCCCTCCTGGCTGAAGCCCAGCAGCACCAGCAGGATTGCACTGTCCTGCCGCTCTATGGAGTTGATCATATGCTCCGCCGCCAGAATGCTTTGGTAGTTCTCACTCAAGATGGCGTCACTTGCACGCCCGAGACGGAGCAGGTCGGTTATCGCCCAGGCAATGACGATGACGATGAGGAACAAAAACAGACCATAGCCCGAAAGGATTTTTCTGCGCAAAGTCCAGGTCATGGAAGCCAATCCTTTTCTCACTCCATGTCTTTGGATGGTCGGCCCAATCTCGAGAGCCGCTTGCGATGGAGGGCATATTTTGTGCCAAAAAGCGAATCCTTTGAAATTACTGGATAATAGTGGTTTGATGAGGGAGTGGGGGGAAGTTTTGCGGGGGACTATCGTGCAAAATGCAGGGAATGCGTCCTGCAGAATGCAAGGACTAATCGAGTTGGTATTTTTTGCGCTTGCGCCACAAAGTGGTCGGATCAATGCCCAGCACCTGGGCCGCTTCTTCGAGTGAGGTCGTGTGCAGCAGCACTTTCCGAATATGGAGGCGCTCGATATCGGCAAGGCTCGCCAGTTCTTCGCCATGCTGCGCAGAGGCCCTGTAATGTGCAATGTGCTGGGGAAGGTCCTCGATGCTGAGGCATTTGTCACGCGACAAGATGGTTCCCCTGTGGATGACGTTGATCAGTTCGCGAATATTGCCCGGCCACGGATAGGCGCGCAAGCTGTCCCTGGCCTGCTCTGTTATCCTGCTGACATTTTTATTGTTTTGCTTTGCAAATAAGGACAAATAATGTTCAGCCAGCAGGGGGATATCTTCAGGCCGCTCGCGCAAAGGAGGCATGAAAATTTCCACCACGTTGAGCCGGTAGAAAAGATCCTTCCGGAAAAGCTTTTCCTGCACCCGTTCTTCCAGTTCGCGGTTGGTGGCGGCGATTACCCGCAGATCCACATGGATGGTGCGCACATCTCCGAGCCTCTCGAACTCTCTGTACTGCAGAAAGTGCAGGAACTTGGCCTGAACGGCAGGTGACATTTCCGACACCTCATCCAGAAAGACGGTGCCGCCATTGGCCAATTCCAGCTTGCCCACCTTGTCCCGAATGGCTCCCGTGAAGGCCCCCTTCACGTGTCCGAAAAGATCGCTTTCGAGCAGATTTTCCTGCAGCGCAGCGCAGTCCACGGTGATGAACGGGCCGTCCTTGCGAGGGCTCCAGGAGTGGATCAGCCGGGCAAGAACCCCTTTGCCCGTGCCGCTTTCGCCGCTGAGTAGAATGTTCGCATCGGAATCGGCCACCTGCCTGACCGTTCGCAGGATACTTCGCACATTGCGGCTGGCCGTGATAAAATCGCCCTCCTGCAGGACGCCCTTCAGCTTCTCCTTGAGAGTTTGAACCTCGGACTCGAGCCCCCGGACTCTATTGATCATCTCGATGAGGTGAGAGACCTGTGCAGGAGTGAAGGGTTTTGGCAGGTAGTCGAAGGCGCCCAGCTTGATCGCCTGCACAGCCGTATCGATAGTAGCATAGGCCGTGATCACCGCTACAAAACTCTTCGCCCCGGCCGTCGACAGCTCTTGCAAAACGTCCATGCCATCCATGTCGGGAAGCTTCAGGTCAAGCAACACGATTTCCGGTTGAAGCCTACGAAAGATTTCGATTCCCTCCCTGCCGCAACGGGCCAGAGACACCGCCAGGCCAAGATCCTCCAGATGAATCTGCAGCGTGGTCAGGATGTTTTCATCATCGTCCACTACCAGCACTTTGGTCATCGCTTTGCTCCGTCCCAAAAGGAATCCAGAAGGTGAAGGTGGTTCCTCTACCCACGCGGCTTTCCACTCTTATGTCGCCTCCATGCTGCTGAATGATCTCCTTCACTATGGCAAGACCCAACCCAATGGTATCACGGCTTTTTCGGTTCGAGAACTGGCTGAACCGGTCGAATATTCGAGGGAGATATTTTTCATCGATTCCGGTTCCGGCGTCGATGCATTGAAAATAACACCGATCCCCGACCTTGCTCGCACACAAAACTACTTTGTCTCCCCTTTGACTATAACGGATGGCGTTGCCCAGCAGGTTGGTGAGCACCCAGGGGAATCTCAGTGAATCGATGGTCACCGGCGGCAGGTCAGGTTGTAATTCCGTTTCAAGCCGAATATTCTTTTCATCCGCCTGAGGCTGGAGAACTTTGATGCACTCCCCAACGATTTCATCCAAACGGAGCAGTTCTTTGCTGGGCGGCTTCCCTATGGCGTCCAGTCTAGCCGCATCGACCAGTTCGGTGATCAGCGTCGAGAGCCTCGTACAGTCTTCTTTGGCGGTCTGCAAGAGCCGCTCATATCGCGCCTCGAAAACCCCCTGAAGCTTGTCGGCAAGGATGTTGATGCTCATGGCAAGTGAAGTCATCGGCGTCTTGAGCTGATGGGAGAGGTCAGCAATGAATCGTGCCTTGGCTTCTTCCGCCTGGCGTACCTTCAGTTTTTCCGCCATCAACTCGTCGGCGCTGAGCTGGTCGTAATGTTTCAGTCGATCCAGCAGGCGGTTGAATTCTGAAGTCAAATAACCGATCTCATCCTGAGTGGTGACGACAAATCGCGGGTAGTCGCCGCTGCCTTCCCTGATGTCGGCAATGCCGCGGGCGAGACTGGTGAGTGGGCGAGAGATCTTCAGGGACAACAGATAACTGAGAATGACCGCGAACAGAATTGCGGATATGAGCAGCACCATGGAAAACTTGAGAGCGTGGCCGGCGAATTCCTGCGTCCGCAGATCCGCCCTTTCCATGGCTTTTTCATTGATGGCAACAAGCTGGTTCAAAGCGGCATTAAATTCGCCGATAAGAGCGATGAAATTGTAATAGATCGCGTAGGATTCGGTCTGCCTGCCGGGCCGCGGCAAACCCGACAACCGCTCAACCAAAGCCTGGTAGCGCCTGTGGGTCGCGTGCAGTGCTGCAATAATGGGTTCTTCCTCTGGCTCGGTGATGTTCGCCCGGCAGATTCTGAGCAGGTCTAAAATCCTTCTCGCAGAGTCGGATGCAGCACCGGGTCCTTGTCGATGCAGGAATAACAGCGAGAGAATGTCGTTTTGAGCCTTGTCGATATGCGCCCTGATTTCATGGGCTGCCTGGATGCTTTTGTAGTTTTCCGAGAGGATCAGTTGCGCACTTTGCCCCAGCGAATTGAGGTGGAGGTAATTCTGCAGGATGGCGAAGAGCAGAATGCCGGCCGGGATCATGGCGATAAGAAAGATCTTCAGGCGCAGTGAAAACCGCACATTGTCGAAAGGACTGACGTGGTCGTCGCTCATTGTGCCGGGCCCATCGGATGCAAATCAGGCAGTGTCATGCTGGTGGTGCGAATGTTCGCGCGAACAGAAGGTACCAGAAGCAACCGGCGAATGAAAGAGTTCCAAAGGCAACCGCTAACATTTTCGCATGGCTTGCCGCTCTGGGGCCGGGCGCGGGGTCAGGGGAGAGCCTGCACCGGTTGGCGGAAAATCTCAGGTTTGCATCGATGCTGTTCTCACCAAGTGTGGCAGGTGCCGGGTTTCGTCGCGCCGGGTGTGCGACGAAAACCCGGCCTGAAAGAACCGGGAATTCGTTCTAGGCAGCCTTTTCTATCTTGACCGCGCAGATTTTCAGTTCCGGTATCTTCGACACGGGATCGAGGGCACTGTTGGTCAGTTTGTTCACGGCCGATTCATAGAAATGAAACGGTACGAACGCCACGCCGCGGTCCGTGATATCGGAAACTGCCGCCTTGATCTTGAGGCTGCCCCGCCGCGAGACGATGTTGACGTATTCGCCGTCGGCCACATCGAGATTCCTGGCATCCTCCACATTGATCTCCGCCAGCGCTTCCGGGTACAGCCGATTCAAAGCGCTACCTTTGCGCGACATGGTCCCGGTGTGATAGTGCTCGTACACACGCCCCGTAGTCAACACAAAGGGATATTCGTCATCGGGCAGCTCGGCTGACGGCTGATACTCGATGGGGAAAAAGACCCCTTCTCCCCGGGCGAACTTGTTAATATGCAGGATGGGCGTGCCCGGGTGCTCAAGCGTCGGGCAGGGCCAGACCACGCCGCCCTGCTCAAGCCGCTCATAGGTGATCCCGCCATAACTCGGGGTAAGTCTGTTGATTTCCGCCATTATCTCGGAGGCGTCGGCATATTCCATCGCGTAGCCCATTTGCCTGGCAATTGCCGAAATGATCCGATAATCCTCGAGCGCTTCTCCAGGAGCGTTCACCGCTTTGCGGACGCGCAACACCTTGCGCTCGGTATTGGTGAAAGTTCCCTCCTTTTCGGCAAAGCAGGTGCTCGGCAGAACCACATCGGCGAGCTTGGCAGTCTCTGTCAGGAAAATATCCTGTACCACCATGAAATCGAGCGCTTGCAGATTCTTCTCCACGTGATGAATATCGGCATCGCTCAGCATCGGGTTTTCACCCATGATGTACAGGGCCTTGATCGCTTCTCCGCCGGCCGCCGTCATCTCGGTAACGGTCATCCCCACCCTATCGGGAAGAGTAGCAACGTTCCATGCTTTGGCGAACTTTTCCCGGACCGCTTCATCCGTCACCGTTTGGTAGCCGGTAAAGACATTGGGCAGACCGCCCATGTCGCACGCGCCCTGGACGTTGTTCTGGCCACGCAATGGATTTACTCCACCTCCGGCGACTCCCACATTGCCGCACAGCATCGACAGTGAGGCGAGGCTCTTGACGTTGTTGGTGCCGCTCGTGTGCTGGGTGATACCCATGGCATAGAGAATAGAGCCGGGGGTCTCCGTCGCGTACAGGCGCGCCGCAGCAATCAGATCCTTTTCCGGGATGCCGGTGATCTTGGCCACATAATCGGGGGAATACTTGGCCACACACTTTTTGAGCTCTTCGAAGCCCGTAGTGCGCTCGTCGATGTAGGACTGGGCCTGCAGGTTTTCGCTAATGATCACATGCATCAAGCCATTGATCCAGGCCACATTGGTCCCCACCCGCGGGCGCAGCCAGGTGTGGCAGATGTCCACCAGCTTGATCCGGCGCGGATCGACCACAAGTAACTTGGCCCCATGCTTGGTGACCGCTTCGTGGATGTAGTTGGCAATAATCGGATGATTGGATGTGGTGTTGGTGCCCGTAACAAGAATGACCTTGGAATTCAATACATCCTTGAGAGGATTGGTCATCGCTCCACTACCAAACGTGGCGGCAAGCCCTGCCACCGTCGAGGAGTGTCAGAGACGAGCGCAGTGATCCACATTGTTGGTACCGATCACCGCGCGCATGAATTTTTGAAACAGATAATTGTCCTCGTTGGTGCAACGGGCCGAGGAGAAGCCGCCGATGGCATCCGCGCCGTGCTCTTTTTTGACCTGGTTGAACCTGCGCGCAACCACTCTTATGGCCTGATCCCAATCGACCTCCTGGAACTCGCCGTCCTTTTTGACGAGTGGCTTTGTCAAGCGCTGGTCACTGCTGATGAATTCGTAGCCGAAACGTCCCTTAACGCACAAGCTGGCTTGATTGACACCCGCGTCGTCCTTGCCCTTCACGTCCACCACCCGGTTGTCGAGTACGCTCAACTCCATCTGGCAGCCGCATCCGCAGTAGGTACAGGTGGTCGGCACCTTGTTCACGAGAAAGGCTCTTCCTTTGGTGGGACTGAGATTTTCCGTGAGGGCCCCCACCGGGCAGAGTTGCAGACATTCTCCGCAGGAAACGCACCTCTCCGGATAAAATTCCAGATGACGCCTGCCTTCCGTTTCCGCCACTCCCAGGGCGCAAACCCCCTTCACCTCCTTGCAGGCGGTGACACACCGCAGGCACAGCACGCAGCGATCCGGCCAATACTTGATCAACGACGTCGCATACACCACTTCGCGCGGCTTTGCGGGAGGCTGCAACTCATCGGCATGGATCCCGTATTCAAACACCAGATCCTGCAGCCTGCATTCCCCGGCCTTGTCGCAAATGGGGCAGTCCAGCGGGTGATGCAGCAAGAGCCGCTGGAGCGACTCCTTGCGCATGTCCGTGAGGACCTCAGATTGAGTAACCACATCCATCCCTGGTGCAACAGGCGTAGCGCACGACTGCACGGGTTCGGAATATCCGCCGATTTCAACGTAGCACATGCCGCAGGAGGCTATGGGATTCAACCGCTCGTGGTAGCACAGGGTCGGGATCCTGATGCCCGCGCTCCTTGCCGCCTGAAGTACGGTATCGCCCTCTTTGGCAGCGATTTCCCTGCCGTCGATTGTCAGTTGAATGGTATTCATATTGGTTCGCCTTTGTTCGTTTACGAAAAATTGATTCCCGCTCTATACCTCAGATCAGCATCCCCGGTGACGAATCGACTTCCCCGTGATGTTCATCCACTCATTGCAGCGCGAGAAAGGATTGCTTGACGATTGCAACGTAGCTCGAAGGGAAGAGTCCTAAGCTCAACACTCCGTAAGCTGAAATGAAGATGGCGATGACCAGGGCGGGCGAGAAGATCGGCGCAGCGGCCTCCGCTTCTCTCACTGACGACGGTTCTTCCATGTACATCGCCACCGTCACGCGCAGATAATAGTAAACCGAGACCACGCTGTTGACAACTCCAATGACCGCCAAACCGATGTAGCCTTCCTTGACGGCCGCGGAGAAGATGTAGAATTTGCCCATGAAACCGCCTGTCGGCGGGATACCGGCCAGGGAGAAGAGAAAAAGGCTCATGGCCACTGCGGCGAAGGGGTGCTGAAAACCAAGACCCTGGTAGTCCCGAACAAAAACCCTTGGCTCCCCTCTGCCGCTCAGAGCGGTGATGATGGCAAATGCCCCGATGTTCATGAAGGTATAGGTGAGCAGGTAGTAGAGAACGCTGCTGATCCCCAGTTCCCCTGCAGCGAGGAAAGCCACCAGCACATAACCGGCATGGGCGATGCTCGAATAAGCCAGCATGCGCTTGATGTTGTCCTGCACCAGAGCGATGACGTTGCCGATCGTCATGGTCAGCGCCGCCATAATCCAGATGAGCCAGGTCCATTCCATTTGCAGTGCGGGCAGCCCCTCCATGAAAACCCGAGCAAACGCGGCGAAGGCGGCCGCCTTGGGTCCCGCAGACATGAATGCCGTGATCGGTGCAGGTGCCCCTTCGTATACGTCCGGCGTCCACATATGGAAGGGCACCAAGGCCGCCTTGAACCCGAAGGCAACCACCAGCATCGCCATTCCCATAACCAGGCCCGGACTGTACAATCCGTACTTGCCGACGGATGCGGCCACGGCCCTGATGGAGGTGGTCCCTGTCGAACCGTAGATTAAGGCAATGCCGTACAGCAGAAAGCCGGTGGCGAAGGAACCCAGTATGAAATACTTTAATGCAGCCTCGTTGGAAACCATGCGCACCCGGGTATATCCCGCCAGAACATAGAGGGATAGGGACATCAGCTCGAGACCCAGGAACAGGGTAATCAATTCCCCGGCACTGGCCATGATCATCATTCCGATGGTGGCGAACAGAATCAGCGCAAAGTACTCGCCGTACTGCATCGCTTCATCTTCCAGATACTTCATGGAAATGAGAATCGTCAGACCGGTGCCGAGCAGAAAAATCAACTTGAAAAATCGCGCATAGTTGTCCACCACCCACATGTCGTTAAAGGAATAGACAACCGTCTGAGCAAAGAAGCTCGACGGCTCCATGACAACGAACGCCAGCGCAGCGAGAACCCCAACCAGGCTCACATAGCCGTAATATTCCTTGAAGCGGGGAGTGGAAAAGGACTGCATCAAGAGAATCAACAGCGAAAAACACGTCAAGATGATTTCCGGGTAAATGGCGCTCAAATTGATTGTACTCATTACCTGTTCCATAATTTATCGCCCTTGATCCGCTGCATACTGTTCATAGTTGTTCATTGCATGAGTGGCGCGCAACTCGCTATGCTCCGGCACGTCCAGCATCACCGTCCGCTGCTGACCCATGACTTCCAGCAAATGCTGAACAGACACATCCATTTTGTCCAAAAACGGTTTTGGATACACCCCGATCCATACGATGAATACAATAATGGGAACCAGATAGGCATATTCCCGCCCCGTCATATCACGCAGATTCTTATTTTCTTCCTTGGTGATGCGGCCATACATGACGCGCTTGTACATCCAGAGCAGATAGACCGCTCCGAGCACCAGCCCGATGGTCGCCAGCAGACCGTAGCCGAGGGAGGCCTTGAATGCCCCGATGAGGATCAGCAGCTCGCCAATGAACCCGTTCAGGCCGGGCACTCCCATGGACGAAAAAGCTACCAGCAGGAACAGCGTAGCAAAGACGGGCATCACTTTCATAACCCCGCCATATTCGGAGATAAGCCGCGTATGGCGGCGTTCGTAGAGCATGCCGACGATCATAAAGAGCGCCCCGGTGCTCAACCCGTGGTTGATCATCTGCAGGATGCTCCCTTTGACGCCTTCCAGGTTCAGGGCAAAC
>FWPV01014121.1_pt1 | contig 11809 bp, 10 predicted proteins | sample 2228371 | NCBI WGS metagenome assembly FWPV01 (sample SAMEA103939776, study PRJEB20133) | metagenome | reverse complement strand
CAAAGAAAGTAGCCAAAGAAATCACCCCGGTAAGCCTTCGAAAGCCCGCTAAAAATCAAAAGTTTGAGGCGCCGCCAAAACTCAGCGACCGCTAGCGTCGGTCGCTTCAAACAGTTGGCGTCTTAAAACCTCAAACTTTCAATTTTTATCGGCTTGTCTTAACGGGGAGGAAAAGCGCTGGTGTGACGATTGGTCTTGTCTGATTGAGGTCATCTCGGTTTAATTATTCCGTTGTCAGTGATTTGTTGCAAATTAACTCGGCGGGCTTTTCCACGTTTTGATGCCGTTCAAAAATTACCGTTGTTGTAACCACTTGTCGTGAATCGTATTTCTGTGTAGCTTGAGTTTAAATGCGGAAAAAAGACAGGAAGAACCACGATTTCAAGCCTGGTTTTCTTGTTGTTGAATTTGTTAGCGGTGATTTGAGTTCAAGGACCAATTATGCAAAAAGCTGGGATTTTCGACTCGCTTATATATTTAGACAAGGAATACATATCTGCAAAGTATGAGGAAATAACTGGATACACCCCCGATACCTCAATAACAAAGACCGAAGGTTTGAATGCAGGCATAAGGATTCCTATTCTTAGTGCTGGAGCAAGTTCGATTGAAAGTAAATCATATAAATTCTCCACAAGAGCAATGCTTTCAGCCATGCTGGTCGAACTTTCTGAGTTAAACGAGTTTTCTAGCTCCGATCATGCCCTAGGGCAAAGATCTAAGATCGCATGGGTGACAGGTAATCTTTTTGTCTCTCAAGTTCAAGTTACTCGAACCAAACATGTCGTGAGCATCATCGGAAAACATCAAAAAGATGACGTTACAGCCAAAGAGCAGGTTGCTGAAGAAAACTATTTTCAAATTAGAGCAAGTGATGGGACCAAGTTTGCACTAATAACAGCGCCAGACTATTTTTCATCGGGTATAGATTCTTTCAGAAATTTACTTGGAAGTGTCGTACACCTCGTAGATATTCCAGTTCGAGCCCTGTTAAGAATTTATCCGTCGAATAGTGCTTTTGAAGAGTGGATTGCTACACCACTCATAATCATCGAAGATGGTCGCTAACAATGCTTATTTCGTCCGCAGGGGCTGGCTAAGCAGGCCTCTTAGATTAATTTTCGAGGTCTTAAACCTCGGGAACATACTCCCACTTAGGAAAAGGAGCCGTAAGTGAATATCAAATTAATACTTATATTCGTACTAATTTCACTCCCAAATCAATTAGTCGCTCAAGATATATATAAATGCACCGAGAATGGCAAAGAGGTGTTAACAGACAGGCCTTGTACTGACGGAGTAAAATTAGGCTCATATAACCTTGCATCAAATAATGCTGACTATCCAGCATCGAGCTCCTATGGTGAAGCTTTTTCAAAATACCAAGATCTAATCTACAAAAATATGGAGCAAATCCATATTGGAATGAGTAGAGATGATTTTCTTGCTCTTTTTCCGATACCTAAAGATCCATTATTAAAAGGCTTAAGACCAGCTAATCCTGAAATTCAATATAGCGTTTATTTTTTAGATGTTAATAAAACGACAACCTCTACAGGAGTTCGGGAGCAGTGGATTTTTGGAAGAGGAAATAACAAGAAATATTTCTATTTTAATAATGGCGTTTTGACAACCATTCAGGACTAATACTCGTTTCATGTAGAGATCAGAGTCACATCTCGTTTTTTGCCTTTTACGATGAATCGCCATCAATCATCACAGCCAAAACCAACAACCGGGAACTGCGGAGTGAGCATTCAAGAGTGAGCGCGGGAGGCGCGAACGGGCGAACGCAGTAGTTGCCGGTGGTTGGTTTGTTCGTGCAGAGCTTTTGTTTTAGTGAATATAAATTTCATTATTAATCAGAATGCTACCCTTGTGCTTTTAAAAATGTCTCCAGGCAATAAACGGGGAACATCTCATTTTGCCTTTTTATGATGAATCGTCATCAATCACCAGAACCTCCAGAGTCAGGTTTTTCGTTTTGTGGACTCTGGCCTTCATTGCGTGATGCTAAGGTTTTTCTTTTTCTGTAGCGCTGGCATTGCCACTGGGCACAAACATTTGCTTTGCCATATTCGCTGTTTATATCCTGCGATATACAGAGGTTGTCGTGGGTACTGCCCTTTCCGTCTGATGATTCTTCTGCTTCGTGATAAATATGTTAATCTGCGCGCCTTTTTTAGCGAGCTTAAGCTTGGACCCGTGAAAGCAGCTGATGCCGCAGATTGAGTAGTGTGATGACAAAAAGCCAAACCTTATCAACCCAAAGCTGGATGTTAGTGCTCAGCCTGATGTTGATTGCCCTGACGTTAAGACCTTCGATGGCATCTATCGGGCCTTTATTGCCGCTGATGCAACCTGAACTGCATTTATCTTTTACTCAGGCCTCGTTATTAACCATGTTGCCGGTGCTGGCGATGGGGTTGGGTATCTTTTTTGCGCATCAGCTGGTGGTGCGTTTTGGCGTTTACCGGGTGATTTTCTGGGCTTCGCTGGCAATTGCTGCGGCCACAGTGCAGCGTTATTGGGCTGTTGGCGCTTTGGACTTAACCTTAAGCGCTATCCTGGCCGGTTTAGGCATTGCGATGGTACAGGCCGTGGTGCCTGGTGTGATTAAACAAAAATTTACCAGCCAAGCGCCGTTAATTATGGGCTGGTATATTTCTGCCATTATCGCCGGGGCCGCCTTTACTGCCTCGTTAGCGGCCTTTTGGGCAGACTGGGCACAAAGCTGGCGGCTGGCGTTATCCGGTTGGGTGTTGTTGTCTGTATTGGCGTTAATGTGCTGGCGTATGCAAAAAGGGCAGATCGCCGCCTTGCCCGTTGCAAAAACTGAGCAAAAACCCCTGAGTTTTCGCCGTTATGGCCGCTCCTGGACTTTAGCGATGTTTTTTGGTCTGGTTACTTGTGCTTTTACCTGTGTGCTGGCCTGGTTACCTGCTTATTATGTAGAGCAGGGCTGGACTGAACAAAAAAGTGGATTGCTGCTGGGTTTATTACTTTGCATGGAAGTGGTGTCAGGTTTTATCAGCCCCTGGCTTGCCAGTTGTAACACCGACCGTCGCACCGTGTTGCTGGGGTTATTGGTGCTGATGGCGCTGGGTTTTACCGGTTTAGTGCTGGCTCCGGCTATGGGTTTGTTATGGGCGTCTTTATTAGGTTTAGGGATAGGCGGGCTCTTTCCATTGTCGTTAATTGTCGCGATGGACCATCAGTATCAGCCCACTGCGGCGGCAAGCCTGACCGCTTTTGTACAAGGCATAGGTTATACGCTGGCGGCTTTTTCGCCGTTATTGGCCGGATTTATCCGCGATCTTAGCCAAAGCTTTAGTATCAGCTGGTTATTGCTGGCGGCTATTGCCGTGCTGTTGATGGGTATGGCAAGCCGTTTTAATCCAAAGTTTTATCAGAGCAAATTTTAACTGGCGTTGTTTCATCGTTCCCCGCTTTCAAAGAACACACAGAATGGGGCACATCTTGCGTTTTACTCTCATGTTGATGACTTTAACTTTTGATAGCCAATGCACTCTGGTTATTCAATTAAAAAGTTGTATTTATAAGTAAGGATAATTATTTTTTTGGTGCTATTAAGTTTGATTTAAATTTATAAAATTCCTGAATCTTTTTCTGTTTTTACTGTAATCAGCTTGGAAGCATCAGCAATAAAGTCTTCCAGGCTATTTTCAGTTTTATAGCCTGAGCCAGAGACCCAGAAAATGTTGTTTTTATAAGATAGGCAGATTTTAAAGCTGGAGCTTTTATTTTTTATGATGATTTCATCATATGAAAACTTCTCACCGTTAATTATTGCAAAGTCTTTTTGTAGTTCTAATTCACAAGATGCCTTCTTCAGAAAAAATCCCAACATATCAAATAAAATATAAATACAGGCGACGCTGCCAGCGAGCAAAATAAAATAATTCATTTTATATATGCCACCATCCCCGGCAGGACCCCAGACAAATATACGAAAATATGCATAAAGAGTTGCCAATGGAAACAACAACATCGGACCCTTCTGGGTCATCCAGTAAAAAAAAGACTTCTGCAAACAGAATTTCATGTAAAGATCTCGTTTATCTAACAAAATAAGCTGCTTAGCTAACACTCAGCCCATAATACTACAATGACTCACTGTGAAGCAGCAAAACACAGGGTTGCTCTGGTTTCTTTCCTGATGTTATCCGTCCAGGGAAATCAAGGGTTTGAGGCGGTATTAGTGCTTTGAACATCTGTTTATCTGTAGGGTTTTTAATAAATGAATACGGAAAAAACAATTTTTTATTACGAAAGGTCAAGAAAACAACAGGCAAAGGTGCTGGCTTTTAATATGATTTTTTTGCCATTGGTTATGTGGTTGTTTTTGCAGTTAATTCCTGAAACTGCTGCTGTGTATGCAGATGTTTTAATGTACACCCAATATATTCTGCTGACTGGCGAAGTGCTGTTGTTGGCGCTTCTGGTTTGGTTTATCACTCATCCGGCAACTTTTTATATCAGGCTGACAGATTCTGAATTTTCGTCATTTCATCCAAACTTTAAAAGCTGGAGTTTTTCTGTGGATCCACACGATATTGTGGCCATTGAACAGAGTACAGACCAGGGGGCTCATGCCAGTTATATTTCGGTAAAAATGGCAGATGGCCGCTGTTTTTTGTTAAGCCCTAACTTTGCGTATAACAGAAAAAAATTGTATGAAGCTTTGCGTTTGGTGAACCCACATATCAAAACGCCAACTTATCGCTGGTTGTTTTCGCGCAAAGCGGGTTTATAGTCGGTATCAGACAACGGCTGAAAGGGGCCCGTTAGCCTGCCGTTGTGCCACGGGCAGGCAACATAAAAACCGGAAGTGTGCTGTCAGTTTATTGAGCGCAATTTTTCGTGGAAAAACCGCACAACATGGCTGTTGAGCTGCCGGTGAAAGGCCGCTCTGTTGATGCCTGCCGGGTCGGTGCAGATTTGTTCTGCTTCAGCTGCCAGCGCTGGCGGGCATGGACTTAAAAACACAAAATGGCCGGCGCCTTTGGCAACGTGGTAGTCCGGAGATTGAGGTAAACCTGCTTTAATCGCTTCAATATGGGCCAGTTCAACACTGTCACCTCCCAATTCTGAGGCCCATAACTGCACCGGCACCTGCACTTTGTCGTAGCTGTTGTTGCCAAACAGATTCAGCGGATCCAGCACCACAGCTGCTTTGAACCGCCCATCGGATTGCGGGCGCAGCTGCAGGGTTTCATCCATTAATTGCCTGCAGTGACTCAGCATAAAAGACCACCATGGTGCACAAAAACGGCTGTTGCTGGCGGTTTTATCCGGTACTGCGCCAATCAGTGCCAACGCGGTGTAACCGCCCCGGGAAAAACCCAAAACGCCGGAGCGCTCTTTGTCCAGTTGTCGCTGTTGTGGCCATTGTTGATGCAGATAATCCAGCAGTCGGCTAATGTCGCGGGGTCGGCTGTCAAAAATCGTTAAGTCGCTCTGGCGGCTGTGATCGGCATAGTTATTACCCGGATGCAAAACCGCTGCAACGACAAAACCGGCATCAGCCAGCGCTGCTGCCGTGTCGTGGTGGCCAATAGATGAGCCGGAGTCGCCGTGTGATATTAATACCAGAGGTAAATTTTGTCCGGCCAGTGGGCAGTTTTTCCGCCCTGCCAGTTCAAAACTGCCAACCGTCAAAGTGCCGCCGGCTTGCGCGCAAGGGGTCCAGACCACAGCACTGAGTTCCGGCTGATCACCCTGCGCCGGTACCGTGATGTTTTGTATGCCAGCCGCCTGGATGGACAGGCTCAGGCAACCGGCAAACAACAGCCCGGCAGATTGAACAATGGATAACAATAAACGCATTGCGGAATTCTCGGAAAAAAAAGCTGATCTCAGTCATCTGAAGTTGGCAGATGACACACTAAGCTGGATTTGTGTCAAAAAATCAAATATTTGTCAATTTTATGTTGTTTACGCTATTTAGCTGTTCGTTGTTTTTTTTAATTCACGGGCAAAACGCACGAATGACTCTATGATAGTTAAAGAATTGTTAGCTATATAAACCAGGGATGTAAAAAATGGACTCAAGTACTATTTCAGGATTGATCGGTGGTGTGGTGGCAACATTAATAGGTGTTGTTGCAACAAAAGCGGCTCGCAGAAAAATAACCCATGGTGAACTTAAGCACAGTGCGTTGATTTTTATTCTGGCCATCGTATGCATAGGTTTGTCTGCATTTGCTGCCTGGCTTTTTTTTTATGACAACAACGTTCATCAAAAAACCAGTGAGCTTATTTCCTTCATCGGCCTTTTTGTCGGCTTTGGCTTATCTGGTTTGGTGTGTTTTGCTGAATATTTTAAAGTGCAGGGCGTATTCAGTACCGAACACATCGAGTTTTATACCCCCTGGACAGGGCGCAAAACTGAACGCTGGGATAACCTGATTTCCGCAAAATTTAACCCATCCATGTCTTGGTATACCCTGAAATTCAAGTCGGGAAAAACCATCCGGTTATCCTCTTACATGCTTGGCCATGGCGAAGTTTTAGATATTCTGAAACAGAAAGGTTTTAACTTTTAAAAAAGCAAGGTTTCAGGAGCAATCCGTGTTTTTCCTCAGATATCATCCACTTACTGAAAAAAAATCACATTAAACCTGACGCTATCCGATAGCGTTCGCACCTGCCGGACGGCAGTATGGACCTTCATATTATCAGTTTTGCCGCGAAATAATGTCGGTTGTCTGGTATAGGGTTTTCAGGTAAATTGCCGAAATTAACAAAAATTTACACTTAAGATGCAAAATTTTTTCAAGGTAGTGCTGTTGTTGCTGGGCTGTAGTCTGGTTGGTTGTGGTGGTTCCGGTACTGGTCAGGATGGGACTGCGGTGGTTAAACAGGCAGAGCCAGGTGATTTCACGATGGATACCGATCAAATCCAGCTTGAATCGCTGGGGACTTTTGACCTAGGTTCACTGCGTCAAATTAACATCCAAATCAAGGGCAAAAATGTCGCTTACGTTGGCGCGGCTTATAGCCAGAACCAGACTCCCGTGTCTTGGCTGAACATGACGATCAGCGGTAGCGGCGAAAAATACCAGCTTTATATCGAAGTTGGCCGTTATGGGATGAAACCCGGCAGCTATACGGCAGCTTTTACGGTCGGCACTGCCGATAGACAGGGTAACGTGCTGAAGACTAAAGTGGTGACAGTGAAAGTGCTGATTAAAGCCCCGCTGAAACTGCAAACTGACACGCTGAGTGAACACCGGACTTATGGTGCCAATGACGGTGCACATGATGTGGTATTTGGCCTGACGGCCGATGCTCAAACGCAGTGGCAGGTCAGTGCTGGCGATCCATGGGTCACGGTGCAGCAGAACCAGGGTCAGGGCGGTGGCAGCATCCGGGCGACAGTAAATTATGCCGATAAAGTGCCGGGGACTTATCAAACTTCGTTTACGGTGACCGATAAAAACCGACCGGAAAATACGGTCACGCTGAGTTACAAATTAGTGTTGGTGGCACCGGTGCTGAAGCTGCAATACACGCCTGTGTTGTTGGGTGGCGAAGATGGTTTGACTGAGAATAACCTACCGTTGACAATTTCAGTCAATACAGCAGACAAGCAGTATCCCTACAGTGTGACCCTACAGACCAACGATGGCAGCCCTTGGTTGCAGGCTGACAAGCTCAGTGGCATGGTGGGACAGGCGTCACAGACGGTATTACTGAGCAGCAAGCCGGCGCCGGCACTAGCTGGGGAGTTCAGTGGTAAAGCTTTGGTAGAAGTGCAGGTTGGTACACTTCTGCTCCGCCGCGAAGTACCGGTGAAAATGCAACGTGAATTTAACCGTATCACGCTGAGCAGCAACGGGGTTCATCTGAGCAGTGCGCCGGACCAGCAACTGTTGAGCCGTCAGATTCAGGTGTTCAGCAGTCGCAATCAAACGGATATCCCATGGCAGGCAAAATCGGACCAGGATTGGCTGCAGGTCACGCCGACTGGGACCACCGGTAGTGCGCTGACTGTCACCGCGTTACCGGCCGGGCTGGAGCCGGATCGCACTTATTTTGCGACTGTCACTGTGTCATCGGACGATCCTTCAGTGCAAAACACCGAGCAGATCCGTGTTGGGTTTACGCCGTTAAGTAAAGTGCCGGTTGAGCAACGGATCGTCATCGACCGCCAGCCGGTAGACAATGACACCCATGTTGCATTCAGCCCGGTAGAACCGTTGTTGTATGTCGCTTATCAGAACCAGATTAGTATCTACGATGCGCACGATGCCAGGTTGCTTGGCCGATACACTGTGGCACTGAATGCGATTAACGCCATTGCAGTGGCCGTGGATGGCCGGCAGTTATTTGTCTATGACAAAATCGCCAAAGAAATTGCCATGCTGGTACCGCAAACCGGCGAGATCCAGCGGCGCTTTAAGGTGAATCCGGCATCAGATTACCGGGTTGGCCTGCTGCATTCCCGCAATAACGGTGAAAGTTTGTTGTTGGGTAACAATTATCATATTTTTGATACCAACACGGGGCTGGAGATGAAGTTGTCTGATCCGTACCGCGCGCCGGTCGGGCGTCATCTCAGTGCGTCTTATTCGCCGTATCGTGTCAGCAGTGATAGCTCTTATTATGATGTACGGGTGTCGGCGCTGAATAATTATCAGGTGAAAAACCAATGGCGTTTTATCTCGAACCGCGCGGGGGGGGAGGTTGCCGACAGTTGCCAGAGTTATGACGGCCAGTATCTGTACCTACTTGGCCCGACGGCGCTGGCACGCCATAACTGGCGTGACACTCAAACTGACTGGCAGCTCAGGCACGAGCCATTTGGCCGTTCAGTGCAGTGCAGTATCAGAGGCCAGGTAATTGTGGGGCTGGATCAAAGCGATGGCCAGCCAGACATCTTAGTCTACAGTGCCGACGGCGCTTTGCTGCAACAGCTTGAATTAAGTTATTCCGCCGATTTGTCTCGGATTCGGGTGTCGGCGGATGGCGCGCAACTGCTGGCATTGAGTTATGGCTCCTACGATGATGGGACTGTAATTCGTTTGTACCGGTTAAAGCCATAATTTACCAGATGCGGGCGGCGAAAAAGAGAAATCACAGGGTTAGGTTTGTGTTTTCAGGGACTAAACCGGTGGGAGTTTAGTTTACTGCCCGCAAAATATAATAATCTATTAAATTGAGTAAAACAGGCAAAGAACGTGGTCACATCTCGTTCTTTGCCTTTTACGATTAACCACCATCAATCAGCACTACAAAAACCAACAACTGCTGAGTGAGCGCGGAAGGCACAAACCGGTGAGCGTTGTAATTGCCGGTGTTTGGTACTTTTGTGCATTGTTTTTGTATTAAAAATAAAGCGTCTATATTTATCAGCCCACAACTCGAAAGCTGACAGAACGGCTTGAAACTTAAGCCAGCGAGCAGCTGATTTCTGTGTAAATAGAAAAATGGGGTGATATCTGGCTTATCCATGTAGAATGCCGCATTAATTGCCCATGAGCGCTATGCCGCTTATTGCCCACCTGTAGGAATTCCGATGAAAAAAACCTTCGCTTTAAGCCACGACAAACATCAACCTGCCCGTTTGGTGGATTTAATTAAGCATGAGATTAAAAAATACCTGAACCGCGAGCGGCGCAAAAATTTGCCGCAAGGCACAGACTACTGGACCTTTGATTGTCGTTTTGGCGCGTCAAAAGATGTCGCAGAAAAAGTTTTTACCTCGGAAATTAACAAACATATCGACGCAGCGCTCGCTGCACAGTGGCCGTCTTTTTATATTGAAATTCTGGCCCGTGCTGCCAATCATCAGCCACGCGCAGGCTTTGACGCCGACGACAACGAATAACAGCTGACAAAAAACGCTGGTGTTTTTTATAACGCCGCCGGAATTTTTTGCTTATTTTCCAAAGTATTAGCTGTTTTTGTCTGAGAAAAAACGCCGGCAGGTAAAAACAAAACTCTGCGCCGGCGGCAAAATGCTGTATATTTCGCCCCCAACTTTTGGACTGTAGCCATTTCTACAGAGGATTTTTTTATGCAATTTTCATCTTTAGATTTAGCACCAGACTTACAGCGTGCGCTGCAAGAATGCGGCTACAGTGACATGACACCGGTGCAGGAAAAGGCCATAGTGCCGGCGCGCCGTGGTAAAGATTTACAGGTAACAGCCCAAACCGGCACAGGTAAAACCGCCGCTTTTGCCGTGCCACTGTTACAGCGGATGTTAGATAACCCCAAAGCCACAGTGGAAAAACGGCCACGGGCGCTGATTTTAACGCCAACCCGCGAACTGGCTGAACAAATTGCCGAAGCGGTAAAGGCTTATGCCAAATATGTGCCACTGAGTGTCACTGCTTTATATGGTGGCGTTAAAATGGGCGGTCAGGCCAATAAGTTAACTGCCGGTGTGGATATGGTGATCAGTACCCCTGGCCGTTTGTTAGAGCATATGGCGCTTGGCAATGTGATTTTAAGCGACGTGGAATTTGTGGTACTGGATGAAGCGGACCGGATGCTGGATATGGGCTTTAGCGCCGATGTGCTGAAACTGATCCAGATGACCGCCAATAAACGCCAGACACTGCTGTTTTCTGCCACTACTTCACCTGCGGTGAACGAGCTGTCGCATAAAATTCTGCATAACCATCAGCAAATTAAAGTGACCAAGGTCAACAGCACCGCCGACACTGTGCACCATGTGGTCTATGCGGTGGAAGAAAGCCGCAAAATTGAATTGTTTGAGCTGTTGCTGAACGAACAAAACTGGTTCCAGGTGCTGGTATTTACCAGTACCAAAGAGCAGGCCGACCGTTTATTGGCCGGTTTGCAACAACGCAAAATTAATGCTGCTGTGTGCCATGGTGATAAAAGCCAGGGCGCACGCCGCCGTGCCATTGCTGATTTTAAATCGGCCAAGCTGCAGGTGCTTATTGCCACCGAAGTTGCTGCCCGTGGTTTAGATATTCAGGGCCTGGACTATGTGGTGAATTTTAACCTGCCGTATTTGCCGGAAGATTATGTACACCGTATTGGCCGTACCGGTCGTGCCGGTGCTGCAGGCAAGGCGCTGTCTTTTGTCAGCCGTGAAGAAGAGCTGACCTTAGAGCGTATTCAAAAGCTGATTGGCAGCAAAATTGAACGTATTATCCAGCCGGGTTTTGAAGTCAGTAACCGCGAGTCGTTGTTAAAAAGCATCTCGCGCAAAATAGTGCCGGGCCGTGCCAATAAAAAGTCGGAAACTGTGATTGAACAAGCCGCCTCCGGCAATGCCCAGCCAAAAGGCAAACCACGCCGCGCCAAGGTTGTGAAGGGTTAATAACGCTTTTTAAGCTTTATGGATTTTTGTGAAGAGCCAGGTTCAACCTGGCTTTTTTTATGGCTGATGGCAGCCTTTCTTGTGACAAAGTACAGCCGGCGCAGGATTATTCACATCTGGTGTTTGATATTGCCGAGTAGGATTTTGCTGACTTTGCCGCAAAGTTAGCTGCCGTAGGTGTTGCTCAGTGGAAACAAAACAGCAGTGAAGGTGCTTCATTATATTTTCTCGACCCGGACGGCCATAAACTGGAAGCACACTGCGGTGACTTAACCAGCAGGCTAAAGGCATTAAAGGCAAAACCTTATGTGGGGTTGGTCTGGTTGTAAGCCGAAGCTGGCGGCCGCTCAAACGGCGCCAAAAAGCGGCTTAACACTTCGCTGTCCGTTAAGGAATAAGCCAGAACTGCAAGCCTTGTTGTTGTAAAAAGGCTTCAGCATCAGCGCCTTGCAGCAGTGCTGTGGTGGCTAATAAACCAGCCAT
>FWPV01014120.1_pt1 | contig 11813 bp, 8 predicted proteins | sample 2228371 | NCBI WGS metagenome assembly FWPV01 (sample SAMEA103939776, study PRJEB20133) | metagenome | reverse complement strand
TGAGTTCAACAAGGCAACTAACTCATTGACATCTCTAATCACCTCATCCGCTCCGGCTGCCCAAAGCTCTTCGGCCTCGCCAAAACCGCTCAAAACCCCAACGGTTTGAGCGCCGGCGGCCTTGCCGGCTAAGATATCTACGGTTGTATCTCCTACCATCAGACATTCACGGGGATGAAAGCCGACGTGTTCTGCAACCCAAAGGATGGGGTCTGGGAAGGGTTTGGTGTGAAGGGTGGTCTCAGAACTTGCCCAACACTTAATCAGATTGGAAAGCCCCATCTGGTGGATAAAGGACTGGGTCAAGTATTCATCTCGAGCGCTGATGATGGCAAGGGAATAAACGCTTGTAAGAGAAATGAGCGTTTCCTTGACTCCGTCTATTGGCTTCCAAACAGGAGGATGCTTGCGGTGAGTAGGAAGAAATCTATCTCGGATTCGATACAACCATTCATCCATACCGACCTTGTCCAAGATATGCAAGACGTGATTGGCGGGCGTTTCAATAGCCATGATCATTGTGCGAGCCAGTTTGTGTCGTTTCGGAAAAGGTAGAAATTTGGCTAATCTTTCTACCATTTGGTTATCGGTATCGGCGAGTGTGCCGTCGATGTCGAAACAGATGAGCCGAATGCGCTTGTGGTCAAGGGGCATGTTAACTTGTACCCACTATCCAAAGGATCAATAGGATGGAACTGCCGGCACAACAGCAAATACTGGTTCCGAGAAGAACGGCACAAGAGATCAGCGCAGGTTTCCATTGCAATTTGGGTTGTTCGAGCTCTTCGGTCATATCCCGATTGTAAACCATAATGATGCTGAGTGAAGGAAACACCTAACAACCTATTCCATCGACAAGCGTATATAAACAAGAGAAAGGAGCTAGTGATGTCTAAAAAATCCAAAGGGTTGTATTTTTGTGCTGTCTTTGTCATGGTTGCTATCTTCTGTCTGAGCTTGCCGATGCGCGCTCAGGCGGTGGAGTTCGATCAGGATGGAAGAATAGAAAAAGGACAGGTAATTGAAGACGATTTGTTCATGAGCGGTGATCGGGTGGTCATGGAGGGGGTGGTCAAAGGCGATTTCTATGCTGCAGCAAATACGATTGTCATCAACGGGGTTGTGCATGGAAGTGCTTTTCTCGCCGCGCAAACCATCGAGATCAGTGGTACGGTGAAAGGTAGCTTGTATGGTGCATCTCAATCCATCTACTTACAGGAGGAAGCTCAGATTGAACGTAATCTTTTCTATGCGGGCTTCGCCTTACAAGCTAAACCGGGCTCAAAAATCGGCAAAGATGCCTTGTTCACCGGTTATCAAGCTGTTATAGACGGAGAAATCGAGCGGGATGTCTTAGCGTCGGTGGGAGCGTTGGAAATCAATGGCGAGATTGGGCGAAATGTTCGTGTGACAGTTGGTGATCCAGAAGATGGACAACCGACCTCGATGCCATTTTTCACCGCGCCAGGTGCACCGCCCATGATCCCCTCTGGCTTACGGGTCAATGAGAGCGCGAAAATTGGGGGAACGTTAACCTATAGCAGTGTTAAAGAACAATCTCAAGGGATCAAGAGTAAACCTCAGGGTGATGTGATTTATAAGCCAATTGAAGCCCCTGAGCAACAAGCCAAGGCGGTGAATACGCGCGACTCTTTACCCTATTTGGTGGGCAAGTATGTTCTGAAACGCTTGCAAGAAATAGCCACCTTATTTGTAATCGGTATTCTTGGTCTTTGGTTGCTCCCACAACACCTTCAAAGCTGGAAAGAGCGAATGAAGTCAGAACCAATGGGGGCAGGACTGAACGGTTTGTTAACTGTATTAGTTGGGTATATTGGTGCTGGTTTGGTAGGCTTGGTTGTTTTGGCAGTTGGCATATTCTTAGGTGTCCTGACCCTTGGCGGCTTGAGTAAGAGTGTCATGGGTATCGGATTTTCCTCTCTCGGATTAGCCATGGCGATTTTTAGCTTGATTGTAGCTTATGTGAGTAAGGTTCTGGTGTCATTATGGATTGGCGAATGGGTGATCAACCGTTTTGCACCACAATCCGCTCAGAAAGTTTTACTTGTTTTGCTGGTTGGAATCCTCATCTATGTCATCTTGCGCTCTATTCCGATTTTGGGTTGGGTGTTGGGTTTGATCGCCACGCTGGTTGGTGTTGGGGCGATCTATTTAGTCGTTCGGGATCGCTTGCGTCCCCCAACACAGGCCATGACGAGTGCTGAAACGATCGGATAAGACGGCTGCTTTGATAGACGTTGGACGAAACAATAGGGCGATTGGCGAATGTAAAGAAATCGCAAAATCGCCCTTGTCCCTTTTCGATGATTAGGGTAGGATATTTGTATGAGAAGAAACCTGCTTACCTGGCTGGTTTTAGGCGACCTGATGACATTCTTGATCGTGACGGTCGTGGGCTTTGCTTCTCACCAGGAGCTCGGCGTGGCAGGATGGCGATTGTTGACGACCTTTATCCCTCTGTGTGTAGCGTGGGCTCTAAGCGCGCCGATGTTGGGTTTATATTCCTCGGAGGTTTATCACTCCCTAAGTCAGCTTTGGAAACCGCCTTATGGGATGATCCTTGCAGGACCGCTTGCGGTTCTGTTGCGTGGCATTTGGTTAAATCGTCCTATTGTGCCGATTTTTGCTGTCGTTTTGACCGCTGTTGGGATGCTGGGCATTTTCCTGTGGCGTTTTCTATTTTGGTGGCTGATCGTTCGTCGGTTTCAGGATGGATGAACAAGGCTTGATTCACGACGCTCAAAGAGGCGATTTGGAGGCTTTCAATCGCTTGGTATTGGCTTACCAAGATGCCATCTATACCCATGCCTATCGAATGTTGGGAGATGAAAGCGCGGCGGATGATGCAGCGCAGGAAGCTTTTCTTGCTGCCTACCGTAGCATTAAGTCCTTTCGAGGAGGGTCTTTTCGGGCATGGTTATTTCGTATCGTAACCAATCAATGCTATGACGAAATCCGCCGCCAGCAGCGTCGTCCTACAACTCCTCTTGAACCCCTCGATGCCGATGATGAGGAAGTGGAATCTCCCAAGTGGATTGGAGATGATTCCAATTCACCCGAGGAAAAGATTGACCAACAAGCCCTTAGAGAAGCAATTCAGCACTGTCTCAATCATTTACCGCCCGAATTTCGTAGCGTGGTGCTTCTGGTCGATGTACAGGGGTTGGACTATGCAGAGGCTGCTCAGATATTGGGCAAGCCCGTGGGAACGATCAAAAGCCGCTTGGCGAGAGCGCGAGTACGAATGCAGCACTGTTTACAAGGATTTTGGGAACTATTACCCGAAAAGTTTCGTCTTGTGGATGAGGCATCCTCATGACACCGCAATTCTTATCGGAACGGGATCTTGAATTAATCTCAGCTTATTTGGATGGGGAAGTTAATGCTAGGGAAAAAATATCGATCGAGCAACGCCTAGCCCAAGACACCCAATTCAAATTAGCTTATGAGCAATTATTGAACACCCGCAAATTATTGAGAAGTCAGGCGCAATTGCGAGCGCCCAGGAATTACACCCTGTCATTGGAGAGCGCGCCGACTGTTCAGCGATTTGGTTGGGGCTGGATCGCTTTTCCCGCCTTACTGAGGACTGCATCGGCATTAGCAAGTATTCTCTTCGCCGTTTTGTTTGCCTTGAACTGGTTTTCCATGGGCAGGATGATGAGCGCTGCTCCGCAACCTGCGGGCGAAGTGTTTTTTCAGGCGTCAGCCCCTGAAGGGGTGGACGAACAACCTCCCTTGAGCCGAATCGCCCCAAGTGAGGAACAACCAATGGCGAAGGGATTGGCAACTGCTGCCCCAACGCCAGAAATCATATATCCTTCATCATCTGCAGTTGGGGGGATGGGAGGCGGAGAGGGAGAAGGAGAAGGAGAAGGTGTTATCGAAGCACCGCTCTTAGAACCCTATAGCGGGACATTGCTCATTCCATCAACCGAGACAGTCACTTCAACACTTTCCCTTCCTACTCCAGAGGGGGTAGGGGAAATGGCATTGGAGAGTGAGGCTGCTTCTCCTGACGAACCGCTTGCACAAATGCAGGCAAGCCCTGAAGGGGAAGAGACTGGATTAACTGGTGTAGAGGTGCCACATGCTTGGTTGATAAAACAAATCTTATACGGTCTTTTGGCTATCTCCTTTGGGGTATTTGCACTTCGATTTGGAAAGCGAAGGCTTTGACTCATCATGAGTTTAGCAGATGAAGCAAGATATTGCTTGCGCTGTGGTACCCCTTTAACCCTACAAGAGGTATTTGGAAAAGTACGCCCGTTTTGCCCAGCTTGTGGGTGGGTCCATTTTGCCGATCCCAAGGTAGCCGTTGCAATCCTGATCACTCAAAACAATCAAGTGCTAATGGGGCGTAGAGTCAACGACCCCGGCCGAGGACGATGGACGTTGCCAGCCGGGTTTATCGATGCTGGCGAAGACCCACGTGATGCCGCGCGTCGCGAGTGCCTCGAGGAAACTGGACTTGAGATTGAAATCGAGGGATTACTGGATGTCCTTTTCGGGCAGGAACATGAACGCGGCGCACATATCTTAATTGTCTATCAGGCGCACATCTTAGGTGGGCAACTTAAGCCATCGGATGATGTCGATGCGGTAGAGTTTTTTGATCTGGATCACCTGCCACCGTTAGCCTTTACGACTACCCGAAAAATTCTTCAATTATTGCAGGATCGGTTTCCTCAATCTAGATAAGTGTGCTAAAATATATATGGACAATAAATATCCGTAATCCTCAAAAACGATATGCTTTTTTGTTAGATTTTTCCATCTTCTTTGGCTTTTTTGCAGCTTAACTAACAGATACTTTTCAATTGTTAATCTCCCTAGAAGATGGAAATCTCATAAAGAGAATTCGTTGGCCTGAGGATAACTTATTCGAGGAAAGGACAGTATCGATGAATCGAAAAAATCTGAAACGAGCATTTTTTATTTTTGCTTCATTGCTTGCCTTGAGTCTGGCATGTCGTTTTGGGGGTTCATCCTCAAGCCAACCGAGTGGTGGCCCTTCTATACAGACGACCGAGCCACCGATTGCCCAATCTACACCAGCCTCTTCAGGGGGAAGCGGAATCGGCAATTTAGAGAATGTTCGAGAGGCCGTGGTGCAAATCGAGGCAGTGGGCACTTTTGTTGACCCTGAATTTGGTGAAACCCTTCAGGGTGGAGTTGGCTCTGGGTTTATCATCGATCCATCGGGGATTGCAGTGACCAATAACCATGTGGTCTCAGGTGGGACGGTGTTTCGTGTTTATGTTGGCGGAGATACCAGCAAGACCTATAATGCGCGAGTGCTCGGCTATTCGGAGTGTTCTGATTTAGCCGTCATCGATATTGAAGGAGATGGATTCCCATTCCTCAGGTGGTACGAAGGTGCGATAAAAGTGGGCATGGACATTTATGTTGCCGGTTTTCCCCTCGGTGACCCGAATTTCACCCTGACAAAGGGGATTATCTCAAAGGAGAAAGCTGACGGCAAGAGCAGCTTTTCATCGGTTGAGTCGGTCGTCGAATATGATGCTACCTCCAATCCCGGCAATTCGGGTGGTCCAGTGGTCACATCCGATGGAGAGGTTGTGGCAGTGCATTATATGGGAAACCGACAAACACGGCAGGCGTTCGGAATTTCGGCAACCCTTGCAAAAAGGATTGTTGAGTCGCTGCGAAGTGGAGTGAATGTCGACTCGATCGGTGTCAATGGAGCTGCTGTCTCGAATGATGATCAAAGCATCGTTGGGGTTTGGGCATACTCCATCCAGCCGGGCTCGGCAGCGGACAAAGCGGGATTAAAACCCGGCGATATTGTTACCCGTTTGGGGAATGTTCCCGTTGCCACCGATGGAACGCTGTATGATTATTGCGATATTATCCGCAGTCATTCCCCAACCGAAACTTTACCAATCGAGGTCTTGCGATTAGCTACGGGAGAATTGCTGAGCGGACAGCTCAACGGGCGAGCACTCGAAGTGGTCTCCAGCTTTGGATCTCCGACCACTGGCGGAGAAACCCCAAGTAGCGGATCTACCTCTGGATCCGTGCCGGGTACGACCTTGAACCCCAATGCCAGCCAACCAGGTGAGTTTTATTACACCACCGAGTTCGAGGATATGAGTGACTGGCAGTATGAGCTCATGAAAGGCAACGAGAGCGGATTTAGGCAAGAAGCCCGCAACGGCAAATTCCGCGTGGATATCCTTGAACCAGATACGTGGGTTTACTTTTTCAATACCAATTTCATTTATCAAGATGTGCAATTAGATACGTTGGTAGAGAATTTAGGTCAGAATACCAATTACACTGGTCTGTTTTGCCGCTACTCAAAAGATGGATGGTACGAAGCCAATATCCTAAATACGGGGGAGTGGTATATCTTTGCGTCGGATGGAAATCGTCTTTCCTTGATGTTCAGTGGTGCTTCACGCATCATTAACACAGGAAAGAAAACCAATTCCTACACTTTCATTTGTAAGGGTGATGAATTAACCCTTGGCATAAACGGCGTAGAAATTAAAACGATTTCGACAAACCTCAGTCCCTATATGCCATTAAGAGAGGGGGAGGTGGGATTTTTCGTCGCTTCGACAACGGTGTTCCCGTTGCGGGTAGAGTTTGATTGGTTCACGGCTTCAGTGGTGTATTAACTTTAGGCATTGAGTGGGTCGAAAAGCTTTTCGACCTACTCTCTGAATATAAAAGCCAAACCTCGTTGCCCTAGGATTGGTTGTTCCCGCTCAGCTTGGTTTTGCATCCGACCAAGCTGAGCGGTTTATGATGGATTTTCGGTCCCGATCGGTTTATTTTCTTGTTTCCTCTTCCACAATTACGGTTGACTTAAAAAGTAATTCGTAAGCGTGTAATGAACATAATTTTGAATGATGCTGGTCACACTATCACGGCGGTAATTATGCGAAGAAAAGGTCTGGATGATCACTTTTCCTCCTAAACAGCTCGCCACGACACCGTGATCAGACTTCGAAGTTGCTTTGGTGCCAGCAAGCAGTTGGGCATCTCCACTGCCGGTCAGTTTGAGTAAATCCCCTTGATCGGGGGTATTCCAAAAAACATTGAAACTTCGAAGTGAGATGCCTTTATTAGGTGTAGTGAAGACGGGGTGATCAGGGATCAGTGGCCAGACAGAGAGATCCGCATTCCACCATTCTTCGAAAAACCAATCGCGATAAATACCCACCCCACATTTCGATAAAATTGGCGCTACTTTCCCTTGCGATAGTTCGTCCAAAGCCCAATGCTCGATGATAACAGCTTTCCCGCGGTTAATATGATCAAGAAGATAGGCGAAGAACTCGCCTTGAATTTTTGTGCGACTCTCCGAAGCGGCAATGATCAGATCCCATTGGGTAGAACTGAGCAGATCATCCTTGAACCATCCTTGCGCGCTGCCATCATCTTTGAAAGTATATCCACCCGTCTCCAGAGCTTCTTGATAGTACTCGAGTTGACCAGTACCAGCCATATCTTCAAAGAGCAGAATCTTGGCATTTTTGATTTTCTGTTCGATATCAACGGCTGGTTCAGGGGAGGATGGTGGCAGGGGAGGAGGTTCAGTAGCTTGGGGCGGCGGGGGAAGAGGATTGGTTGGAGGAATTTGGGCGGCTTGCTGAGTTAATTGAGCGATTTGTTCAGACAGCATCGTCGCTTGCACCTCCTGAGCAATGCGGGTTCTTTCGGCGGCAGCGGCTGTCTCTTGCGCGCCTTGATTGGCTTGTTGAGCTTGTAAAGTGAGTTGAACTTGTAAAGCTGTTTGGGTTTGAAGCAGGGAAGGATCGCTCTGTCCGCTTGAGATGCATGCCATGGCAACCATAAATACAACAATAGGAAAGATAATCCACCTTTTAATGTAAATGACTCTCGATGATAAGATTTTCTTCATGCTTTTCTCCTTAATTGATGATTGGAACCTAATGGCTGAAGCTCGATTGAGACAAGTCTGAAGGTTTGAACTTTGCCGAAGAGTGGTCACTTAAGTAGACTTTCTGTTGGTCAGAAAAGACAGGGAAGGAGTTGAGATCTGAGCAAGTTCGAATAAGATTACTTATAGTATAAAGGGGTAATCCAAGTAAGTCAATAAGCAAAGTTTGGAGTTCGATGATCTTTAAAAATTTAGCTGTGGTGGAGATTTTCAAGGGGTGATGGTGAAGTTCGCCTCCGCTTGGGCATGGTTGCCAGCTAGGTCGTAGATCAATACGCTCAATTGGTGGGACCCAACACTTGTCTGCCAAGGAAAAACAAACGGTGGTTGAGTGAGGGTTTGGATTTTTTTGCCATCCAAGTAGAGTTCCACTTGCTTGATCCCTAAGTCGTCAGCAGCTTGAATTTGGAAGGTCAGCGAAGGAAACTCTTTAATTGAATAACTTCTTCCTGTTTTCGGAAAGGTAATTGAGATGGATGGAGGAGTATTATCCACGGTGAGTTGGACAATTGCCGTCTCAACTCGATTTTCCTTGCCGATAACCTGTAATTGCAGGGTGAATAAACCGTTCGTTCCCTGCGTATCCCACCCTCCTAGCTTGCCGTTTTTCACGGGAGTGGGATTGTCGGTGCCAAGTTGAATCCAACGACGAGGAAACAATCCCTCCCCCACTTGAAGACGGTAATACTGAAATGCCTCTCCTGAGGCACTACCGAGGATCTCTACCGTTCCGCGTACATAAGAGAACATTTGGGGGGAGGTAATCTGGGCGTTCTCAGAGGGCTTGGAAGGTAATTGGATCGTATCGTACTCTTTGGGTGGAAGGGGGATTCCTTCTGATAATGCCCATGCTTGAGCCTCAGGTGGAATGATCATATAGCGTTGCTCTTTGACTAATTCTAAGGGCGTAAAGACAGTTGCCAACCGTCCGCTTTGCTCATTGATTATGTAAGTTTCAAAGAGTTGGTCGGTTTGCCGAGGTTCAAACCCAGAGATGAAGATTTCGTTCACCATTGAAGGGCAATCCTGATCGGGCAACATGCCCGAAGGGTCACATACCGAGATGGTTAACAAGTTTGTGGGAGCTTGCCACTCCAGAGCAGGTAGGGTTTGGGAGCTGTATTGCATCAATGCATGCCAGAGGTTCATTACACTGGAGGGTTTAAGCCCTGCATTCGGGTTCCGGTCATTGCCTAACCATACCGCCACCAGCCGCTGAGGGGTATAGCCCACCGCCCAATATTCGTTTGAGTGCAAGGTGCGGCCTAACTTTGCCGCACTGCGGCGACCAATTTCAAAGGGATTGGGGTGACCAAATGTATGCCAGCGAGCTGCCTCGTCGGACAATACATGAGTGATCAGGTAGGCAAGCTCGGGACTGATTACCGACCGTTTTTGAAGCGTGCTTTGATCGTTATTAATATCGAAAAGGACACGTCCGTTTCTCTCGGTTACTCTTTGGATGAGAAACGGATAGATTGGTGGGGAGGTAAGATCGGATGCTTTGGGGGACATTATTCCGACAAGCCACCCTTGGTTTGCAAATACCTGATAGGCTTTGGCAATTTCCAAGATCGAAACGGTGCTGGAGAAAAAGAACTCCTCAGAGGATATTGCTCTTGATGTTGATCCTTGGAATCCGCCAAGCGAAAGACCGAGTTGGCGGGTAACGTTTAGGACGGTTTCAGCTCCAATTTGATTGTAGAGCGTATAGGCAGGCACAAGATAATCGTTGGCAAGCGCAAGGCGAGCACGGATCGGGCCATGATATTTTCCGTCTAGGTTTGAGAGGGTTTGCTCGCTGTTTAGTGGAATATCCCATTGAAGGCTAGCCGGTTGAATGCCACGTGCAAAGGCTGCCAGGTAGACAAAAGGAGTCAGAATTGTACCGGCGGTGTGTTTTTCAAGAGAGGTGTATTCAAAAGGCTGCTCTTCTTCTCCCTTTTGCGTCAAACCGACCACAGCTAAAATTTGATTGGAGGATAAATCCAAGATGACAGCTTGTGATTGAAGGGGGAAAAGGGATTCATCGGTTGAGGAAGCGACGCCGGGTAAAAGAAATGCTGCTGGGCAATCTGTCGGTGGGGGAGTGGTCAGGTCAACCTGTCGGTTGAGACGATCAAGTTGTATTTGGAGTGTACATTCGAGATTGTGTTGTAAATCTTGATCGATCGTGGTGATAATTTCCCATCCACCCCGCTCGAGAACTTCCACAGGATACCACTCGCCAAGCTGTTGAAGGATGAGGTTGACATAAGTCGGTTGGTTGATTTGTAAATTCACCGCAGTTGGAGGAAATTTGAGGTTGTCCAAGTTGGCGATGGAGATTTCATCGGGTTTGATCCATCCTGTTTGCAAGAGACGGACAAGGACATCCCCAGTACGTTTGCGGACTACTTCTGGGGCATTGAGGGGATGGATCGATGGACTTTCGAGAACAGAAACAAGCGCGGCAGCTTCGAGGATATCTAATTGATCGGCTGGTTTACTGAAATAGAGGCGCGAGGCTGTTTCGGCTCCATATACCAAAGGTCCGAATTTTGCGCTATTCAGATACCAGATAAGGGTTCGGAATTTTCCATACCGTTGAACGATTTGTTCGCCGAGAATCTTTGCCCGAATGGTTTTTTGCCAGCCATCCGCTTCATGCCACAGCAAGAGTTCGTAAGCTAGCCGTTGAGCGATTGAATCAAGCTTGGGACGGATGAAATCTTGCAAACTTAAGCCACTGGGTTGGTTGTAGGTGGGCTCTAGTGCTCCAATGATGGCGCGCGCGAGCGGAGAGTCAGGTGAAAGAGTGGCTGTTGAATGATTGGGGTCTGCTATTTCAATCCATACACGCTCAATGGCTGGGTTTTCTAGGTTTGCAAGAACGGTTTTACCTTCTCGATCGAAAATACGGGTTGGAACCTTTAGATCTCCATTTTCAGAATTAAGAAGTTGCTCGATTTTTTCTATGGGAGGCAAGTTGCTCATAATGCGGACGAGAAACCACCCGCTTGCAAACACAGCAGCCGTGAAGAGAAGGCTCACAACGGTCGCCGTGAGCCAACTGAGAATGGGCAGGGGATTGCGACGCGATGCTTGGTGACGTTTACGCCGCTGTCGGATGACTTGATTGACCGGTCTCATGGTTCCTTTATGAGGTGGATGGGTGGGATACTTTTCCACTAACCAATTGGAGCAATTCGCGTGCCGACTGGATTGTCGCCTTATTAACATCTCCCATCATTTGAGCCAGTTCTTCTACTCTTTGTTCCCCTTCTAAGGGCTTGACCTCGGTGATTGTCCGATTGTGTACGATGTTTTTGCGCACCAATAAATGTTGGTCCCCAAATGCAGCCAATTGCGGGAGGTGTGTGACGCAAAACACTTGATGGCTGCGAGCAAGTTGCCATAGTTTTTCACCCACCACCGTGCCAACCCGACCGCCGATGCCTTGGTCGATTTCATCGAAAATGAGACAGGGTACTTCATCGGCTGCAGTCAAGACTCCTTTCAATGCCAACATCAACCGTGAGGTTTCACCACCTGAGGCGATTTTTACCAATGGCTTAAAACCTTCCCCTGGATTGGGGGCAATGAGAAATTCAACCTGATCAATTCCATGGGCTGAGAAGGCGACCTTTCGTCCGTCTTCAAGTGGGACACCGTCCTCAGCAGTGGTGTTCTGAAAATGCACCTGAAAGCGAGCTTTTTCCATGTTCAGGTGCGCTAATTCCCTTTCAATGGCTTCAGCTAACCGTTTGCCATGTTGACGACGATTTTCGGATAACTGTTGGGCGATTTTGCCGAGTTGGGCAATGAGATCGGTTTCTGCTTGAGAGTATTCATCGATGCGATCGGTGGCAGAATG
>FWPV01006132.1_pt1 | contig 11814 bp, 6 predicted proteins | sample 2228371 | NCBI WGS metagenome assembly FWPV01 (sample SAMEA103939776, study PRJEB20133) | metagenome | reverse complement strand
GGTCTATGACGCGCTTTATCCCAGCGATCCCGATTTCCGCATGGGCGACGTTCTCGACCTGGTCGAAAACCGCCAGGACATCGCCCGCTTCGCCGCCTGAGTTTTTGTAAGCGTCAGTTCCTCTCCCAAAGACTAAAAAGGGCGCCGTGCGAGACCCGCGCGGCGCCCTTCTTCTGTCCGGTGAGCGGACGCCCTTAATTCCAGGCGCCGTAGGGATCGATCGAGGTCTTGCCCAGCGCCTCGGCCACGGCCGGGTGGGTCAGTTCGCCGTTCAGGACATTGAGACCCCGGGCCAGGTGAACATTGGCCTTCAGCGCGTCCAGGCCCTTGTCGGCCAGGGCCAGGCCGAAGGGCAGGGTGGCGTTGCCCAGGGCCTCGGACGAGGTGCGCGGCGCCGCGCCCGGCATGTTGGCGACGCAGTAGTGGACGACGCCGTCGACGGCGTAGGTCGGCTCGGCGTGGGTGGTCGGCTTGCTGGTCTCGAAGCAGCCGCCCTGGTCGATCGAGACGTCGACCAGAACCGAGCCCGGCTTCATCTGCTTGAGGTGCTCGCGTCGGACCAGCTTGGGCGCGGCCGCGCCGGCGGTCAGCACCGCGCCGATTACGACGTCGGCCTTGAGGATCTCTTCCTCCACCGCCCCGAAGGTCGAGTAGCGGGTGAGAATCCGGCCTTGATAGAGGTCGTCCAGCTCGCGCATGCGCGGGATCGAGCGTTCCAGAACCACGACCTCGGCGCCCAGGCCTGCGGCCATGCGCGCGGCGTTGCTGCCGACCACGCCGCCGCCCAGCACGGCCACGCGCGCCGGCGGCACGCCGGGCACGCCGCTGAGCAGCAGGCCCATGCCGCCATTGTGCTTCAGAAGCGTCTCGGCCGCCGAGAACACCGCGATACGACCGGCGACTTCCGACATCGGCGCCAGCAGCGGCAGGCCGCCCTTGGCGTCGGTCACGGTTTCATAAGCGATGGCCGCGCAACCGCTCTTGAGCAGGCCTTCGGTCTGGGCCGGATCGGGCGCCAGGTGCAGGTAGGTGAAGAGGATGTGGCGCGGCTCGAGCTTTTCCCACTCGACCTTCTGCGGTTCCTTGACCTTCACGATCATGTCCGCGCCGGCGAACACCGCGTCGGCGTCGGCGACGATGCTCGCGCCCGCCTTGACGTAGACATCGTCGGCGTAGCCGGCGCCGAGGCCAGCGCCCGACTGGACGATGACGGTATGGCCGTGGCCGACATATTCACGCACGGCCGTGGGGGTAAGTCCGACCCGGTGTTCGCCCGGTTTGATCTCGGAAGGGACGCCAACGCGCATGATGCTTCCTCCAAAAGCGCTTTGAGGCCGATCATGCGCCTCTTTCTTCGCAACTTTCTTGGTGATTTCGATCCCTGCGGGCGCCTTGATGCAGGAATCCTGCGTGCTATGGTCCAGTCATGAAGAAAGCCGCCGTGGAACTGGATAGTTTCGACCGGAAGCTCCTCACGGCGCTGCAAAGGCGGGGGCGCGCCAGCTATGTCGAGTTGGGTGAGGCGGTCAGCCTGTCGGAGTCGGCCTGCCTGCGTCGCGTCCGGGCGCTGGAGGAACAGGGCGTCATCAGCCGCTACGCCGCCGTGATCGACGAGCGGGCCGTGGGCCTGCCGCTCAGCGTGTTTGTGACCGTCACCCTGTCGTCCCAGGCCGAGAGCGCGCTGAGCGCCTTCGAGAAGGCCATCGCCAATGTGCGCGAGGTGGCCGAGTGCTATCTGATGACCGGCGGCTCGGACTATCTGCTGCGCCTGGTCGTCCGCGACGTCGATGATCTGGAGCGTGTCCACGCGCAGGAATTAACGAGGATCCCCGGCGTGGTGCGGGTCAGTTCCAGCATCGCCATGCGCACCGTGGTCAAACGTGTCGAATTGCCGCTGTAGGGATCGATTAACCTTGTCTTGAGCCGTCGTCGCCTATCGTCCCGGTGACTTCTAACCGCGTCGGGGGACGAGATGGTTTCGAGACGGCTGCTCTTGGGGGCGCTGGCCGGCATGGCCGCGCCCGCTCTGGCCTTCGCCGAGGGCGACGGGCATGCGCCCAACCTGCTGACCAAGAAGGGTCGGCGCACCGCCAGCGCCCTCAAGCATCAGGCCAGCGACAAGGCCGCTCTCAACAAGGCCATGGCCAGCGTCAAGCCGCTGGAGGCCGATCCGGCCCACGCGCCGGAAACCCATGCGCCGCCGCAGGAGGTCTCCCCCGACGAAGCCCTGGGCCGCCTCAAGCACGGCAACGCCATCTTCGCGCGCGGCGGGGCCAACCTGATGCTGCCCAGCCTGATGCGGATCAACGAGCTGTCCAAGGGCCAAAAGCCGTTTGCGATCATCGTCGGATGCTCCGACAGCCGCGTGCCGCCCGAGCTGGTCTTCAACTGCAATCTCGGGGAACTGTTCGTGGTCCGGGTCGCCGGCTCCACCGTAAGCCGCGAGGGGCTGGGCTCGATCATCTATGCGGTCGAGCACCTGGGGGCGCCGCTGATCGTGGTCCTGGGCCACACCAAGTGCGGCGCGGTCGGCGCCGCCGTCGATGTCGCCACCAAGCACGCGCACCTGCACGGCGCGCTGCACGAGATGGTGCTGCCGATCCTGCCCGCCGTCGTGGCGGCCGAAGAGAAGCATCCGGCCGACCTGCAGGACGCCGCCATCCGTCAGAACGTCCGCGACGTCGCCGGCCGGTTGAAGGTGGCCGACGGCGTCCTGGCTGAGAAGCTGGGCGAGGGGCGGCTGAAAATCGTCTCGGCCTGCTACGACCTGGCCACCGGCCTCGTCGCCTTCGACGCCTGACATCGTCATCTCGGCGCCGTTGACCCTCGTCTTCGCTTAGGCTCAAGTCCCCCCGGGGCTGAGCCGAAGGGGAAAGACGATGTCGACGGACGAGACGCCGCCGGAAGGTGGCCGTGACTTCCGCGCGGCTCTGAAAGCTCGCTGGAGCGCTACGCGTGACGCGGTCGCCCAGCATTGGCCCGAATCCCTGAAAGGCCCTGTCGCCCTGGCCCTGGCCGGGGCGCTGGTCGTCGGCTTCGGCGGCGGTTTCGCTGTGGGCAAGGGCGGTCACTTCTTCGGCGGCGGCAAGCCGGCTGGGGCGGAGTCGGTCAAGGGCGAGGCCTGGTCGCTGTTTGGCAAGCCGCGCGGCGCCAACGCGCCGCGTCGCGGCATCCCCAAGCCCGAAGGCTTCGCCGTCTGGCAGACGCGCGTCGACAGCAGCGGTCCCGATCCGCTGGCCTGTATCCGCATGAGCCGCGATCTGGATCCCTCCAAGGCCTATGCCGACTTCGTGCTGGTGTCGCCCGACCTCGGCCGCCAGCCGTCAGTCCGGGTGAAGGGCGACGAGCTGTGCCTGGGCGGGATCGGTTTCACCGACCATCGCATCACCCTGCTCAAGGGTCTGCCCGCCAAGGGCGGCGAGACCCTGGGCGCGAACGCCGACGTCGATTTCACGTTTGGTGAAAAGCCCCCTTATGTCGGCTTCGCCGGCGATGGCGTGATCCTTCCCCGTGAGGAATCCGACGGGGTCGCCATCGAGACCATCAACGTCCAGACCCTGGCCATCGAGGTCTGGCGCGTGCCGGACCGCAATCTCGTTCGCAAGTCGATCAGCGCGCCCGAACCGACCGGCGAAGGCGACTGGGCCGGCGACTATGGCGAGGATTCCGTCGGCGACGACGGCCGTCAGGTCTGGAAGGGCACGGTCCAGGTCACCGGCGGCGCGACCGGCCAGAAGGCCACCACCGTGTTCCCGCTGGGCGCGGTGCTGAAGGACATGAAGGCCGGCGCCTTCGTCATCAAGGCGCGTGACGCTTCGGGCGGCCGCGACGCCGAGGACGGCGACAACAATCCCGCCCAGGCCCGCCGCTGGATCGTGTTCACCGACATGGCCATGCTGGCCTATGACGGCTCGGAAAGCCTGGATGTCGTGGTCCGCTCGCTGAAGAGCGCCAAGACGATGTCGGGCGTGCGCGTGGCGCTGGTGGCCGCCGATGGCGAATCGCTGGCGGAGGCCCAGAGCGACGCCGACGGCCGCGTTCGGTTCCTGCGTCCGTTGCTGAAGGGCCAGGGCGCCGAGCGCGCCAAGATGGTCATGGCCTATGGCGCTCAGGGCGATCTGGCGGTGCTGGATCTGGACCGCTCGCCGGTGGACCTGTCCAAGCAGGGCGTGGGCGGCCGCACCGAGGGCGGGGTCGATGGTCGCAGCGTCGCGGCCGACATCGACGGCTATCTCTACGCCGACCGGGGCATCTATCGTCCGGGCGAGACGGTCCACCTGACGGCGATGATCCGTGACCGGATGGCCAAGGCGGTCAACGACCGCAAGGGCGAGATCATCGTCAAGCGCCCCTCGGGCGTCGAGTTCCGCCGCTATCAATTCAGCCAGGCCAATGCGGGCGTGGCCCTGGCTGACATCGCCCTGCCGCGCTCGGCGCCGCGCGGGCGCTGGATGGCGGAGCTGCGCATCGAAGGCATCGAGGACGCGACGGGCTCCTTGAGCTTCTCCGTCGAGGACTTTGCGCCCCAGCGCCTGGCCGTCACGGCCACGGGCCAGGAGTCGGTCCCGCTGGCCTTGGGCGACACGCGCAAGGTCGAAGTCTCGGCCCGCTTCCTCTACGGGGCGCCAGGCGCTGGCCTGCAGACCCAGGGTGAGGCCCGCCTGCGCGCCGACACCGATCCGTTCCCGGCCTACAAGGGCTTTGAGTGGGGCGACCAGGGCAAGCCGTTCGAGGAGAAGTATCTCGACCTCGGCTCGACCGTGACCGACGGCGAGGGCCGCGCGATCCTGTCGGTGGGAACCGGCGATGTCGGCGACACCGCCCAGCCGCTGGTGGCTTCGGTCACCGCCTCGGTGTTTGAGCCGGGCGGCCGTCCGGTCCGCGAGGGGCTGGATCTGAAGGTTCGTCCGAAAGCGGTCTATTACGGCGTCAAGGTCGAGCAGGGCGAGGCGGGCCAAGGCGATCCGCCTGTCAGCCTCGACCTGATCGCGGTCAACGCCGCCGGCCAGCGCATCGGCGCGACGGCCACCTACACCCTGGTGGCCGAGCGCTGGGACTATGACTGGTTCCAGCAGAACGGGCGCTGGCAGTGGCGGCGCAGCAGCCGCGACGCGATCGTGGCCAAGGCTCAGGTCAATATCGGCGCGGGCCAGCCGGCCAAGATCACGCGTCGCCTGGGCTGGGGCGACTATCGCCTTGAGGTCGAAGGCGCCGATGGGGCCAGGACTGTCACCCGCTTCTCGGCGGGCTGGGGCGCGCCGGCCCGTGAGGGCGAGGCGCCAGATGTCGTCCGCGTCACCGCCGGGACCAAGGCCTATGCGCAGGGCGACACGGTCGAGATCACCCTGAAGCCGCCCTATGCGGGTGAGGCCCAGATCGCGGTCGCCACCGATCGCCTGATCGACCTGAAGACCGTCAGCGTCGGCGAGAACGGGACGACCGTGCGCCTGAAGACCTCGGCCGCCTGGGGCGGCGGGGCCTATGTGATGGTCAGCGTGATCCAGCCGCGCGATCCGGTCGCCTCGCCCAAGCCGCGTCGGGCGCTGGGTCTCGTCTATGTCCCGATCGACCCCAAGGGCCGCAAGCTGATGGTCGACCTGGGCACGCCCAGCAAGATCGACAGCAAGGCGCCGGTCGAGATCCCGGTGAAGGTGTCGGGCATGGGCCTTGGCCAGAAGGCCCGCATCACCATCGCGGCGGTGGACGAGGGCATCCTGCGCCTGACGCACCAGGAAAGCCCGGATCCGGTGAAGTGGTACTTCGGCAAGCGGGCCCTGACCCTCAACTATCGCGACGACTACGGTCGCCTGCTCGACCCGAACATGGGCGCCCCAGCCAATGTCAATTTCGGCGGCGACGAGATCGGCGGCGAGGGTCTGACCACCACGCCGATCAAGACCGTGGCCCTATGGTCGGGCGTCGTGGAGACCGGCCTGGACGGCAAGGCGGTGGTCAAGCTGCCGGCCGCCGACTTCAACGGCGAACTGCGTATCCAGGCGGTCGCCTGGACCGACACCGCCGTCGGCTCGGCGTCCAAGCCCCTGACCGTGCGCCAGCCGGTGGTGGCCGACCTGAACCTGCCGCGCTTCCTGGCGCCGGGCGACCAAGCCTACGCCACGCTGGAACTGCACAATGTCGAGGGCAAGCCGGGCGCCTACACCGCCGAGGCCTTCTCGGTGGGTGGGCTGAAGGTCGCCTTCAAGAAGGTGTTCCAACTGGTGCTGGGTCAGCGCGTCGCCGAGAAGATCCCGTTCCTGGCGCCGGACGTCACGGGCGTGGGCAAGATCGGCTTCAAGGTCGCGGGCCCGGGCTTTGCGACCCAGAAGGACTACCCGATCCAGACCCGTCTGGGCTGGGGCGACATCGTGCGCACCACCACCGAGCCGCAGAAGCCGGGCGAGGCCTTCACGCCGTCGTACCCGTTGCTGGCGGGCCTGGCGGCGGGCGATGTGACGATGCAGGTCAGCTATTCGCCGATCCGGGGCTTTGACCCGTCGGCGATCGCGGTGGCGCTGCAGCGCTATCCGTACGGCTGCACCGAGCAGCTGGTCTCGACGGCCTATCCGCTGCTGTACGCCCAGACCTTCTCGAACGATCCCAAGCTGAAACGCACCCCGGCGGCCCTGGCCGGCGCAGTGGGCAAGCTGCTGGACCGCCAGACCCTGGACGGGGCCTTCGGTCTCTGGCGGGTGGGCGATGGCGAGGCCGATCCGTGGCTGGGCGCCTATGTCGTCGACTTCCTGCTTGAGGCGAAGGCGCAGGGCGTGGCCGTGCCGGACGCGGCCATCGACAAGGCCGTCAGCGCCATGCGCCAGATCAGCCGCCCCGATGGCTGGGCCTCGGTCGCCTACCGCATGGAGTATCCGGGCTGGTGGGCCAGCAACGAGGACGCCTCCAAGCAGGCCACCGAACGGATGCGCCGTCGCGCCAGCGCCTACGCCCTCTATGTGATGGCCAAGGCCGGCAAGGGGGATCTCGCCCGTCTGCGCTGGTGGCACGACGTGCAGATGAAGGACGAGGACCAGCCGATCGCCAAGGCCTATGTCGCCGCAGGCCTGGCCCGGATGGGCGACAACGCCCGCGCCCGCTCGGCCATGCGCCAGGCGGTCGGGTCGCTGGGCTATCGCGACGAGCTGGACTGGTACCAGTCCACCCTGCGCGACACCGCCGTGCTGACGGCGCTGGCGGCCGAGTCCGGCATGATGGACGTGGCGCGCCAGATGCAGGGACGGCTTGAGAACTCGGTCAAGGATCCCGACGCCCTCAACACCCAGGAGCAGGCGGCCCTGCTGCACGCGGCCAACGCCCTGATCATGGCCTCGGGTCCGATCTCGATCCAGGCGACCGGAGCCAACCCGCTGCCGCCCGCCGGCGGCGCGCCCCGCTGGGCGGTGGGCAAGCTGGCCGACGCCCGCTTCGTCAACACCGGCAAGGGCGTGCTGTGGCGGACGGTCAGCGTGCGCGGCACGCCGGTCACGGCCCCGCCGGCCACCGCCAGCGGCCTGTCGGTGGGCAAGCGCCTGCTGTCGATGGGCGGCGCGGCGATCGACCCGGCGACCATCCGCCAGGGCGACCGGATCATCGTTCTGGTCTCGGGCCGCTCGATGCAGGAACGCTCGGTGGCCCTGGTGGTCGACGACGCCCTGCCGGCCGGCTTCGAGATCGAGACCACCCTGGGGGCCGACGACGCCCAGAACGGTCCGTTCAAGTTCCTGGGCGAACTGACCGCCGCCGACGTGCAGGAAAGCCGCGACGACCGCTTCATCGCGGCCCTGGACCTGGAGGGGAACAAGCCCTTCGCCCTGGCCTATGTGGCGCGGGCGGTGACGCCGGGCTCGTTCTTCTTGCCGGGCGCGGTGGCCAAGGACATGTACCGTCCGGCGGTCGTGGCCCGCTCGGACGCCGCGCGCGCGACCATCGCGCCGGGGCAGTGATGCGTGACGGCCTATCGGCCTTCTTCCCCCTCTGGGGGAGGAGGGCCGCAGGCCCGGAGGGGGCCAGTCGGTGAGGGGTCTGGGCGTTTCCGGCGGGGTTCCCCTGACTGGCCCCCTCCGGATGCTGCGCATCCTCCTCCCCCGGAGGGGGAAGACGAGCGATGGCGTCTCCCGCCTGACCAAGGCCCTGATCGCCGCCCTCGCCATCGAGTTGACCCTCTTCACGCTCAGCGCCGTCTTCCCGCCCGACATGACCCGCGCACGGCAGTCCTCGGCGGTGGTGCTGGACCAGCGCGGCGCGTGGCTGCGGGCCCTGCCTGTCGAGGACGGGCGCTGGCGGATTCGCGCCGACCTGGAGCGCACCGACGCGACGTTCCAGAAGCGCCTGATCAAGGTCGAGGACGCCCGGTTCTGGTGGCACCTGGGCGTGGACCCGTTGTCGCTGGTCCGGGCCGTGGGCTCGGCGGTGGTCCAGGGTCGCGTGACGTCCGGCGCCTCGACCCTGACCATGCAGACCGCGCGCCTGCTGGAGCCAAGGCCCCGCAACCTGGGGGCCAAGCTGATCGAGATGGTTCGCGCCGCTCAGCTGGAGTCGCGACTTTCAAAGCGCGAGATCCTGGCCCTGTACCTCACCCTGGCGCCCTATGGGGGCAACCTGGAGGGCGCGCGGGCGGCCAGTCTCAGCTATTTCGGCCATGAACCGTCCAGCCTGACCGACGGCGAGCAGGCCCTGCTGATCGCCTTGCCGCAGTCGCCCGAGGCCCGCCGCCCGGATCGTCGGCCTGAAGCGGCTAAGGCGGCGCGGCGCGCAGTGCTGGACAAGATGGTCCGAGGCGGCACGATCAGCCAAGCCGCCGCCTACGAGGCCGCGAATGAGCCGCTGCCCAGGCGCGCGGCCTTCCCGACCCTGGCCTGGCACGCGGCCGGTGAGCTGGCGCGCGCTGCGCCCAAGGGCCAGGCCAGCGTGGTCTCGACCCTGGACGCCGACCTGCAGTCGCGCCTGGAGCCGATGGCCGCCGCCGTCGTCGCCGCCCAAGGCCCGGACGCCACGGCTGCGATCATCGTGGTGGAGATCCGTAATCGGGCGGTGCGCGCCTCGGTGGGGTCGGCCGGGCGCGACCGGGCTGGCGGCTGGGTCGACATGACCCGCGCTTTGCGCTCGCCGGGCTCGGCCTTGAAGCCGTTCATCTACGCCATGGCCATGGACGATGGTCTCGTGGCCGCCGACACCCAGCTGACCGACAGCGCGACACGCTTCGCCGATTATCAGCCCGAGAACTTCGACCGGGTGTTTCACGACAAGGTCACGGTGCGCGAGGCGCTGACCCATTCCCTCAACGTCCCGGCCGTCGCCACCCTGGAGAAGCTGGGCCCTGAGACCTTCGCGGGTCGCATCGAGGCGGCCGGCGCGCATCTGGCGCGGCCCAAGGCGAAGCTGAAGGAAGCGGGCCTGGCCCTGGCGCTGGGCGGTGAGGGGATCACCTGGCGCGACCTGGTGATGCTGTACGCCGCGCTGGGCGACAACGGGATCGCCAAGCCCCTGGCCTGGACGGAGGCCGAGGCGGCCACCCGCGAACGCGCCGGCGGGACGCGGCTGGTGCGGCCCGAGGCGGCGCGGCAGGTGCTGGATATCCTGCGCGAGGCCCCTTCGCCGAAGGGGCGCGCGCCGTCGGCCCTGACCCGGGGCGGACCGTCGATGGCCTTCAAGACCGGCACCTCGTACGGCTTCCGCGACGCGGTGGCGGCCGGGGTGGTGGGCGGCTATGCGATCCTGGTCTGGACAGGCCGCGCCGACGGCGGCGCGCGCGGCGGCCTGACGGGACGGGACGCGGCCCTGCCCTTGCTGTTCGACGTGGCCGACGCCGTGGGGGCTCAGGGCTCGGCGCCGCGCCCGATCGCGCCCAAGGCCGCGCCCCTGGCGTTGCAGAAGCTGCGGGCGGATGGCGGCGGCCCGCGCCTGATCTTTCCGCCCGACGGGGCGGCGGTGCAGGTCGAGGCCCTGGGCCCCAAGGCGCGAGGGCTCGTGCTCGCCGCCGAGGGCGAGGGGCTGACCTGGTACGTGGAGGGCGCGCCGCTGGACCCTGATCCGGTCAGCGGCCGCGCGATCTGGAAGCCCGCTGCGCCGGGGTTCTACAAGCTCACCGTCGTGGACCGGGAGGGGCGCAAGGCCGCCGCCCGCGTGCGGATCCGGGGCGAATAGGACCGCGCGCTGGTAGTCTTCCAGGCCTGCGATGCCGACATTGAGGTCGTTCACCAGACCGTCGGCCAACGAATAGACCCAGCCATGCACGGCCAGGGATTGGCCGCGCGCCCAGGCGTCCTGGACGAAGACGTCCGAGGCGACATTGCGCACCTGCCGCGTGACGTTCAGCTCGGTCAGGCGATCAAGGCGCGCGCGCTCTTCCGGGATCGCCTCCAGCTCGTGGCGATGCTCGGCATGGACCTCGCGGATCGGGTGCAGCCAGTGGTCGACAAGGCCCCGGCGCTTGCCGTCGATGGCCGCCGCCACGCCGCCGCAGCCGTAGTGGCCCACGACCATGATGTGCTTGACCTTCAGCACGTCGACCGCGAACTGCAGCACGCTCAGATAGTTGGCGTCCTGGGGCGGAGCGAGGTTGGCGACGTTGCGGTGCACGAACAGTTCGCCGGGATCGAGACCCACGATCTCGTTGGCCGGCACGCGGCTGTCGCTGCAGCCGATCCACAGATATTCCGGGCTCTGCTGATTGGCGAGGCGCTTGAAGAACTCGGGATCGACCGCGGTCTTGCTCTTCGACCAGGCGGCGTTGTTGGCTTTCAGATCCTCAAGCATCTAGCGCTCCGGGTGATGGTCGGGGTGGGCGGCGGCGATGGCCGGATGCGCCCGGGCGTGGGCGGCGGCGGCCTCGATGGCCGGGAACGGCGACAGGTCGACGTTGAAGCGATTGGCGTTGAACACTTGCGGCACCAGAAGGCAGTCGACCAGCCCCGGCGTGTCACCGAAGGCGTAACCTCGGCCATGCTGGGCGATCATTGGCTCTAACGCCGAGAAGCCGTCATTGATCCAGCGCGCGACCCAGGCGTTGCGCGCCGGCTCGTCGAGGTCCATCGCCGCCAGCTGGCGCAGAATGCGCAGATTGTTCAGCGGGTGGATGTCACAGGCGATGATCTCGGCCATCGCCCGCACCGTGGCGCGGTCGAAGGCGTTCGTCGGCAGCAAGGGCTGATCTGGAAAGATCTCGTCCAGCCATTCCAGGATGGCGAGACTCTGGGTCAGGGGGCGGCCGTCGACCTCGAGCGTCGGCACCAGGGCCTGGGCGTTCAGCGCGCGATAGGCCTCGCCCTGATGGGCGTTGGCCACCAGGTCGACGGGGCGGAGTTCGAACGCCAGACCCTTCAGATTCAGGCCGATCCGCACCCGATAGGGCGCGCTGGCGCGCTTGGCGCTGTGCAGGACGAGCTTCATCGAAGCCTCTCTCAAAGACGGCGGGATCGTGCTGGCGGCGTCAGGCCAGGGTGAAGTCCAGGCGGCCGACGCCCTCGATCTCGCCCACGATCTTGTCGCCGCGCACGATCGCGGCGACGCCTTCGGGGGTGCCGGTGAAGATCAGGTCGCCGGGCTTCAGCTCCCAGTACCTCGACAGGTGCTCGATCGTCTCGGCGATGTTCCAGATCAGCTTCGACACGTCGCTGGACTGGCGCGTGTCGCCGTTGACCTTCAGCGAGATGCCCGCCTGCGACAGCGGCTCGCCGCCCGGGGCAAGCTCGGCCGCCTTGCGGATCGGCCCGATCGGCGCCGAGTGGTCGAAGGCCTTGCCGATCTCCCAGGGCCGGCCCAGCTTCTTGGCCTCGCCCTGAAGGTCGCGGCGGGTCAGGTCGAGCCAGACCGCGTAGCCGTAGA
>FWPV01014117.1_pt1 | contig 11818 bp, 11 predicted proteins | sample 2228371 | NCBI WGS metagenome assembly FWPV01 (sample SAMEA103939776, study PRJEB20133) | metagenome | reverse complement strand
CGGTGGCGTCCGGACTCGCGGTGCGCGGAGCCCGGGTGTGGGTGGCCCCCGAGGCGCCCGGCCGGGCCGCGGTCGTGGTCGTGCTCGACCGCCCGTCGGCGGCCACGCTCGACGCGCTGCGCCGGGCCCGGGTCCCCAGGGCCGATGTGGTGGTGGTCACGGGCACCGACCCGGCCAGCGAAGAGGTCGCCGCAGCGCTGATCCGGCGGGGGGCCGCCCGGGCGGTGCTGGCACCACCCGGGTCGCTGGTGGCCGGCGCACAGTCCCCACCAGCCGGCACCGTGGTGCGGGCCGGACCGCTGGCGGTCGAGGTCGTGGCGGTGACCGACCGCCGGATGACCGTCGAGATCTCCCGGCCTCCGGGCTAGGTTCGCCGGCGTGCGCCTCCTGCTCGGCGACCATCCGTTCGACATCACGTACCGGGCGGTCGTGATGGGCATCCTCAACCGCACGCCGGACTCGTTCTTCGACCAGGGCTCGTACTTCGCGTTCGATGCCTTCCTGCGGAAGGCCGAGCAGCACGTGGTCGACGGCGCCGACTTCCTCGACGTGGGCGGCGTCAAGGCCGGACCCGGCGAGGAGGTCAGCGAGGCCGAGGAGCTCGACCGGGTGGTGCCCGCCGTGGAGGCCCTCCGGGCCCGCTTCGATCTGCCGATCAGCGTCGACACGTGGCGGGCCTCGGTGCTCGAGGCCGCGTGCGCCGCCGGTGCCGACGTCGGCAACGACATCAGCGGCTTCGCCGACCCCGACTACCTCGCCGTCGCCGCCCGGGCCGGCGCGTCGGTGGTCGCCACCCACATCCGCCTGGGGCCGCGCATCCCCGACCCCGACCCGGTGTACCCCGAGGGCGTCGTCGAGGCCGTGGTCGCCTTCTGCGCCGACCGGGCCGCCCGGGCCGAGTCGGCCGGCATCCCCCGGGAGCGGATCATGGTCGACGCCGGGCTGGACCTCGGCAAGACCGAGTCGCAGTCCCTCGAACTGCTGCGTGCCTCGGACCGGCTCGCTGCGCTCGGCTACCCGGTGTTCCTGTCGGCGTCGAACAAGCGCTTCCTCGGGGTGGTGCTCGGCCTGGACGTGGGAGCGCGCCGCGAGGCCACGGTGAGCGCCCACGCCCTGGGGATCGCCCTCGGCTGCCGGGTGCTGCGGGCCCATGACGTCCGCGGGACCCGACGCACCGCCGATGTGCTCGCCGCGCTGCTGCAGGCCCGCCAGGAGGCCGCCGGCACGCCGACCGGACCGTGAGCGTCCACCTGCTGAAGGGCCGCGACGGCTCGCTGCTGGGGGCGGCGGTCAGCGACCTCGTCCACCGCCTCGTCGGTGACGCCGACCGGTCCCTGGTGGTCGACGAGTTCGACGGTGAGGACTACGAGCTGGCCCGGGTGATCGATGCGGCGCAGACCCCGCCGTTCCTCGCCGACCGGCGGGTGGTGGTGGCCCGGGGCATCGAGCGGTTCGCGGTCGGCGAGTCCGCGTCGGAGGACCTGGCAGCGCTGGTGCGGTACCTGGCCGACCCGTTGCCGACCACGGCGCTGGTGCTCACCCAGAGCGGCGGCCGGCTGCCCAAGACCGTGCTCGATGCGCTCAAGCAGGCCGGGGCGGAGGTGATCGACACCGATCCGGGCACCGGCCGGGCCCGCCAGCACTGGATGGACGAGCAGCTCGCCGGGGCCGGCGTCCGGCTCGACCCGGGGGCGCGTCAGGCGATCGTCGAGCGGCTCGGCGACGACCTCGGCCGGCTCGGCCCGGTGCTCGCGGTGCTCGAGGCGGCCTACGGGCCGGGGGCCAGAGTGACCGCCGACCAGGTGCTGCCGTTCCTGGGAGAGGCCGGCGACGTCCCCCCTTGGGAGCTGACCGACGCCATCGACCGGGGCGACACGGCCAAGGCCCTGGCGACCCTCCGGCGCATGCAGCGGGGCGGCGGTCGTCACGCCCTCCAGCTCATGGCGGTGCTCCACGGCCACTACCAGCGGATGCTCCAGCTCGACGGCAGCGACGCGAGCTCCGAGCAGGAGGCGGCCGGGCTGCTGGGGCTGAAGGGTTCGACCTACCAGGCCCGCAAGGCGCTCGACCAGCTCCGCCGCCTCGGCCACGACGGGCTCGTCCGGGCTGTGCAGTTGCTGGCCGACGCCGACCTCGATCTGCGGGGGCGCAGCGGGCTGCCCGACGAGATCGTCCTGGAGGTGCTGGTGGGGCGTCTCAGCCGGCTGGCCCCCCCGGCACGACCGGGGGTCAGGCCGAGAGGGCGTTGAGCTTGCGTGCCAGCCGGCTCTTGCGGCGGGCGGCGGCGTTCTTGTGGATGATCCCCTTGCTGGCGGCCATGTCGATGCGCTTCATGGCGACGCGTGCCGCCTCGGGGGCCCGCTCGTCCTGCTGCTCGGCCAGCTTCACCGCGGTCTTCACCCGGGTCTTCAGCTCCGAGCGCACCGCCTTGTTGCGGGCTGCGGCCTTCGCGTTGGTGCGGATCCGCTTCTTCTGGCTCTTGATGTTGGCCACGGGTGGTCACGTCCTTCGGGAGAACACCGGCTGAGGGCTCCGCGAGGCTAGCAGTGAGGCCCCGATCGACCCAACCGCGCGGAGGTCGCGGCGGTAGCCTGCCCTGCGGCCATGGACCTCGCCCGCATCCGCAACTTCTCGATCATCGCCCACATCGACCACGGCAAGTCGACGCTGTCCGACCGGATCCTCGAGCTGACCGGGGCGGTGGACGCGCGCGAGATGCGGGCCCAGTACCTGGACTCGATGGACCTCGAGCGGGAGCGGGGCATCACGATCAAGGCCCAGAACGTCCGGGTGCGCTGGAAGGACCACGTCCTGCACCTGATCGACACGCCCGGGCACGTCGACTTCGGCTACGAGGTGTCCCGGTCGCTGGCCGCCTGCGAGGGCGTCGTCCTGCTGGTCGATGCGGCGCAGGGCATCGAGGCCCAGACCCTGGCCAACTGCTACCTGGCGCTGGAGAACGACCTCGAGATCGTCGCCGCGCTGAACAAGATCGACCTGCCCGCCGCCGAGCCCGACCGGTATGCGCAGGAGATCGAGAAGGTGCTCGGGATCCCGGCCGACGAGATCCTGCGGATCAGCGCGAAGACCGGGCAGGGGGTGCCCGAGCTGCTCGACGCCGTGGTGGCGCGCATCCCCCCGCCGGTCGGCGACCCCGACGGTCCGTTGCAGGCGCTGATCTTCGACTCGGTGTTCGACCCGTACCGGGGGGTGATCTCCTCGGTCCGGGTCGTGCAGGGGACGCTCCGGTCCGGTGCCCGCCTCCGGTTCATGCAGACCGGTGCGTTCCACGAGGCCAACGAGATCGGCGCCCGGCTGCCCGCCAACACGCCGGTCGACGAGCTGGGTCCGGGTGAGGTCGGGTATCTCATCGCCGGGATCAAGGACGTCGCCGAGGCCCGGGTGGGGGAGACCGTCACCGAGGCCGCCCGCCCGGCGGCCGAGCCGCTCCCCGGGTACTCGCATCCCAAGCCCATGGTGTTCTGCGGGCTGTACCCGATCGAGGGTGACGACTTCGAGAACCTGCGGGACTCGCTCGACAAGCTGCGGCTCAACGACGCCTCAATCACCTACGAGCCCGAGACGTCAGGTGCGCTCGGCTTCGGGTTCCGGTGCGGGTTCCTCGGCCTGCTGCACATGGAGATCGTCCGCGAGCGGCTCGAGCGCGAGTTCGGCCTGTCGCTCATCGCCACGGCGCCGTCGGTGGAGTACCTGGTGCACACCACCAAGGGTGAGGTGGTCGCGGTCGACAACCCCTCGGACCTGCCCTCACCTCAGGAGATCGAGCACATCGAGGAGCCCTACCTCAAGGTCACGATCCTCACCCCGTCGTCGTATGCCGGCGCAGTGATCGACCTGTGCCAGGGCCGCCGGGGCGAGATGGAGAAGATGGAGTACCTCTCGCCGGAGCGGATGGAGCTCGTCTACAAGGTGCCCCTCGCGGAGGTGGTGATCGACTTCTTCGATCAGCTCAAGAGCCGGACGCAGGGGTACGCGTCGCTCGACTACGAGCCGGCCGGGTACCGCACGTCGAACCTGGTGAAGGTCGACATCCTCTTGAATGGCGTGCCCGCCGACGCCTTCTCGACGATCGTGCACCGGGACAAGGCCTACGAGTACGGGCGGCGCATGTGCGAAAAGCTCAAGGAGCTCATCCCCCGCCAGCTGTTCGACGTCCCCATCCAGGCCGCCATCGGCGGCCGGTTCATCGCCCGGGAGACCGTGAAGGCCAAGCGCAAGGACGTGCTGGCCAAGTGCTACGGCGGTGACATCACCCGGAAGCGCAAGCTGCTCGAGAAACAGAAGGAGGGGAAGAAGCGCATGAAGAGCATCGGTCGGGTCGAGGTGCCCCAGGAGGCGTTCATCGCCGCCCTCCGGCTGGAAGACTGACCGCCGCGGATGGCCGGGGGGCGCCAGTCACCATTCGTGTCGCTGCGGCACCGCAACGCACGCCTGTACTTCCTCGGCCTGATCGTCTCCAACGTCGGCACCTGGCTCCAGGCCACCGCCACGGTGCTGCTGGTGCTGCGCCTGTCCGACTCGGGGGTGTCGCTCGGGTTCGTCACCGCCCTGCAGTTCCTGCCGATGCTGCTGCTCGGCCCGTGGGCCGGCGCCCTCGCCGACCGGGTGAACCGGCGCCGGATGGTGTTCGCCACCCAGAGCGCCGCTGCGGTGCAGGCGGTGGTGCTCGGGGTGCTCGACCTGACCGGTGCCATCGGCCTGGGGGCGGTCTACGGCCTTGCAACGGTGCTCGGGGTGGTCAACGCCCTGGACAACCCGTCCCGCCGCAGCTTCATCAGCGAGCTGGTGGAGCCCGCCGAGCTGCCCAACGCCATGGCCCTGAACACCTCGGTCATGACCGGGTCGCGGATCTTCGGCCCGGCACTTGCCGCGCTGCTCGTCGGCCTGGTCGGCACCGGGTGGTGCTTCATCATCAACGGCGTGTCATTCGCGGCGGTGCTGGTGGCCATCGCCGCCATGGACGCCGGCCAGATCCGCCGCACCCCGCCGGCCCCCCGGGCCAAGGGTCAGGTGCGTGAAGGGCTCCGCGAGGTGGCCGCCGACCCGGTGCTCCGGTTGGTGTTCGTCGCCCTGGTGCTGGTGAGCACGTTCGCGTTCAACTACCAGGTGGCCCTGCCGCTCCTGGTCCGGCGGGCCTTCGGCGGTGGTGACAGCAGTGTCGGGCTGCTGCTCGCCGTGTCGAGCGTGGGGAGCTTCCTCGGCTCGCTGGTCACCGCCAGCCGCAGGGACGCCACCATGGGCTACCTGAACCTGTCGCTGGCGGTGCTGGGGACGTTCATGTGCGCCGCCGCTTTCGCGCCGTCACTGGCGGTGGCCTTCGTGCTGTCGGTGCCCATGGGTGCCGGCGGCGCCGCGTTCATCTCGGTGACCAGCGGGCTGCTGCTCGCCCGGGCCCGCCCCGACATGCGCGGCCGCCTGCTCGCCCTGCAGGCCACCGCCTTCCTCGGCTCGACACCCATCGGCGGTCCGGTGGTCGGCCTGGTGGCCGAGCGGTTCGGGTCCCGGTGGGGTCTGGCGCTCGGTGGCATCGTCACCCTCGCCGTGTTCACGGGCACGGCGTTGGCCTGGCGGCGGTTGCGTCACGTCGGCTCGCCGATGGCGGTGGCGCCGGTGCCCTGAGCCTCACGGCCGCCGGGTTCGCCCCGGCCGGAGCCGATCGGGGAGTCTGCGCCGGTGGCGATCGCAGTGTTCTGGTTCCGGCGTGATCTGCGCCTGGGCGACAACCCCGCCCTTGCCGAGGCGGCGGCGCACGGCGAGGTGCTCCCGTTGTTCGTGCTCGACCCGGTGCTGCTGCGGACCTCCGGCGCACCACGGACGGCCTTCCTCCACGCCTGCCTGGCCGACCTCCGCTCGGCCACCGGTGGGGCCCTCGTGGTGCGCAGCGGCCGCCCGTCCGAGGTGGTCCCCCGGGTCGTGGAGGAGGTCGGGGCCGTCGGGGTGTGGTGTACCGGGGACTTCGGGCCCTACGGGCGGCGGCGTGACGCCGCCGTGGCGGCAGCGCTCGGCGGACGGCTGCACGCGGTCGGGTCGCCGTACGCGGTCGATCCCGGGGTGGTGCGCACCCGCAGCGGTGGGCCGTTCCAGGTGTTCACGCCGTTCTCCCGGGCCTGGGAGGCCACCGGTTGGGACCCGCCCGAACCACCGGTCGACGGCCTGCGGTGGTGCCGGGGGGTGCCGGGCGAGGAGCTCGCTCCGGCCCGCCCCGACCGGGGCCTCCCACCGGCCGGTGAGCACGCCGCCCTGGCGCGGCTCGAGGAGTTCCTCGCCGACGACGTCCACCGGTACCACGAACGCCGTGACCTTCCCGGCCTGCCCGGCACCTCCCGCCTGTCGGCTGCGCTGCGCTGGGGGTGCCTGCACCCACGCACGGTCCTGGCCCGCCTCGGCGACAGCCGGGGTGAGCAGGTCTTCCGCAGCGAACTGGCCTGGCGGGAGTTCTACGCCGACGTGCTGTTCCACCGCCCGTCGTCGGCCTGGCAGAGCCTGCAACCGAAGATGGCGGCGATGCGCCACGACGAGGGGCCGCTGGCCGACGAGCGGTTCGCCGCGTGGGCCGAGGGGCGGACCGGCTACCCGATCGTCGATGCCGGCATGCGCCAGCTGCTGGCCGAGGGGTGGATGCACAACCGGGTCCGGATGATCGTGGCCAGCTTCCTGGTCAAGGACCTCCATCTCCCCTGGCAGCGCGGGGCGCGCCACTTCCTCGACCACCTCGTCGACGGTGACCTCGCCTCCAACAACCACGGCTGGCAGTGGGCGGCGGGGACCGGCACCGACGCGGCGCCGTACTTCCGGATCTTCAACCCGGTGGCCCAGTCCCGACGCTTCGACCCCGACGGCGTGTACATCCGGCGGTGGGTCCCTGAACTCGCCCATGTCCCCACCCGGGACATCCACGCCCCCTGGGCCGGCCGCTCCGGCCCGCCGCTGGGCTACCCGCCGCCCATCGTCGACCATGCGGTCGAGCGGGAGGAGGCGTTGCGCCGCTACGCCGAGGTCACCGGCCGACGGTGAACGGCACATGACCGGGGGACGGCGGCTGGCACTCGGTACACTCGAGTGCCAGCTCCTGACGTTGAGCGAGGGTGACGATGCTGGACGAGCGCAAGGCGTCGATCCTCCGGGCGGTGGTCGAGGAGTACATCCAGACCGCCCAGCCGGTCGGGTCGGCTCACGTGGCCAAGGCTTCCGGGGTGCACGTGTCGCCGGCGACCATCCGCAACGAGATGGCCGTGCTCGAACAGGAGGGCTACCTGAGCCAGCCGCACACGAGCGCCGGCCGGGTGCCCACCGACAAGGGCTACCGGTTCTTCGTCGACCACATCACCGCTCCCGGCCACCTCGACAGCTGGCGCGTGGAGAAGGTGAAGTCGTTCTTCGAGTCCGCGCACGGTGCGCTCGAGAGCATGCTCGACCGGACCAGCCGGCTGCTGGCCAGCCTCACCAGCTACGCCGCCGTGGTGGTCGGCCCGCCCGCCGACGCGGCCACGGTGCGCAGCGTTCAGCTGGTCGGCCTGTCCGCCCGGGTGGTGCTGGTGGTCATCGTGCTGTCCAACGGTCAGGTGCTGCACCGCAACATCGAGGTCGGTGAGGACGTCTCCGACCAGCAGATCGCCGCCGCCACCGCCCGGGTGGCCTCCGCGCTGGTCGGGGAGACGGTCACCCATCTCCCGCCGATCCCGGCCACCGGTGAGCCCGCCCTCGACCGGCTCGTCGGGCTGGTCCGTGACGCCGTGGTGGCCGAAGCCGATCCCGAGCAGGCCCCCGTGTACGTCGGTGGCGCCTCCCAGATGGCCGCTGCGTTCGACACCGTCGAGATGGTCCGCCAGGTGCTGCTCACCCTCGAGCAGCAGGTCGTGGTGGTCGGCCTGCTGCGCGACGTGCTCGACCGGGGCCTGTCGGTGGCGATCGGGGCCGAGCACGGGGTCCAGCCGCTCGCGTCGTGCTCGGTGGTGGTGGCGCCGTACCTGGTCGACGGCGAGCCCGCCGGCGCGGTCGGGGTGCTCGGCCCCACCAGGATGAACTACCCCGAGGCGCTGGCTGCGGTCTCCGTGGTGAGCGAGCGGTTGGGTCGCCGCCTCAGCGACGGCTAGAACGGGTTCCCCATGGCCGACTACTACGAGCTGCTCGGGGTCTCCCGCACCGCCACCGCCGAGGAGCTCAAGAAGGCGTACCGGCGCAAGGCGCGCGAGCTGCATCCCGATGCCAACCCCGACGACCCGCACGCCGAGGAGCAGTTCAAGGCTGTGGCCCGCGCCTACGAGGTGCTGTCCGACCCGGACCAGCGTGCCCGCTACGACCGTTTCGGTGAGGCGGGGCTGACCGGGGCGACAGCCACCGGTGAACCGTTCGGGTTCACCGGCGGGCTAGGCGACATCTTCGAGGCGTTCTTCGGCGGGTTCGGCGGCGGCCAGCGGCCCGGCCCCACCGGTCCACCCCGGGGACCCGACCTCGAGGCGGTCGCCGAGCTGTCGTTCGAGCAGGCGGTGTTCGGGGCCGAGGTGCCGATCACCGTGCGCACGGCCACCACCTGCACCGACTGCCAGGGCACGGGGGCTGCGCCGGGCACCTCGCCGGTGGACTGCGTGGACTGCGGTGGCACCGGGCAGGTGCGGCGGGTCCGGACCTCGCTGCTCGGCCAGATGGTGACTGCGTCGCCGTGCACCCGCTGCGGGGGGCTCGGCCAGGTGATCGTGACCCCGTGCGCCACCTGTCGGGGGGAGGGACGCCTGATCGAGGACAAGACCTACCGGGTGGACGTGCCCGCCGGGGTGGGCCAGGGCTCCACACTGCGGCTGACGGGACGGGGTGCGGTCGGGCCCCGGGGCGGGGCCCCGGGCGACCTGTACGTGCATCTCCGGGTCCGCCCCCACGAGCGGTTCACCCGGGACGGGGACGATCTCGTCAGTCGCCTGACGATCCCGTTCTCCCAGGCGGCGCTGGGTGCCCACCTGGTCTTCCCGACCCTCGACGGCGACGAGGACCTGGTGATCCCCCCGGGCACCCAGCACGGCCGGGTGTTCCGTCTGCGGGGCCGGGGGGTGCCCCGGGTCGACGGTCGGGGGCGAGGCGACCTCCTGGTCGAGGTGGCCGTGGAGACGCCGACCAAGCTCACCCGCTCCCAGGAGGAGCTGCTGCGCCGCTTCGCCGAGGAGCGCGGCGAGGTGGTGGCGCCCCCGGACCACGGGCTGCTCAACCGGATCAAGTCGGCGTTCAAGTAGCGCCGTGACGCCGCTCGAGGCGCCCGCGCACGCCTTCGTCGACGACCTCGAGGCCCCGGCGCTCACCCCCGAGGACGCCCATCACCTGCGGCGCGTGCTGCGGCTCCGGCCGGGCACCGTCTGCACGGTGAGCGACGGTGCGGGCCGGTGGCGGGCGGTGCGCCTGGGCAGCGAAGGTGCGCTCGAGATCGTCGGGCCGGTCGTCGCCGCGCCGCCGCCGCAGCCACCGGTCACGATCGGCTTCGCCCTGGTGAAGGGGGACCGCCCCGAACTGGTGGTGCAGAAGCTCACCGAGCTCGGGGTGGACCGGATCGTGCCGTTCACGGCGGACCGGTCGGTGGTGCGGTGGGAGGGCGCGCGCGCCGCTCATCACCATCAGCGGTTGTGCCGGGTGGCCAGGGAGGCGGCGATGCAGTCGCGCCGGGTGCACCTTCCGCAGATCCTGCCGCCCTGCGCGTTCGCTGATGCCGTCGCCATCCCCGGGGCGGTGCTGGCCGACCCCGCCGGAGGGCCGCTGACCGGCGCGCACACGGTGGTGCTGATCGGGCCCGAGGGCGGCTGGAGCGAGCAGGAGCGGGGTGCTGGCGCCCCGATGGTCACGTTGGGTGAGGGCATCCTCCGGGCCGAGACCGCCGCCATCGCCGCCGCCGTGCTCCTCACGAGGGGCCGAGCGACCCATCGGGACGGTCACGATGCGTGAGGTAGTGTGCCGTTCGGCGCATGGAGGCGGCGCAGCGTTTCGACTACGCTGCGTGGTGGCGGCAGGAGGGGAAGGTTGCGGGCCATGGTGACACGCGACATCGACATGGACGACGAGACCGGTGGGATCACCCCGTACGGCCGGAGGGTGGGAGAGCGCCTCCGGGCGATCCGCCGGCAGAAGCGGCTGTCACTCCAGGACGTCGAGGCGGCGTCCAAGCAGGAGTTCAAGGCGTCGGTCCTCGGAGCCTACGAGCGCGGTGAGCGGGCGATCTCGGTCCCGCGGTTGCAGCGCCTGGCCCGCTTCTACAACGTGCCCGTCGACCAGCTGTTGCCCCCGGACGAAGGGCCGGCGTTCGAAGGGGAGATCATCGATCTCACCGAACGGCGGTCGCTCGGCAAGGCCGAGCCGATCGCCATCGACCTCACCCGCCTGGAGTCCCTGCACACCCCGGAAGCGGCCATGCTCACGCGGTACCTGCAGATGATCCAGGTGCAGCGGCAGGACTTCAACGGTCGGGTGCTCACCGTCCGCTCCGACGACCTGCGGGCCATCGCCTGCATCCTCGACGTCGACGCCGAGCAGACCGCCCGGCGTCTCGACGAGCTCGGCCTGCGTTTCGCCCGCAACGACCGGTAGACACAGCGGCGTGACCGCCGCGCCCTCGCCCTTCGGGGTGTACGTCCACATCCCGTTCTGCGCACGCAAGTGTGACTACTGCGCGTTCGCAACCTGGGTCGGGCGCGACCATCAGATGCTCGCCTACCTGCGCGCCGTGCGCACCGAGATCGAACGGGCCGTGGACGCCGGCCTGCCCCCGGTGACCTCGCTGTTCGTCGGGGGTGGCACCCCGTCGCTGGTGCCCCCGGAGTCGCTCGTGGAGACCCTGGCCCCGGTCCCGCTCGCCCCGGGTGCGGAGGTGACCGTGGAGTGCAACCCCGAGACCGTCACCGCCGAACTGGTGGCGGTGTACCGGGCCGCCGGCGTGAACCGGCTCAGCTTCGGCGTGCAGTCGATGCGCCCGGACGTGCTCGCGTCCCTGGGGCGCTCCCACGATCCCGACACGGTCCGCCGGGCGGTGGCGCTGGCCCGCGACGCCGGGTTCCCCACCTTCAACGTCGACCTCATCTACGGCGGCGCCGGGGAGCGGCTGGCCGACTGGGAGGCCACGCTCGCCGAGGTGCTCGCCCTCGAGCCCCCCCATGTGAGCGCCTACGCCCTCACCGTCGAGCCCGGCACACCGCTGGCTGCGGACCGTTCGCGCCATCCCGACGACGACGACCAGGCCGACAAGTACCTGCTCGCCGAGCAGATGCTCACGGCGGCGGGACTGGCCAACTACGAGATCTCGAACTGGGCCCGGCCGGGCCACGAGTGCCGACACAACCTCCTGTACTGGTCGATGGGGGAGTACCTGGGGTTCGGGTGCGCCGCCCACTCGCACCGGCACGGGCGCCGGTTCTGGAACGTCCGCACCATCGACCGCTACCTGGCGCTGATCGACTCCGGCGCGTCCGCCGAGGCCGGCAGCGAGCGGCTCGACCCCGGGGAGCGCCGGTTGGAGGCCCTGCAGCTGGCACTCCGGCTGCGCGACGGAGTGCCGGCCGGCACCCTGCCGGTCGCGGAGCTGGACGGGCTCGTCGAGGTCGGTGACGACGGTCGCGCCCGCCTGACCGTGGCCGGCCGCCTGGTGGCCAACGAACTGGCGCTGCGGCTGCGCTGATCAGGGCAGCACGAGCTCCTGCCCCGGGTAGAGCAGGTCAGGATCGTCGGGGACGACGAGCCGGTCGCGGTTGGCCTCGATGAGCGCCCGCCAGTACGGCCAGATCTCGCGGTCGCCGGGTCGCGGGTCACCGGTGCGGGCGGCCACCTGCGC
>FWPV01014116.1_pt1 | contig 11819 bp, 9 predicted proteins | sample 2228371 | NCBI WGS metagenome assembly FWPV01 (sample SAMEA103939776, study PRJEB20133) | metagenome | reverse complement strand
AGTCTTTTGTGATGTGCTTGGACGAATCTACACTCAGGATTTGATGATTTATGGCCCGATGACTCTTCGGTTCGTCCAGGACCCTGGAGAAACGGGAATTCCAGTATTTGATGCTGATCGTCAACTCACCTTGGGTTATAGAGGCAATGCTTTGTTTAGCTGGACCGTTGCCCCGCATAGTTGCCCATTGTCTGCCAATGCAGGCCCTGACCAAGTCGTCAATGAAAAAGTAACCTTAGATGGCAGTGGATCAAACGATCCGGGTGGCGTGATACGATCTTACCAATGGCAACTTAAGCATGAGTCCAATTCGAGCTTTGATCAAACGGCAACCGGAATGAAGCCTACAGTGGTGAATTTGGAAAAAGGCTTTTACGAGGTTACCTTAACCGTTACCGATAATAGCGGGTTGACTGATACCGACAAAATGGTTTTGGCCGTATCGGGACCTGGATCAAACGGGACAAAGGTTGTTGTTATTCCATTGAATTGATTGACTGACACGCAGTTTGGGTGCATCGTTCCACAGGCTAAAGCCTGTGGAAAAATGATCTCCTGGACGGACACAAGTCCGTTGCTTGGGCGCGCTGATTCTAGCTGCGGTGATCGGGGCCACTGAGTCCCGGTTGCCGGATAGGTAGCGAGTTACAGAGGAGACAGGCACTCCTGCCCTGGCTGCAATAGCTGCAGCGGAGATGCGTTGAGTTCGAAGATAATCCTTGAGTTTCATGTTGGTTTTTTCTCTGAACTGTATCATGTGGAAACGTTGTGCTAGATTCGTGACTTGTTGTGATGAGACGCTGTGCAGGAATTGATGGGCATGGCGCGGCTCACAAGTTTGGAACCTATGGTTGGAGCCGTTATGGATAATGTGAACGAAACGTATTTGAAGGTGTGGGACCATCTCGTCGCCTGGTGCGGGACGAGGTCGAACGCACCAGCCAGGGCGCCGTTGCCAAGCGAAGCAACGAGAGCCGATCGGCGGTTAACCGATGGGTGTATGGAATCCGTGGAGAGAGGATTGAGCTGTCGAATTGTTTGCACATTGTGCAAGCACTTGGGGGGGACCTGGCCATGTTGGCACGAGATTTAGGGTACAAGGAAGTAGCTCGAATAGTGGAGCTGAGTAAGGAGAAGCAGGAAATGCTGCTGGATTTACTGGAGCTCTTGGAAAAGGGAGGTCCTGCGGCGGAAAAGCTCAAGCAGGAGATAGAATTCTTAAAAACATACAAATAGCCGGTTGCGTGAGCGGTGCCACTTGATGGCACTGCGGGTGTCACGACCGGACATGATTTATCCCCATTGGGGAAAAAAGATGAAGCAGAGAGAACAGAGGCGAACTATAAATACTTGAAAAAATTGGTCGGGACGACTGGATTCGAACCAGCGACCTCTGCGTCCCGAACGCAGCGCTCTACCAGGCTGAGCCACGTCCCGACTCCATGAACGGAGACTATCTAGCAGATAATCAATCCTCTGTCTAGGGATTTTAGGGATTTTGCCATTCGGCCAGTGTTTGCATGGTTGGAAACTACCCTCGCCACGCCATGGCAATGAGTTATGGTCGTGGGCGCTAAGCGACGCTGGTGATCCCGTTGAATCGGAGGCATTTCGCCGGGGTGACGGCCACGCTGAAGTACGTGCCGATCTCCTGCGACTGCGCCCCCACGCCTAAGCTTCATGTCTTGTCAGCGGGAGTCGCTTTGGGCGGACTCTCTGTGGTCTTCTGTTTCAATTTTTCCTGAATTGCGGAAAACGGCATGAATTGACAGGCAAGCTGGAACTCGCGCAGTTTCATGTTGGTTCGCGCCACCTGCCGGGACAACACCAGGTTCACACTTCCTTGAACGGTATATGGTGAAGATTCGAGATTGCGCATGAATTCCGCAATCGCTTCATTGCTCAAGGCTACCCCGTTGAGGGTTATGCTGCTGCCGGAGATTGCCAAGCGCTCGAACCACACCTTATCGGCCGGCAGTTCCACGCTGAGCAGTGCCAGGACCCGCACCACCTTGTCGCGATCATTTTGCAGATCATGGATGATCGATCTTTTCTTGTCACTGACGGCCTTCTTGCTCTCCAGTTCCTTCAGCATTGCATCGTATTTGCTGTACTGATTCACCTCGTTGGACACTTGACTCGAACGCCGCTCCAATCGTTGCACTTCATTTTGGCAGGAGAGCCACAGGTAGCCCATCACTGAAAACAGCAGCACAATGCTCAAAAAGTAGGCGGACACGAACTGTCTGACATGTTCTCTTCGTTTCTGGGCCCTGACGGGTAAGAGGTTTACCTGAATCATTTTTCCACATTCTTTCGCAGTGCCAGGCCAAAGGCGATGCACATCTGCGGCCCCAGGTAGTCGAGGTAGGACGGGTCAAAATACTTTTCTTCGTAGTTGACCGCCTTCAATGGATTGAGAATTTCCACGGGAATTCCCAGTCCCTCCCGAAATACTCCGGCCAGTCCGGAAATTCGTGAAGAGCCGCCGCTCAAGAATATTTTTTCAATCTGGTTGTCCGGATAATTTCGATAATAAAAATCGACCGCCCGCTTGAACTCGCTCACCCAATTGCTCACAACGTCGGCAAAAACCTCCTGGACCGAAGTCTCCCGAATCTTCGGCGATGGCTCACCGAGCTTTATACGTTCGGCCGCTTCTTCCGAAATTCCGGCGCTCTCTTGAATCGCCTCGGTGATCTGTCGGCCGCCGATAGGAACGTCTCTGGTGAATATCGGTACACCGTGATGGAGTACATTCATGGCCGTTTTGGCCGCGCCAATGTCCATGAGCAGTATGTTTTCTGAGCCGGTCAGCCCGTAGCTGGCTTCATAGGCGTTGCCCAGAGCAAAAAAGTCCACATCGATGACGGTTGGCTCAAACCCGGCCATTCTGGCCAGGTCGATGTAATCATTAATGGATTCTTTCTTTGCAGCGACCAGCAGAACTTCCATGAAACTCGGTCGATCCTTGGCCACATCGAGAATCTGGTAATCGACCTCCACTTCATCGATGTTATACGGAATATATTGGCCCAGTTCCAGGTGCATGCGATCTTCAAGCTCTTCTTCAGTCATCATCGGGAGCTCGATTTTCTTGATCATGACCTCGTAGCCGGAAATCGACATGGCAATGAGCTTGCCCTTGACCTTCAAATGTGCGGCCAGCTTTTGAATAGTCTTAGCCAGACGCTCCTGCCGGTTGCCTTTGGATGTGCTCAGAGACTCTGGGCCCGTGGGAACGACCCCGGCGTTCAGGAGCTGAATGGTGCCGTTTTTTTCTTTCAATCGGACCATTTTGATGGAATGGCTGCCGATGTCCAGCCCTATGAGGTTTTCTTTTTTTCGCAACATTGAGCGACGCATCCGCACCTGAGGGGGATCGATTTTTGATTGACATTTCCATGGATTTTTACTTTACCACCATTGCTTTTGAGCCTTCAAGAGGCTATTTAGGTGTTGTTCAGATTTCCTGACCCCTGCGTCTCGTTCGCCCTCTACAAGGGCAGGATAATCGCCCCATGCAACAAGGAGAATAATTTGTCATTGACCGGTCAAAGAGAAATTGAAAAAACCCGCTCCAAGAGCGTCCTAAGAGAATATGCCGAAGCGATCATTGTCGCCATTCTGCTCGCGCTGGTTATCAGGGCCTTTGTAATTCAGGCGTTCAAGATCCCGTCGGGGTCGATGAAACCTACCTTGCTCATAGGGGACCACATCCTGGTCAGCAAGTTCACATACGGCATCAAGATACCCTTCACAAACAAGGAACTGGTGAATTTTGGCAGTCCCGAACGGGGAGACATTGTTGTTTTCGAGTATCCCGTCGATCCTTCCAAGGATTTTATCAAGCGCGTGATCGGTCTGCCCGGCGATACCGTAAAGATTCAGAATAAGCAGGTGTACATCAACGATCAACTTGTGGAGGAGCCGTACGCCGTTCACAGTGACGACAAGATTCTTCCCGCCAGTGTGAGTCCCCGGGACAACATGGGGCCGATTGTGGTGCCGCCGCGCCATCTGTTTGTTATGGGCGATAATAGAGACGAAAGCTACGACGGTCGCTTTTGGAAATTCGTTGACATCGCGGCCCTGAAAGGCAAGGCGTTCATCATCTACTGGTCGTGGAACAGGGACGGGAGTTTTACCCTGAATTCCGACGAGAGCTATATTCGCTGGAATCGGATCGGCAAATGGCTTCATTGAAAAAGCAGCACCTGCACTGCCCTCGAAGATACATGAAAGTCTCCTTGGCCTTGGACTCCTTATCAGGTTTCCACCTCCAACTGTTTGAACACCATGCCGATTGAAACGAAGTTACAAATTGAAAGGATCGCCAGCTGGCTCTCACAAAGTGTTGACTATATGGAGGCTCAAGGAGTCGTATTTGAGCTGCGGCCGGAAATCAACTCCATGGTGCTCGCCAGGCTTGCCCAAAAAACATTCGGAGAAAAGAGCCTCGGACTGATCCTTCTGACCCGGCATGCAAGCGAACGGAACGAAGCCGCGCTCCTGTTGGCCAAACGGTTGCAACTCCGCTATCAGGTTATCGACCTGGGACGGCCGGCAGAGGAGCTTGTCAACATTTTCCCCGATGCACCGCAGGGACAGCTTCTGTCCAGGCTCAATATGGCCGTGCTTTACCAGTCAGCGGCTGCCGCCGGCTACGCGGTACTCGGAACATTGACCCGAAACGATTGGGAAATCGGCAACTTCACCAAGTATGGCGATGGGGCGGCAGACCTGTTTCCAATCGTCCACCTGTTGGCGAGTGAATTGCAGGTTATCGCGAAACACCTGGATCTCCCTGACTTCATTGTTCAGAAACCGTCTGCTGCAACCCAGCCATCGCAACACTTCACGACGCGGCAGCTGGAGGATTACCTGACGGGCGAACTGGCGCGCGTGCCAAGGGATGTGCAGACCAAGATTCAACAAGCGCAGCAGGAGGCACTGCACAAAAAATTGCCCATATTGCATCAGTCCCTGCTGGAAGGACTGGGAGTCAAAGAAACCGCAACAGAAGAAATGCAGGAAGCCTACGATAAGAGCATCGAGGCTTTGACGCTCATCAGCAAAGCGATCACCTCCGATCAGTACCTTGAAGACATCCTGCGGCTCATCGTCATGGTGACTGCAGAAGTGATGAACTCGAGCGTCTGTTCGCTCTGGCTGCTGGACGAAAAGGAAGCCGTCATGCGGCTGCGCGCGACCCAGTCCATTGACAGTGAATACCTGAAAGACCGGGTGCTGCGCGTAGGAGAAGGCGTGGTCGGCAAGGTGGTGGCGGAGAACCGGCCCTATGTCATAACCAACGTATTAACGGACCCGTACTACAAGGAGAAGGACCTGGCCAAGAGAATGGGACTGGTTTCGATGCTGTCTGTTCCCATGCGGGTCAAAGAGCGGGTCATCGGCGTCATCAACTGTTACAAGGGTTATGGTTTCATCAAAGTGTTCAAGATTGCTGCCCCAAACGGCGGCGTTGAGTACTGGGCGACCAGCGACCTGCAGATGAATGTATTGACCACGGTAGCCAACCAGGCGGCTGTGGCCATTGAAAAGACGGAACTGATGGTGCAGACAAAAGTCATTCAGGAGGAACTGGAACGGCGCAAACTCATCGAAAGGGCCAAAGACCTGCTCATGAAACGGTTTCAGCTTCCCGGCGAAGAGGCCTATCGATGGCTGCAAAAGCGCAGCATGAATACCCGAAAGTCGATGCGGGAAGTGGCCGAAGCGGTCATCCTCACCATGGAAGGCTGAGCCTTCAGTCCCCGTCACCATACAACAAACAATCTTTGCGCAGTTCCTGAAACACCTCGATGTCACCGGCCCAACCATGCTCCATCTCGTCCAGGCTCACCCCCTGCTCAATCGCTTTGCGCACCTGTTGAGATCCCAGGATAATATCGATCGGCAGCTTCTCGTATTCATATTCATAGGGCGGAGGGAGCCATTGGCAGTCGCCCGGATGCTCCCGCATCAGACTTTGCAGGAGCGCCACGCCGAAACGGTACGGACGAAATCGATCGGGGTCGGTCACATGGATCTGAAATCCGTAGCAGGTTTGCCCCCGCCATTTGTCGAACATGGGCTCGAAGGTGACGGGTCTGAGAACCATGCCTTGCAGGGCACGAGGATTCAGGGAGCGCACGAGTTTCTTTTGATCAATGAAGGGCGCTCCGAACAGTTGAAAAGGCAGCGTTGTGCCGCGCCCTTCACTGACGTTGATTCCTTCCAGCAGGACCATCCCCGGATAGAGGAGAGCCGTCTCCCAGGTGGGCATATTCGGTGAAGGGAAAACCCAGGGAAGCTGCGTGCCTGAAAACATGGAGCGGCGGTGCCAGCCGCGCATCGGGATCACCTCAAGGTCGCACGGGATGTTGCAGTGCCCCGCAACAAACAAAGCAAACTCGCCAATGGTCAACCCATGCCGCATGGGAACGGGGTAGCGCCCGACAAACGATCGACAATCGGGGCTCAACAGGTTCCCTTCCAGCACCTTACCGTTGATGGGGTTGGGGCGGTCCAGGATCACCACCTTGACGCCGACCTCCGCGGCAACCTCCATACACAGGCCCAGCGTAGTTGTGTAGGTGTAGACCCGGGTGCCTACGTCCTGCAGATCGACCAACAGCACATCGATGTTCTGCAGAACGGAAGCAGGCGGCCGGCGCACATGGCTGTACAAACTGACCATGGGAATCTGCAGCGCACGGTCCCAGTCATCCGGTGATTCCTGCATGTTGGCCTGTTTCTCGCCGAAAAAGCCGTGCTGGGGCGAAAACAGACAATGGAGCTTTCCCCCGGCTCCAGTAAGGATATCGACCACGTGCTCAAAACGGTGCGTTACCGATGCCTGGTTGGACAGCAGTCCAAGCCTTTGGGTCCGCAACCATGCAGGTGGCTGAGCTGCCAATAACTCGCATCCCAGTTGAACCATAACCGAAATTCTTTATCCTCCATTTGTGTTGCCGCAGTAAGGTCCTTACCGGCTGCCGGGCCAAATGCCGCACACGGCTCCTCAAGGTGAGTGATTGGGCAGCTTGATCACAAAGCTTGTACCGCGGCCCGGTTTGCTCAGGGCCTTGATTTCCCCCCCGTACTGGCGGACCAATTCCCTGCAGTAGTAGAGCCCGATGCCCATTCCCAAGCCACCCCTGTTTTCCCTCCCGGAAGCCTTGGTACTGAAAAACGGCTGGAAAATACGCTCCAGCAGATGAGCGGAAATGCCCGGCCCAGTGTCCCCGATGCTCACAATGATCGACGTGTCATTATACCAGGTGGAAATCAGCAATTTAGGATTCGGCAAGTCCTCCATGGCTTCCACGGCGTTTCGCAGGATGTTGCCAAAAATCTGATTGAAATCACTTGCTATCCCTTTAAAGAGAGGAAGATTTTCGGCCAAATTCCATTTGATATCAATCTGCAGTTTGTAAGACGGATGCAACTCGAGAAAGGACATCTCCTCCTTCAGGATGTCGTTCAGCTGCAGCCAGGAAGCTATGGTCTCTTTGCACTCCTTCATCTTCCTCATGACGGTGGAGACAATCTTCATCATCCTCACCGCCTGTTGATGAATCGTGGTAATATCGCGCACTTCTGGATGAAATATTTGCAGCAGCTCCGACTGAGTCATAATGCTCGTGAGCGGATTATTCAGGTTGTGCAGAATGCTCGCCATTGATCTTCCCGTATGGATCAAGGGCTCAAACTGGGAAAACCTGGTGAGCATCTCATGCCATTGGCCTCGAAAGAGCTCGAGCTGCTCTTTCAGTTGAGCAATTTCACGCCTGATTTCAGCTTCTTGAGATGCTTCCGCCTTGGCCTTTTCCAGGGCGGTTTTGAGAACATCGATGTCAATCGGCTTTTTAATAAAGTCGAATACGTGCAGCTTCAGTGCATCCACAGCGGAATCGTAGGTACCGTAGCCGGTGATGACAATGATTGGCGTGGCGGCATTCAGCTTTTTGATTTCACTGATCAGTTCGATTCCCGACATTTCGGGCATACGCAAGTCGGTTACGACTACATCCGGGTTGACCGAGCGGAAGATCTCAAGCCCGTCCTTAGCCTTGAGAGCCTCGTGCACGTCGTATCCTTCGTCCTCCAGGAAGAACTTGATCCCTTCAACAACTCCCGGTTCGTCATCAATGATCAATATGGGCGTAACAGCCATATGCAAGCCCCTCTCCAAAGCATCGTGCTTAGAATAGACTTTATCCTGAGAATTTACAACAAATACACCTGCGGCAAATGCCAACGGTTGGCCGCCACAGTACACGGTGCGGCTTCGCTGCAGGGCGCTGCGGCGATTTCCGGAAAACGTTCCTGCCGGTTGTCGAGCGAAAGCTCAATGCAGCACGTTCCTGGTAATGCCTTCCACTTCGTCCACATCAAGCGGCTTCTTGAGATACTTGTAGACACCATATTGACGCGCCATTTGTTCATAGCTGTCCTGGGGCAGTGCCGTCACGATCACTACCTTGGTGCACATCCCTTTCTCATGAATAGATTTCAAAAGCTCGATCCCGTTGATTCCGGGCATCTTGATGTCCAGGAAAAGCAAAGTCGGGGTTTTTTCCTGTAACACGTCGAGCGCCTTGGTTCCACTGTTGAACATCACCACCGGGTAGTCATCCCCCAGCATTGCATCAAATGAATCCAGAATACCCTGATCATCATCGACCACATAAATCACTTGATTCTGCAGATCTCTCATGGTGTTTCTCCCTTTCTGATCGAGTCGAGTTCGCTTGCATCCTGAAACCCCTTCTCCTTTGGGGAAAAAGTCGGGGTGGGGGGTTGCACAGTTTTCTTCCAAGATCATGCAAAACTCGTACTCCAGGAGCTCTTGACTCGATCATTTGACGCGGTGTGAGGTTTTTTTGCACAACCGTCCGGGCAGGAGGAGTTTGCCGGCTCGGCTGCAGAAGCGGAGCAACCCACGGCGTGCGCATCAGCGCTTGAGGGCGGGTAAATAGATGATGAAACAGGTTCCTTCCTCATTGATAGTTTGCACGTCAATCTGACCCCCGTGCTCGGTGATGACCTTGTGGGTGATGGCCAGGCCCAGTCCGGTCCCGGTGTCCTTGGTGGTGAAGAAAGGGTTGAAGATGTTCCTGGCGTCTTCAGCAGAGATGCCCGCCCCGGTGTCCTTGAAGGAAATCTGAATCCAACCCTGTTGATTGGCGTTCATGACCGTTTCAAACGGAACGGTTTCCCGCCGGGCAACTTCAATGGTCAATTCACCGCCGTCCGGCATGGCTTGAACAGCATTCCGAACCAGATTATGGAAGGCCTTGATGAGTTGATCCGAATCCGCCAGAATCACTCCTGAATCTGTTTGAGGAAATTGCGTGCGGCAACGGATCTCGGTCTTTTTTAGATCCTCGTCAAACAACTCCACACATTGTTTTAGAAGACTCTGCACATGGACCGGAACAAAATGGTACCTGGGCTCTCTGGCCAACTGAAGAAGATCTTCGATGAGCCGATTGATGCGGTCCAGTTCCCGCGGGACCGTTCGGTTGAATTTCTCCAAAAACCCAGGTCGCTCAAGCTTTCTTGGCAGTAGTTGAACGAAGGTCTTGATGGCCGACAATGGGTTCCTGATTTCATGGGCCATGCCGGCTGCAAGGGTGCCCAAAGCGGCCAGTCGCTCCGTTTGCCGAACGCGCGCTTCAAGCTTTTTGAGCTCTGTTATGTCGTGGAGATTGACGATGAGCTCGGCGAAGTTGCCGTCGGCATCGCGCAGCACGCTGGAACTGGCAAGAATCACCCGGGGGTGCGATACCCCGCGGATGTGGATCTCTTGCTGACGGCTGCCGAAGGATTCCTGCAACAATTCGTTGACATAATCCGACAACGCCGGAGTCTGTGCCTGCAGATGGGAGATATGGAGCTCCTTTGCGACTTCGCCATCGAGGCCGGACATGCAACGAGCAGCAGGATTCATGGTGGCAATTTTGCCCGTTCTGGTAACGGACAGAAGCCCGTCACTCATGGTGTTCAACAGCTGCTCCGTGTAGCGCTGCAATCTCCTGATTTCTATCAGTTGCTCTTTCAATTGCTCTCTCTGGGCGAGAATCTCTCCAATCATTGCGTTGAAATTATCTGCCAGTACCTCCACTTCATCTCTGGTTCTAATCTCAATGCGCTGCTGCAAATTGCCTCGAGCTGCCTGCACCGTTGCTCGCACCAGCGCATTCAGAGGCCGGGTGATCCTGCCGGCCGCCCAAATCGACAGCAATACTCCGCCTGCCAGCGCCACCAGACCCAACAGGGCAATGATCAACCAGGTCTGGTGAATTTGGCGATACATGGGCTGCAAGGAGACTCCCACTCGAATCGTCCCCCATCTGAGCTCCGACCCGGGCAGAAAGACGGGAACGGAGACATCCAGCACAGGTATGTTTTCAGCCCCCCAGGTCCCTCTTTGAATCGAGTGGGCCGCGGCAGCGGCAAGCGCCCTCTCGGTGACGGCGTCTGTCAGATATTCGCCCTGCAGGTCGGGGCGTCTGCTGTACCCGGCGACCCGGTCCTCCTTGTCGTGAATGATTACATACAGGGTATCGGGATCCTGTACCGCCTGGTTCACCGTCTGTTCGATGGCGATGTAATTGTAGGTTGCCAAGGCCGCCTTGGAAGTGGCAGCCAGACTTTGTGCTATGGCAATGCCGCGCCGCTCAACCATGTTCCGAATGGTGGCGCTCTGATAGATACTGAGAATCACCGCTATGGCCCCCAACAGCACAATCAGGAGCAGAGAACTGATGAGGATAAAGCGGTATTTGAGGGGGATAAAACGAGGTCTCTTCCCCAGATCAGCGTTATCGGCCAAGTTCTTCATGCGAAAGAGATGATCCGGGGATTATTGAGGGGGATTTTTCTGCAGCCAAACTCGGTGGTAAAGGGTCGTATGGGCTCCCAGTGCACTTACCTCCACGTCATTGACGAGCGGCTGGTATACCATATTGATGCTGAAATGGGATATGGGTATGAGCGGCGCCGTTTCCAGAATTTTTGCCTGAATATCGTTGTACATGGAGGCACGCCTGACGGGATCAATTTCTGCAACGGCCGTCTGGAGCAGCTGGTCTACCTGCTCATCGTGATATCCCATGTAATTGAATTGAGAATCCGAAGCAAAAAGGGACCTTAGAAAGTCGTCCGGGTCCGGCAGATCCGCAAACCACACGTAGCGGTACAGTTGCACGGATTCCGATTGAATAAATTGCTCAAACTCACTCCAATCGGGCAGGAACTTCGGTTCCGCCTCTATCCCCAAGGCGCCCCATGCTTCTTGCACAAACTTCAATTCGGCCTGTGCGTATTGCGACTGACTGTTGGAAATGATCTCGAGCGGTGCGCGGCTGTCGGATTCCCCTGCAGCTTCTTCCAGGTGCTTTCGCGACGCTTCAACATTCACAACCACCCCCTCTTGCAACGGGTTGTAGCCGGGAAGACCGGGCGGTAAAATCTGGTTTGCAGGTTCGTCCAGGTTGCCATAGACCTGGGTCATCAACTCTTTTCTGTCGATGGACTTGGTAAGAGCCAGCCTCAGCTCCCGGCTGCGCAATCTTGGATGTTGGCAGTTGATGCCGTAAAATTGAAGGCTCAATGATGGACGGTGAACCCACTTGAGGTCCTTTTGCTTCTTGAGAGCTTCAAGAAACTCTCCGTAAACCTCCATTTCTTCCAGCCTGCCCTGGGTAAAATCTTGAAAAACCGCCTCGATATTTATCCCAGGGTAAATGATATAATTAATCTCATCGAGAAATGGCTTCCCCCCATAATAACGGTCAAAGCCCTGC
>FWPV01014113.1_pt1 | contig 11820 bp, 6 predicted proteins | sample 2228371 | NCBI WGS metagenome assembly FWPV01 (sample SAMEA103939776, study PRJEB20133) | metagenome | reverse complement strand
CAACATGGCTGCCTCATTCCTCCGGCTGGGTGTTTTTCTCCTTCTTTTTTCAGTCATCAAGATGTTTTTCGATTATGTCAAAGTGAGCCTGGTGGTCACCGAAAGCAAAAAGACGGTCAGGGCCATTCTGGCCAATTTCCGATTTCTCGGCCGCCGTTTTTTCCGTGCCTGGGGGCTCTTTCTCCTCGTCGGCTTGGTCGCGCTGGGCATAAGCGCTGCTTACCTCCTTATGGCCAGGATAATGCCTAAGGAAGGGCTGGTACCTATGGCAATGGTGCTTCTTTGGCAACAAATCTATATCCTGGCCCTTGCCTGGACAGAACTCCTCTTTTTCTCGACCGAGTATGAATTCTATAAGGTCCATCAGTACCCTCCGCCAGAGAAGCTTTAACTTTAAGAAGAAAGAAAGAAAGAAAGAAAGAAAGAAAGAAAGAAAAACCGTTGAGAGTCCAGTTTCTGGGAGCGAATCAGCAAGTGACAGGTTCTGCCTATCTTCTTGAAACAGAAGAAGCTCGTTTTCTCATTGACTGCGGTCTTTACCAGGAAAGGCCCTATCTCGAGCGAAACTGGGCGCCATTTCCCGTGCCTGCTGATTCAATCGATACTCTCCTCCTCACGCATGTCCACCTTGACCATTCTGGTCTCATTCCGAAGCTTGTGCGGGAAGGATTCTCCGGCCGCATCCTCACCACCCCCGCCACGGCTGATCTCTTGCCCATCGTCCTCTATGATGCGGCTAGGATTCAAGAGGAAGATGCGACCTACAAAAGAAAGAGGCACGAAAGGGAAAATCGAAAGGGCCCTTTCCCCGAGGTCCCGCTTTATACCGAATCCGAAGTGAGCGAGGCTCTAAAGCTCGTCGCTACGGTGCCTTATGAAAGAACCATTCCCCTCAGCCGGAGAGTTCAGGCCCGTTTCTATGACGCTGGCCACATTCTTGGCTCGAGCATGGTGGAAGTGACGAGCCGGGAGAAAAAAGGCCATCTTAAAATAATTTTTACCGGTGACATCGGCCAGCCGGATAAACCTTTGATTCGAGACCCTTCAGTGTTTGCCCAGGCTGATGCTGTGATCATGGACTCCACCTACGGCGACAGAGACCATGAGGACCCAGCTGACGCAGAAACCATGCTCGTCGACATCATCAAGGAAACCGTCAGGGAAGGCGGAAATGTGGTCATCCCTGTTTTTGCCGTCGAGCGGGCCCAGGAGCTCCTTTTCCACCTGAGCCGGCTCGTCCGGGAAAAGCAGGTTCCCCACCTTCCTGTTTTCCTGGACAGCCCGATGGCCACCGATGTGACCGAAGTTTTTCTTCACCACCAGGATTGCCTGGATAAGGAAACCCTTGACCTTCTCCGTTCCGGACAATCGCCTTTTCGGTTTGAAGGCCTCCGCTTCATTCGAACCCAGGCGGAATCGAAAGCCATCAATTCCTTCCGACAGCCGAGCGTGATCATGGCCGGCTCGGGAATGTGCACGGGGGGCAGGATCAAGCATCACCTTGTCCACAACATCTCCCGGCCAGAATGCACCATCCTCTTTGTCGGCTACCAGGCTGAAGGCACTCTCGGCCGCCAGATTCTCAAGGGTGAGCCCAAGGTCCGTATCTTCGGCGAGATGCACGAAGTCAGGGCCAGGGTCAGGGAAATTCAGTCTTTCTCCGCCCACGCAGGGAGGACCGGCTTGCTCCAATGGCTGTCCGCGTTTTCCGTGCCCACTCCCCAGGTCTTTCTAACTCACGGCGAAAAGGAAGTATGCGAGAGCCTTGCTCAGCTTTTGAAAAAAGAGAACAAATGGACTGTCGCCATTCCCGCTTATAGGGAAGTCTGGGAGTGGCCTCCAGCTTAATCGAGGCTAACTGTTTTTTTGATATAACCGCCTTTTAATGAATCATAGACAAGCTCGACCTTGCCCGAGCCCTTGACGAGGAGACGAAACTCCTTCTGTCCAAACCCCGGGATGCCGTCCTCGACCAGGCAGGCATTGTCGCGACTCTTTATCTTCCTCGTGAGGCCGCGAAACCGGTCGACAAGAAGGCCAGCCGCGAGAAGTTCCACTTTGGCGCCAGTAACCCCGAGCTTGTCCGCACGGTGGAGCTTATTCTGAACGGCCACGGCCGACATCGACGGCGTCACCCGGCTGTTGGCTACTGCAACGTCGATTTCGAAAAGGTTATCTTTGATTTTTTTTACCTCTGCCTTCTCGATAGCCAGCCTGGCCAGCTGGTCAGCATGGTAGAGACAGAAGGCCGCGTTGCGGTGGCACGTTTCAGCCAGCTTGAACAGCGGCGGAACACGACGGCCAAACTTCTTCACCCCGCCGATTTCAATCTCCCCATAAAGAGGATGACGGAAGGGCTTCCAATCGCTGAACTGCTCGCCGAGGAGCACCAGGTCATGGTAGACCATCTCCTCAAGCCGTCCCTCCCGGAAAAGGGCAGCCATGACATCTTCGTCCTCCTCCTCACTTCTTCCGCTCCGCTGTCGTTGTTCCGCCAGGGGGTCCATATCGAGCTCGTTTGAAAAAGTAAAAATGCCCAGAACAGAGTAAAGGAAATCCACACTCCCACCGTAGACCGTGTACATATCTTTGTAGATTGTAATGTATCGGTAGCCAGGGAGGATTTTTTCGCCCTTCTTGCCGACATAATCATAGACGCGTCGGTCGGCCGGATTGTATTCGCCCATGTTCTTGGCACCCGGGCCGCGAAGAATCATGCCCCCGAAATTGTGGAAATTTTGAGCTCCGGCAATGTTGGGAGTGGACAAGAGGAAGTCCCGGATGGCCTGTGTTTCAGGAAAACAGAAAGGATAATCACCAGCGCCGCGCTGGACATAGTCAGGCTGCCAGTTATATCCGTAATTGCGGTTCATGTCATAGCCGCCCGGGCCATCCTCGTTGATAAGGCCATCCCCATCGTTATCGATTCCTTCCTGACCGAGGAGAATATATTGTCCCTTCTCACCGGGCTTAATAGGAACGAGGAGGCGCGGGTCGTCCGGATGCGGCTTGTGAGTTCCGTTTGGGTCGCGCTTCCTCATCATCGTAATCGAACCGTCCCCATCCAGGTCCTCGGGTCCGTCTTCGTCGGCCAGACCATCGCGGTCGGAATCGTAGGGCATGAGCCCTGAACGGGGAGAATTTGGGTCAGAAGGAAGGTTGATGTAATAATCCCGGCTGTCCGGGTTCATGGTGGGGACAACATAGAAGACTCTTTCATCGAGGAGGCGAGTAGCCAATTCTGTTTTTCCATAATTTTTCAGGAGATACCAGACGACATAAAGGGCCACCTCTGCTCCCTGAATTTCATTCCCATGGATATTGCCGTCAATGTAGTAGCCGGGCTTCTGCTCAGCTGGCCCGGTCTTGGGGTTGGTTACGATGGCCACCCAGATATCTCTTCCCTGATAAGACTTGCCAATCGACTTCAGAGTCATGAGCTGAGGATAGGTGCTCTGGAGAGCCTTGAGGGAGCGAGTCAACTCGGCATGATCGTAAAAATGGTCGAACGAAAGCTCGACCTCAGCTGACCAAATGCGTTCTGCCTCCCCCAAAAAGAGGAAAAAGAAAATAATAGCCAAGCTGACAATTTTTTTGTCAATCGGGGTCATTTTTTTCTCCTCCTATTCAAGGGTGATGGTCTTGCTCACCGAGCCAAGCTTTGGCGAGCTCGCCTTCACGGTCAATCTTGAACCCTTCTTGCCCTTGACGGTCCACTCGACTTTTTTCGTTTCACCGCTTCCGCCCAGAAAAGGAGCTGTCTCCACTGGACGCCCAGAAAACAAACTCTGACCGCCCTCCATGTTCAGCGTCACTCGAATCGGCCAAGCAGTCTGGGCCCGGCGACCCTGGGCCGTGGAGGTTGGAAACCAACCTTCGTTCGTCAGGTAAACCGTTACCTGGTAAAGCTCGGGGCCGATGGACTCAACCCTTGTTTCCCGGATGCGCAGCTCAGGAAGCTTTTTCATAAGTCGAATATAGAAATCCGCATGAAAGGAGAGCCAGCTGTCCATGGCTTCAGCAGGCGGGTTGACCTTAACGAAAGGAGCGAAACCGCCTATATCCACTTCGCCCAACGCGGGGTGCTTATAGGGCGTCCAGGGCACAAAACCCTTACCCTTCCAAGCTTCATCCACCCATTTCAGCATATAGAGGTCTGGATGCTCCTCGCCCTCCGTCTGCGGCCGGCGTGGCATCTTCTCCATCATCTCGGCCATGCGAGCGGGTGTCACTTGACCGGATTTCACCATCTTGATGAGCATTTCTGCGTTAAAATTGGGCGGAGCCCCTTGCTCTTTAAGAAAAGCCGCAATTTTTTCCTCGCCAAGGGCTAAGAAATCTTCTGAGGACATGGACTTCAGCTTATCCGCTGTCAAAGCGTCCTTCACCGGTTCTTTTTTCGGCTCTGGAATAGACCAGACATCGACTGAAAAAACGGGGACGCCATATTGATAGTAGCAGTAAGCGACCAAAGAACCTTTGCCCACTCCTTTGGCCCTTTTTTCAGGATAGTCCAGCTTCGCTTCCTTGAGGGCATCTTTGTATTCTTTCTGGACCGCTTCAAAAAGCGGCATATCAAGCCGGTCGATGTTAACAGCCGGGCCAAGCCCGAGAAAAGAAGCAACCATTTCTTCTGTGATTTCCATCCCCCCGCCCATACCTGAGGCTTTCACTGTTTCGACAATTTCTTTCAGAGTGTATTCCTGGTCAGGTTCGAGTCCGAGGAAGGTCGCAAATTGGCGAGGGACTCGAACTCTATCCGCTCCAACCCTTGCCTGTCCTGTTTGCTGGAGGTTAAGGATGGTATTTTCCGAAGAAAAATTTAAAACCATGGCGATCGGGCGGTGGGTGACGAGGAATTGGACCAGGGCCAATGTCTCGCTTTCCGATACCGGCCATAAGCCTGCTGTCCGCGTTTTGTATTCAAAATCATGGGGGAAATTGCGATTAAGGAAAATGCCGCCGGCGGGGTCTTCGTTGTAGTCACCATCGCCATCATTGTCAAGACCTTCAGTGTAAAGATTATAAATTCCTTTTTCCCCCTTTTTTGGGTCCGCAAGCCGCATCAGCCTGGGTTCAGCAGGGTCGGGAATCCATTTCCCCTCCGGGTCTTTGACTCGCATCTGGGTAATCACTCCGTCTTTGTTGAGGTCATCCGGACCATCTTCATCGACTTCCATATCCAGGTCATCATCAAGGGGACGGTCATTCGTCCATTTCTCGAACCGCGGCGATGAAAAGAAAGCCCGGGCTCCGTCAGGGTTAAGAAGGGGAGCGACATAAACGGTTTTGGTCTCAAGCAAGCTGGTAATCGATTTGTCCGAGCTGTAGCCGGTGATGAGTTTTTGGCACAGCTTCAAAGCTGCCTCTGTCCCGATGAGATGAGGACCCTCCAGGTTGGCTGAGACAAACACAGCCGGCCGGATATCCGGGTCTGAGCTTCCCTTTGGCTGGGCGGCAATCCGGAGGGCCATGATTTCTCTCCCGGCACTTGATTTTCCCAGAAGAATTACTTTCACGAGCTGAGGGCTCTCCGCAGCGAGTGATTTGAGCAGCGCGTTGACTTCTTCAGGCTTGTGATACTGATTGAAGGAAATCTTCGCGCCGCTGACGGAGGAAAAAATGATAGCGAGAGAGATAAGGAGAGAAGGGAACAAGAAGTCCTTACGGGTCATTGAATCCTCCTTTGGTCAATTCTTATCTGCTCATTCTTATTATTTATATTACGATATCTCACTAAAAAAGTTCGACCTTAAAGAGTCCAGCCAAAATGAGGCAAAATAACTATTATTTCTGAAAGCCGTATTTTATAATGAATCACCAGAAATTGGAAATAGATGAGAAATATCCGAAATTTGCCGATAGAATCACCCGACGGGTCCTGTCGCGGTTCACCCCCGGCGCCCCTTCGCGATCGATCTTGTTTATTTTCAACCATAAAGATGGGTGGCACCAAGCGCTCGGGTCGGCGGGGGGCCCCCGAACCACGCCACCCATCGGGTGCGCCTCTTTGTCAGGCTAATTTCTTGGAATATCCTGCATTTTCGGATCAGAGAAATTTCCTATCGGCAAATTTGGGAAATATCTGGGTGGGGAAATCACGGAATTATAAGGAGGTATCATGCTCGGAATTCTGAGCAAAGCTAACAGACGGCCATTTTTCCTCTGGATACTGCTCCTCACTTTTTCTAATCTCCTCCAGGCTCAAAGCGCTGACAAAGTCGAAAAGCTCTTCCAGAAGTTTTCCTGGCGGGCGATCGGTCCCGCCGTCATGGGAGGGAGGACAGTCGATATCGATGCGGTCGAAAAAAAACCCTGGATCATCTACGCTGCCATCGGGCCGAGCGGCGTCTGGAAATCAGAAAACGCTGGCGTCACCTGGAACCCTATTTTTTTTAATGAAGCTACTGTTTCGGTCGGTGACGTGACGATCGCTCAGTCGCATCCGGAGATTATCTGGGTTGGCACGGGCGAAGCCACTTGCCGGAATAGTGTAACTATCGGAGACGGAGTTTATAAGTCCATCGATGGCGGGAAAACCTGGCAGAATATGGGCTTGAAAGAGACGCGCCACATCAGCCGCATCGTCATCAACCCGGGCGACCCGAATATCGTTTATGTAGCAGCCATGGGGCATCTTTGGGGTCCGAACGAGGAACGAGGAATATACAAGACAACTGACGGCGGAAAGACCTGGAAAAAGGTCCTCTACGTGAATGCGGATACCGGGTTTGCTGATTTGGCCATGGACCCAGCGGACAGCCTGATTCTCTACGCGGCCGCCTATGAGTACCGTCGTCTGCCCTATTACTTTTCAAGCGGGGGAGCGGGGAGTGGAATCTACAAGACCACAGACGGTGGCGAGACATGGAAGCGACTGACTAAAGACCTGCCTGAAGGGTTCATGGGCCGGATAGGGCTGGCTGTCGCCCGAAGCGCTCCCGGAGTCGTGTACGCTCTGGTCGAACATAAAGAGGGAGGAATATGGCGCTCTGAAGACAGAGGCGAGACATGGAAGAGGATGTGCGACCCCCAGACCTACCGCCGAGTGAGCACGCGACCATTCTATTACAGCCAGATCTTCGTCGACCCGACTAACGATAAAATCGTCTATGTCCTGTCCACGGGCCTCCACGTATCAAACGATGGCGGCCAGAAATTCCGGGCGATTGGCGGAGGTATCCACCCCGACCATCACGCCCTGTGGATCAACCCATCAAACCCGCTTCATCTGATCGAGGGCAACGACGGTGGAATCGATATCTCTTACGACGGCGGGAAAACATGGCTCCCGGTCCAGAGCATGGACCTGGCCGAAGTCTATCAGGTTGGCTACGATATGAGGGACCCCTATTATGTTTACTGCGGCCTCCAGGATAACGGAAGCTGGGGTGGGCCGAGTGCGACCACGGATACGGCGGGCATTGCCAACGACGACTGGGTAAGCATCGGCACGGGAGATGGTTTCTACGCCCAGCCAGACCCCAATGACCCGAACACTGTTTACAGTAACTGGCAGGTGAATAACCTCTACCGCTACGATTGGCGGATTGGAAGAAGCAAAATTATTAAACCGATCGAGACACTAAAAAAGCCGCCTTATCGCTTTAACTGGAATTCACCCATCCATATCTCGCCCCACGACTCCAGCACGGTCTATACAGGGGGAAACTTCTTGTTTGTGTCGCGCGACCGAGGCTATTCCTGGGAAATCATAAGCCCTGATTTGACGACTAATGATGCGGCCAAACTGAAAGATTCGGGTGGACCCATCACCCTTGACAACAGCGGCGCCGAAAGCCACTGCACGATAACCACGATTTCCGAATCACCGGTGATGAAAGGAGTCATCTGGTGCGGCACTGATGACGGGAACCTCCAGCTCACCCGGGATGGAGGAAAGACCTGGATAAACATCGTCACCAACATCCCCGGTTTGCCGCGCGGGACGTGGTGTTCACGAGTGGAAGCTTCTCATTTTGATGCTGCTACCGCCTATGTTGCATTCGATGGTCACCGCCATGACGATTACGGCACTTACGTTTTCAAGACGACGGATTTTGGGAAAACCTGGAAATCGATTAAAGGGAATCTTCCTTTCGGATGGGTCAACGTCATCAGGGAGGATGTTAAGAACAAGAACCTCCTTTTTGTCGGGACAGAGTTCGGGATTTTCGCCTCCCTCGACGCTGGGGCTTCCTGGTTCTCCCTGAAAAATAACCTCCCAACGGTGGCTGTCCACGACATCGCCATCCATCCTCGGTCCAACGACCTCATCATCGGTACGCATGGCCGAGGCATCTGGATTCTCGACGACATTTGTTTCCTCCAGGAGATGCGACCCGAAGTTCTTTCGGCTCCCGTTTACATGTTTGGCGTGCGGCCGACAACAGCCTGGTTTATGGCCTCGCGCCGGGAATCCTACACCAAGCCGGTGTACGCAGCGAAGAACCCAAATTACGGGATGGGGTTTACAATTTACCTCCAGTCAAAAGCGAAAGAAAAGCCAAAGATTACCATTCGCAACCAAGAGGGCGAGATTGTTTTTGAGCTCAACCTGGCGGTAGAGGAAGGTCTCCAGAGGGAATTCTGGAACCTCCAGACAGTGCCCAAGTCCAAAGAAGGAAAAAGGATTGCGCCCTCACTTACAGGATTTACGTCCTTGCCGCTTGTCCCAGCTGGCGACTACGCTATCGAGCTCAATGTCGACGGTCAGAAGCTCAGCACGGTTGGGAAAGTGTTGCCCGACCCACGGATATCCGTATCGGAAGAAGATATAAGAAAGCAGCATGAAGCCCTGGCGGAAGTGCTGGCCGTGTCCAAGACGGCGGGTTTGACGACAACCGCTGCGGCCAATATCCGCCGTCAAATTGCAGCTTTAGAGGAGGAGCTTAAAAAAGAGGAAGGAAAAAATCAAGAGCCAGCCAGGGTGGCTTTGAAGGCGTTTTTAGAAAAATTCACCCCACTCGAAAAAGAGGTTGTGCCTTCGGAATTTGGCACCGCCAGAACGCGAGAGGACGTTCTGCGGGGAGGACCAATCAACCAGCAAATCCTGTCGCTCGGCTCATCCATCAGCTCCTATCCTGGTCCGCCCACTCAAACAGACCTCTTCTGGCTCGAAGAGATTGCTCGAAAAGTGGAGGAATGGAGATCCCGGATGAATGAAATTATAGAAATTGACTTACCCGCTTTGAATAAGTCCCTCGAGGAGTCTGGACTTAAACCGCTCAAGATCCCCGCTGCCATCCCCAACTAAAATGGGGACACAATCTATATTTCCTATTTTCTCATTTTCTCAGCCCTCATGCTTCCAGTATCTGTCGCCAGATTGACAAATAGTCATTTTATTGATCTTCTTTTCTTGGCCTGCCAGGTGGTCTAGGACTGATCCTTCTTCCCAAGAGGGATTCCAGTCTCTTTATAAAATCTTCGCCCCCAAGCGGCTTCCCCGATCTCGCGCTCATTCTAAAAAGCATTATTTCTTCTTCTTGTTCTGAGCTAGCCAGATAATTCCTCCAATTTTTTATTTGCATGCTCGAAGGAAGGGGACTGAGAATTCAGGACACCTTTTTTTAACGCTTTCCGGTAGTAACTTTTATTAAAAGCAAAAATAGGAAATATAGATTGTGTCCCCAGTTCTCACAGTACTCATAAAGTAAATTGGTAATCAACGACGCATTGATAGCTGTTCCGATACTTGGCGACATATTCGGGGCTTTGAAAGCCAATGCACAGCCGATAAGGCTTTCCCGGCTGGAAAACGACCCCGCTTTTGGCCCTAATCACGAGCCTGTAGGAATCCTCCGCATCAAGGATGGTCGGGTACCAGCCCTCGGCCAGCGGTTCATTGTCCTCCAAAATGAGATGGTACATATATTTCGACTGAAACTTAACCTTGATTTTGAACCGAATCTCCTGCTGAGTATAGCTAATTACTTCAAAATAGGCGTCGGCTGGGGTTTGTCCATGGTAGTAAGTTAAGGCCGGCCTGGGCGCCTCGGCCAAGCAACCGAAGGAGATAAGGAGAATAAAAAGGCAGAATCCCTGGATGATAATTTTTGTCATTTTTTGTTCCCTCTTTTTTTATTTTAGCAAAAAAGATTTACAATTTAAACCCAAGAGGGCATGGCTTCACGCCGGAAGTCTTTCCAGGCCAGCTTTTCTGGCCTCAGCGAGCATAATTCTCTTCTCGCCCTCCACCACACTCTCCTCCGGAAAAGCAGGCGGATTTTCTTGGAGAAGCCGCTCCACCCGTTCGGCGGCGCGATCAGCCATTGTTTTTCGACCGGCGGCAACCCAGCCGTCATAAGTTTCGCGCTCGGTAAGGGAGGCTAGAGTGTGTTCGATTCGATACCATTTTCGGGTGTGGGGAAGAGTCAAAAATTGCATGCCTTTCCCGATCGATTCAAAGAGAGAGAGGGCCAGAGGCTCGTCCCGCTGGGCGATGCCGTCGATGAGCCTGTAAGCCAGACCGCAGATTTCGTGGTCGATGAGGAGCTTTTCCAGGCTCTGGCAACTTTCGAAGTCGAGCATGCCCGGCCCTGAAACCACATTGATCCCAGCCAGGGCCGCCAGCACAGCTCCGATTCCGGTCTCTAGACCTGCCTGAGAATCGTTAACCTTTGAGTCGCTGAGAGCCATGTAGGCGTGCGTTGGCAGCCCCAGAAACTTTCCAACCTGGGCATAGGCAACGTCAATCATCATCGTTTCTATGGCTCCCATCGGCGTTGTGCCGTGTCGCATGTCAAAGCTCGAGGGTGACCCCCCAAAAATGACCGGCGCGCCCCGCCTGGCCAGCTGGGCAATGACCACACCCGATAAATTTTCAGCCACATGCTGGACAAGGGTCCCGCCAATCGTCACGGGAGAGGTTGCTCCGGTCATGCCCATCGAGATGATTTCGGACGGAATTCCAGCCCGACTGCAGTCAATAAGACTCTGGGCGGTGAGGTTGCTCCACTTGAGAGGAGGGGAGGGGCAGGCGTCAAAAATGGCCAACGGCTTCTCGGCCAACTTCTCTTTGCTTCCTCGGACAGCGACGAGCATCTCCCACATCGGGTCAAACCCTTCGACGCGAAAAGTGCCTGTAACGACAGGCTTGGAGCAATACAGGAGGCAAATATACAGGCGGTAAACGTCGGCTACTGGCTCGGGAATGTCAGAGCTGATGAGTCCCGTGCTCTGGAAATGAAAATGGGGCAGGAGCTCCGTCAGGCGAGAAAACTTAACCAGGTCTTCGGTCACTGCTTTTCTCTGTTCTTGCCTGGCGTGGTCAAGGATGGTCACGGCAGCTGAGCCAGGGTCAAAATGAACCCAATCGCCACCAACAACATATTCTTGGGTCCCGGTTCTGTCATAAAGCTTGATAACCGATGGAGCTACAGATAGGCATTCTTCGATGAGGCGCCGCTTGAAAAGGACTCTCCTCTCTGGCTCAATTATTTTCAGCCCCGCTTGCCGGAGGAGAGCACAAGCTTCTTCATTCTCAACAAAAACGCCGTGTTTTTCCAGAAGGACAAAGGCTTCGTCCACAACCTTCTGGACAAAGGCCTTGCTGAGGAGCTCGATTTTCGGTCTTTTTGGCTTGATCATCATTTTTCCCCTTTCCTTTACTCGGGCAGCCAGGAGTCTCTCATCTTTCCATCAGCCGGCTGGCCAGCCGGACGGCCTCGAGGGCATTCTCCGCGTAACCATCAGCTCCGATGTCATCAGCCCATTTCTGGGTCACGGGCGCTCCACCAACGAGAACAAGGAAATGCTCTCTCAGGCCAGCTTCCTTGAGCATGTCGATAAGCTTTCTCTGGCCGAGCATGGTTGTCG
>FWPV01014112.1_pt1 | contig 11821 bp, 8 predicted proteins | sample 2228371 | NCBI WGS metagenome assembly FWPV01 (sample SAMEA103939776, study PRJEB20133) | metagenome | reverse complement strand
ACAACGTTCGACGCCGATCTTGCCTGAACACCCCTTCAACGTTAGGATTGCCGGCTTGATCCAGGACAGCAGCACAGGCCTCCGATGCGCTTGTTTCCCCTCGCCATCGTGCTCATGCTCGCCCTTTCGGGCTGCGCCGAGCTGGACATCCGCGAGGATGAGGCCGCAGCGCAGGCCCACCCCGGGGCCGCGTCGAACGACCTGCCGGGCCACGAGGACCTCTACCGCCTGGGCACCCAGGACCCGGCCCCCACCACCGACGCCCAACGCGGCGACCCCGCCCCCGACTATGGCCTGTGGACCCGTCTGGCGCGCGACTTCACCATGTACTCCATGGTGCACGACCGCATCGACCGGGAGATGTTCGGCTACCTCGGCCGGCTGGACCAGTTGCAAACCATCACCCAGCGCGCGGAACCCTACCTGTTCTTCATCGTCGAGCAGCTGCGCGAGCGTGGCATGCCGATGGAGCTCGCCCTGCTGCCGATCGTCGAAAGCGCCTACCAGCCGCAGGCCACCTCGCGCTCCCAGGCCGCCGGCTTGTGGCAGTTCATCCCCAGCACCGGCCAGCATTTCGGCCTGAAGCAGAACTGGTGGTACGACGGCCGCCGCGACGTGCATGCCTCCACCCAGGCCGCACTGGACTACCTCCAGCGCCTGCATGACATGTTCGAGGGCGACTGGACCCTCGCCCTCGCTGCCTACAACGCCGGTGAAGGCACGGTCAGCCGAGCCATCGAACGCGCCGCCGCCCGGGGGGAGCCGACCGACTACTGGTCGCTCGACCTGCCGGAAGAGACCAAGGCCTACGTTCCCCGCCTGATCGCCCTCAGCCGCCTGTTCCACGATCCGCACGTGTACGGACTGATCCCGCACAAGGTCGAGGATGCCCCCTTCCTCGCCCGCATCGAGCTGGACCGCCCGCTGGACCTGTCCAAGGTCGCCAACGCCATGGACATGAGCGTGGATGAGCTTTATCGCCTCAACCCGGGCTTCAAGCGCGGGGTGAACGGCAATGGCAAGGAAACCATCGCCCTGCTGCTGCCGCAGGACAAGGCCCAGCGCCTGCAGGAAATGGACATGGAAGGGCTGTATGCCGTCCTGCCCAAGCAGCGCCAGGTCAAGGCGGCGCGCGGCGAGAGCGTGGCCAGCTTCGCCCGCCGCCACGGCGTGAGCGTCGCCACCCTGCGCGAGATGAACCCCCTGCTGCGGGACAAGGTCACCCGCGGCCAGACCGTGCTGCTCCCCGAAAGGCCCTCCGAGCGTATCGAACTGGCCGAGGCCAAACCAACCGCTTCACCGGCTCCCGGCAAGGCCATCAATCACGCAGTCTCCCCCGGTGAAAACCTCTACCAGATCTCGCGCCAGCACGGGGTGGACACACAGACCCTCGCCTCGTGGAACGGCCTGAAGCCGGACACCACGCTCAAGGCGGGGCAGAAGCTGGTCATCTACACCGCCCCGTCGGGGGCCCGACGGTCACACCCCGCAGGAGCGTCCGGCATGGAAGCCGGGAGGGTCGGAGGGGAGGGATCAGCGGATCGGGGATCGCCGAAGGCGCTACGCGAAGCTGGCGAAGCCCGCCCGAAGGATAGCGAGCAGAGTGTGGACGGCCTCCGCGAGGCCAAGATCGCGCAAGGACGCACGCCGAGCGCCACCGCCAAGGCGCCTGCCGGGGAAGCGCGCAAGACCACCTACACCGTGCAGAAAGGGGACACCCTGTTCAGCATCGCCAGGCGCTTCAAAGTGGAGGTGGCGCAGCTGCGCCAGTGGAACAAGCTGGACGAGAAGGGCGAGCTCAAGCCCGGCCAGACCATCGTCGTCGTACTCGCCGAAGCGCCGTCGAAAGCCTCCTGATGGCGTGGGCAGGTTCCATCCTCCCTCCGGGAATGAAGGCACTGTAGGAGGCCCGCCCCGGGCCGATGCGCATCATCGCGGTGCGTGCACCGCTCACCCAGAGGCCAAGCGGCCCGTGGCGGTGAAGGAATGCTGGGGAGAGGCAGACTTGCCTCAGACCACCACATCCGCCAGATGGCCCTTGCTCTCCAGCCAGGCGCGCCGGTCGGCGGCACGCCGCTTGGCCAGCAGCATGTCGAGCATGAGGCGTGCCTCCTCCGCCTGATCCAGGGTCAGGCGCACCAGGCGGCGGGTCTCCGGGGCGATGGTCGACTCGCGCAGCTGCATCGGGTTCATCTCGCCCAGGCCCTTGAAGCGGGTCACGCTCACCTTGCCCACCTTCTCCGCCTTCAGGCGGTCGAGGATGCCGTCGCGCTCCTGCTCGTCCAGGGCGTAGAACACCTGCTTGCCGGCATCGATGCGGAACAGCGGCGGCATGGCCACGTACACGTGCCCGGCCTCGACCAGGCTGGGGAAATGGCGCACGAACAGGGCGCACAGCAGGGTGGCGATGTGCTGGCCGTCCGAGTCGGCGTCCGCCAGCACGCACACCTTGCCGTAGCGTAGCCCCGACAGATCGGGGTTGCCCGGCTCGATACCGAGCGCCACCGCGATATCGTGCACCTCCTGGGAGGCGAGCACCTGCTCCGGGTCGGTCTCCCAGGTGTTCAGGATCTTGCCGCGCAGCGGCAGGATGGCCTGGAAGTCCCGATCGCGCGCCTGCTTGGCCGAGCCACCGGCGGAGTCGCCCTCGACCAGGAACAGCTCGGTGCGTGTGAGATCGGTGGACAGGCAATCCGCGAGCTTGCCCGGCAGCGCCGGGCCCTGAGTGACGCGCTTGCGCACCACCTTCTTCTCCTCGCGCAGGCGGCGCTGGGCCTTCTGGATGGCAAGCTGCGCGATCTGCTCGCCGACCTCCGGCTGCTGGTTGAGCCACAGGCTGAAGGCGTCCTTGAGCACGCCCGAGACGAAGGCCGCGCTCTCGCGCGAGGAAAGGCGCTCCTTGGTCTGGCCGGCGAACTGCGGTTCGCGCATCTTCAGGGAGAGCACGAAGGTCACATCCTGCCAGACGTCTTCCGGCGCGAGTTTGAGCCCACGCGGCAGCAGGTTGCGGAACTCGCAGAACTCGCGCAGGGCCTCGGTCAGCCCCAGGCGCAGGCCGTTGACGTGGGTGCCGCCCTGCGCGGTGGGAATGAGGTTGACGTAGCTCTCCTGGACGGCCTCGCCGCCCTCGGCCAGCCAGGCCAGCGCCCAGTCCACCGCCTCGCGCTCGCCCGCAAGGCTGCCCGTGAAGGCCGCCACCGGCAGGATCGGCTGACCGGCCAAGGCCTCCAGCAGGTAATCGCGCAGCCCGTCCGCATAGCACCACTCGTCCTTCGTGCCCTCCGCCTCATCGACGAACGTGACTTTAAGGCCGGGGCACAACACCGCCTTGGCACGCAGCAACTGGCGCAGGCGGCCCACCTGGAACTTCGGTGTGTCGAAGTACTTCGGCTCCGGCCAGAAACGCACCAGGGTGCCCGTGCGGTTCCTGCCCACCGTGCCGGTGACGCGCAGGTCCTCCACCTTGGCGCCGTGCTCGAAGGCCATGGCGTGTTCCTTGCCGTCCCGCCAGACGGTGACTTCCAGCCGGCGCGAGAGCGCGTTGACCACCGACACCCCCACCCCGTGCAGGCCACCGGAGTAGCCGTAGGCCCTCTCGGAGAACTTGCCGCCCGCATGCAGCTTGGTGAGGATCACCTCCACCCCCGGGATGCCCTGTTCGGGGTGGATGTCGACCGGCATGCCACGCCCGTCGTCGACCACCGAGACCGAACCATCGCCGTGCAGGGTCACCTCGATCCGCTTGGCGAAGCCGGCCAGCGCCTCGTCCACGCTGTTGTCGATGACCTCCTGCGCCAAATGATTCGGGCGGGTGGTGTCGGTATACATGCCGGGACGCTTCTGCACCGGCTCGAGCCCGGTGAGCACCTCGATGGCGGCGGCGTTGTAGGCGTTGTTGCTCATGCTGGTCGATTGAATCCCCGATGGACGCCCCCATTCTAACGGCAGCCTGTAAGATAGGGCTCACCGTTTTTGGAACCGATTCGAGATCACACGATGAGTAGCTTCGTCTTTGACGTCACCGAACAGGATTTTGCCGAGAAGGTCATCCAGGCCTCGCACGAGCGCCCCGTGCTGGTCGATTTCTGGGCGGCGTGGTGCCAGCCCTGCCAGATCCTCAAGCCGCTCTTGAAGAAGGTGGCGGAGGGCTACAACGGCGACGTACACCTGGCCTATGTCGACACCGACCAGGAGCAGATGCTGGCCGCCCAGTTCGGCATCCGCAGCCTGCCGACCGTGATGCTGTTCAAGGACGGCCGCGCCATCGACCAGTTCATGGGCGCTCAGCCGGAGGGCGCGATCCGCCAGTTCATCGACAAGCACATCGTGCGCGAATCCGACCTGATGCTCAAACAGGCCATGGCACTGCTCGAGCAAGGCGACGAGGCCAGCGCGATTGAGCTGCTGCACCAGGCCAACAGGATCGACCCGAAGAACACCGCCGTGCTATTCGCCCTCGCCCGCTTCGCCGCCCACTCCGGCAACCTGGACGAGGCCGTGACCATCCTCGGCGCCATCCCCGCCGAGGCCCCCGAGGCGGGCATGGCGCGCGAACTGAAGGCGCAGATCGGCTTTGCCCGCCAGGCGAAGGAAGCCGGCGACATGGGCGAGCTGCTCGGCCGCATCAGCCACGATCCGGCCGATCTCGAGGCCCGCCAGAAGCTCGCCACCGTGCTGATCGGCCAGGGCCAGCACGAGGCGGCGATGGAGCAGTTCCTCGAGATCATGAAGCGCGACCGCGCCTTCGGCGACGACGCCGGGCGCAAGGGCCTGCTTCAGCTGTTCGAGATGCTCGGCAACGAACACCCGGCGGTGCAGACCTACCGCCGCAGGATGTTCAGCCTGCTGCATTGAATGCAATGCGTTAGCCCGCTCAAGGACACCCGCCGCATGGCGGGTGTCGCGTTTTCAGGCGCCGACCGGCGATGGGGTGCGCCGCCCCCACCATCCCCTGATCCTCACCTCCAGTTCGACCGCAAGCAGCACACCCACAGCGGTCAGCGTCATCCATCCCCAGGTGGCGGCCGGAAGGGGGGCCGTGCCGAGCAGGGCATGCATGAACGGCGCATAAGTCACCACCATTTGCAAAAGCAGAAGCGGGGCAATCACATACCAGACCACCGGGTTGCCGAACAGGCCTTCGTGATTGAGCACCGGGGCATTCAGGTAGCGCGCGTTGAGGAGGTAGAAGCATTCGATCAGGACGATGGTGTTGAGCGCCGCGGTGCGCGCGGCCTCAAGGCTCCCACCCTGGTCGAGCACCAGGTTGAACATGCCATACCCCCCCAGCACCATCAGGCCGCCGACCAGCGGGATGCGCCATAGCACCGCCCCCTCCATCAGGATGGCCCGCGGGGAGCGAGGCGGGCGGCGCATGACATCTGCCTCAGGCTTTTCGAAGGCGAGGGCGATGGCGAGGTTGACCGTAGTCACCATGTTGATCCAGAGGATCTGCACCGGGGTGATCGGCGCAACCCCGCCCAGCAGCAGGGCGGCGAGCATGATCATCGCCTCGCCCGCATCCGAGGGCAGGATGTAGAGGATGGTCTTGCGCAGGTTGTCGTACACGCCCCGCCCCTCGCGCACCGCCTTGGCGATGGTGGCGAAGTTGTCGTCCGCCAACACGATCACCGAGGCCTCGCGCGCCACCTCCGAACCCTCCCTGCCCATGGCGATGCCGACCTGCGCCCCCTTGAGCGCCGGGGCGTCGTTCACCCCATCGCCGGTCATGGCCACCACCTCGCCGGCCTGCTGCAGGGCGCACAGGAGGGTCAGTTTCTGCTCGGGCGTGGTGCGCGCGAACACGTCCACCTCGCGCACCCGCTGGGCGAGTTCGTTGGGCGCCAGCGTCTCCAGTTCCTCGCCGGTCAGAACGGTCTGCCCGTCGCCGATGCCGAGCTGGCGGGCGATGGCGCCGGCCGTAACCGCATGGTCGCCGGTGATCATCTTCACACGGATGCCCGCCTGCTGGCAGGCCGCCACGGCCTCGGGCACCCCCTCGCGCGGCGGGTCGATGAAACCGACCAGGCCCAGCCATTCCAGCCCGCCTTCGATGTCCTCGGCGACGAGCTCGTGGCCCGCCAGCGGCTTGCGCGCGAAAGCGATCAGGCGCAAGCCCTGTCCAGCGAGCCGGGTCAACGCCGCCTCGATACCCGGCGGAATCTCCTTCAGGCGGGCCAGGATGACCTCGGGCGCGCCCTTGATGAACGCGACCCTGCTCTCCTCGGGGCCGCGATGGAGTGTGGCCATGTAGCGCAGGCGAGCGTCGAAGGGGAGGAGGTCGAGGCGCGGACAGTGCGCACGCTCAAGCTCCGGGTCGAAGCCGAACTTGCGCGCCAGCGCCAAGAGGGCGCCCTCCAGCGGATCCCCCAAGACATGCCAGCGCTGATCTCCGTCGCGGACCAGTTCGGCATCGTTGCAGAGCATGGCCGCGCGCAGCAGCGCCTCCACGTCCGCATGACCGTTCTTCTCGACCGCTTCCTCGCCACGCAGCACCCGCCCGTACGGATCATACCCCACCCCCTCGACCGTGTACTCGCCCTGCGGAGTCAGGACATGCACGGCGGTGAGGACATTACAGGTCAGCGTGCCGGTCTTGTCGGTGCAGATGGTGGTCACCGCGCCGAGCGCCTCAACCGCCGGCAGGCGGCGCACAATGGCGTTGCGCCTGGCCATGCGCTGCACGCCGATGGCGAGGGCGATGGTCAGCACGGCCGGCAGGCCCTCAGGGATGGCGGCCACCGCCATGCCGACCGCGATCAGGAAGGTGTCGGCCCAGGGCAGACCCTGCCAGACCACGCCGATCAGAAAGGCCAGCACCGCGAGCCCCAGGATGATCAGGCTGAGGTCCTTGGACAGCCGCTCCAGGTGCTGCAGAAGCGGTGTGGTCAGCTGGGGGACCGCCTTGAGCAGGGCGCTGATGCGTCCGAGCTCGGTGTGAACCCCGGTGGCCACGACCACGCCGGTCCCCTGCCCCATGGTCACCAGGGTGCCGGCGAAGCCCATGCTGCTCCGCTCGGCCACCCGGGCTTCGGCGGCCACAGCCCGCGTGTCCTTCTCCACGGGTACGGACTCGCCGGTGAGCAGGCTCTCGTCGATGGCCAGGCTGTGCGCCCGGATCAGGCGCATATCCGCCGGCACCTTGTCGCCCGCCTGCAGCAGCACGATATCCCCCGGCACCAGCCGGCTGGCCTCGATCTGCACCACCCGTCCGTCGCGCAGTACCTGGGCATGCGGGGTGAGGACCTGGCGCAGGGCCTCCAGCGCACGCTCGGCCTTGCCTTCCTGCACCACCCCCAGCAGGGCATTGATGACGATCACCCCCACGATCACGCCGGTATCCGTGACATGCCCAAGGGACAGTGTCACCAGGGCGGCAAGAAAGAGGACGTAGATCAGGGGGTTGTTGAGTTGGGCGAGTAAGCGCCTCAGGAGGCCGCGACGGGGAGGCTCGGGGAGGACATTCTCGCCATGGCGGGCCAGCCGCGCAGCAGCCTCCGCCTCATCCAGACCGTGATCGACATCGCTCCGAAGCGCTGCCAAGACCACCTCCCCCGCAAGGCTGTGGCAGATATGCCCCTCCCCCGCGGGATGCATGCACTCACTGGGCATAGATGAAGATGACATAGGCGTTCAGCATGTAGAGGGAGAACAGGGTCAGGCTGACCCAGCCAACCGTCTTGAACAGGCGCGTCGCAGGGCGGTAGAGCAGGCCAACGATCGCCACCCCGGTCATCATCACCGCGGAGAGGGCGGAGACCGCGTGCATCGGATCGACATGCGAGAACAGCGGCCCCTCAAGGAAGAACAGGTCATCGATGGCAAGGATGGCCAGGTTGAACAGGATGCTGCCGAACAGGTTGCCGATGGCAAGGTCGAGCGCGCCCAGCCGCAGGGCCGCGACGGTGACCGCGATCTCGGGCAGGGTGGTGACCAGGGCGACAAACAGGGTACCGACGAAGCCGCGCGCCCAGCCCATCTCGCGGGCCATGTCCTCGGCAAGGAAAGGCAGGACCAGGGCAGCCGTCACCACCACCAGCGCCGCGAGCATGAACCGGAGGACAGCGCCACGGAGGGTGACCCCATCCCCCGGAGGCTGGGGTTCGGCGTGGTTGTGTCCCTTCTCATAGAGGAATACAACGCGCAGGGAAACGAGGTAGAGCAGCACAATCACCGGCGTATAGATGCCGACATGACCGAGGGTGAGCTGTGGCCCTTGCTGAGCGAGGAGGATGTTGAAGCCGACCAGCCCCAGCATCATGACCGCGAAACCCGCGCCGAGGATGTGGCCGTGGCTGACCAGGGTGAAGACCGGTGCCTTGCGATGGAAGAAATCGAGCAGCACGATCAGAAGCAGGTTCATGACCGTGGCGCCGAGGATGTTGCCCACCGCGATGTTGGGGACATCGGCGAGGGCGACGGCGCTCACCCCGGTGAACAGTTCGGGCAGCGAGGTGGCGGTGGCCACCAGGACGAGGCCGATCCAGCCGCGGGAGAGGCCGGTCAGCTCGGCGATCCGGTCGCCGTAGCGGGACAACTGGTAACCCGCCACCCCGATCACCAGCGCGCAAAGCCCGAACGCCAACCAGATCATGTTCGCCTCCCTGGGCTCAGCCCATCAGCCCGGATGAAGCGAGGTAGGAGGCTCGCCCCCGGGCTGAACACCCGGCGCTCGATCGCGGCGGGGGCGCCGCTCCCACGCGGTCCCTGCTGTAGCAGGCCCGCCCTCGGGCCGATGGAGCGACACTCGAACGCGGCGGGAGGCGCTCCTACAGGCCAGCTGTGGCTCATCCCCCGGCCTTGAGCCGCTCCAGCACTTTCACCAGTTCGGCCGCCGGACGGTAGCCCGGGATGACCTGCCCGCCCTCGGTGACGATGAACGGCGTGCCCTCCAGGCCCAGCTGGGTGCCGAGGTCGATCATGTGCGCCAGCGGATGCCTGTCGCAGGCCGGCAGGCTGACGCTCTGGCCACCGAGCGACTTGTCCAGCTCGGCCTTGCGGTCCTTGGCACACATGATGCCGATGCTCGACTTACCGATCGGCGAATCGAGCCCTGCCCGCGGATAGAGCACGTAGCGCACCTTGACGCCCTGCTTGTTCAGCTCCGGCACCTCGTTGTGCAGCTTGCGGCAGTACGGGCAGCTCGGGTCGGTGAACACGGTAATGGTGTGCTTCGCCGCACCCTGCGGGGCGTAGATGATGGTGTCCTCATCCTTCACCTGCTTGAGCAGCTCGACCCGGATGCCGGTACGGCGCTCTTCGGTCAGGTTCTTGCGCTTTTCGAAATCCACCAGCACCCCCTGGAACATGTAGCGCCCATCGCCGGTCATGTACACCACGTCCGGGCCGGCCACCACCTCATAGATGCCGGACACCGGGGTAGCGGTGACCGAAGTCAGCGGCAGGCCGGGCATGGTCTCCTTGAGCTTCTTGGTCAGGGCCTCGGCGGCGGGATCGGCCAGCGCGGGCAGGCTCGCGGCAAGCGCAAGGGCCAGGAGGGTCAAACGTTTCATGCAATTCTCCGGAGGGCGGACAGACCGCATCGTGCGGCGACAGGGTTACAGGACAATGTTGCCAGCATACATCCTTCGCACCAGGATCTGTCATCCGCGCGGATGATGGGCCTGATGCAGGGCCTTGAGGCGGGCCCGTGCCACGTGGGTGTAGATCTGCGTGGTCGACAGGTCGCTGTGGCCGAGCAGCATCTGCACCACGCGCAGATCGGCGCCGTGGTTGAGCAGGTGGGTGGCGAAGGCATGGCGCAGGGTATGCGGCGAGAGCGGCGCGGCGATGCCGGCCTCGCGTGCATAACGCTTGATCAGCGTCCAGAACATCTGCCGCGTCATCGGCCCGCCGCGCCGGGTGACGAACAGCGCCTCACTCTCGCCGAGCCCCTCCAGCAGCGTTGGCCGGGCCTCGGCCAGATAGCGTTCGATCCAGTGCACCGCCTCAGCGCCGAGCGGCACCAGCCGCTCCTTGCGCCCCTTGCCGAGCACCCGCACCACGCCCGCACTCAGGCTGATCTGACCAAGCGCAAGACCGACGAGTTCCGACACGCGCAGGCCGGTGGCATAGAGGGTTTCCAGCATGGCGCGGTCGCGCAGGCCGAGGTGGGTATCGATCATCGGCGCCGCGAGCAGGGCCTCCACATCCGCCTCGCCCAGGGCCTTGGGCAGCGGGCGGCCGATACGCGGCGGCGAAATGTCGAGGGTGGGGTCAAGCCCGATCTCGCCATGCGCCGCAAGCCAGCCGTAGAAGCGGCGCAGGGCCGAGAGCAGGCGGGCGGTGCTGCGCGGCTTGTGCCCCTCCGCCAGGCGCTCGGCAAGGAAGCGCATGATCAGCGCCCGGTCGGCGCCCAGCAGGGGGCAGCCCTGCCTGCCAAGCCAGGCGGCGAACAGGCGGATGTCCGTCTCGTAGGCGCTCAGGGTGTGGCGCGACAGCCCCTGCTCCAGCCACAGCTGGTCGAGCACACGCCGGATCACGGCCTGTTCTGGCTCGGCGATGGTGACGCGGACCGGCCTCACAGGCGAATCACCTCGCCAAACGGCGGCGTGACCGGCCCCGCCACCGCCCACAGCACCGGCAGGCGGGGCGGACTGGCCGGGTAGTCACCCTTGCCATCGGTGAAATAGATGAGCGCGTCAAAATCCTCGTCGCTCTGCCCAATCCAGTCGAACACCGGGCGGAAGTCGGTGCCGCCCTGCCCGTGCGGCTTGGGCCAGGACGGCACCTCCCCTACGGCAAAGCGCCAGGGGGCGCCCGGGGCGAGGCGGGTGTCGGCGGCGAGCAGGGTCAGCCGCATCGGGATCTGTCCCGCCAGCCCCTGGACCTCGGCCCAGAAGGTGCGCAGCAGGGCCTCATCGATCGAGGCGCTGATGTCGACCGCCAGCACGATATGCGCGGCGGCGGGCCGCAGCGCGGGCAAAAGGAAGGGCTCGCTGGCGCGGCGCGAGGGCCGGCCGTAGTGCGCCTCCGCCCGGTGCCAGCGCTGCAGGAAGGCCGCCAGCCGGCCACGCCAGTCGTGCGCCGCCGCGTCAGGGGACTCGCCCAGCAGCTCGCGCAGCAGGGCAGAACGCGCATCCCCCGCCCCCATGGCCTCGCCGATGGCCTGCCGCACGCGGGTTCGCCAGAGGCGAGCCTCGCCGGCCCAAGCCTCTGCCGCAGGCTGTTCCTCGGTTGCGATGCCGGAGGTGCGGCTCCTTGCAGCCTCGCCGCCCCCCTCCGCGTCCCCCCGCCACCAGGCATGACGCTCGGTGGCAACGTATCCGGGCGGGGCAAGGCCCAGCTCGCGCAGCAGGCGGTCGACCTGCGCGTCGCACGCCGCCGACCATGCCTCGGGCCTTCCTGGCGGTGGGGCAAAGTGCAGCAGCGCGGCATGCAGCGCGGCATGAGCCAGCCAATAGCGAAGCTCGGCGTCATCGGCCCGCGCCAGGTAATCAGCATCGAACAGGAGGTGACCCACGCCGGTTTCCACCGCCACGCCCAAGGCCGTCCCCACCTCCAGACGCAGGAAGCTCGCCAGCCGACCGATGATGGGCTGGGCACGGGCCAGTTCGCGGCGGACGCGGTCGAGCCTGTCCAAACCCCGCTCAGCCTCTTGCGCTCCTGACCGCCCAATCGTCGAAAGCGTCCAGGGCATACAGCCGCTCGCCCAGACGGGCGTGCAGAGCCCGCACCAGGCGCTCGCCCAGCTCCGGTCCAAGCGCTGTGGCAAGACGCAAAAGTCGGCAGGCAAGCTCGGAGTCCGAAGATTCCATGGCGCCGACACGGGCGATGGCGGCATCCAGCACCCCCCAGCGACCGTCCGCATCCTCGGGCAACA
>FWPV01014111.1_pt1 | contig 11821 bp, 10 predicted proteins | sample 2228371 | NCBI WGS metagenome assembly FWPV01 (sample SAMEA103939776, study PRJEB20133) | metagenome | reverse complement strand
AGGGAAAAAAAATTTTAAATAAAATTACAAATTTGAGTTATCCAAACTTTTTATTTTCTTTTTTATCTTTAATTTACAAAAATAAAAAAATATGCGCCCATCCACTAAACCCTCACTTTTGCAGAATGCCAAAAAAGATATAGTTTGGTGTAAGAGATTAACTCACACTTTAGGACCAAACTTTTCTGTGGGCTTTAGAATGCTTCCCTTTGAAAAAAGGAGAGCAATTTATGCTTCTTATGCCTGTTGCAGATTAATAGATGACCTTGCCGATAAAAAAAAAAAACCTTCTTTAGAACTCCTAAGTAAATGGGTTGAGGAAATTGAAAAGGCATATAAAGGAAATCCCTCTTACCCTGCCACAAGAGAACTTTTTTTAGCCCTCACAAAATTTCCTATCCCAAAGAAGGGTTTTTTGGATTTAATTGAAGGGTGCAAACTGGACTTTTTAAAGAAAAGGTATTACAGTTTTGAAGAACTTTTATCATATAGTGAACTGGTTGCTTCCTCCATTTCAAATATCTCCCTTTCCATATTTGGTTATAAAGATAAAGAGGCATATATTTATGGAAGGCGACTGGCAACTGCCTTTCAACTTACAAATGTAATAAGGGATGTAAAAGAAGATTTAGAAAAGGGAAGAATTTATCTTCCTTTAAATGAAGCCAAAGAGTTTGGTTTAAAAGAAGAAGATTTTTTTAAAAATCCCTTTATAAAAAATATGGAAAATTTTTTGAAATTTCAATGCAAAAGAACAATTGTCTTTTTTAACCTTTCAAAACCATTATTTTCTTTAATTTCAAAAGATAGTCAATTGTGCGTAAAACTTATGCATGGGATTTACTTTAAAATCATTAAAAAAATTGAAAAAAATCCCTTAAATGTTTTTAAAAAGAGGGTTAAATTGAATATCTTTGAAAAGTTATCTTTAGTCTTAAACTTGAGTTTAAAAAGCTTTTATCCTAAAAAATTGGTATAATTTATTTATGGGACTTTCTGGAAGTTTTTCCACAATGGGATTTGCAGACCTCTTGCAATGGCTATCCCATGCTCAAAAAAAAGGCACCCTATTGCTTCACGGGACTGAAGTGGAAAAATCAATCTTTTTAGAAGATGGCTATATAATTGGAACTTCTTCAAATGATCCAAGGGAGTATTTGGGGCAATTTTTAATAAATTATGGGTATATAACAGAAGAAGAATTAAAAAAAGCAATGGAAGTTCAAAAGGAATTTAATATGCTCTTAGGAAAAATTCTTGTAATGATAGATGCCATTTCTGAAGAAGAACTTCAAACAATAATGAAAATAAAATCTGAAGAAACCCTTTATGAAATCTTTACTTGGGAAGAAGGAGAATTTAATTTTTTAGAAAATTATTTACCAGAAATAAAAATGGTTCCTCAAAAATTGGAGATACCAAGAATTGTAATGGAAGGGCTTCAAAGATCTGATGAATGGCAGGTAATAAAAGAAGTTGTAACTTCCTTAGAAAATATTCCAAAAAAGGTAGGGGAATTCAAATTTACAAAGGAATTAAAGGAAAGGGAAAAGGTGCTTTATGATTTAATAGATGGTAGAAGAAATATAAATAATTTAAGTTATCTTGTTCACTCAAGACCCTTTTATACTGCAAGATCTTTGTACTATATGTATAAAGAAAAAATTGTGGATTTTGAATATGTAGAAAAAAGGGAAGAAAAAAATGTAGAATTAATTCAGTTGGAAGAGGGTTTAATTGAAACAGTAAGAATGCTTACAAAGTCCTCTATATTAATTAAAAAAGGAGAATGGGTTGAGGCATGGGAAACAATCCAAAAAGCAAAAACCTTAAGACCCCAGGATCCCGATGTCATAGAAAAACATGAACAAATCCAAAGCTTTATTTTAACAGAATTAAATAAACTTGGAATATCTCCTTCCTCAATTCCTAAATATACAAAACCCTTAACAGAAATAACAACAGAATTTTTAACTCCAAAGGAAGCATATATATTAAGTAGAATAGATGCAAAGTTGGATATAAAAACAATTGTATCCCTTTCACCTTTGCACATTGTGGATTCTTTCCTTGCCTTGTACCATTTAAGGAAAAAGGGATTAATTATAATAAATGAAGTATGAAAAAAAGGGTTTCTTAATATTTTTAATAATCTTTTCTTGGTCTTTACCAATAATTTCTACTTTAATTTTTAAAATAACGGGATATTTAGAACCCAGGCACTACTTTATATTTTTCTTTCTTTCTTTTTTATCTTTTTTAATTGAATTTAAAATTGGGAGGGGGAGAATAGGAATTGAACCCCTTTTTTTACTTCCCATTGCCATAATTTTTAAATCTCCCTTTGCAATTGCTCTAACAGCTTTTACAGGGGCTTTTTTTGGAAGTTATGTAATAAAAAAAAGAAAAAGGGGATTCCTTTCCAAAATTGCCTTTTCTTCCACTTTTATATTTCCCTATAGTTTATCAGCAATTATTGCACACGCAACTTCCCTTTCAATTTTTTATTTGCTTTTTTATTCCCTTATCCTCCTATTTTTATCTTATTTTTTTCTTTTTACTTTATTTTTTATAGTTTACAAAAAACCCTTTGATTCAAATTTTTTAATTACAATTTTTGCATGGTTTATTGCTTTTCTTTCTTTTTCCCCTCTAATTTATCTTGAAATAACCCTATATTACAATTATGGAATTTTGGGTATAGTTTTCCCCCTTTTTCCCCTTGGCTTAATTGCTTATGCTTTGAAAAAGAGTGCAGAAGATGTCTTAGAAAAGAGAGAAAAATTAAAACAAAAGGAAGAATTAAAATTTATAAAGACATACTTGGAAGGGATAATGGAAAAGGAAGAAAAGGAAGTAGTTTTTTCCCAATTTTTTATAGAACTAAAAAAAATTCTTCCCTTTTCCAATGCTTGCCTAATTTTTTGGGAAACAGAAAGGGGTGAAAATTTTGAAATTTATACCTTTGGCGAAGGAACAATTGAAAAAATTGAATTAGAAGAGGGTTTAAAAAATTTCAATTTTCCAATGAAAATTCCCTCTTTTGAATTGCTTGAGGTCTTTAAAAATACATATCCTTTAAAAAAAGAAAATAATTTTTCCTTAATTTTACCTATAAAAACACCCCAACTTTATTTAGGTTTATTATATCTTTCTGGAAAGGAGGAAGAAATTGAAAAGGATGAAGCAAGGGAATATCTAAATCTCTTATGTGATATTATTGGAATTTCTTACCAAAATAAAATTTTGCTTGAAAGAATGGAAGGTGCAAAAGAAAAACTTGAAAAAAATTCTGAAATTTTATCCAATTTACTTTATATAAGCCAACAAATAATAGTAGAACTGGATAGCCAAAGTGCATTGCAAGGAATTGTAAAAGCATTAAATAAAATCTTAAATGTAAAATGGATCCTCCTTTGCAATTATTTAAAAGATGAAAGAGCATTTATTCCTAAGGGACATTTTGGTTTTGAAAAAATTTGGGAAAGGGTAAAGGATGAAAAAATTCCAGAGGAAGAAATTTTTCTTTTATGGAAAAATTCAAAAATTGTTTCAAAGTCCTACATTTTAGAAGCAAAAAATTACATTAAAGAAAGATATGGGGTTGATTTTAATTTAAGCTTTTGTCATCCCTTAACTACAATTTTTATTCCCTTAAAGATTAAAGAAGAACTTTTGGGCTTTTTATCCATTGAGGGCTTTGATATAGTATTTGTAGAAGATGAAAAAATAAGGTTATTGGAACTTTTTGCAAACCAAGCCAGTTATACTTTAAATATAATAAATATTTATGAAAAACTTCATAATTTAAGTATAAAAGATACTTTAACAGAGGCATATAACTTTAGATATTTAAAAGAGGTCTTATCAAAGGAAATAACAAAACACAAGAGGTTAAATACAAGTTTTGGCTTTACAATTTTGGACTTAGATAATTTTAAAGAAATAAATGATAAATATGGACATCTTGTAGGAGATATGGTATTGCAAGAACTTGTAAGAATAATTATATCTTATATTAGAAAGGATTTGGATATGCTTTTTAGATACGGAGGAGATGAATTTGCACTATTTTTCCCCTTTTTAGGAGCAGAAAAAATTAAAAGCATCTTAGAAAGAATTAGAATAAATGTGCAAGAACATGAATTTAAATTTAAAATAGAGGGAAAAGATTTAAACTTAAAAATTTCCATAACTATGGGAGCTTCCATCTTTCCTCGTGATGGAAATGATTTAAAAGAAATAATTGAAAAAGCAGATAAAGCACTTCTTTTAGCAAAAGCAAAGGGGAAAAATACGGTTGCAATTTACAATGGATGAAGAAAAGATATTTAAAAGGGAAAAACTTTACATTTTGGTTTGTCTTTTATCTTTATTTTTTTTAATTTATTTAATAATTGAAAAGAAATTTAAATTTATTTTTCCCTTCTACTTAGGAATTTTTTTGGGAATTTTTTCCTTTGAAATTACATACCATTTAGTAAAGAACTTGGGAAGGGATTTAAAAAGGGCTAAAAAAAAGTTCCTATTGTTTTTCATAATTTTTCTTTGTATAATATTTTTTTTAATAATTTTTTCTAAGTCCATAATTTATACAATTGTGGGCTACAGTTTTTTTGTTTTATCCCTTATAATTATTGCTTTATGGGAGGTTTAAAAGATGCATGAACATTCGGTTTTGTATAGTTTAGTAGAAAAAATCTTTGGATTTGAAGTCCCAGACCATATATTAAATGGTCTTTTTATATTCTTAATCCTTGCAATTGGTTCTATTATTTTAAAAAAACATATAATAAAAATGGGGGAAGAAAATCCCACTAAATTACAAAGCATAATTGAAGTTGTATTAAAAGGTTTAAGGGATCTGATGGAAGACATAATTGGGCATAATTCCTTTGAAAAATTTTTGCCCATTGTAGGGGGTTTTGCTTTTTTCATTTTCTTTTGTAATATTTCAGGTCTTTTTTTCTTTTTAAATCCAGCCACATCAAACCCAAATACAACCTTTGCCTTATCCATAACTGCTTTTGCTTTATATCACATTCAAGGGATTGGAAAACATAAAACAAAATATATAAAACAATTTTTAGGACCCTTTCTTTTAACTGCAATAATAATATTTCCAGTAGAAATCATATCCCATTCCGTTAGGGTTTTATCCTTAGGGCTTCGTTTATATGGAAATATGTATGGAGAGCATACAATTTCTGGCTTCATTTCAAATATGGCTCCCATAATTGCACCTCTTCCAATGATGGCATTAGGACTCATTGCTGCTACAATGCAGACCTTTATTTTTGTTGTTTTATTTATGGTTTATGTGGGTGGTGCCTTAGCTGAAGAACATTAACTTAAATTTTTAAACATTTTAACAAGTTTTAAACTTATAAAAAAATTAATAACTCATAACTTTTTTAAGCAAATCCTTTGCTCTTTTGCAATTAGGATTTTCACTTAATTTAAATCTTAATTCCTCTAAGAGTTCTTCCTTTTTTATTTTTCCTTCTTTTAATAAAATTAATAAATAATCTATAACTTCTGGATTAAATTGAAAGGTCTTTATATTTTTTAAACCCTTCCTCATAAATACCATTCCACTGTCATCCCAATAAATCAAATCCCAATTTTCCTTTGAAAAATAAATATAACTCCAAGGCAGAAATTTATATCCTACCCCTGTCTTTATCCCTTGCAACCCTTGATATTTTATAATTGCATAATTTATTTTATGTTTTTCTATAAAATTTTCCCAATTACTTTTAGATTTTAAAGCGTGGGAAAATTCCTTTAAAAGAGAAGGATAAAGTTCATTTCTTCCATCCCAAAAGACCCTTTTTTCTGGAAAAAACTTGTAAATAAAATAACCCCCATATCCAGGATTTAAAAAAACATTTCCTATTGGATTTATATTTTTTAAAAAGTTCATTTCTCTTAAAGGTATCATTTTTTCATTTATTCCATATTTTGGATAGGAATAGTAAATAAAGCTTAAAATTAGTGCTAAAAATCCCAATATAAAAAAAATGAACTTAAAAGATTTTTTTTCAAATTTTATAAAAAAGGGAAAGGAAAGGGAAAAAAAGCCATGAAACCTTAAAGAAGATATACTTAAAAATAAAATGGGAAAAAAGAGAAATTTTTTAAAATCCCAAACTTTTTCTATAATTAAATAAATTAAGACAAAAATGACAGAAAGGTAAAAGGAAAGAAAAGGGATAAAAGGTGCAAAAAGCCATTCGGGATTAATCATGTCTAAGGTTTTAATTTGAATTGAAAGTTTTATAGGAGAAATGTAGGCATTTATTCCAAAGGGATTTAAAATTGGTATTAAAATTGAAATCAAAGAAAGATAAAAATTTTTCTTTTCCCTTTCTTTTAAAAAAAGAAGGAAGAAATAAAGGAAAGATAAAAAAGCACCAAAAATAAAGCTGGCGTGAAAATTTACCCAAAGTAAAAGTAAAAAAAGGGAAAACACATATTTTCTTTTTTCGAGGAAATATAAAAGCAAAATAAAGAAAAGATGACCCAAGGCATCGGGTCTTATATCAAACCTATGCCTTGCTAAGGAAAATGCCCATAAAATTAAAGAAAAAGTAAAGGATAGGGAAAAATTTTTTCCTTTACATAAAAGAAAAAATAAATAAGCAGACAAAAAAACTACTAAAAATTTGAAAAAGAAAATTAAATTGAAACCCCCTAGTTTGTAAAGACAATAAATTAAAAGGTCATAGCCCCAGGCATGGTTTACCCATCTTCCTTCTGAGTTATAAGAGAAGGGATCCCTTTGGGGTATCCCATTTTTTGAAATGTATTCCCCAGTTTTAAGGTGCCAAAAAAAGTCATAGCTTGATAAAGGAAAAAATGATATTATAATTATAATTATGAAAATTTTAAAAAGCACTTTCATCTCTTACTTAAAGCTCCTTAGAGTAGAACAGTGGAGCAAAAATGGTTTTATTCTTATGCCCCTCTTCTTTGCCCAAAGGATTTTGGATTTACATTTTCTAATTTTATCTATTTCTGCTTTTTTTTCCTTTTGTTTCATATCAAGTTCAATGTATATTATAAACGATATTTTGGATAGGAAGCAAGATTTAGTCCATCCTAAAAAGAAAGAAAGGCCCATTGCCTCGGGAAAAGTTTCAATTTTAGAGGGCTATATTTATTCTTTTATCCTTTTTATCTTATCCATTTTTACCGCCTCTCCTCTCCCCCAAACCTTTTTTTTAATCTTACTTGCTTACCTTTTTTTACAAGTTTTTTATAGTTTAAAATTAAAAACAATGGTCTTAATTGATGTCATTGCCATTTCTTTTGGTTTTATTTTAAGGGTTTTGGCAGGAGGAATTGCCACTGAAGTCCCCATCTCTTCTTGGCTCTTGGTATGTACCTTTTTCCTATCTCTATTTTTGGCATTTTGCAAGAGGAGAAGTGAACTTGAAATTGAGGGTTTTGAAAACCATAGAGTTGTCTTGGAAGCATACTCTAAGGACTTTTTAGACCATTTAATTAGTATTTCTGCTGGAATAACTGTCCTATGCTATGCCTTATACATAATATCTCCAGAGACCTATGAAAAGTTTCATAGCCCTTACCTTATTTTAACTTTACCCTTTGTGGTCTATGGAATTTATAGGTATCTTTATCTTGTCCACATAAAAGGGTATGGTGAAGATCCAAGTTTTATTATTTTTAAAGATATGCCCTTTTTTTTAAATATTTTATTATGGCTTTTAATATTTTTTATAATTTTATATTGGAGTAAATTTTGATATCAAAAGTTGCTGTTCTCAAAACATCCCCCGAAAGTGTTTTAAAGGATATAGAAAAACTCTTTGAACTCTTAAATTTTAAAGAAATTTTTCCCTTAGAAATTCCAATTATCTTAAAGGACAATGTATCTTGGCACTATCCTTTCCTTTCTGCAAATACAACCCCTTGGCAATTGGAGGGAACAATTTTGGCTTTAAAAAATTATGGCTACAAAGATATATCTGTCTTACACAATGAAACAGTAGTTACAAAATCCAAAAAGGGACAAAAGCTTTTAAGATTAAAGGGAATTTATAAAAAATATGGCATAAAAGAATATGATAATTTTAATAAAAAACATACAAAATGGATAATCTTTAAACCAAAATCAAATTTAAGTGTTTTGCCAAAAATTTATAAAAAAGGGATTTACATACCAGAAATTTTAATTGGGAAAAATATAATCCATTTACCTACCTTAAAAACCCACATTTACACTACCACAACAGGGGCAATAAAAAATGCTTTTGGAGGACTTTTGTCAAATAAAAGGCATTATACCCATACTTGGATCCATCAAACCCTCGTAGACCTTTTAAAGATACAAAAAGAAATCCATCCAAAAATTTTTGCCTTAATGGATGGGACAATTTCTGGAGAAGGGGCAGGTCCAAGGACAATGTACCCCCGTATTACAAATTTAATTTTAGCTTCTGAAGACCAAGTAGCAATAGATAGTGTTGGTGCAAAAATTATGGGTTTTGACCCCTTAAAAATTGAATACCTAAGATTAGCAAGTGAAGAGGGCTTAGGAAGTGCAAATATTTATGAAATAAATGTATTAGGGGAAGATATTTCAAAGATAAATTTAAACTTTAAACTCCAAGAAAATCTTGTAAAAAAAGTTGCAAAGATTTTATGGTTTGGACCCTTAAAAAATCTTCAAAAATTATTTTTTCAAACTCCCCTTGTCAATATATTTATTTTATCTTCATATATTTACCACGACTTTATTTGGTGGAACATATTTGGAAAAAAGAGGATGAAACCAATTTTAAACTCCCCTTGGGGAAAACTGTTTTTATCTTATCCTATGGAGGATTAATGGAAAGGGAAATAATTTATGAAAAAAAAGGAAAAATTACTAAGTTATATTTAAATAGACCAGAAGTAAAAAATGCCATAAATCCAAAACTTTTAAAGGATCTATATGAAAATCTTGAAGAAATTGAAAAGGACTCCTCAACTCAAATAGTTTTATTACAAGGGAAAGGGGATATCTTTTCTTCTGGTGCTGATTTAAAATGGATGGCAGAAGGAAAAGATTTTGTAAAGGATGGGGAATTATTATTTGATTTACTATATAAAATTTTTACATTCCCAAAAGTTGTAATTGCAGGAGTAAATGGTTCTGCCTTTGGAGGTGCTATGGGAATTATTGCCTCAGCTGATTTTGCAATTGCTGTAGAAGAAGGAAAATTTGCCTTTTCAGAAGTTCGCTTAGGAATTGCTCCTGCAATTATCTCTCCCTTTGTTTTAAATAAAGTGAAATATGGTTGGGCAAAAGAAAAATTCTTAACAGGAAAGATTTTTTCTGCAAAAGAAGGTTTAGAGGGAGGTCTTTTTGAAAGGACTTTTCCAAAGAATTCCTTTGAAGAAGGTGTTGAAAAAATAATTAAAGAAACCTTAATGGGAGGACCAAAGGCGCAAGGAGAAATAAAAAAATTATTTTTAAGGAAAAAGGCAGAAGAAATTTTGTATTTGAAGGAAGAACTTTGCAATTTACTATTTAAATTAAGGTCTTCAGAAGAAGGACAAGAGGGCCTTCATGCATTTTTTGAAAAAAGGAGTCCCCTATGGCAAAAAGAATTTTAGTTGCAAATAGAGGAGAAATTTCCATAAGAATAATGAAAACATTAAGAGCAATGGGATGGGAATCTGTTGCAATTTATTCAGATCCAGATAAAGATAGTTATCATTTAAAATTTGCAGATATTAAAGCCCCATTGGGTGGGGAAAAACCTTTGGAAAGTTATTTAAATATAGATAAGATAATTGAAGTAGCAAAAAAATATAAAGTAGATGGAATCCATCCAGGATATGGATTCTTAGCTGAAAACCCAAATTTTGCTTCCAAGGTCTTAGAAGAAGGTTTTGTTTTTGTAGGTCCAAAGCCAGAAAATATAAAAGTTTTGGGAGACAAATTGGAAGCAAGGGAAAAAATATCTAAAGCAGGTGTGCCAATAACACCTGGCACAAAAGAACCCGTAGATATAAATAAAGCAAAATTGGTAGCAAAGGAAATTGGTTTTCCAATTTTAATAAAAGCAGCAGCAGGGGGTGGGGGAAAAGGTATGAAAATTGTAAAAAAAGAAGAAGAACTTCAAGCTTCCTTAGAGTCAGCTTCAAGGGAAGCTAAATCAGCTTTTGGAGATGAAAGGGTTTATATTGAAAAGTACTTGGAAAACCCAAGACATATTGAATTTCAAATTTTATCAGATAAATATGGGAAGACTCTCCATTTTTATGAAAGGGAATGTTCCATACAAAGAAGGTATCAAAAGATAATAGAAGAAACCCCTTCTACGGCACTAAATGAAGATTTAAGGCAAAAGATGGCAAAGGCAGCAATTGATGCAGCCAAAGCTGTCTCCTATGAAAATGCAGGAACAGTGGAGTTTTTATTTTCAGAAGGAAAATTTTACTTTATGGAAGTAAATACGAGAATTCAAGTAGAGCATCCAATAACAGAAATGACAACGGGTTATGATTTAATAAAGTTACAACTAAAAGTTGCCTTTGGTGAACCCTTAAATTTAGAACAAGAAGATATAAAACCAAGGGGAGCTTCTTTAGAAGCCAGAATTTATGCAGAAAACCCCCTTCAAAATTTTCTGCCTTCTCCAGGAAAAATTCATCTTGTAAAGGAACCAAAATTAAATTGGGTAAGAATAGATTCTGGGATTTATTCGGGGCAGTTGGTACCTCCCTTTTATGATCCAATCCTTTCAAAAGTTATCACTTATGGAAGGGATAGGGAAGAGGCAAGAAAACTTATGATAAATGCCTTAAAAAACTATGTAATTCTTGGGGTTTTAACTCCAATTCCCTTTTTAATTGATATCTTAGAACATCCTGCATACATTGAAGGAAAAATAAATACCCATTTTATACAGGACTACTTTTCAAATTGGAAACCCCATTCTGACTTAGAAGAACAAAAAAAGGTCTTTGCTTTGGCTGGGATAATTTTATCCCAAAAGGAAAAAGGGATAGAAAAAATTGAAGAAAAAGATAAGGATATGAAAAAAATTTGGGAAACTATTGGTGAATTTGGGAGGGAAATTTTAAGATGAAGATAAATTTAAAATTTTTAAACCAAAATTTTGCTTGTGATATAAGAAAAACTGGAGAAGAATATTTTGTAGAAACGCCCTTTGGAAGTATTTCCTTGAAAGGATATTTCAAAGAAGGGATTTTTTATTTAAAGGAAAGGGAAAAAGAAATTCCCCTTTTTTATTTTTTAGAAAAAGACAAACTATATTTAGAATATAATGGAAAGGTTTGGGAGTTTCTAAGAGAAGAAAAAAAGTTTAAAGAAAGGGAAGGAACTCAAAAATTTGATGGAAAGATATATCCTCCAATGCCTGGAAATATTGTAAAAATTTTGGTCTCTGAAGGAGAAGAAATAGAAAAGGGACAAGCCCTTTTGATTATGGAATCTATGAAAATGGAACATACCCTTTACTCCCCAGTAAAAGGGAAAATAGAAAAAATTTATGCTTTACCCCAAACAGTGGCAGAACTTTCAAAACCCCTCTTAGAGATAAAAGAACTATAAAAACTATTGGATTAAGGTAGAGAGGAAAAGGTGAATTTATTAGCATTTAGCATACAGCATTTAGCATTTGGGGTTTTATAAGAGCAGTAGCGCAGCAGAGCAGAAGAACAGAAGTTTTTAGCCTGCAAATTATTTGAATTAAACGATGTAGCCGCAGGCTTTAGAGCTTGTGCCAAAAATAAAAAAAAAGTGAATTTAACTTTTGCAAATTAATTATGTTGCTTTGCA
>FWPV01014110.1_pt1 | contig 11822 bp, 12 predicted proteins | sample 2228371 | NCBI WGS metagenome assembly FWPV01 (sample SAMEA103939776, study PRJEB20133) | metagenome | reverse complement strand
TTCCATTCCGCAACGGTTCGATTTGAATGGCAGTGGAGTCGGAGTCCCACAATCCGTGGGATTTCCATTCCGCAACGGTTCGATTTGAATTGCCAGGTCGATCGAGGGCTTCTACGACGGGGAATTTCCATTCCGCAACGGTTCGATTTGAATTGGTTGAAAGGATCAAGCGGGAAAAAGTAAAATTTCCATTCCGCAACGGTTCGATTTGAATGAGACTGTGAGCAAAATCCTCGCAGTCTCGCTCTAATTTCCATTCCGCAACGGTTCGATTTGAATGAGGCAGTTACTCCGAATCCCTGGAGGTGGTCGATTTCCATTCCGCAACGGTTCGATTTGAATTACAACGTTTTCGAGGTTTCCCAGTGCTGGGATTTCCATTCCGCAACGGTTCGATTTGAATGGGGGAGTAGTGGTGGAAGTCGTGTCGGAGTCCCACAATTTCCATTCCGCAACGGTTCGATTTGAATCTCCGGAGAGCATCTGTCGGAGATAAATGGGATTTCCATTCCGCAACGGTTCGATTTGAATAGCTCTCAAAAGATCAGTCAAAATCATTTCCCAGAATAGTGATCGTTTTCACGTTTTCCTGTTCTGGGCAGAACACCTTCAAAATCAATTTTATCATCAATCGGACTTCAGTCATTACTGTGTTTTTTGCAGCTACCTCCCGGGGCATGTGAAAATCCACGCAATCCAGATTAAACGATCAGGCTCCCGGCATCCTTTCTCGCTCCCCAATATTCGACACGTACGGAGAAAGGATAGACGAGCCTGTAGAATATGATCGAGTCGTGCTGAAGGTCGATCAGATCCTCCAGGTCTCCCTCAATTTTCGCAATTCCCCTTTTCCCCATCGTACCCGTAAAAACGCTGTTCTGCCGCCAATGCAAGTGTTCCGAAAGATAGCGGTAAACCTTCGGCAAGCGTTTCTGTCCTACATCATAGGCAACGATCGTATCAAAATCCTCCAGGATCATTGGAACCACCCCGCTAGACCACAAGGTCCGAGGCCTGTTTGTTAACCCCGAGAACGGTTTTCCGCCAACTTTCCTTCTGCCCCGTCCAAACGAAAAGCATGGAATCTTCATCTGGAACCAGGAATCGGCCAAGGTCTTCCAAAATACAGCCGCGCTGAAACTCGGAGATTTCTCCTTCAAACGCGCTGTTCTGCACCCAGTAGAGTTTCTTCGCGAAATACCGGTGTACTTTCGCCACCCTTTTCCGATCGACGTCATAGAAAATGAGACCATACACCGCTACCACCTCCCAAGCCGACTAAAAAGCCCGGGGCGCCTCCCCTTTCAGGACCGAAGAAGCGATTTTTTCGGAAACCCGGTGAAGATGCCCCCAAAGGGATTCCGGCCATCCAAAACGCTCCCGGCCTTTTCCGAAAAAGGTTTCCGCCGCTTCCGCCATTGCGATGCGAAGTCCTTTCCTTCCCTCTTTTTTCAGGAAGCACCCCAGGGGCGTCCGATCGAACCAATCAGGCGAAACCGATTCCTTTTTCACGAGATCCCATATTGCGCAATCCACAATGAGCGGCTTCAGGATTTCAGCGACATCCAAGGCCAGGGAATATCGCCTTGCCCCGGGCTCGTGAAGAAATCCGACATCCGGGTAGAGTCCAGACATCCCCAGCGGGGGAACCGAAAGCCCGTACAGGATGCTGTTTCCGTAAGAAATCATTGCATTTACCGGATCCAGCGGCGGTCTACGGTTTCTCTCCTTGAACCCCAGGATTGGGGGAAGCTTCCTCTCCCATGCCGCGTAATAGTCCCGGCGGAAACTTCCCTCGACCCCCATCACCTCCCCGATATCCCTCGTTTCTTCCAAACCCTTTACCGCTCTCTGGAACGATGAATAGAAAGCATTGTCTACAAGGCGAACTCGATGGGCCCAGTCTTTGATGCCCTGGAGGGCACTTCTCAGGAAAGCCCGGGCAAACCCGAGGCGTATTTCCGGATCCGAATGGCATAGGACCTGGGCGCGCCGGATTGGTTGGAAAAATCCGATTAGGTCCTTTCCGTCCAGGCCGTAGTAAACGGAAAGGGCAGTTCCCCTCCAACCATGGAGTACAGTGGAACGGTCATCGATCGGGTGGCTTTGGGTCATCGAATTTCTCCCCGCTCTTACTAAAATTCACGGCAAAGATAATGGTACGGACATTTCCCGCAACGGCCTGGAGAGGATCTCTCCGGGGCCGCCTGGTCAAATAGAATGAATTGGTGAACCGGATTGTTTTGAACTACGATCGCTTTCGATCCGACTTTCAGGAGCCCCATCTCAATTCCGTTCTGACGGAGAAAACAGGCCATGGCACCAACCCAGACGAAAAGGGGAGGGAAGCTTGAAACCCTGAAAACCGGATCCCCCCTTTCTTGTTCAGGAAGTTGTTCCACCTCGGACCAATCCGATTCCGAATCGGCATCTTCTTCTTCCTCGTACCACTGGATTGAGCGAATCAGCAGATCTTCGTCCAGGCCCCATATTCCATAGCGCCAGAATCTAGCTGCCCGAGGGCAAAAAAGCCGCCATCCCATTTCAATCCAATCCTGGCTCTGCATCTCCGGCAGGTTCGAAATCGATTCCCTTTGCGGCGATATACTTCCTCTCGCCGACGAAGGCAGCTCCAATGGCATGGCCTTCCCTCACGATAGAGCTCCGGTAGCTGAGTGGTTTTTCCCCTTCGTGCAGCACGACCCGGCTTGCCATCCTTTTTAGCCGGACGGCCACCGAAACAGTTAAGTCATCGGGAGCTTCTTTCATTGGCCAGGCTTCAACCAGGTGCGGAGAGAAAAGCAATTCCAGGTCCATTGCCAACGGAGGGAAGGGCCCTTCCCGATGCAGAATGCCGAAACACGGGTCGATGGATAGCCTGGAAAAAGCTCCGACTGCCAAGGCCAATGAAAACCCTTCCAGCAGGTCAAGTGACCTTGAAGGCCACCCATTCTCCATTCTTCTTGCCCGATCCAGCCGTCGAATTTCCCCGGTAAAGGGAGGGCATGCGTCCGGATGCCGCGTCAAAGCCCTTACAAAGACTTCCCGGTAGGCATTTTCCCAGTATTCCTGCCGGTCGGGGGGAGAAAGGCGCTTGATGACCTTGTAGCGGTTCTTGATAATCCCGCGCATCAATTCGTTCGATATGCTTTCCAGCAAAGTTGGTTCCTCGAGGGAAAGGACCTGCCGGACCTGCATTTCTCCGGAAAGGATCCCGTGAAAGGGAGCCCAGGTTCCCCGATAGGTTCCCTGCTGGAAAAGGTGGAGAGGGATTCTGTTTTGAGAAAGCAGGCTAAGCAAGGCTGGGTCCGGCTCAGCACCGTGAAAGGCAAAAATCTCGGACACCTGGAGAACCGGGATCAGTTTGCCACCGCAGGTTCCATCCCGGGGCACCGCCTCGATCGTCCCCTGCTTCCTTTTAAGGTCAACGGGTTTGATCAAGACCAGGATCTCGGACACTTTTGCTACCTCTCGAAAACCGCCCGGACCATCCCGAAGCCTTGGCTGTTCCTGCTTCCGAAGCCGCACTGGTACCCGAATGCAAGGACCTCCGGGTGCGCCTCGGCAGCAAACGGGACGAGATGTCCCCTGACGCAGTCTGAACGGAAACTGATCAGCTTGCTCGTCTTCTTTACCGCAAGGTAATCCCGGTCGGGAACCAGCCGGATCGCGGAGGGAGGTAGCGTTTCGTGGTACGCTTCCCACTTCCTCGACAGGTTTTCGGAGACGACTTCCCAGAAGCGCTCCTCGGTGGGCTCAAGGTACCGGTGGCGCAACTGGGGATCGTACACGCTGGCAACCAGGGGCGACAGGCAGACGAAGCGGGCCCGTCCCCCCGAGAAATCGGGAAGGGGGAGACTTTTCACCTGGATTGCCCGGAGTTCCACCTGCCCGACTCTCAGGGAAGAACTGGAAGAAAGAGATTCAGCCATCAGCGTGGTAACGGCCGGAACCGGGCTGTCGAACTCCCAGGAAAGCCGGTCCGCTTCGAAGACCAGGTTGCCCGATTCCACGTGGGTCGTTCCCGGACCTCCTCTCAGCGGACTGAAGCAGAACAGCTTGAAAGGCTTTTCCTGGTGACGCCAGAACCCCAGGTCGTGAAGCCTTTTCGTGAAGTCCGGGGCACTTTTCGACAACAGCCCGTAAACCATGGCGGTCAGGAAATGCTGGTAATTGATGCAAAGCCTGGAACCCGGTACGATCTCGAAAATCACCTGAATCCTCATGTCTTGCCCCACCTTCCCAACCCGGCAAGATCAAGGTGCCCGTATCCTTTCTCCCGGTCCTTCCCGAAGCCTTTCAGGATCGCGTAATCCAGGACCATCCTTCCGTATGGATGCCAACTCGAAATCGTGAGACGAAGATTGACAAGATCGTTGCCACCCCTGAACGGTTTTGCCTCGTAGCGATGAAAGTTCCACGAAGGCAGCTCCGAGGTGGGCAAAAAAGCCTCGCATCCCGTCAGCCGGGCCAGGTCAGCGGCGGCCTCGCGCAGTTCCCCAAGGATTTCGAAAGGCTTGCGCAAGGGGCTTCTCGAAATGAGAGTGAGCGGTTCTTCCAGGGGGGCTGGAGAAACCGGAGCTTCAAGACAAAGCTGCCTGGCAAAGGGGTGAGTTCGGGGATCGGCCCCAATGCGGACCAGCACGGCCGATCCCCACTCCCCCGACAGCCTTGTCGAAAGCCCGGAAGCCAACGCCACGGTCACCAGCCTGAAAAGATCTGGATGAGCCGAACACAGGCCGAGCCCGGCGTAGCCTTTCCCCGCCGGTAAACGGGGCCCTGCCCGGGCAACGAGGACTCCCTCCCCTAGAAGCGAATCCCAAAGCCCTGGAAAGGCTTTCTCCACCAGGTCCCGCGCGATTTGTGCCCGTACTTCCGGATCACGGAAGGAGTCAGGCGTGTCCGTCTCAAAGAAAACCGCAAAGCACCCAACCAGTTTCAAGGCTATCCTTTGTTCTCCTCGAACCGCAGCGATGCAAATCCGAACAGGCAAAGGGCTTTTGACGGATCCCCTTTCGTGATGGCTTTTCGGGAAGAGGGTTTGTTCGGCCCCTTCTCGCTTTCCGAATACGCCAGCAGGGGGAAAAGAGACGCGCCCATCAGTCCGCTGCCTGCCCCCAGCCGGACAATGGCTTCATCTTCGCCTGCGCTGTCGAAGGCCTGGTCCCACAGTTCTTCGTCTGCGCCGTTTTGCTTGAGGAATGCCTTCTCCAGCTCACGGACGAATTCCCAGCGATCCTGGAGCGCGCCCAGGAGGTCCACGGCGTTGCGGAACCGGATGCCCCCCGGGTTACCCAGATGATCCAGGAGGGCCGTGTCGATGGCCAGGTCGAACGTTACGGTGGTTCCGGGCTCAAGAGCTTCGACGAAAAGAGACGGAGTTCTTTCGGATTGGGCCTTCAGGGATTCTCCAGCGGCGGTGAAAATCCCGACCCCGGCCAGGACGAGCGGGCTTTCGACGTGGGAGCTGTCCGAAAGCTGGATCGCCCTCCCGATGTCGTTTTTCGGGTCAGGCCGGCTGCTTGAAGACCTGAAAAGGTTCTCGATCTTCTCCGCGACTTCCCTTGGGGTTTTCGGCTTGTCCCGGTTACGGGGAGACATCCGCCTCATCTTCTGGATGGTTTCTTCCAACTCCCTGCGCAACTGGTCGAGCTGCTCGGGCCTGTCTTTCAGGTAGGAAAAAAGCAGCGCCTGGCGGATCACCCCCTTGAGGGACGAGCCCGGCACGTAAGCCCGGCCCCAGCCGTCTCTCATGAAGGGGCGCGCTTCCTTGTTAAGAGTCCTGCCCGACTTGGTCGTGGTCAAAGTGTAAAGGACATCCTTCGGCCCATAACGGCCCGAAAAGGGTTTCTTCATGAATTCCTCCGGGCTTCTCACCGGCAGCTGGGGAAGAATGAGAGAGTCCTTGAGGAAAAAGGCCTTCCCTTCCGGCTGGTCCTGCACTGCATAACGGCAGGCCGGCTCCGTGAGCCCGGTCCCGATGTGGATCGGCGAAAGAGCTTTCAGGGTCAGCCTGTACTTCACGCGATTCAAGGGCAGATTCACCATCGTTTTTCCCTCCTCCTCATGCAGGCACGGCTATGGCAGGCGGCCTGCCGTTGAAAAGGACGGGGTTCGGGGCCCCTTCCGGCGTGATGTCCAGGACTTCCCCTTCGGGGCGAAACGGAAGCACCGATCCGTGGGCCAGGCAGGTGACCGTCGGTTTCAAAATGTCGGAGCTTTCCCCCACGAAACCCCGCAACCGCCATAGGCTCCAGCAAGTGGAAGGGTTCTTCTCTGCAGCGGTTTCGATCGAGGGCACCTCCTCCCGCCTGGGCACGAATGCACCCAGCGTCATGTACAGGTCGCTGCCTCCGGCCAGGCTCGACCGAAGGCCTTCCGCTCCAGGGCCTTCGTAGACCACGGGGGAGAAATGCCCCCACCCGGTGCTTCGTTCCCCTCCGATCCCTGTATCCCCCAGGACGCTCAAAGCCCCTTCGAAAAGCGGCACCAGGGGCTCCGGAACCATGCCGACCACGAGTCCTTCCACCCCGGGAAGCGGCCTCAGGCGTTTCCGCGGGAAGGGAACGGCTGCATTGGTCATCCGGTCCAGGGCGACCGAAGTCGTCCCTTCTTCCTCGAACAGGACAGGAGGTTCTCCTTCGGGCAAAACCCCCTTCCTTACGAACGAGGCAACTGCAGGCAAGGGAATCCAGTTCCACGCCTTGATGCGTTTTCTGCTTTCCGCTTCCATCCGGACTGCCGCCAAAGGGGGACGCGGAACGTACACCTGACCGTCCTTCAGCCACAAGAGAGAGGAAAGGCGCAGGCTCCTTACCAATTCGGCCACCGCTTCCGGGCCGTTGACCCGGGATGCACAGGTCGCCAGGCCCCCCATCAGGGTGGACCCCGGGACGAAGTCCAGCTGGCGGTTCACGTCGCCCGCGAGGCTTCCGCAGCGGAGGCCGGAATGGAACCGGAGCCGATGAATCAGGATGCTCTCCGCCATGGCGGATTCTCCTCACATCCCGAAACGCCGGGCGGTTTCCGCTGGCAGAATCCTGGTCTTTTCCTTCCAGTCCCCTCCCACTTCCAGGGAAATGGGCTCGGCTCCGGACCGGTAATGCTCCGATGTCCGGACTACCATGGCCTCCAGGGTGATTTCCACCCGGCCGTTGCCGCGGGTTCCGCCTTTCCCGAGGTAATCGTCCTCGACAAGATGGAGGGCGTTCAGGATATTTCGGATGTCTTCGGCCAGGTGATCCCGGTTTTCCACGTTGTAGACGATCTCGAAACCGAATACGGCGCCTGCGGGGACACGCTCCAGGGTCCTGGGCATGGCATGGCAGGTGATTCGGTCGAGCCCGTTTTCCGTCTTCCATTCCGTGTAGCCCAGCCCCAGCTCCATTTCCTGCAGGAGCGCGGCCGACTTTTCCGTGAGGAAGGCGTCGCGCACCAGGATGCGGGCAGGCATGTTCTCTCCTTCACGCCCCTCTTTCGTGGCCCCGAAGAGCCTGCACACCGGGCAATCCTTTTCGTTGCACTCGTGGCGGTTGATACCGGCACCGCCCCTCCGGTTGAACTCCTTTTCAAGGAAACGCTCCATGAGGGACCGCATCTTCCCTTTCAGGGAGCTTCCCGGGATGTAGGGCTGTCGGGTCAGGGGATCCTTGATGACATAGGCGTCGATCCCGCCGATCGCGAGCTCGGCCTCGCTTCCCCCGATGTGCAGCCCCGTCCTGCAGCGGATCCTCCCCGAAAATATGACCTTTCCCAGCAACGGTTTACCTGCCATAACGGTTCGGCCCCCTTCCGGTCATCCTGTTTTGCTGGTTTTCGAGTCTTGCTTTCTCGTTCGAATAGGCGTGGTAGCTCAGGGTCGCGTCGTACAGCTGGCGGAGGCGGTCGATGTCCGCCTTGTCCTTGACCTTGTCCAGCGCCGCATCGAAGAAATCCTTGAAATCGGTGAAAGAGCTCCTTCCGTCCCTCATTTCCCGGGCGGCTGCGTAGGCCAGGTGGTATTTCAGGAGCCTGACAGCGGAAGGATCGAATGATGCGTCGATCTTCGAGCGGTGGAAGACCTGGACGATCTGTGACTGGAACTTCCGGATCTTCGAACTGGTGACATCCAGTTGCCTGAACTGGCTTCCCGCCTTTTCGGCGATTTCAAGCAGCTTGTCGTTCCCCAGTTCGCTGAGCTTGGACAGGGCCCTTATGGGTTGGATCAGTTCCGTGATGGCCAATTCCTATTCCTCCTTTCGCTTCCGGGACAAAAGGTCGATCCAGACCGCCGCGGCACGCAGTTTTCGGATCGACTCGGAACTGCCTTCCACCAGCTCGGTGAGCAGCGGTTTGGCCGGGTCGTTGCGATCCTCCCTTGCGGCCGCATAGGCAGCGGACGCTTTCCAGAGCGGGCCCTCCCGCCTGGACTTGTTCTCGAGCTTCATGACCAGCCTGAGGAAGGATCGGTCGAAGCGGACTTCGAGCGACGGAGCGCCGCCCCTTGAAGAAATCGTGTCTTTCCCGTCCTTGCCCCTGGCCATTTTCTTGAACCACCGGACGACTTCGGGAAGCTCCTTCCCGACATTGAACACGCTGGCTTCCTTTTCTGTTTCGCTATAGAAAAGTGAAAAGGCGTTCTTGCCCTGGCCATCGCAGGTGTAGCGTTTCGCCGTAGCTTCAGCCCGGCCTGCCAGCGCCGCCGCGTGGTAAATCGGCGTCGTGTCCGAATGAAGGGTCAATCCACCGGAAAGGGTGAGCCGCGGATTCCCTCCCGTGTATCGGCCGAATGCATCCAGGACGTCCAGGGCAAACTCGGCCACCTCGTTCCAGGCTCCGATGGCGAACAGGTCATCGCCTCCCGAATACACCAGAACGAGCCGACGGCCTTGCCCCTCGCCCGGCCACGAAAGGAGCAGCCTCGGGAATTCACGCTCCACCTGCTGGGGCCTTTCCGCCAAAAGCGGGATGACGACCTTGAAGAAGTGGTTCATGCTCCTGGAAAGGCTGGACAGCCGGGACAGGCTGAAAAGGCGCTTTCCCCCGTCACCGTTCTCTTCCTTAGGCTTGATGAGCCCCTTTACGAAGACGAGGCCCAGGTTATCCACGTCCATGCGGAGGACGGCGAGACGCTTCGCCCCGACGCATCCCTCCGCCAGCAAGGTCTCGATCTCGTCCTCGTAAGCGTAACCGGCCCATGGAAGCGGGAAGAACCGCCGATCTTCCGATGAGAGCTGTTCGTGCGGCTTTTTGAGAACAAACACCCTGTCCGCCCTGGGAGAGACTTCTTCCAGGGTCCTGGAAAACCGGTATTTTTTCCCCAGGACTGAAATATCCCCGTGTTCTTCCTCGCCGCAGGATGAGATGTAACGGGCCCCGGAAAGGCGGGAGCCCGCCCGGTACAAGTCCCGGCAGCCTGAACAGGCTTGCTGTTCGTCCTGCCCGCCCCCAGGCCTGAGAGGGTTCAGGTTTTCCACCCGGTTCCCGCAAACCGGGCAGCTCGTGTGCCCCTCCTTTTCAGAAACTCCCAGGAAGAACGCCAGATCGCCCCGGTACGGCCTGGCCTTGTCCCGCTCGATCCTTTCCTGGAGCAAAGAAAAAGCCCGGTCCATCCGCCCCTTGAGGTCTTCCCAGGAAACCTCGACCCAGGCGAGGTTGAGCGATAGGCGCGGGTCTTCTTCGAATAACTTGCGGTTCAGGCTAATCCTGGAATTTTCGATCGCTTCGGCCATTTCCCGCGTGTGGGGCAGGAAGAGGATGAAGTGGCCGCCGCCCGTGTAGAGGATTTGGGTGACGGGCATGGAAAATTCTTCCAGCAAATCGAGGGCGATCTGGTTCTGCAAAAGCTCGACCTGGAACGATCGGGCCCTGAGGCTCCTGAGGGCCCCCTTGCCCGCGATGTCGTAGATGTACCGCTGGATCCCCCGGATATCCCCCTTGAGGAGGAGGAACGGCGTTTCGCCTTCCTTGGCCAGTGTCTTCTCGATCGCCTGGTAGGGGTTATCGGTTGAGTAGAACCCGGGAACCCTCTCCAGCATCGCCTCGTGGATCGAAACGGCAATCATTGCGGTCGTCCTGAGGTGGTCGTAGAGGGAGATGTCGGGCGTTCGGTCGGCCGAGACGGCCGTCTCGCTAGGGATCAGGGCGGTCGTCTTTTCCAGCACCCGGAGAAGCCAGCCGGGATCCACCTGGGCCTGGGTCGCCCTGGAGAAAAGATCCCTGAGCATATCCTGGAGGTAGTCATAGTTGTAGGAGATTTCCCTGTCGGAAAGCGGCTTGGGAAGGATCAGGCGGTCGTCGCTCAGGGGCACGGCTGGGAAAAAGCTCTCTCGCCCAGGATCCCGCGCTTCCCCGAAGCGGACCAGGTCAAAAACGTTTCTCAAAGGCACGTCAGCGTTCCACTGACCGGTGACGTCCTCCCGCTCGGAAGCCGAAAGATGGTCCGCGTGTGCGATCACGGCTGCCAAGGGCAACAGGGACCTGTCGGAAAGATCCTTCAGCGAAACCGCAGCGGAGGGGTTCGTGTGGTGGTACCTGGCGGCCCAGGAGAACTTGCCCCATAGCTCCCCAATTTCCTCCAGCCAATCGGCACCGACTTCCATGTGGTTCTTCCGAACCCTTTTCGCCCTCTGGACAAGCTTGCCGACGTCGTGCAACAGCGCTGCCGATGCAAGAAAATCGAGTTTTTCACCAATTTCTTCCCTCAAAGGATCACCACCCCTTTCCAATTGGGCACCAGTGAGGGTGCTCGTGAAATGGCCCCAGGCTTCGGTGGAAATGGGAAAAACCGGACAGGCTCTTCAAGGACCCCCCCTTTTTCCTGAACGTTATTTTTAGTTTAATTTAAATACAACGAAAATTATACCAAGCTTTTGGGAAACGCCCATCAGGTTTTCCCTGATTTTTTGCCGGGAAGCATCTATCGCGCGGGTGCGAAACCAGGGGCGAAGCGCATCCCCCAAAGGGTGATCTTCACGACTCTGACGGTCCAGCCCGACAACGTACGATCCCTTTCGGAATTTGGGGATCAAGATCGCGGAGTCTGCCCTTTGAAATTCGGAATCGGCCATGCCTCCAATTTTGGAAGATGCTTCCCCAGGCCAGCCATTTGCATGGCGGCTTCCATCCCTGCAAAGGCCGCTCGTTTCTGCTCCGCGAAATCGCCGGCATGTTCCGACTTGGGAACCGCCATCCGGATCGAACAGAATTTCCCGGTCTTGACCGCCTGCATGCCTTCCTTCAGTAGTAGCGCCAGAAAAGGGTCACCCCAATGTCGGCTGATGCTTGAGCTCGTTGTAATATGCCTCCGACAGATACTTCTTCCCCTTCAGGAGATGCCGCAGGTATTCTTCAGTAGGAAGCAATCCTTCCCTGACTTTTTCTGGGCAAGCCATGTAAGTGACGGCTTCCTGAACCCCTTCATCTGTTTCGACCTGAACAACGGCACGTCGATAATGGGCAGGGACTCCCTCCTTTCGATCAAGTTTATGCATTCCCGCTTCACCGACTTCGTAAAGAACCCCCTCCACGACCGATTCGGGTGCTTCCATCAAGTTGGCGTAGCCATTCATCGGGATTTTGTCGTTCTGCTTATTGAAGGCCAGTTTATATCCCTTCAAGCGAGCTTTCCCCAGAACTTGATACTCCCTCCCCAGGCGTTCCTGCATCCGCTCTTCCGACATGTTCGAACCGTAAGCGAAATAGCGCATGAATGCCGCATCCCCCTTTTTTGAGAAGGCTATCTCCATTTTCGGGCAAGTCAAGTCCCAGAACTGCTGTAAATTCGGATCCGGTTACAGATTCACCGCTACGACCTCGGGTTGAGACATGTTTACTGGCCGTTT
>FWPV01014109.1_pt1 | contig 11823 bp, 7 predicted proteins | sample 2228371 | NCBI WGS metagenome assembly FWPV01 (sample SAMEA103939776, study PRJEB20133) | metagenome | reverse complement strand
CGCCGACGCACACTCCCAGCCCGACGATGTCGCCCACGGCCACCCCAACCCCGAGCCCGACCGCCACGCCGACCCGGACGCCGACACCCTGTGTCCCCGACGCCTACGAGGCCGGGGGCGACGATACCTGCGCGGGCGCCAGCCCGATCAGCGTGGATGCCGTGCATCAGTTCCACAACCTCTGCCCGGTCGGCGATGAGGACTGGGTGCAATTCACCGCCCAGCAGGGCATCACCTACACCCTGAGCACGGCCAACGTCGGGCCGGACGGCGACACGGTGTTGATGCTCTACGATCAGTGCGCGCAGCCGACGCCGTCGGCCAGCAGCGATCCGCCGTTCGGCAACGGGGTGGACCTGGTCTTCGAGGCGCCTGAGTCGCGCACCTATTACCTGAAGGTCAAGCACCACGCCGACACCTACGGCCCGGCGACGAACTATGAACTGTTCGTCAGCCCATCCACCACCTGCCAGGGCGACGCCCTGGAGATTGACGATACCTGCGCTACCGCCCGCGATATCGCGGTCGGCGCCACGCCGGTGGCGCGCCAGTTCTGCAGACCGGGGGACGCCGACTGGGTTAGGTTCACCGCCTACAGCGGCGCCACCTACAGCGCCGCCGCCACTCCGACCGGAGCCGATGCGCACCCCGTCTTCCAGGTGTACGATGGCTGCGGCTATGCCGTTGCCCTGTCGGAGGGCCCGGCAGCGAACTGGACCGCATCGTCAAGCAACACGTATTATGTCAAAATTACCAATCAGAATCCCAACGCCTTCGGCGCGACAACCTCCTATGGCGCGATGATCCAGATGACCGCCTGCGGCCCGGACGACTACGAAGATGACGATACGTACGAGACGGCGGTGCCGATCACGCCGGGCGGCGCGGAGCAGATCCACGACACCTGTCCCGCGGGCGACGAGGACTGGGTCTCCTTCGGCGCCACCGCCGGACAGTTGTACGTGATCGAGACCTTCGCGCTTGGCGGGGACGCAGATACCAAGATTTGTCTCTTCGGCACGAACGGCACAAGCCAACTCACGTGCGACGACGACTCGGGCGGCGGCCTGGCCTCGCGCATCAGGTGGACGGCCCCGGCGGCTGGCACCTACTACCTGCGGGTCAAGCACACCGATGCCGCAATCAGCGGCCCCAGGACCGTCTATCACCTGGGCATCAGCCTGGGGGACCCGCTGGACGCCTACGAGCCGGACAACTCGGCGGCGCAGGCTGTGACCATCCCGACGAACGGCACGCCCCAGCCGCGCAATTTCACGCCCGCGGGTGATCAGGACTGGGCCAAGTTCACGGTGGATACGACGACCCTGCCCTACGTGATCCAGACCGACAACCTTACCGGCGACAACGACACGATCCTGCACCTGATCGGCACGGACGGGACCACCGAACTGGCCAGCAACGACGACTATGGCAACAGCGAGCGCTCGCTCATCACCTACATCTTCCCGACCACGGGCACCTACTATGCCCGCGTCCACCACTACCGGACGAATCGCTCCGGGCTCGGCACGAAGTACGATCTGTCGGTGATCCGCAACTACCAGCCCCCGACGCCGACGCCGACTCCCACGACGCCGGCCACGCCTGGCCCCACCTCGACGCCTTCTGCGTCGGGCATCCGGACGCTGATCGTGACGAACCGAGAGCGCCTGGTGGCCCTGTACGGGGAAGCGAAGGCGCAGAACGTGATGGACGCGCTGGCGCTGCTGGCCAGCGACTCGCGCGTGAAAGGGCTGATCCTGCAGGCACAGCTCGACGCCTCTGCGGCTACCGCCTACACGCTGTGGAACACCAACCAGACCAGCACCACCCTGGCCAACGACACCGCCAGCGCAGTGCGCAACATGATCATGAACGCGCTGAACACCAACCCGGACGTGGAGTACATCGTGCTCGTGGGCAATGACCGCGTCGTGCCGTTCCGCCGCACGCTCGACCGCACGAAGTACCCTGAGAGCAACTACCAGAACTACGTCACGGGTGTCGGCAGCAGCGCGATCTGGGCCGCCTGCAAGGACAAGATGTCCCTGACCGACGACTACTACGGCGATCGGGAGCCGTACATCGTGGGCGGCCAGGAGGTGTACGTGCCCGACTTTGCCATGGGGCGGCTGCCGGAGGGCGCCGACGAGATCGTGGCTTTCATCAACAACTTCCTCGCCCTGGGAACCATCCATCTGGAGAGGGTGCTCGTCACCGGCTATGATTTCGTGGTGGACACGGGGCAGACCGTCTCCAACACGATCGCCTCCGACCTGGGGCCAACGGGCACCATCAACGGCACCCTGATGGGCAACTACTGGTTCGCGACGGACCTGAACACGCTTCAGCTCAACACAACCCCGGCGTACAACGTGCAGTTCATCAACGGGCATGCCAGCCACCACCTGCAGGGCGCGCCGATAGGTGGCGGCGTCAACGACTCGGCCATCTACACATCCTCCGGCAACGACCTCAACCGCGCGCTGGTCGTGACCCTGGGCTGCCACTCCGGGCTGAACGACGCGGGGGCCTGGCCGGCGGGTATTGACCTGGCCCAGGCTTTCTTCAAACGGGGCGCCAACTACATTGCCAACACGGGCTACGGCTGGGGTTCCAGCCAGGGCCTGGGCTGGTCGGAGCGGCTGGTGAACAACTACGTGCAGGCGCTGACCCAGGGCACTTCCACCACCATCGGCAAGGCGGTGCTGGCGGCCAAGCAGCGCTACTGGAGCGAGTCGGCAACCTTCGACGCATACGACGAGAAGGCGCTCATGGAGTCCACGCTATACGGATTGCCGCACTTCACGTTGGTGAGCGGCGGGCTGCTCGGGCCGGAGGATCCTTTCCCAAGCGTGGTCATCACGCCGAGCCTGCCGCTGGACGGTGGGACGGTGAAGGTTGGCGGGCTGGATTTCAGCCTGCAGGGCGCGCTGGGCGCGCTCGACGAGACGGAAACCCCGCTGGGCACTTACTTCGGCATCAACGGCCACACGGATCTGATCGCCGGGCAGCCGATGCAGCCGGGATTCTACTCGGATGTGACGCACGCCCCCGCCGGGCGGGTCCACGGCGTGACGCTGGACAGCGCCCACTACGCGGACCTCGCCGCGCTGGATCCCGTGATCGCCCAGCCCTCCAACGAGTGGGACAACGACTGGGACGAGCCACCGCTCAGCACCGATGGCTGGACGCCGGCGCAGCCCATCGGCCTGCAGAACGTCACGACGGGGCGCTCGATCACCGATAAGGTGCTGGCGCAGTTGGGGCAATATCACGCCGGGACCGGCCAGGAACGCCTGTACGATGGCATGAGCCTGGGCGTGTACTACTCCGCCAGCCCCGACTGGACGCCGCCGGAGATCACTTACGTCGGCGAGCGCCTGGATGCGGCGCGCGGCGTGGCCGTCATCAAGGTGGCGGCCCAAGACCCGCTCTCCGGGGTGCTCGGAGGCCAGGTCACCTACACCGCCGGGGACGGCCAGTGGAAGAGCGTCGAACTGACCTACGACCCGGCGTCGGCCAGGTGGACGGCCGAGATCCCGATCCGGCCGCACGCTGTCTACTTCGTGCAGATGTTGGACAACGCGGGCAACGTCCAGGTGGCCGACAACAAGGGGCGCTACTACGCGCTGCCCGGCCACGAGATCTATCTGCCGGTGATCCTCAGGAAGTAGACCTCCATTTTGACAAGCGCGCGTTTCTGTGTTAAGAACGACGTATCGTCGCACAGGTCAACGCCGGGCGCCATCCGTCGGAGCCGGCCAGACACTCAAGAAACGATCCGCTTCGGAGGTGACGCCATGCCAGCACAACTCATCCTGGCCCACGATCTCGGCACCACCGGCAACAAGGCCTCCCTCTTCGACGCAGAGGGCAGCCTGCTGGCCAGCGCCTTTCACGCCTACGAGACGTACCTGCCGCGCGTGAACTGGGTCGAGCAGAACCCCGCCGACTGGTGGGAGGCGATCTGCATTTCCACGCGCCGCCTCATGGCGGAGGCCCGCGTCACGCCGCACGACATCGCCTGCGTTGCCTTCAGCGGCCAGATGATGGGCGCCGTGCCCGTGGACCGGGAGGCCCGGCCGCTGCGCAACGCCATCATCTGGGCCGATATGCGCGCTGTCGCCGAGGCGGAGTCCATCCGTGACGCCGTGGGCTGGGAAGAGGTCTATCGCATCACCGGCCACCGCGCCAGCGCATCGTATTCCGGCGCCAAGATCCTGTGGGTAAGGGCGCACGAGCCGGAGGTCTACGCCAACGCGTACAAGTTCCTGCACGCCAAGGACTTCGCCGTAGCCCGCCTGACCGGCCGCTTCGTCACGGAGCCCTCGGATGCGTCGGGCATGAATCTGTACGACCTGGAGGCCGGCAACTGGTCGGCCCGCATCCTGAACGCCATCGGGCTCGACCCCGACCCGCTGCCGGAGTTGTGCGCCTCCACCGACGTGGTCGGCGAGGTCACGGCCAACGCAGCCGAGGAGACCGGCCTGCTGCCGGGCACCCCGGTGGTGATCGGGGGCGGCGATGGCTGTTGCGCGGCGGTCGGCGCGGGCGTGGTCGCCGAGGGCAGCGCCTACAACTACATCGGCTCCTCGTCGTGGATCGGCATTGCCACGTCCCGGCCGGTGTACGACCCCGCCATGCGGACCTTCTGTTGGGCGCACGTGGTTCCCGGGATGTTCCAGCCGTGCGGCACGATGCAGGCGGCCGGCGGCTCCTACCAGTGGGCGCGCGATAACCTCTGCCTGCCAGAGGTCGAAGCCGCCGCGCGGCTGAGGATCAGCCCCTACGACCTGATGAACCTGGTCGCCGAGCAGTCGCCGCCGGGCGCCAACGGCCTGCTCTTCCTGCCCTACCTGCTCGGCGAGCGCAGCCCGCGCTGGAACCCCCAGGCGCGCGGCGGCTACATCGGCCTGACCATGAAGCACACCCGCGCCGACCTTGTGCGCGCCACCCTGGAGGGGATCACGCTCAACCTGCGGGTGATCCTGGAGGCCTTCCTGGACCAGGGCGCGCACGTTGACGCGATGCGCGTCATCGGCGGGGGCGCCCGCAGCCGCACCTGGCGGCAGCTCATGGCCGACATCTACGGCGTGCCGATCGTGCGGCCGGCGCTGCTGGCCGAGGCCACCTCGATGGGCGCTGCGCTGGTAGGCGGCGTGGGCGTGGGGATCTTCCCCGACTTCAGCATCGCCGAGCGGCTCACCCCCATCGTGGACCGCCTGGAGCCCAACCCGGCGCTGGCAGAGCTCTATGACCGGCTCTACGCAGCGTTCAATCGGGCCTACGACTTGCTGGAACCGCTGTACGAGACCATGGCCGAGTGGTAGGCCCTGGGCGGCGGCATCGCATTTCTATCATATTGAAGGAGTAACGGATGGACCACAGTCCCGTGCGGATCTGCATGGTCGGCGCCGGGCGCGTCGGCAAAAACCATTCCAATTGGATCACCCGGCATGTGCCGGGCGGCGCGGTTGTGGCGCTGGTGGATCCCGTCCCGGAGGCGCTCGCCGCGACCGGCGACCAGTTCGGCATCGCGGCCCGCTTCCCCTCTCTGGAGGAGGCAATCGAGGGGGCTGCCTTCGACGCAGTGGTGATCACGACGCCGACGGCCACGCACCGCCAACTGGCCGTGACGGCGGCCGAGCATGGCAAGCACGTCTTCGTCGAGAAGCCGATGGCGCTGAGCCTGGAGGAGTGCGACGCGATGATCGAGGCGGCGCAGCGCGCCGGGGTCGTCCTGCAAATCGGCTTCATGCGCCGGTTCGCCCCGGAGTTCGTCGAGGCCGCCCGGCGCATCGAGGCGGGCGAGATCGGCCGGCCGATGATGATCAAGTCGCTGAGCCACGGGCCGGGCCTGCCGCCCGCCTGGGCGCGCGACCTGCGCACCTCCAACGGCATGCTGGCGGAGGTCAACTCCCATGACTGGGATGCCGTGCGCTGGCTGATGGGCTCGAACTACGAGCGGGTCTATGTCGAGGTCGCCAACTTCAAGGGCCCGGCCTACGGCGTGGACACGCCGCACTTCTACGACAACGCCCTGGTCACCATCCGCTTCGAGTCGGGCGGGCTGGGCAGCATATCGGGGATCTGCCCGTGCGGCTACGGCTACGACGCCCGCGTGGAGGTGGTCGGTGAGCGGGGCATCCTGCAGATCGGCGAGCTGCGCGGCCAGGCAGTGGTGCTGTGCACCGACCGCGAGCACGGGCTGGTGACGCCGGTCTTCCGCACCTGGGCCGAGCGCTTCACGTGGGGCTATATCTACGAACTGGAGCACTTCGTGGAGTGCATCCGGACGGGACGCCCGCCGCGCGCGACCGGCGACGACGGGCGGTGGGCCGTGGCCGGGGTGCTGGCCGCCACGCGCTCCCTGCTGGAGGAGCGCCCGGTGACCCTGGCAGAGGTGCTTGGCAGACCGGGTGCGTGAGGTGCTTCGGGCCGGTTGGCTTCCCAAAGCACCTCACGACCGGCTTGTTCCGGCCAGGCGGGCGCCGGAGGCCGTAAGCCCCTAAGCAGCAGAGGCCAGGAAGGCCTCCGCCATCTCGCGAAACTCGCTCTCCGTGACCAGGCCGTGCTTGGCCATGGCGCGCTCCTTCACCAGCATCGTGAGTTCCAGGAGCCGCTCAGGGCCGGGCACGGCAAACCCCAGATTGCGCAGCCAGAGCGCGACCGAGTCGGTGCCGCTCCCCTTGCCCAGCACGACCTCCACATCGCGGTGGCCGATGAGGGAGGGCAGGATCGGAAAGACCTCCGTCGGGTGCTCGTCCTTGCACTTGAGCCACCAGTTGGCGGGGATGCCCGATTCGAGCTGGTAGATGCCGCTGCCCGCCACCGGCTGGTTGATCGGCGTCACATGGCCGGTGTACTTCTGCACCACCTGCGTCAGGTGGTGCAGCCGGTCCAGCCGGATGCCGGTCTTGATGCCGTACAGCAGTTCCAGGGCCAGCGCGATCTGCTCGGTGGCTGCCTGCCCGGCGCGCTCGCCTAGCCCCAGCACCGTCGAATGGATCACTTCGGCGCCCTCCTCCACCGCAGCCAGGCTGTTGGCGTTGGCCAGGCCGAAATCGTTGTGGAAGTGCGCTTCCAGCGGCTTCGGCACCTGCTGCTTCATCGTCCGGACGTAGTAGCGGATGGCCGGCACCGCGGCCACACCCATCGTATCCACCAGCGTCAGGGCGTCCATGTGGCCCTCGGTCGCCACGCGGTTGATGATCTCCATCAGCCAGTTGAAGTCGGCGCGCGTGGCATCAATGGTGAAGAAGACCGTGTAGAGGCCCAGTTCGTGCGCCAGGCTGGTTGCCTTCACCGACGCGTCAATCGCCTTGGAGAGGGGCCACTGGTATCCGTACTGGATCACGTGCTCGCTGCTGGGGATCTCGACGACGACGCCCGAGACGCCGCAGTCGGCGGCCAGGCGCACGTCGTCCAGGATGCAGCGGCAGAAGGCGAAGATCTCGGGCCCCAGGTTGCGCTTGACCATCTCGCGGATCGCATTCTCATCCTGCTTGGAGACCGCCGGCATGCCGGCTTCGATGCGATGCACGCCCGCCTCGGCGAGCGCCTCCGCGATGGCGACTTTCTCGTCCTGGCGCAGAGCCACGCCGACCTCCTGCTCGCCATCGCGCAGGGTGATATCATGGATCTTCACCCTGGGGGGCAGCTTGTACTCCCGCGTCACCTCGGGCAGGTAGTTGAGGGGGCTCACGAAATACTTGTCGGTTTTCCACGGTTGATTCATGCTTCGTCTCCTTTGGTAGATGGCTTCACAGGATGTTCGGGAAGGCCAGGCCGCGCGCGGCGGCGATCCAGTCGCCGACCGAGTCGAACACGGGCACGCCCTCCGCTTCAATAGCCCGCGAGATCTTCTGCGTGTACGGCCCGCCCATCGTGCCGACCAGGATCGGCTTGTCGTAGGCACGCGTTAGGCGGCCCAGCCGTTCCACGATGTCCTCACCCAGCGGTGTGTCAGGGAAGACAAACCACGGCATCACGATGTCCACGTTCGGGTCACACAGCAGCGCCTCGATGCCGACTTCATAATCGGCGCTCGTGGCCGACCCGGTGACGTCAATCGGGTTCTGGATGATGTAGTAGGGCGGGTAGACGCCGTCCAGGCGGCGCAGCGTCTCGGGAGCCAGTTCGGGCAGCTCCAGGCCGTATGGCTTGAGCAGGTCAATGCCCTGCACCATGGCGCCGGCGCCATTGCTGATCATGGCGACGCGCGGCCCGGCAGCCCGCGGCTGCATGGCCAGCGCCTTGGTGACGGCCATCAGTTCTTCCATGCTGTCGGCCGGGATCATGCCGGCCTGGCGAAAGGCACCCTGAGCCACGCCATAGGAGCCGCCGAAGAAGCCGGTGTGCGACATGGAGGCGCGCGCCCCGCGCTCGGTGCGGCCCACCTTGAACACCACGACGGGCTTGCGCGCGGTGACCAGCCGGGCCGTCTCCAGCAGTTTCCGCCCGTCCTCCAGGCCCTCGACATACATGGCGATCAGGTCGGTCTCAGGGTCGTCGGCGAGATAGGCCAGCAGATCGGCTTCATCCACGTCGGTGCGGTTACCGTAACTGACGAACTTGCTGACGCCGAGCCCGGCGGCCTGCTCCAGGAAGATGCAGCCCACTGTGCCCGACTGCGTGATCATGGCGATGCGGCCGGGAACGGGACGCAGCAGGCGCTCCTGCACCTGGAAGAAGGTATCCAGGCGCGAGTGACCATCGAAGACGCCGATGCAGTTGGGGCCAATGACGCGGACATTGTGTTCCGCCGCGGCCTGGCGGATCTGTCGCTCCAGGGCGACCATGTCGCCGCCCAGTTCTTTGCCGCCGCCCGAGACGATGACCATGTTGTGAACGCCCAGGGCGGCGCTCTCGGCGATCAAGGCGGGGACGGCGGTGAGCGCCACGGCGACCACCACCAGGTCCAGTTGGTCGGGCACGGCGGAGAGGGTGGGATAGCACTTGACGCCCAGGATTGCGTCCCGCGTCGGGTTGATGGGGTAGACGCGCCCGTCGTAGTCGTAGTTGACGAGGCTGTCGAGGACGCAGTAGCCGACCTTGCCCGGCGTGGCCGATGCGCCGACCACCGCCACGGCGCGCGCCTTGAAGAAGTGCTCCAGGTAGTCCACGCGGGCGGGCGGGGCCGATGGCGCCGGCCGGGGCTCGGGCCGCCAGAGGATCTTGGCGTCCAGCACGCGGTGCTCGTCCCGCCGGACAACGATCGGGTTGAGGTCCACCGCCTCGAGCGCGCCGGCGTGGTCCATGCCGAGCCGGCTTGCATTGAGCAGCAGGTCCGCGAGCATCTCCTCGGAGACCGGCGGCTGGCCGCGGTAGCCCTGGAGGACCTTGTAGCCGCGGATCTCGCGGATCATCTGGCGCGCGTCGACGCGGTTGATGGGAAGCACGCGGAAACTGACATCCTCCAGTACCTCCGTGAGCACGCCGCCCAGGCCGAACATGATGACGGGGCCGAACTGCGGGTCATCGAGCAGGCCGATGATCACCTCAACCCCGCCGGCCACCATCTCCTGCACCTCGACGCCGTTGATCACCGCCTCGGGGTGCGCGGCCCGTGCGGCGACCATGATCCTCTCGTAGCCGCGGCGCACTTCATCCGGGGTGTGCAGGTTGAGCAGCACCCCGCCGATGTCGGTCTTGTGCAGGATGTCGGGGGACGAGATCTTCAGCGCCACCGGGAAGCCGATGCCCTCGGCCAGCCGGGCCGCTTCGTCGGCGCTCGCTGCCAGGCCGGCGCGCGGCACCTCAAAGCCGTAGTGCCTGATATCCATGTGGCCTCCTCGTCATTCGCCGGTCTGCTCGCCCGCCTGGGCCAGCGCCTGCGCGATCATCGCGCCGGCCGGATCCGGGCCTTTGTAGCCAATCAGGTACTCCAGGCGGATCGGCGCGAAGCACTCGTAGAAGATCACGTCCTCTTCGCTCAGTTTGCGGAAGGCGTGAATGACGTTCGAGTTGATGATCAGGAGCGACCCCGGGCCGACTTCCTGCTCCTCATCGCCAACCCTGGCCCACAGCCGGCCCTGGGCGACCAGCATGATCTGTTCGGCCTCGTGTCGGTGGGGCGGGATCGTGACCTGCCCCTGGTAGGTGATGCGCGTCATCATCACCTTCTCACCGCACACAGCCTGGCGCAGGACGCCCGGGAAGTACGGATAGGCGGGGAACTCATCCCAGGTAGTGATCTGTGACATTTTGACCTCCGATAGATGTGGCTTCGTGCCCACTTGCAGCGGTTCAGGGTGACGTGTCCGCACGCGTGCCCGAAGCCCGGTTTGATGCGGTTCTCTTTCCGGCGTCCGGGGAACCGGCGCCGGCGTCATCGGCGGGCCCCATGCTGCCCGTCAGTCGCCCGGATCTGTTCGAGGTGCTCGCGCATGATGCGCGCCGCAGCCGCCTCATCCCGCCGCTCCAGCGCGTCCACCAGCGCCCGGTGGTCCTGCAGGGACCGGGCGCGCACCCCCGGCAGGGCCACCGTGCGGCCGCGGCTGGCCATGCCGAGACGGCCCAGGCTGGCCATGAAGCGCGCAATGATGCGGTTGTGTGCGGCCGCGGTGATCGTATCATGGAGCTCGAGATCAGCGGCCAGGAAGGCATCCGGATCATCGGCAGCAGCCGCGGCCCGCTCGATGCAGGCGCGCAGCCGGGCCAGGTCTTCCTCGGTGGCACGGCGCGCGGCCGCCGCGGCGATGCCCGGCTCCAACATCTGGCGTGCCTCAAGCAGTTCGGCAAAAGTGGAATCGTCGAGCGCGAACACCAGGTCAAGGTGCTCGACGAGCAGCTCCGGCTTGAGCGAGGAAATGTAGGTGCCGGAGCCCTGGCGGATCTCCACGATGTTCACCATGGCGAGGGCCCGCAACGCCTCGCGCAACGACGGGCGGCTGACCTGCATGGCGGCAGCGAGTTCGCGCTCGGGCGGGAGCCTGTCGCCAGGCCGCAACTGCCGCTCGGCAATGAGCGTCATCAAACGCGCGGCGATCCGCTCGGGGAGCATGTCGCGGGAGAAGGGGCCGAAAACCGGCGCCGCGTCAGCCGAATCCGCCATCTTGCGGACCTCCTCCGTCATCCGGACTCCAACACCCAGACGTAGAGCGCCTTCGGGCCGTGAACGCCGATGGTCAGCGTGAGTTCGATATCCGAAGTGCGGCTCGGCCCGGTGATGAGGGTGGCGCAGGCTGTGTCGCGGCATTCGGCGAGCACCTCAGTCAGGTCGGCGCGCAGGGCAGCCGGCGTCAACAGGGCCAGATGCACGCGCGGGAGCAGCGAGGCCGCGCGCCGGCAGTCCGGCCCGGCGCGCAGGAGGAGCGTGCCGGTTTCAGGCAGGGCCGCGTCCACGCCGGTGATGCCCAGGTCACAGGCCGCCACCTGCTCCAGCCCCGCGTCAGGGGGCACCACCGCCACGCCGAGTGAGGCCAGCGCCTCCGCCAGCGCCAGCGCGCGCAGCGGGGGCGTCCCCCAGATGACAGCGCGCGTCACCTGTTCGGCCTCGACCACTTCGCGCAGCGGGACAAGCAGGTCGGCGTCGGGGGCCAGGCGGCGCACGCGGCCGCCCAACTCCACGATCTCGTCAAGCAGCAGGGCCAGGGCGGCGCCCGGCTCGGCCGGCACGCTCCGCGGGATGCGCGCCGAGGGCGGCACAGGTGAGGGCGTCGCCGATGCAACCGCGCCAGCGCGGCCCAGGGAAGCCCGCACCCGGCCCAGAATCTCTTCACGGGCTGCACCCGCGCCGGGAGCCATCGCCGTCACCTCCGCCTCCGAAGGAGAAGCGCCAGGATGCCAAGAGCCGCGACCAGGGCCGCGGCCACGCCG
>FWPV01011748.1_pt1 | contig 11824 bp, 10 predicted proteins | sample 2228371 | NCBI WGS metagenome assembly FWPV01 (sample SAMEA103939776, study PRJEB20133) | metagenome | reverse complement strand
GCCGCTTTCGGCTAAAACGGCGAATCCATGCGTTTCGAAGCCCTCGGTCTCATTCCCGAACTGCTGCGCGCCCTCGACGACCTCGGTTTTGCCGAACCCACCCCCATCCAACAGCAGACGGTCCCGCTGCTGTTGGCAGGCAAGGATGTCTTAGGGGCAGCGCAAACCGGCACGGGAAAAACCGCCAGCTTCGCGTTGCCCATGTTACAACGCTTGGCACCCTTCGCCAACACCTCCCCCAGTCCGGCACGTCACCCGACACGTGCGCTCGTGCTCGCGCCCACCCGCGAGTTGGTGCTGCAGATCGATGAAGCGGTAGCGTCTTATGGCAAATACTTGCCGCTGCGCCATGTCGTGATCTATGGGGGCGTGGATATCGACCCGCAAATCGCCGCGCTGCGTCACGGCGCCGAGATCGTCATCGCCACGCCAGGACGTCTGCTCGATCACCTGGAACAAAAAACGGTGCGCTTGAACCAGGTGCAGTTTCTGGTGTTCGACGAAGCGGACCGCATGCTGGACATGGGCTTTTTGCCGGATATACGCCGCATCGTCGCGCAACTGCCGGCGGATCGGCAAACCGCGCTCTTTTCAGCGACGTTTTCGCCGGAGATCCTCAAACTCGCGAAGGACTGGCTGCGCGACCCCGAAGTCGTGGAAGTGGCGCCGCGCAACACCGTCAGCACCACGATCGAGCACCGCGTGCTGTGGGTGGAGCAGGAAAAAAAACGCGAAGCCCTGGTGCAACTGCTGCAAAGACACGAAGGCCAAGCGCTGGTGTTCGTCGATACCAAGCTGGCGTGCGGGCGGCTCGCCGCTTACTTGCAACGCGCGCATCTCAACGCGCAACCCATTCACGGCGACCGCACGCAGCAACAGCGTCAGGAAACGCTCGACGCCTTTCGCGCCGGCAAGGTGCGTGTGTTGGTCGCCACCGACGTCGCTGCCCGCGGGCTGGACGTCGCCGGACTGCCGCTGGTGATCAACTTCAGCTTGCCATCGAACCCAGAAGATTACGTGCATCGCGTCGGGCGCACCGGACGCGCCGGAATGAACGGCTTGGCGTTGTCGTTGGTCGCTCCCGAGGAACAAGTCCGGCTGAGCGCGATCGAGAAACTGCTCGGCCAAACCATTCCCAGCCAGGCGCACCAAACCGCTTTTTCCGAAGCAAATTCCACAGCACAGGTAGCACGCGGCGTTCTCAGCACCCAAAAGCGCGCCAGCAAAACTCAATCTCGAGCCTCTTTCTCCTCTGCACCAGAAAAAACCGTGCACGATGACGTCCCGGAACATTGGACTCGCACCAGCAACCGCCATGCTGAACCGAACAGGGGCGCTGAATTTTGGCCGGGCTTACCGTGGACCGCGAATCGCCGCCCCGTCGTCCCCGTGCTGCTTGGCGGCACCGGGCGGCGCGACGCCTGATTTTGCCGGGTAATTCCCGCGTTTTTTTGCCGATCGCCTACCGCTGGGACAGGGTATAGTGCCGTCATCACGGCCCTATCTCCCGATCATGACCGAACCGCATGACGAACCTTTTCGCCCCGATACCAGCGAGGGCGTCGAAATTGGGCTTTATCTTGCTCTGCTCGAGCTCATTGACGAAGGGCTGCTCATCGTCAGCGACGAACGCATCCTGGAGGTCAATGCCGCGGCGTGCCGCTGGCTGGAGCGCTCCTACCGCGAACTCGTCAACCAACCGTTGGAGATCCTTTTCCCTTCCCCGGAAGCGTTCCTGCATGCCCGCGCCCGCTGGTTTATCCAAGGGCAGACACGAGGCAGCATCACACTGGCGCTACCTGGGCCGCGCACGCGCGAATTCCGTTTCACCGCCGCAGCCCGGCTGCGCCCCGGAATGCACGCGCTGCTGATCGCTCCCGACGTCGTGCGCGAGTTGTACCGCGACGCCATCCACCCCGAGGCGTTCTGGGCGCGCCTTGCTGCGGCGAACTTCGAACCAACGATCGTGCTCGATGAACGCGAGCGCATCATCGCCGCCAACGCCGCGGCACGCGCGCTCTTTCCTGGGACGGAATCCCCGCTGATGCAACCGTTGTCACGCTATGCCGTCGTGCAATGGCCAGATGACGGCACCGCTGGGCACGCCCAACTGGAAGGCTTGACACCCACGCCCCTCAACGCGCGGCTGTTGTCCGGGCCGCGCCCAGGCTGGCGGGTGCTGCTGTTGCCCCCCCGCCCTGTTCTCCCCCTAAGCGACTTCGCAATCGCATCCCGAAAGGAACAGACCTCTGCTTTGGCAAAATTGCTGGCCACCTCCAGGCCCGAGGAGTTTTCCCTTCAGGTGGGCGCAATTATCGATGTCAGCACCGGCATGATCGCTGGCGCCGAAGCCTTGGTGCATTGGCAAACACAAGACAAAAACGAATTGCCCTGGCATCGCATCGCTCCCTTACTCGGGAATGCTGCCGCCAACCGAGCGTGGCTCGACGCCAGTCTCGCCCTCGCAGGGAAATGGGTGCAGCAGTGGCGCCAGCCGATTGCACTCAACATTTCGCAGCCGCAAATCAATCACACCGACACGTTGACTCTAATTCAGCAACGCTGGCATGAACTCGGCCTACCATGGCATTGGCTTCAGCTCGAACTCGAAGAAGCCGTCTTTGCTCAGCTCAGCACCGCTCAATGTGCTCAGTTATTGCGCCTGGCCGAATCCGGCGTCAACCTCATCGTCGACGGCATCGGTGAAAAATGCTTTTCACTGGGGATGATGGCGCGCCTACCCGTGCGCGGCATGAAAATCGCCCCTATCTGGGTGCAAGGCGTGGGTCGAGACGAACGAGCGGAGCGGCTCATCGACGGGTTGGCGCATCTGGCCAAAGCGCTGGAAATTCCGTTGATGGCGCGAGGTGTGACGACCTGCGAGCAGCGGGATTTCCTTGCCGCCCTCGGCTGTCGGTTGCAGCAAGGCCCGCTGTTCGGTCCGACGGTGCCGGCCGACCAGCCGCTGGAACTGCGCGCCAGCCGCAGCAAGGCTTCAGCGTCGCGGTAATGTGCCTTCGTTCGCTTTGTTTGCTGTTGCGGGACTGCCGCGCTCATTCAACTCGCGTACCACGGTTTCACAGTCCAGCAGCCCCAGCAATGGCGACAATCGCCCCAAAAGCGCAGCGATCGCTTCATCGCTCAACTGCGGGTTCAGGCACCAATCGAACGCTTGCATCAACAACGCCAACCGCTCCAGCTGCGCGCGGGTCTGTTCCACCCCCACAAAGGGCGCGCGCTGCATCGCCTCCCAGCGCTTTTCGCCGAGGTGCGGCGGGCGCGGTTCGGTGAGCGGTGGCAACAGCGGCGGGGGCGGGGTGGCCGGAGCGCTAGCCGTTGCCGCCGCATCTAAAGTCGCCGCGGCGCTGGGCACCTGCCCAGCGGGACGGGCTGCAGCCGCCTCAGGCGTTACCCCTTGCGCTGCCGCCACGCCGAACCACAGCGTGGTGATCCACCCCAGGGCCGAAGACCGCCATCTGCGATGAATCACATCACACCTGCCCGTCGCCATCGCTCGATCGCCAAGCCCCAACGCTTGGGGCAAAGCCAGCCACCTCGACTGACGCAACCTACGCGCCGACTCGCCACGCTCGTTCTTACTCGCCCCGTTGGGGCGCTCACCTCACACCGACAGCGCCTTGACCTCGGCGATCATCTTGGCGACCACCTCCTGCGCGTGGCCGTAGACAAGATGACAATTGTCGCGGTAGAAAAGCTCGTTCTCCACCCCCGAATAGCCGCGCCCTTGGCCGCGCTTGATCACGATCACCTCACGGGCCACGTCTACGTTCAAAATCGGCATACCGTAAATGGGACTAGCGCGGTTGGTGCGCGCTGCGGGGTTTACGACGTCGTTCGCGCCGATCACCAGCGCCACATCGGTTTGCGCAAACTCATCGTTGATTTCCTCAAGGTCGAAGATCTTCTCGTACGGCACCCCGGCTTCGGCAAGCAGCACGTTCATGTGTCCAGGCATTCGCCCCGCCACCGGATGGATCGCGAACTTGACTTCCACCCCGGCTTCCTCGAGCAACTGCGCCAATTCCCATACCTTGTGTTGCGCGCCGGCCACGGCCATACCATAGCCCGGGACGACGATCACCTTCTGCGCAAAGCGTAGCGCCGCCGCAGCGTCGGTGGCAGAATACTCTTTGAGGCGCCCGGCGATCTCGCCGTTGCCTTCCGCCTCAACCGCCTCGCCTGAAATCGGCGCAAAGAGCACGTTTTTGAGCGGCCGGTTCATCGCTTTGGCCATCAGCGCGGTCAACAGCGTTCCCGACGCCCCCACCACGGTGCCGGCAACGATGAGCATGGGGCTATCGAGGACGAACCCTTCAAAGCCCACCGCCAGACCCGTGAACGCATTCAATAGCGAAATCACCACCGGCATGTCCGCACCACCGATGGGCAGCGTCAGCATCGCCCCCAGCGCGAGCGCCAGCAGGAAAAAGAACAGTAGCCCTACGCCCGACACTGGACTGGAGACACCTAAGTATGCGCCCAAGCCGATGGTAAGCAACGCCAGGAGCGCCACCACGTCGTTGTGCCGCGCCAGCCGCCACACCCGCGCCAGGCGCCCGTCGAGCTTGGCCCACGCCACAACGCTACCGGAAAACGCCACCGCACCGATCACCGCCCCCAACGCCGCCAACAGCCCCACCCCTGCCGGGATACCCGCCTGGCTCAACAGCTCCACCGCCGCGATCGCCGCCGCGGCGCCACCCCCCAGCCCGTTGTATAGCGCCACCATCTGCGGCATCTCGGTCATCTGCGCCCGGCGCGCCGTGTGCCAGGCAATGACGCCACCCAGGGCCAGCGCGATCAGCATCAAAAATTTATTCTTGAGTTCCGGGACGAACCAGGTAGCGACCACCGCAAGCACCATCGCCGCGCCCGCCAGCCGCATCCCCTGCACCGCCCGCGCCGGGTTGGCCATCGCCTTGAGGGCGATGAGAAACGCCACGGTAGCGAGAAAATAGACGAACGCAACCATCACTGGCCCTCCTGCTTGCGGAACATTGCCAGCATCCGGTCGGTGACCACATAGCCACCCACCGCATTCGCCGCACCCAATACCACCGCCAAAAAGCCAATCAACATCTGCCCGCCGGTCTCAGCATGCCCCAGCACCCACATGCCACCCACCACCACGATGCCGTGAATGAAGTTCGATCCCGACATCAAAGGCGTGTGCAAAATCACCGGCACGCGCGCGATCAGCTCATAGCCCGCCACCGCCGCAAGCGCAAACAAAAACAACGCCGTCATCGCCTCCATCGTCTTCTCCCGGATCAACCGCTACCTCATTGTCCCAGCCACTGGCGCACACGCTCACTGACCAGCGCGCCATCGCGCGTCACCGTGACGGCTTGCAGGATCGCGTCGTCCCCATCCCACGCCAGCGCCCCGTCGCGCCAGTACGCCGCGAGGAACTGCCAGAAGTTGCGCGCCAGCATCTCCGAGGCATGCACGGGCATACGGCTTTGGATGTTCGCCGGGCCGATGACCAGCACCTCGCCGATCCAGCGCTTTTCTCCCAACACCGTGCCTTCGACATTGCCGCCCTGTTCGGCAGCCAGATCGACGATCACCGCCCCTGGGCGCATCACCGCGATCATTTCGGCAGTGATGATTTTGGGCGCCGGCCGGCCGGGGACTGAGGCAGTGGTGATCACCGCATCGGCCGAAGCGATCGCTTTGGCAAGCACTGCGCGCTGTTGCTCCTGCTCTTCGGGCGTGAGCTCGCGCGCGTAGCCTCCCTCGCCCACCGCAGCCACCCCGGTGTCGAGGAACTTCGCCCCCAGGGATTGCACCTGCTCGCGCGTTTCCGGACGCACGTCGTAGGCTTCCACCATCGCGCCCAGGCGCCGGGCGGTGGCGATGGCCTGTAGACCCGCCACACCCGCGCCGATCACAAAGACTTTGGCGGGACGAATGGTGCCCGCAGCGTACGAGAGCATCGGGAAAAACTTTGGACTGTGATCCGCGGCAATCAGCGCCGCTTCGTACCCTGCCACCGTGGCCTGCGAAGACAAGATGTCCATCGGCTGCGCCCGGGTAATGCGCGGCAGCAGCTCCAGCGCCATCGCCGTTACCCCTTGCGCAGCGAGCGCCTCGATCCGCTCCCGGCTTTCCCACGGCTTGAGCGCCCCGACGAGCACACTCCCGGCGCGCATCGCCTGGATGTGCGATAGCAGTGGCGGCGCGACACACAGCACGAGGTCGCTGGCGGCAAACACCTCCTCACAGGTATCGGCCCACGCTACCTCGCCAAACGCATCGTCGCTCCAATGCGCCCGCATGCCCACGCCGCGTGGCAACAATAACCGCACCCCCCAGGCGCGATATTTGGGCACCATTTCCGGTGTCACCGCCACGCGCCGCTCATGCACGTTCGGGGCGCACGCCACTCCGATCGTCACCGTCATCGACTCTGCTCCTTATACTGTCATCGGTACCGGAACTTCGCTCCCGCGCTCACTTGCCAACGCCCGCGCACATAGATCGGCTTGCGCTCATCCTCTGGCCCTCAGCTGCCGGTTTCGTCACCCCTTGCCGTCCCACTCTGTACCGGCAGTCACTGCAACCACTTGCCGCCGACTACGGGTTCGCCGCCGGCTCGATCACCTCCTGCCCAGCCATCCACGGCCGCAGCGCTTCGGGAATGACCACGCTGCCGTCGCGCTGCTGATAGTTCTCCAGCACCGCCACCAACGTGCGTCCCACCGCTAGCCCCGAACCATTGAGCGTATGCACGGGCTGCGGTTTGCCGCCCGTGGCGGGACGAAAGCGCGCCTGCATGCGCCGCGCCTGAAACGCCTCGGTATTGGAGCAGGAAGAGATCTCGCGGTACGTCCCCTGTGCCGGCAGCCAGACTTCCAAATCATACGTCATCGCCGCCCCGAAACCGAGGTCACCAGCGCATAGTTTTACTTTGCGATACGGTAAGCCCAGCTTAACGAGAATCGCTTCGGCATGCGCCGTCAACTCCTCCAGCGCCTCGTACGAACGGTCGGGGTGCTCGATGCGCACCAGCTCCACTTTCTCGAACTGATGCTGGCGAATCAACCCGCGCACGTCGCGCCCGTGCGCTCCCGCTTCGGCGCGAAAACACGGCGTATGCGCGACAAACTTAAGCGGCAGTTCCTGCTCTTCCAGAATTTGCTCGCGCACGAAGTTGGTCACCGGCACCTCAGCAGTGGGAATCAGATAGAGCGGATCGGCCTCGCCGCGCGGCACCATGAAGAGATCCTCGGCAAACTTCGGCAGTTGGCCGGTGCCATACAACGTTCGCGCCAACACCAGAAAAGGCGGTGCGACTTCGGTGTAGCCGTGCTCCAGCGTATGCACCTCCAGCATGAACTGCACCAACGCCCGGTGTAGCCGTGCGATCGCCCCTTTCATCACCGCAAAGCGTGCCCCCGACAGTGTGGCCGCAAGCGCGATGTCCAAGCCACCCAGCGCTTCACCGATCGCCACGTGATCGCGCACCGGGAAATCAAACGCACGGGGTGCGCCCCAGCGCATCACCTCGACATTGTCGGCATCACTCTCCCCATCCGGCACCGACGGGTGCGGCAGGTTCGGCAGCTGCGCCAAAAAGGCTTCCAGCTCCGCCATCAGCGTCGTCAAACGCGCTTCGGCCGCCTCTCGTTCGGCGTTGACAGCGGCCACCTTCGCCATCAACGCTTCGGCATCTTCGCCGCGCGCTTTACGCATACCGATTTCTTTGGACAGCCGGTTACGCTGCGCCTGCAACTCCTGGGTGCGCGCCTGCAACGCCTTGCGTTCCGCTTCCAGTGCCTCGAAGCGATCCCATTCGATCACCGCATGACGGCGCGCCAGTGCCGCTTTCACTGCCGGCAGATCCTGGCGCAACAACTGAATGTCGAGCATGAACGGACTTCCTTTTCATTTTTCCCAGGGTCAGGATTCTACCCTAGCGTTCGCGCGGCACTTTTCGCTCCAGCGCCCGTAGCCGCGCGAGCTTGTCGCGGATCTGCGCCTCCAGCCCTCGCTCTGTCGGTTCGTACCAGCGCTGCGCCGGCAGATCGTCGGGAAAATAATGCACCCCCACTGCGTAACCGCCCGGTTCATCATGCGGATAGCGGTAATCGCGGCCGGCACCGAGCTGGCGCAGTAGCGCCGTCGGGGCGTTGCGAAGATGCAGCGGCACTGGACGCGAGCCGTCGGCAGCGACGAACGCGCGCGCGGCATTGAACGCGCGATACACGGCGTTCGATTTGGGCGCACAGGCCAGATACACCGCCGCTTGCGCCAGCGCCAGCTCTCCTTCCGGAGAGCCGAGCCGCTCATACACTTCGGCAGCATCGATCGCCAGCGCTAAAGCGCGTGGATCGGCCAGACCGATGTCTTCGCTGGCCATGCGAATGAGCCGGCGGGCGATGTAGCGCGGATCCGCCCCTCCGTCCAACATACGCGCGAGCCAGTAGAGCGTCGCGTCCGGATCCGAACCGCGCACCGATTTATGTAACGCCGAGATCTGATCGTAAAAATCGTCATTGGCTTTGCCAAAGCGCCGCAGCCGCGCCCCCAACGACTCACGGGCAAACGCCGCGTCGATCGTGTGGCGTCCGGCGCTGCGCGCTGCCGCCCACAGCCACTCAAGGTCGTTCAACAGCCGCCGCGCATCCCCATCGGCCTGCGCGAGGAGCCACTCTTGCACTTTCGGAGCCAGAGGTACCGCCTCATCGGGAAAACGCTCCTGCGCCCGCTCAAGGAGCACGCACAAATCTTCGGTCGAAAGCGGCTCCAGCCGCAGCACTGTGACCCGCGACAGCAACGCCGCATTGACCTCGAACGAGGGGTTTTCAGTGGTCGCGCCGATCAGCACCACCGTGCCTGCTTCCACATCGGGCAACAACGCATCCTGCTGCGCCTTGTTGAAACGGTGGATCTCGTCGATGAAGAGCACCGTCGCGCGGCCTTGGGCGAGGCGCTGGTTTGCGGCTTCGATCACCGTGCGCAGTTCTTTGACCCCGGCGCTAACCGCCGACAATGGGACGAACTCGGCATCGACCGCTTGGGCGAGCACGCGCGCCAGCGTCGTTTTGCCCACTCCCGGTGGCCCCCACAGCACCACCGAAAACAACCGCCCGCGCGCCACCGCCAGCGCCAGCGGCTTACCGGGTGCGACCAAATGCCGCTGCCCAACGATCTCCTCGAGCCGTTGCGGGCGCATCCGTTCGGCCAGCGGTACGCCGGGTTCGTGCGCGGAAAAACGCGCGTTCGGTTCCAAAGATGGATTCATCGTTGGGCCCAAGACAGGCGCACGATCGGTGCTCATCGATCCCCGCCTTTGCCATCCCTAGGCATGTCAGCTTTGCACCGGACTTTGCCGCGTCGTTACCGCCCGGAGCGTACCACGGTTGCCCCGACGGGGATTGAAAATACAAACGCATGCGGCGGCACTTCGGCACGGTACGAGCGAAAGACGATCTCGCTCACCTGCCCGAACGCATCCTCGATCCGCACCGTGTGCAAGCGATCATCTGCCAGTGTGATCTCGATCGCCCGCACCGTAGCGCTTTGAGATAACGGCTGCAGACGCCACCTTCGGAGATAGCCTTCCTGTTGGTGTTGCGCCAACGCAAACCAGCGCGGCAACTCCTTCGGCGCCACCAGCACCGCCAGCGGTCCCTGCCGCAACGCTTCAGAATCAAGCGGCGCCACCGTCGCTTGCTGCAAGTCCGCGTCCCAGGTGATCACCTCGCGCCCGTTGCTCACCGTCACCTGCGCAAACGGCGCGGTGATCTCCCAGCGAAAGCGATCCGGACGCGCAAAGGCAAAAACCCCCTGCAACTCGCGCACGCGGCCATCCCCCCGCTGTTCACGCTGCACGAATTCTCCAGACACCTGGTGCTGCCGCTCGGCCCAATCCTGCAACGCCGCAAGCGCTGCCGCCGCATCCTCTGCCGCTGCAGCCCTGGTGGCCGCTGCTATTGCCATTGCGCCTGACAATGTGGGGGTTCCCCCAACGACGAAAGGAGCATCCGCCACAGGTCTGCTCCTTACCGCAGGCGATCCCGTCCCCCCCACCGAAGCGTCTGTCGCCACGGTCGGCGAAGCGGTCAATAGCAATAAAGTCGCAGCGAATCCGTGCCGTATCGTCATCATCCCGGTCATCGAAACATTATGCCACGAGCCGCTTCGCCTGGCACCCAAAGCTCCACTGGCGCCCAAAGCCCCCATCGGATCGTTACACCGCGACAGACCGGAATCCAACGCAGTCAGACAATCCGGACAAACGTCAAGCCGTGCTACCATTGGCTCACCCCGATAACAAAACCACTTTTGGCTCATGCTCACCGCCGAGTTCATCGAGTTCGTGTTTTCTGCCGCACACATCGAACGGTGGAACGATCACGCGCGCCCCATGCGCTTGAGCGAACTCGACAAACAAGCGCACAAAGCATTGATCGCCTATGTGCTTGCACGCGCCGAGGAAGATCGCGGTGCAGCGCTGGATTGGTGCGCGCTCATCGACGGTTTGATCGCCGAATTCCTGCACCGCATCAAGCTCACCGACATCAAAGCACCCATTTTCCACCGCCTGATGCAGCGTCAAGGCGAGGCGATCAACCGCTGGGTGATTCAAGAGCTCACCCCGATCCTCTCACCCGTGGCTCAGGGCTACTGGCTGCAGGCCCTGCAACGCCACTTTGCGCCTCAAGCCACTCCGAACCTCGAACGGCGGCTGCTGCGTGCTGCCCATTACCTCGCCACCCAGTGGGAGTTCCGGCTGCTTTATCATACCGCGCCGTTTCTTTACGGCATCGAACGCACCAAAGCCGAAATCGAAAGCCAGATCGAAGACCACCTCGATCTGGCCGGGGTGCAAAAAATCGCGCTCGGCAAACGGCTGCACGGCTTCGTGGACCTGGTGGGACAACTGCGCTTTCAAAAACGCTGGGCGCAAACGCCGCGGGTGCCAGAAACCTCGGTGCTGGGCCATATGCTGTTCGTGGCGATCCTCAGCTACACACTGGTGACCGCGCTCGGTGCCGGCACCGCGCGCCGCCGCAATGCCTTTTTCGCAGCGCTTTTTCACGACCTGCCGGAGGTCCTCACCCGCGACATCATCTCACCGGTCAAACGCGGCGCGCCCGGACTGGAAGCGCTGATCAAAGCCGAAGAAGCCCGCCTGATGGAAGAAGTCCTGCTGCCGCTCGTGCCCACCCCTTGGCACGAGGAACTGCGCTACTTCACCACCGACGAATTCGCCAACCGTTATCGCGACGCCAGCGGCACCGTGCATCGTTTCGACACTTTCGACGACTTTCACCGCGTTGCCGACCGCGACGGGCAGCAACCGGTGGACGGCCAGCTCATCAAAGCCATGGATGAACTCGCAGCGTTGGTGGAAGCCGCACAATCGCTGCGCCACGGCATTCGTCACCCAGCGCTCGAGGACTGTAACGCCCGCTTGCCGCAGAAATACGCTAGCCAGCGCTTGGGACCGCTCGATCTGGGGCAGCTCTTTGCGGTTTGTAGGTATCCCGAGGCAGAAGCGGAGTCAAAAAATCCATAGCCGTAACCCCTTCTGCACAATCCCCGCTGCTTGCGCTACCTCCCTCGAGGATCCCGCCGCTCCCACGTCAGAAAGAAACCATCGGGAATGACCTCACTTCCGCTTCACCCCGCTTCTATCTCAAACCCCACCACATTCCTCTGCGCGTGGCTAAACTCCACCCCCACCAGCACCACCGGCCGGCCGTCGGCGCGGTACTTCTCGGCGTAGCCCTTGGCTTTGAGTTGCTTGAGCGCCTGGCCTTCGGGTGGGTCTTCGACCACCTTGAATTCG
>FWPV01001325.1_pt1 | contig 11825 bp, 10 predicted proteins | sample 2228371 | NCBI WGS metagenome assembly FWPV01 (sample SAMEA103939776, study PRJEB20133) | metagenome | reverse complement strand
GACTACTGAGCAATGTGCACAGGGCCTTGCCCGGTCGACTATCTGCTTCCTCTCCCCACAGCCTATTGATCAAGCTTTTCCAACAAAACATCGCGTTCCATGATTAGCTGGGCCGCTCTTGACATGTAGCTGCCGCATCTCTGCCTCGGGGTCTTTTCCCCCACGGTTCGGTTCTCGAAAAATTATTCTGCACCGGAGACCAGCTTATTTTTCCAGTTCTGGATCTGGTTAGGGTGGACGTGAAATTGCTTCCGCCAATTCCACCAGGGTTCGATCCCCTCATCTGGCCGCCAGAACCACCTTGGCCTTGAACCCCGCGCTGTCGTTTACTCTCTTTCTGTTCATCTTCTGCTCCTAGTCTTTTAAGAGTTTACAGGAGAAGATTTCACTTATGAATCGCCAAATCGCCACCCATCCCGCATTTCACCCCATAGGTACTTGAGCCGCCGTAAGATCTATCTGTGTCCGCTTGACACAATCTGCTCCGCTACCCTAGAGTACCCAATGACATCGTGCGACCCGAGGTGAACAACAACCACACGATTATACCTACAAATTGGCCACGGTGGTTCCCAAGGCCCCTGTAGTATCGATGATTCTACAAGGAGGATACTGTAAACTGTGCTACAGAAGTACAGAACTGCACAAGTAGGATCGTTGAAGAACTGATGACAACAAGACCATTCGTCCTTTCCACTACGACTCGAAGCCTCTTGGTCGGTTTAGGACTTGCCCTCCTTACCATTCTGACTTGGGGCGAGGTAGTGACGTACTATTATCCCTCTGAAGACGCCTTTGGCTTTTTGCCATTTGTAAAGGCAGATCGGTTATCTGACGTTCTGGCCATATGTACCAGGGAGACGACGCAAGGCAAACTCGAAGGTGTCATTGCATCGTACCGACCCATTTCAAATATGACATTTGCACTCGAGTACCTTCTTCACGGGCTCAATTCACCTGCCTTCCACGTCACTGATCTCATCATCCACTGGCTTTGTTCATGGGCTGTGTACCTTTTTATGTTTTCTTCAGGGATAGGGTCGTTCTGGCCCTCGTCAGCTGCCGCAGCCCTTTTTTGTATCCACCCCCTCCACATCGATACGGTTCCCGTGAGCACCAGGCGATGCGAGCTTATGATGGGGCTTTTTATGTTGCTTAGCCTCACCTTGTTCGTGAGACATGTAAGAAAGAGAAGCACGGGCATGGCAGCAAGGACCTCATATGCCTTCTGGTTATCATTGGTATGTGCCATGTTGGCATTCGGGTCAAAAGAGACTGCTGTGACACTGATAGGGCTTGTTTTTGTGTGTGCATTTCTTTTTGAAGCCCCACCGCAGACCACGTTCGTTCGCCAAACAAAAAGGGCAATGGCCTACGCAGTACCGTATCTTCTGCTTGCGGTACTGTTCTTTGTCGTGCGTTGGCACATTATAGGTGGACTTGGTGGACATTTTTATCAAATACATATGGCACTGCCGCGCCGCATGGTAATGGCAGCGGTAGTCGCTGCGTACACATCGGTACGAATGGTCATACCTTTTTTGCCATTGATGCCTTCTCCCTTTGAATATGCAGCGCGCCATCTCCCCTATACCCTTTCAGGGGTCATAGTCATAGGAGCCTCGATCGGATACTGGTTGTTCACCAAGCGGCGTTTTATACGGGAAACACTTTTTAGGCCCCGATCGTGGTGGGAGCATCCTGAGCTTAAGGGGTATGCAGCGGTTTGCGCAAGTATCATTATCGTGCTATCCCCCTATGTCGTTCTTGGCGGGATCTCTCCTTGGTATTCCTATGTTCCCACCATGTTTCTTAGTGCGCTTTGCGCACTGATGGGTCGCAATGCCCTAAGGCACCTGAAAAGGAGGCCTTGGTCACATGGTCCCTTGGGATATGAGGTCCTGTTCCAATCACTGGCCTCGGTCCTCATAGTGGGTTGGTTGCTCGTACTGGTCGCCTTTTCGCCTCTGGTTACCCGTAGCTATCGTGACTGGGAGGTAGCTTCAACTATCAACAGAGAGATCCTGGAGAAGACCGAGCACGTTATTGCATCGTGCCCCAAAGGATCCCTTTTTTACACACTTAACTATCCTATTATTCTGGCCACTCATGTGACGCATTGGAACCACGTATTGGCTGTTTCTTTGATCTATGACTACACGCTCGACGGATACTTCGCAGTAATGCATCCGGACAAGCAATTCAGGTTCGTCGGGCTCTGTTTTACCTCATTGGGCGAGATGCCGAATGAGCTTCAGCTGAGCACCGAGTTTCTGGAAACGCCATCCATACGAGTTACCATACACAAAGGAGGGATATTGGATCTCCCTCGATTTCATATAGATGCACGTTCGAGAGACCGGGTCAGCGGTAAGTGGTTCGAGGTGACGGTAGAGAAGGAAGATACCAGCCTGCCACCTGTGGTACTCCCGTTTGTGCAGATTCGGATCGACATGAAGCCCGAGGGACTTGAGCGGGATAACGTCTACTTTCTGGTCTACGACGGCACATCCGTCGCTCTCTACGATCCTGAGCAGCTCGGCTGGCGAACGAGCGGTCAGTACAGGAAAGGCGCACCGCAGGACCTCGGCGCACAGTGAAACCGTATGCTTCGTGCCGCTTCCTATAGCGAAACACGTCACAAGCTTCTGTTGCACGCACTCCTTGCTGCGATGATGGGTCTTGTCTTTTCTCTGCCCAAACATCCTTATGTCCTGTCTTCAGAGACATGAATGCCACTATACGCCATTTTCTACGTCGACCTTTGAGGTTGAGGAAACTTTTATGAGTCTGCAGTGCGAGAGGTCTTTGATGGCACACTCTTGGTGAGCGATCCTCAGCTTTTCGAGGGGGAAGGGGCTACCAAATCACCTTTCCCAATTGCCATTTTTGATACTGGGGATGTGCTCCCGACTACTGGGTACGGTTCCTCGTGTGTACATCATGGGTGAGGCACTGTTTCCGATGCTGATCTTCTTGTTGGTGTACTCGCTGTTGTATCCCAGCACCCGGAACCAATGGGTGAGTGCTATGGCTGGCGTAGCCGTTTTGTTGGGGTATTACTTGATTCCTTATATTCCGCTAAAGCCTGACCTTCTTTTCTCCCAACTCATCAACTACGAACACGACATGCGGCCGATCGAGTGGTTTAGCCACTTGCCTAGAATCAGTTTTCTTTTACCATCCTCATGGCTTCGACTCTCCTGGTGTACCGTGCGCTCTCAAGCAGTAACAATAGACTTGTGATACCCACAGGAATAGTCGCTGGACTCAATTTCTATACGTACTTTTATCATCTCACGTTTTTTCCTATGCTGGTGGTCTGCTTTTGTTGGTCTTTGTGGTACAGAGGAAAAAGAGCGATGCGCTTCGAATGGCTGGAATCCTTCTTGTCATGACTATAACAGCCGTACCGTTCTTGCTACGGGCGTTCAGGTTTACGCGTTTTCCTCAGTACATGGATGTCATGGCGAGGATTGGCATAGAGCTGGTGCCGACGGCACATGTCACGTTTTTAGATGTTTGTGACCCGTCAAATCGCTGGATTTGCACGCTACAACGAGAATCAGCCGTACCACTTTCCTCCAGAAGTCAGGGCAAGGATTCATAAAGGATTTACCCTTTATGTGCCGATCGATGTGCGGGATGAGATACGTTTAAAATGTCTACACTATCAGAGTGAGCCTTTAGCATCCCTCCTGGCTCGTTACCGAATTGATTATGTCTTATACAGGCCCTACGAAAAAAAGATTTCGAAGCCAGATTTTGATCGCTATGGCGGTTTTGCGCTCGTCTACGATGAAGACGGCACTGAAATCTACCAGGTGAGACAACAGCCGAGCCATGCTGAATAAAGGTTCATTACATGGTGCATGCTGCTTTTCATGAGGGCTACATCGTGAGACGAGCCGTAGGCAGCAAGGCTCTTGGCAAAGGTCGGCGTGAGATTGGTGTTTGACACGAGCAGTACATCTGGCATATAAACTGATCATAATCGTGATGAGGACGAGATGAAGCTTTCGGAAATCCTACAGATCGTTGAAGGTAGGGTTGTCACGAAGGACGCAGACCTTTCAAGAGATGTTTCGCTTGCCTGCGGTGCCGATCTTATGAGCGACGTGCTTGCTTACTGCAAGCCGAGGGCCCTTTTGCTTACTGGACTTACCCATCCTCAGGTGGTCCGTACGGCCGAGATGGCTGATATTGCTGCTATTGTCTTTGTGAGAGGAAAGCAACCCCCACCGGAAACCATAACGCTTGCCGAGGAAAAGAATATACCGCTTATCACATCCCCGTATACGATGTTCGAACTGTGCGGTCGGCTGTATATGAACAACATGGCTAGCTGCGATTGCTAGGTGTGTGTCGTGGGGCACAGAAGATCACGGTAGCATGCCGTGCAGGATGCCGCAGATGGTAGAAGTACCCTCAACCCCTATTACTCCCCCCATTATCGCTGTCACAAAGATCCAGGAACTCGTCTACGAGCTCAAAATAAAACAGGTCATGACAGCTCCTGTGCTATCGGTGACGCCTGAGACACGAATGAGCGAATTCAAGGAAATCCTCAGGACCCGGAGGATATCAGGCACACCGGTCGTTGAAAACGATGAGTTGGTTGGGATCGTAAGTATAGAAGATCTGATCAAGGCCCTGGAGCAAGGGGCCATTGAGCTTCCTGTAAAGGAGCGGATGAGCCGACATGTGGTCACCGTGCACGAGGAAGAGTCGGTCATCGAGGCGGTCAAGAAATTTGCTCAGTACCGCTTTGGAAGGCTACCGGTCGTGGACAGCAGAGGTAGACTGGTGGGTATCTTGACCAGCGATGACATAACCAGAGGCCTTCTGGAAGCAATCGGGCTAGACTACCATGAAGACGAGATCCGGAGATATCGGGCGAGCCACATATTTGAGGACATAGAGTCGAATGACACCAGCCTGATGCTCCGCTATAAGATCAAGGCCTGCGATTTTCAGCACGGCGGAGAGGCCTCGAGCAAGATACGCCGTGCACTGACACGACTGGGAGCAGCTCCGCAGGTGGTACGGAGGGTAGGTATCGCTGCCTATGAGGCTGAGATGAACACCATTATTCACACTACCCACGGGGGTGATATTATCGTAGAGGTACAACCGCGTCGGGTTCGGATTGTTGCGACCGATAGGGGACCAGGTATTGAGGATGTAGAAAAGGCCCTCCAGCCAGGCTTTTCAACGGCGCCAGAGTGGATCCGTGAGCTTGGTTTTGGTGCAGGTATGGGCCTTGCCAACATCAAGCGATGTGCTGATGAAATGCATCTAGGTTCTACACCTGGAGTCGGCACCAGGTTGGAGATAGTTATTTTCATGCAGCAAGAGGCTGCTCAACCGTTCAGCGGTGAAGAATCATAGGGTCATCGTGTTCAATCAATGTGTTCTCAATAACAGATTGAGGGGAATGCTGTGACAGTGCAGGAGATTATCAACGCACTTTCACTTGAAGTGCTCGCGTCAAACAATGCTGCCCTCGAACGTCATGTCACCAGAGGATATGCCAGCGATATGCTTAGCTGTGTTATGGCGGGCGCACAGGCAGGAGGGATATGGGTGACCATGCAAGGCCATCCGAATGTGATTGCCGTGGCGTCGCTATTGGATCTTGCAGCAGTCGTGGTAACCGAGCAGGCGCCTGTCGAACCTGTGACTGTACAACGCGCGGTTGAGCACAATATGGTGCTTCTGAAGACCCCACACGACACCTTTACTACGGTAGCCCAGCTTGCTGCACTCGGCATCCAGGGGAGCCGCTGACGGACCACGAGGATGTCGGAACGTCTTGTAGAGGTGGCAGCAGACCTCCACATTCATACCGTTGCCTCTGCGTGTGCAGAGGTTGAAATGATTCCACCACTCATCGTACGGCGTGCGCAGGAACTTGGTCTGGACCTTATCGCAATCACTGACCACCACTGCATAGATAACGTAGAAGCTGTGCGCCGTGCCGCAGAGCCTTTTGGCATAACTGTCTTGGTGGGCATGGAGGTACAAACCCGAGAAGAGGTGCATGTGATCTGCCTGTTCGACCATACAGAAGATGCGAGGGAATGGCAAAAGTTCATCTGGCTGCATCTGCCTGATCTCCCTAACAGAGAGGAATTTTTCGGCGCACAATACGTAGTCGATGAAACGGGCGAATATATCAGGACGAACGAGAAATTGCTCCAGTGCTCCACAGATCTGGGCTTTGACGAGCTCATAGGATTCACCCAGCAATGGGGAGGGCTGCCTATTCCTGCGCATATAGATCGACCCAGGAATAGTCTCATGGCGAACCTGGGTATGATCCCACATGGAGTGACCCTTGCTGGAGTCGAGATCTCTCGACATACACATCCTGATCGGGTACGTAGGACCTTTCCTGGATTGCATGACATAGGAATACTACAGTCCGGCGATGCACACCGGTTGGATGAAATAATCAATACCATGAGATTGAAAGTGGCCAGACGATCGGTTCAAGAGCTGTACCTGGCCCTTCTTGGCCAGTACGGCAGAGGGATCACCATCGAAGGAAAACCGTAAGCTACCGATACGATGGATGCAGCAGCACGAGAGCCCTCTTGGTGATCGATGCTGTGGGAGATAACGCCGGTTCTAGAGTAGAGTACAATCAACACGGGTGACAGCTACCCACTTTGCGGCCACGTGGCTATTGCCTTCTGATCGCGTGCTTTTCCCCTTGAGCGAATCTTGGTTACGAGGAACTCGAGATCATGGGAGCGAAACAGACGCAAACAAGCCACATAGGCCCCAAGCCCACATGTGCTGGGTACTGCTATCCTGAGCAGTAGGTTGAGGGTCTCTCGCGAGGTGATCGGTGGTTGTAGCCATCCGTACGCGAAGTACATGATAATCGCCATTACCCCACCTGAAATCGCAAAGATAGAGAATTCTCTCAAAACTCTTTCAAGCCGGAAGCCCTTGACAAATACTCTTATTGCCATGAAGCAGACCATCAGATGCACGTACATGGCAGTTGAATACGCAAGGGGGAGACCTTTGAACCCGTACCGCATAAGGAACAGATAGTTGAGTCCCAAGGTGATGATCACAGTTGCCAGAGACCAGATTACGGAAAATCGTATCTTTTTGAGAACGAAGAAGGCCTGGACAAAAGGCCCTTGGCCAAAGGCAAGAAATCCTGGGGCGTAGTATTGGATAGCGATGTTTGTAAGGAGTGCATCCTGATGCTCGAATTTACCATGCTGGAATAGCAACTGCACGATGGGCAACCCGATACATAGGAAGACGATGGTGACAGGGACCATGACAAGACCAATGAGACGGAACAATTGATTGGTGAGCGTTTGAAACTCGTTGAATCGGCGTTGAGCAGCCATCTCTGACATGGTGGGGAATGCGGATGTCAGAAGGGAAAAATACAATACAAAGGGTGCCAGTCGTGTAAGGGTTGCTGCATACGTAAGGGCTGAGACACTTCCCTCAGCCAAACGAGAGGCAAAGATGCGATCTGTTGCGATGACTATTTGACCAAGGATGGCTATAAGCGCGATCCCCAGTGCGTCCCTTCGCATTCCGCTGATCACTGGGTCTTTCCATGTGAGGATGGCCTTGAACCTGTGTCCAAGGCCTCGCACCACAGGGAGCGGGACAAGACATTGGACTGCCGAACCCAGGATCAGCCCGATAACAAGGCTATAGATGCCAAGCGCCTTTGGCAAACACAGGAGCCCGGCGAACAGGCCTGCAGGGACGAGGAGGCTTGCTACCGACGGAGCAAGGAATATCTTGTGAGAAATGAGAAGTGCTTGCAACAAGGCAAAGGCCATAAAGAAAAACAGCGTTGGAGAAAGTGCCCGGGTGATATTGACAGTGACGTGTTGAGCCAACGAGTCTGCATTGAAGCAAAACAGGCGTATGATGAGAGGGGCACCCACGAAAAATACGACGGTTCCAATAAGGCTTAAGAGAAGGATGTTGGTAAAAAACGCATTAGTCAGGGCTGTCACCTCTTCCTTGTTTTTTGTCGCACGAAAGGTACTATAGCTCGGAACAAAGGTGAAATGGATACAGCCCGTCATTACGATACCGAGGCGTATGGTGAGCAGATATGCCAAGAAGAAGGCATCGGTCACATAAGAGGCTCCGAACACAGCAGCAATGACGATATTGATGATGAACATCGAGGCGTTCTTCAGCAGATTTGCTACCAGCAGAATAATGGTGGAAACAGACATGCTCTGTTTCCGGTGAAAGATGGATGTGGAGGGCTCTTTTCTCAGGTCTTGCTTCTCAAGGGGAGATACGCTCAAGGTGAGGATGCTACTGGGGACAGAGAGAACAGTGCAGCTCTACTTCACGACCAACTTGAAGACGACATCAAACAGTTTGGCAACGATAGGGGCCAGAAACAGGATTGCGAGTATAGCCCCTAGCACGACAAGGGTATTTTTGAACAGCGGTTTCATTGGGCGATTCTCCCCTGATGATACCAATCGGTATCAGCCATAGTAAGAAACCAATTGTCTGGGTTGCACAGATGGGCTTGGGTGATGTCAGGCTTGAACGACCTCGCAACGATGACGTAGTCCGACGGATAACGGAAAAAGCCCATCCTTGCCATCCTCCTTCTATATGCATGCTGGAGTATAAATGTGTTGACCTGCTCAGCACCCTGGCTTCGCAAGTAGGAGACCCCTTTTTCTATGAGGGCATCTATGATAAGCGCGCGGTCAGGATCCTCGTTGGCAACGAGTATATCTTCTATGAGGCCTAGTTTCTTACGTGGGCGTTGTTCTGAGGACACCACAATATATCCAACCAGATCGTGTCCCTTGAGCGCTCCAAAGATGCGGTACATGCTCCTTGGTCTGGTTACAAAACGCCAATTGAGAAATACACTGTCTCGTATACAGATAATACGAGCTGTGTCACGGGCCCGTCTCCAAAGCACATCAGCCCGTTCATCAAATCGCTCAAGCGGTACTATGTCGATAGCTGGAGGCTTCTTGAAGGTCCTCGCACGGATGGTGGAGTAGGTATACGGGAGGTACCCGAAGGGTGCGGTTAAGGCAGCCAGATGCCGATATCGCACAAGGTGCTTGAAAAGGGCTGTTGGGGTGAGTGGCTGACAGTATTTTGGGAAGAAGCCAATTTTTTGGTAGCCCAATTTCCTGATACCGAACGTATAGTGAAGAAAGGTTGGGAATCCGTGGCCTATCGTAACGCCTGGGCCAAAAAAATCGAATCCAAAGTTTGCTGTACGTGAGGAAATGCCCAGCCTTCGATACTCGGGTGCCACCATTACATCAACGATTTGGTAGGACAAGATTTCCCTGTCATAGAACCAAAACCGATGCAGCAACGCGGCGTATTGTCCGACAATCCTGCCATTGACCTCGGCAACGATGCTCACTGCAAAACCGGATGGAAGCTCTCGGTATTGCCAATGCCACTGGTCCAACGTTCGACCGACCCTGAATACCTTGTTGTGGAGGTCGACCAGTTGTACTTCATCACCCGGCTGATAGAGTCGTATCGTAACCTGCTCTGTTATGGTGCTGTTGCCCACGCGAATCTCACCTCCAAGGTGTTATAAGGTGCTCAGTACCTGTTCGGCGACGCGCTTCCCGCTCAGGATCGAGGCATCCATGTTGAGGTATTCCCAATCTCCGAATCTTCCACAGGGATATATGTCGTGTACTCGAAGATACTCATGGAGGAGATCGACGTCGCCTCTATGTTCTAAATGGTAAATAACGTAAGCGGGTGTAAGCTCCAGAACACTATGTGCTCTGATATCCCGTTCGTCCCGAAGGAATCCTGTCTTTTTAAGGTCTTTGATCACGCGAGCGACCAGAGTGTCACGATCCACGCGCTTGTACTTCGACGTGGCAACCTCTGCGGTAATGGAGCTCTTGCCATCCGGAGCCATGCTCGGATGGAAGTTCATCGGAAAGCTTATCCTGTGGAACACGACATCCGATTCAGGGTAGTAGATCCAGTGTTTATCGGTCATGGGCGGACAATCGAGGCACAGGTTCACGCCCCATATCGTGTTGTGTTCGAGACGGCCTCGTACCTGTGCAATGCTGGCTGGTACTTCATCGAGCAGATCGATAAGGGTCGGCAAGGGGACCGAGGAAATCAAGATATCGTAAGGAATGGTATCGCCGCTGCTGGTCTGCAGTGTCTTTTCTTTGGCCTTGATTCCTACGATCTCGGTATTGAGGTGTATGCGAGATGAGTCCAGGTACGGGAGAAATCCCCGTGGTAGAGATTCGATCCCTCCTGAAGTAGGGTACCAGAACTCAGCGTTGGGACCAAAGCCTTTTCGCTGGTCTGTGAGTGCACCGTGAAGTACCTCTCTCAATTCTGGCTGTAGCACCCTGTCCTTGATCCATCCAATACTCATCTTCCTTAGGTCGATCGCCCAACACTTTTGGTTGAAAGGTATCATGAAGTGCTTGGCGATGCCGTCACCAAATGTGCAATAAACCCACTCTTCAAAATTAGCGGCGGTCCGGGGATTGCGCGTATAGATCGCTTCGATGAGGCCCAACAAACATTCTTCGATAACTTCAACTGGCAGCCCGTACGTGTTTGCCTGAAAGGGATAAAACGTAAAAACCCCTTTCGAGAAGACCCAGGAGCTCCTCTTTTGGATATGAAGGCGGTTTTTGAGCAAGACCTTTTGAATCAACTCAGTTGCATAGGGATTGGAGCTGTAAAGGATATGTATAGCGTAGTCGAATGTGTATCCATCAACCACCTCTGATCGACACAAACCGCCTATCCGGTCGTGTCGCTCGAAGATCTCGTAGTTTTCTTTGAGGTGGTAGGCTGCACTGAGTCCGGCCAACCCAGCTCCTAGAATGATGATCCTTGTCCCCATAGGTTCCTTTGGGCGTATGCTGTTGTTTGTTAGTGGATCCCGAGTACGTCTCGGTATACCTGTGCTGTCCGCTCCAACATTGCCTGCTCAGAGAAACACTGCGTAACTCTCCTTCGTCCCATTGCCCCCATGTGAGCTCTAAGTGCTTGATTATTGATGAGCTGTATGAGTGCATCGGCAAAGGCCTCGGTCGCATCTGATGGCACGAGATATCCTGTAACTCCATCCTCGACAATTTCGGGAATACCACCGACCGCAGTAGCCACCACAGGTTTTTCCATTGCCATTGCCTGAAGCACAGAAAAAGGAGCAACCTCAGAATACGAACTTAGAGCAAATATGTCCATGGCTGCAAGTACTCTAGGCAGATCGGTTCTCCAGCCGAGAAAATGGACAAACTCTCCGACACCTGCACGCGTACTGAATGCCTTGAGGTGCCCGAGGCGAGGACCATCACCTGCGATCACGACATGTGCACGTAGGCGATGCTCAAGGAGTTTCTTTGCGCACCGTATGAGGAGTTCGTGGTTTTTGACCTTTGTCAACCGCCCCATAGTTCCTATGACTATCGCGTCGTGAGGCACTCCTAGCTCCTTCTTGGCCTCGCTCATGTGGTGTGCTTCGGGACAGTACTCATTCGGATCGATGCCATTAGGTATTACCACTATATTGTCGGCAGCAAGACCGCTTTTCACGAGGGCGCGCTTCATGGCCTCAGAAACAGCAATATGGCGATCGATGTGGCGAGCCATGTATCTGTCAAGGACCGAGGCGACAATCAATCTTGCACTCTTCTTGTATACATCGGTGATAAAGGCATGCTCAGTGGACACCAATTTGCAGCCGGGTGTGATCCAGGCAGCTGGTCTTCCGTACAAGTGACTGTTGGCGGTGTGTGTGTGCAGGAGCGAAGCACCTTCTTTTCTCAAGA
>FWPV01014102.1_pt1 | contig 11828 bp, 10 predicted proteins | sample 2228371 | NCBI WGS metagenome assembly FWPV01 (sample SAMEA103939776, study PRJEB20133) | metagenome | reverse complement strand
CCGGACACTTTAGCATATATCGTAGAGAAGAAGGGTGGTAAAATTTTGTATAAAAGTCGTGTTAAAAAAATCCTTGTTAAAAATAATTCAGTTGTTGGTGTTAAATTAGACAATAATGAAACCTTTTATTCAAAATATGTTGTATCAGCTTGTGATATGACTCAAACATTCGAAACTTTTTTAGGAGAGAAAATAATTGGTAAACAATTGATTAACAATTTAAAAAATATGACCCCTTCAATATCAACCTTTATTCTTTATATTGGAATAGAAAAACCATTTAACGGACTCCCTCAACCGGGCACAAATATTTGGTATCTTACCCATTATGATTTAGACGAAATTTATCGTCAAGCAGAAAGCTGTAATTTTAGCAAGATTGATGTATATATGCTCAGGGTCGCGCCTGATAAAAAAACAGTATTAGCATTTTTTGCAGCGCCTTTTAAGACAAAAATATTTTGGCGACAAAAGAAACAAAAAATAGCGCAGGATTTTTTAAACAAAATTGAAAAATTTATTCCAGATCTTTCGGCGCATATTGCCTATTTTGATGCTGCAACCCCTTATACATTGTACAGATATACCCTTAATTATAAAGGTGCTGCTTTCGGCTGGGCAAAGAAACCTTCACAGATATTTAATCCTATCTTGAGTAAACCATCTCTTATTAATGGATTTTATTTATCAGGTCACTGGACAAGCATTGGCTTTGGACTTCCTGGCACTTGTTATTCCGGACAAGAAACCGCAAAACGGATATTAAGAAAAGAAAAAATGTGGCGCTAGAATTTTCTTGTATTCTCTAAATATGTTTACTAGAATTTAAATATGACAAAAAAAGAATACATCGAGTTAAATATTCTTAAGCTGATACAAAATTGGACTAATATCGCAACCATAATAGGGTCATTCGTCATTATTGCCCTTAGCCTGCTTGATTATTTTGTAACTCCCTCTAACTTTAAAACATTTTTATTTTATAGAACCCTGGCGACCGCTGCTATCTTCGTAATTTATTTAATTAATAAAAAAAGGTTTGGTAAAAAAATACACCACGCTATAACTATAGCAGCAGCAGCTATAGTTGCCACTATGGTAGCATTAATGATAGCAAAATTTGGCGGACATCAATCACCATATTTTGCTGGCATAATATTAACAATAGCTTTTGTCGTAGGATTGGCTCCTCTGAATGTAAAGATGTGTATAATTGCCTCACTAATTATATATGCAATATATCTAATCCCCATACTTATTTATGATACTATCTCTAATAAATCATTTTTTATTAATGCAAATGTTTTTATTCTTTCAACTGCATTTGCAATTATATTTTTGAGATATCTTATCCACAAAAGATTTATCAGCGAGTTTGGGCTTCAGTATGATCTTGATCAACAAAAGAAACAACTCGAAATTTATTCTCAAAAGCTTGAAGAACTTGTCCAGCAGAGGACGAAGGAACTCGCGATCTCAGAAAAATGGCACAAGTCGATTTTTGATAATGCTACTGAAGGAATCATAGTGCTTGATAAGAATGGTGCGATTGTTAATGTAAATAAGATGGCATGCGAATTACATGGCTTTACCAAAGAGGCTTTGACAGGCGTAAATATAGAACTTCTTGAAACAAAAGCAGATAAGGAAAAAATTAGAGAACGGATATCAAGAATTTTAAATGGCGAATCACTTACTTATGAAACAGAGCATTATCGGAAAGACGGTGATAAGGTTCTTTTAGAAATCAGTGCTAATCGAATAGAGCTCGAAGGTGATATATTTATAGAATGCTTTTTGCGCGATATAACTGAAAAGAAAAAGATTCAGGAGCAGCTTATTCACTCACAAAAAATGGAATCTGTAGGCGCACTCGCAGGTGGAATTGCCCATAACTTTAATAACATTTTGACCTCTATTCTTGGGTATGCAGAGCTGTTGCTTGAATATGGCAATCTTGACGAGAAATCAAAAGAGAGGGTAAAAGGTATTGAGAGTTCTGCTCGCAAGGCAGGGATAATGATATCAAAACTTCTCGGGTTTGCAAGGCATGAAGCACACGAGATCCTTCCACTGAACTTCCATGATGTAATCAATGATTGTTCCAAGCTCTTTGAAGGCATTCTTGACAAAAGGATAGGTCTAAAAATAAGCCTGTGTAATAATAACCCGATAATTGAAGGAGACCCAAATCAGCTCGAGCAGGTCATTATGAATTTAGTAGTAAATGCTCGAGATGCAATGCCTGACGGCGGACTGATAACAATAAAAACTGATGTTGTGGAGGTCGGCAAAGATAAACTTTACTCACCATCTTACATTAAAGAAGGTAAATATGTAATATTAAGCATATCTGATACAGGATGTGGCATTCCAAAAAATATTATAGATAAAATATTTGATCCGTTTTTTACCACTAAAGAAAAAGGTAAAGGAACGGGTCTCGGACTTGCAACAGTTTATGGAATAGTAAAAGACCACAAGGGTTATATTACAGTTAACAGTGAAGTAGATAAAGGTACAACTTTTAATATATATCTGCCAACCTCAGAAAAGATTGTTCATCGTATCACAAAACCCGAGATTTTCTCTGTAGAAGGAAACGAAGATATCCTTGTTGTAGATGATGACGAGTCAGTATTGAATTATATTAAAGATATACTCGAAAAGCACGGATATAAAGTTACCGTAGCAAATAATTCATTAACTGCGATAGATACATTCAGAAACCTTTCTCATAAAATTCCACTCATAATAACAGACATGCTCATGCCTCTTATGGAGGGAGGAGAACTTATTAGGAAGATGAAAGAAATAAAAAAAGATGTGAAGATAATCGTTATTTCTGGTTACACTGAGGAAAGACTTCCCCACGAGATGGTGGATGTTTTTATAAGAAAGCCATTTCAAAGTCTCGAATTACTGAAGGCGGTCAGACGACTTCTTGATATAAAAAGCAAGCATTTACCATTTTATTAAGGCAGAGGCCCATGTGAGACCACCTCCAAATGCCTCAAGTAGAATGTAATCACCATTTTTAATTCTCCCGTGTGATACTGCCTCATCAAGGGCTATCGGTATAGAAGCGGCAGATGTATTACCATATTTGTTTAAATTAACGACTACTTTTGACATTGGCAAGCCTAACCTATCAGCCGTCGCTTGTATTATCCTGAGATTAGCCTGATGCGGGATGAGAAGAGAAAGCTGTGAAGACTCAAGCCCCTGCTCCTCAAGCGTCTTTATAACCAGATCTTCTAAGGTCCTTACAGCGATCTTAAAGGTCTCGTTACCTTTCATCTTAATATAGTGTAATCCATTTTTGACGGTCTCTTCAGAGGTTGGGTTTCTTGAACCACCCCCGGGAAGATTCAGAAGATCCCACATCCTTCCGTCAGAATTTATATGCATTGAGATAATACCCCTATCTTCGTCAGTGGGCTCAAGAATTGCAACACCCGCACCATCACCAAAAAGAACACACGTTGTTCTATCCTTCCAGTCAGTAATCTTCGAAAGCACTTCTGTGCCTACTACAAGGATTCTCCTATACATTTCTGATTTAATAAAACTATCAGCGATCGAAAGAGCATATAAAAAACCTGAGCATGCTGCATTAATATCAAAACCAACGGCATTTACAGCACCTAACTTGGCCTGAAGAAAACATGCTGTTGAGGGAAAAGGCATGTCACCCGAAACAGTGGCAACTATAATTACTTCTATATCTTCAGGTCTTAAATTAGCCCTTCCAAGGGCTATTTTTGCTGCTTCATAAGCAAGATCTGATGCGGCCTGATCTTCGTCAGCTATCCTTCTTTCTTTTATCCCCGTTCTTTCGGTAATCCATTCGTCAGATGTATCAACCATCTTTTCCAAGTCTCGATTTGTGAGAATTCGTGCTGGCAGATATGATCCAGTCGCTATTATTCTACTTTTTGGCAATCTTTAACCCCTCATGATGTGGAATATCTTTCTCTATTTCAACCGATATGATTTCATAAACCTTCTTTTTTGCCAGATCCGCTGCAACCCTTATTGCATTCTTAATTGCTTTTGCGGTTGATCTTCCGTGACTTATTATACACGTTCCGTTAATGCCCAGAAGAGGTGCACCACCATATTCATCATAATCTATCTTTCTTTTGAATTTTCTCAAAGCAGGCTTCATTAATAGATATCCTATTCTGCTGGTAGTTAAGTTAACAACTTCCCTTCGTAGCATTTTTATCAATGCGTCAGCAAGTCCCTCACTTGTCTTCAATATTACATTACCTGTGAAACCATCACATACGATAACATCGGTATCACCTGTAAATATATCCTTACCATCTATGTTACCAACAAAATTAATGTCCGCTTCTTTAAGAAGGTTAAAAGTCTCCTTTGTAAGTTCATTCCCTTTTGTATCCTCTTCGCCAGTACTAATTAGTGCAACTTTCGGCTCCTCTCTTCCAAGAATAACCTTACAATATGTACTGCCCATTAGAGCAAATTGAAGAAGATTGTAAGGTTTACAATGAAGATTAGCGCCCGCATCGATTAAAACTAAAGGTGCTTTCAAAGTAGGCATTATAGTTGCTATCGCCGGTCTGTCAACCACCTTTGAGGGACGGAGAAGTAATAATGCAGTTGCCATCACTACTCCGGAGTGACCAGCACTAACAAAGGCATCTGCTTCGCCATTTTTTACAAGTTCGATACCTTTTCTTATAGATGAATCCTTTTTCTTTCTGAGTGCAACAGTAGGAGATTCATCCATACTAACGTGCTGGGAAGCATGTTCTATTGATATTCTTTCAGGAGGATATTTTTTATTTTCGAGATCTTTCTTTAATACTTGTTCATTACCAACGAGTATGACGTATATATCATCAAAATTATTAACTGTCTCGACCGCACCCTCGATAGTAACAGCAGGTGCATAATCCCCTCCCATGGCATCAAGGGCAATTATCATTTCTCTTTTTCGACTATCTCGAGAACCTTGCGCCCGTCATATGAACCACAATTTGGACATACTCTAAAGGAAATTTTCAGTTCATTACAATCAGGGCATAAACTAAGATTTGGAAGACATCCCTTCCAATTAGCCCTTCTTTTGTCTCTCCTCGACCTTGTATGTCTATGAGTCGGATTAGCCACTTCTTTCTCCTTTCTCAAAATAGTTTATGAATTCGGAACTCAAAATCCGATGATTTAAATTAGAAACTATTTTGATCGTTCGTTTTTGTTTAGAATTTTATATTCTTTAATACTTCAAATCTTGGATCTATCATCTTTATATTACAACCACATTCACCAGTATTAAGATCCATACCACACTTCGGGCATATACCTTTACATAATTCCGTACATAAAGGTTTCATTGGCAAATTCAATATTATCTGTTCATTCATAAGATTAAGTAAGTCAAGTTCAACACCAGAATAGAAATCCATATCGAGTTCTTCAACTTTAATTTCGTGCATTTCTTCACCTTTAAGCTCTTCAACTGGGTGATAAACAACATCAACGTGAATCTCGATATTTTTATATAAATCTTTAAGACATCTACTACATTGAAGCCTTATCTCCGCGATAAGATCACCTTTAATAGTGATCTCTGTACCTATCTTATCAATCTTCAAATGTGCCCTGATAGGCGATATAATATAATCAGCTTTAATTGTTTCTTCTAATTCTAAATCTAACCCTTCTTTAGGTATATCGGGTATTAATATTTTCATTAATTTAAGAAATAAGATTAAATAGTTTAAACTAAATTATAAAAATTGATATAAAAACCTGTCAAGCACAACCTTTTGGAAGTAAGCGTCGTCTCTTCTGTAATGAAAATCCCTCCAAACTTCATATCATGAAATTGTTTATGCTTCCTTTGGGGAAAATTAAAGACTTAGGAATTTTCATATCAGTTTAAGGAATATTAAGTGTATCAAGAACCTTGAAAAACTCACTCAGCGCATTGGAATTAGAAGGTATATTTATTACGGGTTTTCCATTCAGGTCGTTACTGAAAATACTGCTATCATTAGGAATAAAACCAGCAACAAAAAGACCATTGTCTTCGGAATATTTTTTTAATGACTGACCTTCTCCATCTAAAACTCTGTTGATAATCAATACTCTTTTCTCGACATTCAGATTTAACTCATCGATAAGCTCGTTAATTCTTTTTGCAGTATGCACACCTCTTATTGAAGGATCACTCACTATCATTAATAAGTTCACCCTGTGTGTTGTCCTTCTGCTCAGGTGTTCCATTCCAGCCTCGTTGTCAATGACAACATAAGAATAGGATAGTGAAAGTTTATCAGTATATTTTCTTATAATATTATTGGCTGCACAATAACATCCAGGACCCTCCGGCCTACCCATAACTATCAGATCAAACCCTTTCGATTCAATCAATGACTGTTGCACCTGATAATCAAATAACTCTTCTGTTGACATTCCACCGGGTCTGTTAAAATTATTCCTTATTAAATTAAGAGATTCTTCCCTTATTTTACCTATAGTGGTGTGAACTTTGACCCCGAGAGCCTCATTCAAACAACTATTTGGATCCGCATCAACAGCAAGGACAGGCTTTTTCTTTTTTTCAATAATATATCGTATCGTCAATGCAGCTAAGGTAGTTTTTCCCGTGCCACCTTTTCCCGCTAAGGCAATTATAAAGGACATAATTTATTATATAACAAAGATTAGTTGAATTTTTTCGGATAATAAAAGAAAATAATACTAATCATGAAAGAAAAGCTTCTGAAATACCTTGTTAATGTATTAATAGCTCTCCCTTTGATCATATTAATCCCATCTTTAAATCATGGAGAAAAGAAAAAAGTTGTTCCCAAATATGTTGGTTCAGAAGCTTGTAAAAAATGTCATGAAGGAGAGTATAAAAGTTTTATAACCTATGCAAAAAAAGCCACATCTTATAATAGCATCGAAAGAATAAAGGATCGGTTAACTGAAGAGGAGGTTAGAGGTTGCTATTTTTGTCATACAACAGGATATGGTAAACCAGGTGGTTTTATAAGTGTTGAAAAGACACCACATCTGAAGAATGCAGGTTGCGAGGTATGCCACGGACCAGGAGAGCTCCATGTAAAAACACAAAGTAAGAATTACATAAAAAATCAATTAACAATAAAAGACTGTGAAGTCTGTCATACTGAAGAAAGGGTTAAGGCATTTAGATATAAACCATTAATTCACGGGGGAGCACATTAGAAGACCACGTACATCAGTTAATAGTTCTTCAATAAACTTAAAAATTTATAAATAAAATGTTTGATTTTATAAAGAAGTCCTTAGCTAATAAAATAACACTGACAATAGTATTAGTTATTGTTTCTTTAATATTAACAGAAATATATATGCGTATATATTTTGGAACGAGGGACAGGTTAGAACTAATGAATATGCTTGCAAAAGAAACTGCTGCTTCAACGTATGCAGGTATTAAAAATCCCATGAGAGTTGGTGATAAAGAAGGAGTTAAGAAAACACTGATTGACATAAAGGAAAGAACTGAAGAAATAGATGTGTTTATATGTGATTTTAACCAGCGAATAAGTTATGCGACTAATGAAGATATGGTAACGAAACGAGTTATGGATGCTATAAAAAATAAGACTATATTATCGAATTTGGATTATGTTTTAGGAAAGGGGATCGAAACTCAAAAGTCTTTTGAGGACGAAGTTTCAGGGAAAAAATATCTTGTTACTATATTTCCTATATTGAATCATAGAGACTGCTATCACTGTCATGGTTCTACGAAAAAAGTTATTGGGGGGATGATTGTAAGGGTAGGTGCTGAAAAAGTCTATGCTACCGTTGCAGCTCAAAGAAATAGGACAATCTTCATAACACTATTAGGATTATCTATCGCTATAACATTAATATATCTGATGCTGAATAAACTTGTAAGGAAACCCGTTGAGAATTTAGCTGTGAAGGCAAAGAAATTTGCTGAGGGAGATATGTCTGTTAAGGTCGAAGTAAAAAGACAGGACGAAATAGGAATTCTCGGTAACACTTTCAATTATATGGTTGAAAGAGTCTCCTCAACAAATAAAAAATTAGAAGAAGAAATAAAAAGAAAGACGGAACTATTAAATGAAAGAACGCGTCTTTTAACTTTGCTAGAAGTTGCCAATAGAGAGCTCAGGGAGCTCGACAGGCTAAAATCTACATTTCTTGCTAATATGTCTCATGAACTTCGAACCCCCATGAATTCTATTATAGGGTATACAGACCTCCTACTTGATGGTGTCGACGGACCTATAAATGAGGAACAAGAAAAGAGCCTACGAAAGATTGCAGCAAATGCGCGTCACCTGTTGCAGTTAATAAATGACGTCCTTGATATATCCAAGATAGAATCGGGGAAAATGAAGTTATCTCCAAAGGAAGTCGATATTAAGTGGTTGATCGATTCTGTAATACCTACCTTTGAGCCCATGATAAAACAAAAAAATCTTTCATTGAATATCGATATCGCTGAAAATATACCTTTTTTATACGGGGATGAGGATAAACTAAAACAGATACTCATAAATCTCTTATCCAATGCTGTAAAATTTACCTATCAGGGTGGAATAACAATAAGTGTCAGGCTCTCGGACCGTGGGATTAAACCTGGAGAAGAACCGATATTTGCAGAGATTTGTGTAAAGGATACAGGAATAGGTATAAAAGAAGAAGATATTGGTAAAATTTTTGATAAATTTGTGCAGGCAGACCTCACCACTGTCCGCCAATATGAAGGCACCGGGCTGGGGCTCAGTATAGCAAGAGGACTTGTAGCCTTACATAAAGGTGTAATCTGGGTTGAAAGTAAGGTGGGGGAAGGAAGTAAGTTTTGTTTTACGATACCTATAAAAAAAGAAATGCTCGAAAAACCCACTGAACCTGTGATAGAAATGAAAATGGCTGAAGGATTGGCAGATTATTTTGGTGTTCCTGTTGAAACGTTTCTCAAAGAACCCGAATGTGCAGGTAAAAAAATGCGATGCTGGGAATATGTGCGCTGCGGGCAACCAAGTTGCCCGGCTTATGGGAGTAAGGAGAACAGATGTTGGTTGATACTCGGAACCCATTGTGCTGGAATGAAAGTAGGCGCTTATCCTGAAAAACTTGATTTTTGTAAAGGTTGCGAGCTTATAAAGATGCTTATTACATGTCCTGAAGAAGAATATAAACTTATAGAAGCCGAACCAATAAAAAAAGAAATCGAAAAAAAGACTATATTGGCAATTGATGATAATCCAGAGGCAGTAGATATTATCAGAAAATATCTCGGGAATGAATACAATGTTGTGGGGATTTATAGTGGAGAAGAAGCTGTCAACAAAGCAAAAGAAATTAAACCCCTGGCTATCACTTTAGATATAATGATGCCTAAAAAGGATGGGTGGCAGGTTTTGAGGGAATTAAAGAGTACTCCAGAAGTTCAGGATATTCCGGTAATTATTCTTTCAATCGTTGATGATAAAAGATTAGGATTCAGCCTTGGAGCGGCAGAATATCTCGTCAAACCCGTTGAGAAACATATCTTATTACGAAAATTAAAGAATCTTGAAAGAATGAGGAAAATACAGCGTGTGTTAGTTGTTGACGATAATCGAGAAGATGTTCGACTAATAGGAAATGTTTTACAAGAAGCCGGTTATAAGGTAACAACTGCTTATAACAGTAAAGATGCTATTAACTCTATAAAGGATTTTAGACCTGATCTTATTGTCATGAACCCCATAGCAGCAGAAGTAGGATTTGATGTTATAGAATACTTAAAATCTGAAGAAAATCTAAAAGATATTCCTGTTATTATAATTACTCACAAGGATTTATCAGAAAAAGAAATAGATGAACTGAATGGTAGAATACAGGGGATACTGAACAAAGGAATCTTGACTAAGGAAGACCTTTTGAATGAAATAAAGGATATTATAAACAAAGCCAATAAAGTTCAGCAAAAGAAAGATTAAAAATGGAAGAAACTAAGCGGGTTATCCCAAAAAAGATTTTAATAGTGGAAGACAATCAGGACAGCCGTGAACTTGTTATAAAAATTTTGAAAAATAAAGGCTATCAAATGATAGAGGCTATTGATGGTGAAGAAGCCATACAGAAGGCAATCTCTGAAAAGCCTAATCTTATCTTGATGGATATTTCTATACCAAAATTAGATGGCTACGAAGTAACCAAACGACTGAAAAGCATAGAAGAATTTAAAGATATTCCCATTGTAGCTTTAACTGCACATGCAATGAAGGGAGATCGTGAAAAATTTATTTCTGCTGGCTTTGAAGGATATATTTCTAAGCCTATTAATATACACGAATTGCCTAAACAGATTAGAGATTACTTGAGAGGCAAATGGGAGAGTATCTTAGATGAACAGGAAGAATAAGATATTAATAGTTGATGATGCTATAGACACTGTAGACCTTCTAAAAAAGAGATTCCGGGCAGAGGGATATGATACAGAAGAAGCTTATAATGGCGAAGAAGCCCTGAAAAAGGTTCCTGAATACAATCCTGATCTGATTGTATTAGATATAATGATGCCAAAGATTGATGGATATGAAGTATGCCAGCGACTTAAGGCAGATGAGCAAACTAAATATATCCCTATTTTAATGCTTACCGCGAAGGGAGAAGTAGAACACAAAGTAAGAGGGCTAGATATAGGAGCAGATGATTATCTTGCAAAGCCCTTTGACTATAAAGAACTTTCTGCAAGGGTAAGGTCTTTACTTTCATCTAAAGAGGCACATGAAAAAAAGGTTGAAGTGGAAAAATCGGGTGCACTTGAGCAGATGATGGACCAGGTAGCACATGAAATCAGAAATCCATTAACATCTATTGGGGGGTTCGCGAGAAAGGTCTATAGTAAGCTTTCAGAAGATGACCCAAATAAAAAATACATGGAAATGATCATAGAGAACGTCTCTGTTCTCGAAAATATGATTAAACAACTTATAGAACTTAAAACAATGGCAATCTCTTATAAAGAACCATCGAATATAAATGATATTGTTAAGGAGTCGCTCGAGTTATTTCAAAGGGAACTTTCACAAAAAAATATTAATGTTGAAATGGAATTAGCTGAAGACCTTCCTCTTTTAAAAATGGATAAAAAGCTTTTAAAGAGAGCTATATGTAACATTATAAAAAACGCCATTGAAGCATTGGAAACTCCAACAAGGATACTGAAGGTTATTACAAAAATAGAAGGTAAGAATCTGATTCTACAAATCTCTGACACAGGTAAGGGCATCGCAAAAGACAAATTAAAAACTATTTTTGATCCCCTTGTAACATCAAAGGTATATGGTCCGGGTTTAGGCCTCACTTTTTCGCAAAAAATAATTCAGGATCACGGTGGTAATATCTCTGTAGAAAGCGAACCCGAAAAAGGTACAACATTTACAATTTCTTTTCCTCTCGATTAACCCAAAAAACGCAATTAAAAAGCTCACCAATATTATTCATAAAAATTTGGCAGATGGAGTATTTAAGGAGTTTTAAATTCTTCCGAAGAAAGGATTTTCTTCGAAGGCTCGATGAATAAAGAGCCGAGAAAAAGGGGTCCCACAAAAGTCGAAGACTTTTTGGAGTAACAGTTGAGCGACAATACTGCAACTGCCGAGTATCAATATAATATAGGTTAGTAATCTCTGCATTATTTCGGTTAATAAAATATTATCGGTTCTTCTCCAATTTAGTTGCTAAAAAGGATTCAAGGGTTCAAGTGCTTATTTCCCTTTTGTTATTTTGTAAATATCTAAACATAGTTGATAAGACCTTTGCCAAAC
>FWPV01014101.1_pt1 | contig 11828 bp, 23 predicted proteins | sample 2228371 | NCBI WGS metagenome assembly FWPV01 (sample SAMEA103939776, study PRJEB20133) | metagenome | reverse complement strand
GGGCTTGCGCGGGCCTGCACGGGCGTGCGCGGGCGTGCGCGGGCGTGCGCGGGCGTGCGCTATCGCTGCGGGCGGTAGGGTTGGCTTGCGGGCGTGCCGTCCGGGTTCACGCTGTGGGCCCGTATCGCAATGATCGCCTGCGCAATGGCAAATACGATATTCGGCACGGGCGAACCTGCAAGCGGCGCACCTAATTCAGGCATTTGCGCCATTGTATGCAACGCAATCAGACCAATTTGCGCAATCCAATTCTGTTTCTTGTTCAGGTGTTTCAGCATGAAAACTCACCACAAAATGTAATCGGCAGGATTATTACTGGGGAAATACACAATTCCCGATTGAACCCGTTCTTTCCGCATCTGGTACGCTACCAGAAAACCAATGACAAAACCAATAACCAGTCTCTTCATTGTTCGTTTCCTTTCTCCAGAAGCATTTCCACTTTTGCTTCTAATCTGGCAAGGCGTCTTTCAAAATAAATCAAAGCGCCAACAATTGCCATGACTGGCATGATGGCTTCCGCCCATGAGTGAATAATTGGTATCATTGCCCGTATCCGTTTCTCATTCTTGAATTCAGTGTCAGTTGAATGGTTCCAATAATGACTTTTGAAATTTGACTCAACTGGCTGCTATTTGGCGCATCCGCCTGTATGATGTTTTTTGAAGCCTGTGTGATTCGCGCACTATTCGGCGCGTCCGACTGAATCACGATTTTACTTGTTTGAGTGTTTCTGCTAGGCATTTTTTATACCGTCCTACGGATTCCGATTTCCGCCGCATTCGCTTCCGCAGGCGTCCAAGCATTTCCCGTATTCGGGTTCAAATCCCATAACCAACGGTAGCGGGCGTATGTTCCCGCAATGGCTTTCGCTTCGCCTTTTGCATAATTCGTGCTGGAAACTCTCACAATTCCGTCAATTTGATTCGATCCTGCATCGTCTTTCCGCGCCGTGCAATGGCAGGCAACGGCGTAAATCAGGCTTCCCGCCGTTGCACTGGCGGGCGTTGCGTATGTGTCTGTCAACGGCGATGATGACGCGGAAACGTAATCGGTATCGCCATTGCTTGGTTGTTCATCCACGCATTGCCAGTTTGCGCCCGCTGATGGACTCCATTGCGTTGTTCCGCCCGCGTCGTTCGGCAATTCGTCCCATATTCGCGTTTCAGGCGTCCAATTGTTCGGCGCGTTGCCTGTACTGGAAAAAATAATGAGATTGTCAAATCGCATCAAAAGGCCATTTGTAGATTCCACCTTCCACCCATTTGCGCCATTATTCGCCGTGTTTTTTGTATCTCCCGTAAATGTGATAATTGGTGTCCCATTCATGCGCACTTCGCACGTTCCGCCGCTATCTGCGATATGCGCCCGAATCTGAAAAAAGTGATAAACGTTGGTTGCAGGCGCAATGCTGGCGGACGCTAAAAGCGTTCCATCGCCGCGATAGATTTGCGGTATTCCGCTTACGCCTATCTGAAAATACAATTGATTTGTACTTCCATCCATAAAGATGAAGCGCACTTGGTTGTAGTAAGTGGTAATCAACAAATGGAAATTGGCGAAAAGCGTTTGAGTGAGCGGGAAAAACGAAATTCGGGAACAGGCATTAGATTGCCCTGTTCCACGGAAAAACGCGCGTCCGTAGGAAAATGCGCCGTTTCCGTTCGCAGTAATATCTCCTGAAAAATCCGAAAAAATGCCCAAGTTAGCAGTTTCTCTGTCAAATCCTTCCCAGTCCAGAAGCGCCATTATACGTTTCCTTTCCAATATGAAATACTGACAGAACAGGCCGCGTTTGCCTGCAATTCCAGATTTGCGCCGGCATCGGATGAAAACAGATATGATGGATATGAGGTTGCCAGATTCGCGCCAGATTTTCCTGCGGGCGAATCCAAATCTACCTGCCAGACTCCTTTTCCTGCTGTTCTAAATCGAATCAGATTTGCGCCTGAAGAAATGACTGAATAGGCCAGAACTCGAATTACTTTTCCGCTTTCACCTGCCACTAATTCAGTCACGCCAGCGTTAGCTTGCATTTCTATTGTTTGTATTGCAGGAATTTCCACGCCCTGCGCTAGCGCCATGATTGCGTCTGCAAGCGCGGCGTAATCGGTCACTACGGTAGCCGATCCGCCCGAACCGCCCGATCCGCCCGATCCGCCCGCTCCGCCGAAAGAGCCCTGGGTTGCGGAAGCGCCCGATTTTTTCCGCCAGAAATACAGGACGGCTGCGCCGCAAATTGCCAGAAAAAACCATTCGCGTTTTGTCATATGATTTTGCGAACAGAATGTAATACTGCGCGCGCCGGAATGAGCGGAACATATCTGCTTTTAAATCCGCCGCGAAAACGCGCAACGCATGGTTCCCAATATCCAACTAATTGCATGGGCGAAATAAATTTAATTCCGCTTTCTGTCATGGTAGCGGTTCCGTATTTCTGGCAGGCTTCCGCATAACCGTAAATCACCATGCCCTTTTCGCCTGAACGCGAAATGCTTTCCACAATTTCCACGCGATAACCCAGGGCGCGCAGAATACGGGCGCATTCCGATTTATATTGTTCCCAAGTCATGAAGCCAGAATTTCTACCGTAGCGCCGATATGATCGGACGCGATCCACAATTCACCTTCCGGTAATTCCCAGTTCTGAATTCCGTCCGATGCTTGGACTGGAATTCCATGGCCAGAATACAGGTTTTCCTGCCGTGAATCGAAATAGACCGTTCCCGAAAGCACGCGCAAAAGCACCAGCGTTCGGCGCGGAAACTGGAACAGGCGGCGCGGAGTTTGTGTGACTTGAATTCTCATTTTTTCTTCAAGCCTTTCCACAAAATCAGGCCTAAAAGCGCAAGCATAATGAGTTTTTCATTGCGCATTCCCAAAGCTCCAATTCCCGCAGTCTGCGGCGGAACGCCTGGCGCATTATTGACTGGCAAATTTGGCACAGTGGCAGGTTTTCCTGTGGAAGCCTGCGCAATCGGATCAATGTAATACTGGATATAGTCCCAACGCAAAAAACGCGGATCAATTCTTCTGTCTCTTTCCGCAGCCGATTTCCGCCCAAGATCGCCGTACTGGAGCATTGCGGAAGACATTTTGTTTAAAATGTCCCATGCGACACTTAACGCTTCGCTTCCCGCAATTTGTCCATTCTGAAAAGCCTGCAAATTCGCCTGAAGCGCGCTTTCCGCCGAATTCGCAATCTGAGTCAGAATTTCTTTCGCGGAAGGCATGCCGCTTCCGCTTCCGCCGATATTGATATCGGGCGGGTTCAGATTGAAAGAGAAATCGCTCCATCCGCCTCCGCTTCCGCCTCCAATGGATATATCCGCAAAATTGAACATGGTTCCATCCTCTAATGGCAAGGCAAATTCCCGAAAAAATCGATCGGATATCATCCAACGACCCTTTTTCTGATTAATCCGAAAAACGATAGGATGATTTCAAACAGTGAAAACAGTTTCACTGTTGAATCTGGAATTCGCGGATTCGATCCGCCTGAATTTCCGCTTTCCTGATTACCGGATTGCGAAAAAACATACGATTCCCATTCGCCTTTCGTGATTTTCGTTTCGCGCGGTTTTGTGTATCCAACAGCTTCAGGCGAAGGCGGAATCCGTCCTGTTTCCTGCCGATACAGATAGTTCCATTCATCGAATGTGCGCAATTGCGGATCATTGCCTGATGGAGTCACTTGCGTTCCAGTATCGGGCGTATTTGGTGCCTGCACTGGTTGAATTGTCTGAGGAACGGAAACTGTTACAGGCGTTTGTGCGGGCGGAATGGACGTTTGCGGACTAGTATGAGGCGCAATATAATTCTGTTGCGTTTGCTGATATTGCGTCTGATTTGTGACTGTTCCAAGCGTATTTGCATTCTGCATTGCCATCGCCCGCTCGAAGCGGTAATTGTTCTGGACATATGCTGCATATTCATCAGGCGTATAATCGCGCGGAGTCATCGGGCCAAGACTCCAAATAAATGGAAAACCGTCTTTTTCCGCCTGCCCTTCAACTGCCCATCCAATAAGACCGCCTCCAAATGCTTCATTTCCAGCGCGATTATCATTCGTGATGGAAACGGTAAAACCGGATGCCTGCATTGCAGACGCAAATTCAGAAAAGAACTGATTCAGAAGCGGGATATGCGTTGCATACCATTCCCTTTTCAATTCAAGATCTTTCCATCCGTCATATGAAAAGGGAATATAATCATCCCAGTTGCGCCATTTGGACATAGGATTTCCTCACTTTTTGATGAAGCGCCCGGTTCTTTTTGATCTTGGATGTTTGCGCGGATTCCATTTGCGTTTCGGCATTTTCAGTCACCTTTCTTTCTGGCAAAATAGAAAAATGCGCCCGCAATCGCTGCAACATCGGAAATGCTCACATACCAGTTTTTACCGTCCGCAGTGGTATGAATTTTCCATCGGAAATTTTCCAATGGCTTTCCTGCGCCATACAGCGAATTGCCTGTAAAGGCGTCATAAGCGGAAACCGCAATTCCGCCCAACATGACATACAGAGCCGTCTTTTTTCTCATTACTGAAGTCCTTTCCTGATTTGCACAATGATAATTGCGCCCGCTATTAAAGCGGTCGCAATAATTGCCAATTGGATTGTTGATGAATAATCCTTTTCTCCTGTTGGAACAGGATCATATGGATTATCCGAAACCAGAATTCGGAAACGTGCGCCTGCGATTGTCCAGAACGAATTGACCGCTTTTGCAGCATTCTCTGCGATGAAAACGGTATCCGTATCCGCAGTCACTCTTCCAAGTATTCTCAATTTTTCGCCGTATCCAAAAACGCCGCGAATCCAGATCACCGAAAGCGGTTCCCAATTGATTGCTTGACGCTGTAATTCGCTTTGCAATTCAAGGGTAGTGACGAAATCAAGTGAAATTCCGCTTTCAGCTTCCAGTAATACATACTGGTTTGCGCGCGCTACTGACTGAAATTGCCATGCCATGTTATACGTCCCGCAGGCGTGTATTGGTAGGCACGCCCAAAACGCGGGCGACATTGCGCGCCCAATTCATGTATGCCGCTTCGCCCGTGTAAATTCTGGCGATTTCTTCCAATGTCATTTCAGGCCTATAATATCGGCTTTCTCCGGTCAACATCAATAATACCTGGCGATATAACGCTTTCCATCCGTCTTCCGGCGTTGGATATGTAATGATTTCGCCTTGGGCATTTTTGATATTGCCCGGATTGTTTCGGACGGTAGGAATTGTGCCCGGTTTCCCGTATCCTTCGGCGACAGAAATTGCCCGCGCAATGCGTTCAATTTTTCGTGTCGGAGAAATCAGATACATGGCGATTCCTACCGCCGCAATGCCAAATGCAACATCAATTTTCATGACATTGCAATCAGAACGCCGATCAATACCAGAAGCATGATTCCGGTACTGTCAAAGCCGAATCCGGCCTGTTGCGGAGGATAATAGACCGGATTCTGGACAACGGGCGGATAGTAAACGCCTCCGCCCGCTTGCCCTATTGTGATCTGATATCCGCCAATTTGAGCGCTTCCCCAAAATGAATTGTCATACATAGGTTTTTTCTCCCATTGATCCGGGCGAATTACCGTTGCATGACCGGGCGGTAGCGAATTTCTTCCACGCCAAAAATCGCGGCCTGATTCGATGCGCCCGAAACATCGGCGGAAATATAGGTGTCCACATTTCCGGTAGGGCCCGCCAGAAACGGGCGAGTATTCAGGGCATCGGAAATTGCGCCGAATTGGGCGAAATCAAAGAAATTGACGCCCGTCACCCTGGAAGGCAAATTATAGGAACTGGCAAGATCGGCATAATTCGCGTTTCCGTCCAGATACCTGCGGACGTATTTGCCAAGTCCGACATTGAAGCGCAAATCAGTCAGAAAATCGGACAATGTGGCAAATGCGTTGTTGCCTGAAGTCGTAGAAGTAGATTTGGTTCCGGTTTTCAGGTAAATGGCGCGAATATCGAATCCGCGCGGAACATCAAACAGGCGTACGCCATTTGCTGATGTGGTGACCGGGCTTCCAGTGACTTCCTGAAAATACCGGAAAACTCTGCCCGGAACGAATCCCGCAAACCGATTCGGCTGCATCGCGAAATTGCCATAAACACGGACAACAGGATTGCCCGAACTGGAACCAAATGCAGACCAGGTAGGCGCAGTGGTTCCGCCGGCCACCAGATTTTTCCAGTCCGCGAATTGTACCGTCAATTTGAGCGATTCGTAATTCGGCGCATCCAGAAGGTATGCAGCCTGAACCGAAGGCGCAACACGAAGCGGCGTGAATGGAATCAGGATCTGAACGAGAATATCGTTCGCCGCGTTAGCCGAAACGGAAATTGAAGAGGGAAGTTTCGGCAATTGAGTGGGAAGGTAATACCGTTGCCAGATTTCAGCATCTGAACCGCGCAGATCGAAAATCTTTTCCTGTTGCCTGCGGATTCTGTGATAACCTTCCACCGAAATGCGCTCGAAAATCGCGCCGTGTCCGTCTTCAAGCACGGAAGAAGGGCCCGAAGATGCGGGCATTGTCAGGCGTCCGCGGAATTCAAGCAAAATGGAATGCAGAAAGCGGTCATTCGGAAGCAAACCGCCATTTGTTGGAAGAGTCTGACTGGAATTTTCGGCAAATGAAATATTGTCGATAAATTCCATTCTTGTTAGCGCAGTGGGATTCATTGTTTTTTACCTTTCCATGTCGCATTAAGCGATGATTTTTTGTCCTACCTTGATACCGACAATCAAGGCAAATACTGCAAGCGTAATTTCCAGAACTTTCCCGAAATCGTTCACAGTCTTGTCACTCCTGATGTTGGAAATGTTTTCTCAAACCACGCAAGCGCAATGCCCGCAAGCAATCCGCCCGCGAAAAATGCGATCAATTCCGCCGCATTCAGTTTCATTCGCGCGTCCTTTCTTTATCACGCCGCAGGATGGAGTCCCACAGGCTGCGGTCTTTCGCATCCATGATATGCCTGCGCTTTGATTCCGGCACTTTCCCGCGCTTTTTTGTGATATCGCTTTTTTTGCGGTACACGGTCTTCCATGCGCCGCTTTGTTTGCGTTTGGCCGTTGAATTGTCGAAATCATCAATGTCAGGTTCCTGATTGCCGATTTCCGGTTCCTGATTGCCGATTTCCGGTTCCTGATTGCCAATTTCCGGTTCCTGATTACCGATTTCCGGTTCCTGATTGCCGATTTCTGGTTCCTCAGACATTTTGGCTTTTTCAAGCAAAATCGCCTGTTTGACTTCCTTCTGAATTGGATCGGTCATGATTCATGTTTTCCTTCCGATATTGATATACCATTCATGCGGTTTGTTCCAGACAACGATTTGTGGCTCGCCTCCATCCGAAAGCCAATAATGGGCGACATGGTATTTGGGTAAATTAGGTACGGTATCTGCTACTTCATCGCCAAAATTTTTTCGCAGCGAATCCAGATCCAATGCAATGCTTGTTTGAAATACAAACCAGTCCGTAGCCAATGCGCGAAACAATGGGTGAACATCGCGCGCCCTATGCGTAGTCAAAATTAAATGAATGTCTTTGGGCGAAGTGCGGGCGAATCGTTCCAGTTTTGCATCCACGAAATGAGGACTCATTAACATGGAACATTCATCCAAAATCAGCGTGTATTCGCTCCATTCCCATTTACCGCCGTCCAAAAGATCTGCAATGTAATTCCAATGATCTTCAACAGGCGGATCTGGAACAATGCGCCCTACGCTATCGGGCGCGGATTCATCCATCCATTTTTCCAAATCTTCAATGCGTTGAATAGCGCAAAATTGGTCATTCGGATCAAAAATGACGATCGTCTGTTTTTTCGCTTTCGCCAATGCTAATGCAAGCGTGGATTTACCTTGCCTGCGGCGTCCAACAATCACGGCAAGCATTGTATTATTCCACTTTTTCTGTCAGCACTTCTGGCGGATTTTTGGCTTCCATTTCGCGGCGTGCTGCGCGCAAATTGTTCAGGACGGAAATTTGCCAGGACACGAGTAATGCTCCCAGAATGATTTCGTCCTGATATTTGCCCATGACGCCGCTATATTTGGACAAAACTTTGCTCCCTGCAATGCCGATTTGATCGGCAATCGGTTTCGGCGGAAGAATCAATGGCAATGCCTGTTCGGAAGGAATTCCAAACCGCGGCGCTACAATAGCCGCTTCTATATTGGCGATCATGGAAACCGCCATTTTAATGACTTCAGGATCTATTGGTTCGGGAATTTCTTCTTTCGCCGATGAACGCAATGCATCCAGAACCGCAGAATCGATTTTGGAAATATCTGGCGTTCCATCTTCCTGCAATGGAATGACAATACGCGGACGCTTGCGCCGATCCTGTTTTATTGGCGATTCCGAAGTTAAATCATTTTGCAGATTTGGATTGTCCATCAAATCCGCTTCCAGATTGCGCCGTTTTGCCATTGTGTTTTCTCCAGAATTGAAGTGCAATACGGACTAAATGCGCCTGCGAAACATTGCGGCGCAAAGCTTCCTGTTTCAACCAGTGGAAAAGGGAATCAGGAAGCGATATAACCGTCCGTACCATGAGAAAAGCCTACCATGTACTGGTACGGCAGTCAATTGTTTCCGGCGGCGCGGACGTGCTACGTTCGGTGTGACGCCCGCCCCAGGCGGCGTGATTTTTGAGACAGAGAGAAAGGAAAAAACGAAGTGAAACTGCTTAAGGCACCCAAAGTCACTAGCGGTGATAGCATCGATCTGAAACCGTACATGGGCAAGGTCATCGCCGTCATGATCCGCAAGCGGAGCATGGTCGAAACGAAATTCGGAGAGCGCCCAATGAACGAAGCGGTCATCATCGTGGAAGGCGAAGCGAAACCGTTATTTGGCGTTCTGTTTCAGTCCTATTTCTCTCATTTGTCGTTGGGCGAATGGTACGTTGGCAAAGTCGAGAAACAAGATATGAAATGGAGCCTGAACGCTGATGAAGTGGACGCCAAAACCGCAAAAGCGTTCGAGAAAATCATCGCTGGAATCCAGATCGAGGAAGGCGATGTCCCGTTTTGAGAAAAAGCCATGGACATAATCGCTTTCGTCAATCATCCTTTAGCCTTCAAAGGCGTGCTGAAAGGCGTGTATACCGTCATGAAACCTGATGCTTCGCGCATGACGGTATTGATTCTTGCGCGCAATTTCCGCACCTATTGCCTGTATATCAGGCAAAGGGATATGGAGAATATCGAAATTGAATTGCGGGATGACGAACCTACTGCCATACCGCAATTCCCGCTTCCCTGAAAAGCGCGCGGCGCGGCGTCCTGAAGGATTCCGCGCCGCAAGTGTCTTCCCGCCTGTATGCCCACCATTCCCGCCTGTCCGTACTGCAACGGCGCGCGGGCGCACGCTGGCAAGGGTTGTCCGTTGCGCCCGCGCAAGCGCGGCGCGCGCCCGCCGCGCCCGATTATGGCGATCGATTGCGAAACCGTGCATGACCGCATCGTGCTGTTTCTCGCAAGCGGTTCGGACGGACGGGCGCAATATCTCTATGACCGCAACGGACTGGATTTCGCCTCGATCGCGCAATGGTTAATTACATTGGGCGCAAATCTCTGCATTGGGTATTTCTTTGATTATGACGTGCAGCAAATCGTGCGCCAAATGCCCGCCAGTCATCTGGCGCAATTATGGCGGAATGGCAGGGTCATTTACGAAACGTACCGGATCACGCATATACCGCGCAAAAGATTCACCATTACAGATCTGGAACGGAATATAACTACCGTGATTTGGGACGTATCAGGATGGACGCAATGTTCCTTTGTCCGCCTCATTAATGACTGGAAAATCGGAAGCGAAGCCGAACGGCAATTTGTCAAAGAAATGAAAGATCGCAGGGATGACTTGTACCAAGTTTCTGAAAGTGATTTGGTACGGTATACGACTTTGGAATGTTCGCTGTTAAGCAAATGGTTTGAACAGATGCTTGAATTGCACTCCAAAGTCGGAATCCATCTGACTGCATATTCAGGCGCGGGTAGTACTGCTAGCGCAATGTTGCGCAAATCCAAATGGAAACCGCCCGCAGTTCCCGATTCGGTACAGGCATACGCCGAACAGGCGTTTTTCGGCGGACGAAGCGAAATTTCGCGCATCGGCGAATATCGCGGCGCGGTTTATGGATATGACATTAATTCAGCGTATCCGCACGCAATAACGCAATTGCCTGAAATCCGCAACGTCAAATGGTATCGGACGCGGCGGTATGTGGAAGGCGCTTGGGGTTTTTACAAGGTGCAATGGGAACAGGGAAAATACGAATGTTGGGGATTTTTCCCGTTGCGCGGCGCGCGCCTTCCTGAAGGAAGGCGTAGTATTTCTCTACTTTTTCCAGTAAATGGAATTGGCGTTTATCACTCCTACGAGATTGATGCTGTGATGCGCATAGCGCCGCATCAAATCAAGATCCTCGACGGATGGATCACAGAACCGAAAGGCAAACCTTTCGACTGGGTGGAGGAAACCATTGCCGAACGTTTGCGCCTGAAAAATGCAGGCGATCCTGCGAATATCATTTTGAAACTTGGTCTGAATTCCTTGTACGGAAAAATGGCGCAACATACAGGAACGCATCCAATGCAATGCATGGCATACGCTAGCGCCATTACCGCCCATACTCGAAGTAAAATGATTCCGTTATTGATTGAAAATCAGCACGATATACTGATTGTGGCTACCGATGGAATACTTAGCGCTAAACCGTTGTCCGTTCCCGTTTCATCGGCTTTGGGCGAATGGGAAATGTCCGTATACGAAAACGCGTGGATCTTGCAGGCGGGCGTTTACTGGTGCGGGCAAAAAATACGGACGCGCGGAATCGAACAACGGCAATTGGATTTAGAATCCGTCAAAAGATTATGGGCGCGGAAAAAGACAGAAGGCGAATTGCCCGTGCGCGTGCGCCGCGTGATTTCCTACCGCGCCGCTTGCGCAAGAAACAAACCGGAATTGACGGGAACATGGGTAGAGAATTCCCGCATCGTGCGCCTGTCGCCGGAACCGCGCCGCCGTCCGTGGAAATGGACGGAAGGCGCATTGCTCACGCTTCCCGCGCCAACGGCGGCGTACCGTGCGCAGGCGTTCGCGGACGCCATTGCGCTTGAAGCGGACGCCGCAAGCCTGTATGATGACGACGAAGCGTTGCCAGACTGGTTCTATGACTGATTTTCGGGCAGGGATTTATGGCGAAAAGAAAGACGCATTGGGCGCAAGTCACGTCCGCAATAGCGCGAAAAACAGGAAAAAGTTTCTACGAAGCGAAGCTGTTATACGACATTCTCAAAAAGCGGAAGCCTGATATTTCCGCGAACCAAGTTGCGCGGATGAACAGGCGGCAAACCGCCGCACTTAAAGGCGCGGGAACAAAGGCGCAAAAACGAATGATGGACTCGTTGAAAAAACGAGTCCGCGAAAAAGAAAAACGGGCGAAAAAAGCCAAGCCGATCAAACTGTTTTCTCCGCTTCCGCGAAGCGAAAAGCCAAGATGGGAAAGCTACGCGTTTATCAAGCCTGCGCCGAAACTGCCGAAAACGGAAAAACCCAAAGCGGTTCCAGTCGAATACGGCAGGCGGGCGCGGAATCGGTTTGAACAGTACTGCAAGGAAGCGGGCGCTCCATTTCTGAATTCGGGAACGATTGCAAAAGTGATAGCGTCCCAATGGCGCAACGATGCATGGTTGAAGACCATGGCGAAAATCGTTGCGGACGCGTGGAAATCGATAAACCGCAACGGATATGTGAATGACAAAGTGCGCCAGCGTTTGCGGAATGCGTTGGAAAAAATC
>FWPV01014100.1_pt1 | contig 11829 bp, 16 predicted proteins | sample 2228371 | NCBI WGS metagenome assembly FWPV01 (sample SAMEA103939776, study PRJEB20133) | metagenome | reverse complement strand
TTGAGAAAGGTTTAAAGGGGAAGATATTGCATGGTGGATGATTAATGATTTACAAAAATGGTTTGGTGAAGGTGACGGATATGTTATTATTGCGATGGATGGAGAGACATTCGGCCACCATATCAAAAATTATCTAAAAAAGTTTCTTATACCATTTTTAAAAGTAATTAAAGAAAAAATTCAGTCGGGAAATTTGCCTGAGCTGACAATTGAAGTAGAGGGAAAAACCGCCGAATCAATGAAAATTGATGAGGTAATGAAGAGATTTGGGGTCAACCACGAATTCTTTGACGAGCTCGAAAAGTTTGGGCTGATTCAGCCGTTAATCACACCTGAAGGCAAAATGCTCTCTCGTGACGACGTAAAAATCGTCGAACTTGCAGTAAACTTCAGAGCTTTCGGTCTCGAACCCAGACATCTGAGAGTTATTGAAAACCTGGCATCGAAAGAGACCCTTTCTTTCGAACAAATCCTTTTTCCGCTGATAAGGCAGAAAACTGAAGAAGGAATAGAAAACGCAAGAAAGACAAAAGATACCCTGCTTGATCTATCCACAAAACTGCACAAAACTCTCATCGTCAAATATCTCAAACAGAAATTTCCAGAGATTTTTGATCGAGATTAATCGATAATTTTTTGCAATGAACAAAGAAAGATATCCGCGACTTCTTGTTGACTTCATGCTCGGTCGTCTCGCAAAAAAACTCAGACTTGCGGGATTTGACGCCGAATATCACTCCGGTGATGACGAAAGCTTTATCCACAGAGCCCTCTCAGAGAGAAGAATTCCTGTGACGCGTGATCGGGCGCTGGCAAAGAGAAGGGTTTTCAGGCGAGAGGGTATTGCAGTTATCGTTCCGGACTCTAACGACTACCACAGGCAGTTTGAATTTGTATTAAAAGAACTAAAGAAGCTCGGCTATAAGACTCCAGTGCCTTTTTCGAGGTGCCCGCTGTGCAATTCTGACCTGCTTAAGCTGAAAAAATTTTCAGCCTGCACATTTGTGCCGGCATATGTCTTTCTCACAACTGACAATTTCAAGATATGTCCGCACTGCAGAAGAATATTCTGGCGCGGAACACATTTTAAAAACTTCACAGAAGATTTAAATCTCAAATATAGTCATGAAAAGAAGTAAAGAAGGCATTTCCAATCATTGTATTTAACAGCCCGAGAATGCCAAGAATAATAAGCATCCAGGCAAGCCTCGAGTAACTTTTTTCGTTCTTTATATTACCTGAGAAAGGAATGCTGCTTGCGTAAACAAACAGCAGAAACGAGCTTATTGCCTTCGGATTGGACACTCCTGCTTTCATGCTTCCAAGAATAATTGTGATCAACAGCAGTATGGTTCCAACAGCAGAATAAGCGACTCCAAATTTCAACCGAATCTCAATGGCTTTATACAGCGGATGATCTTTTCCGATTTTTTTTATAATAAGCAGAGCTGTAAGTCCTGAAGCAGCAGAAAGAAGAAAGAACAGAACTGAAAAAACACCTGTTAGCGAGTGAATAAAGCAGGTTTTTAAAGCCTCTTCCATCATCTGACTTCAACCACCCCTTCGAAGAATTTCCCATCTCTGAAATATTTAACTCGATAGCTCTTCTTATTCTGCTCAGCAATAATTCGACTCAAATCAGATAGAGACCTAACCCGAACTCCATCAACCTCAACGATTATATCACCAAGAATAAAAGTCGAATCCCCGGGCAGCCCCTGTGTTGGCCTAAGCCCTGCTTTTGAAAGCGGACTTTCAGGATAAAGACACATGATAAGAACCCCGTCAACAGGCAGATTGAATGAATTGGCAACGGACTTATCAAAATCAGCACAGCTAATACCAAAAATCCTGGTTACAATTTCGCCCTCTGAAATTATTCTATCGGCTATCCTTTCGGCTTCATCAGCAGGAATAGCAAATCCTATTCCCTGAAAAGCGCCATTCAAAGAAAAGATAGCAGTATTTACCCCCACAACTCTTCCTTTTAAGTCGAGCAACGGGCCGCCGCTGTTTCCCTGGTTGATAGGAGCATCCGTCTGAATAACACCTTCAATTTCATACCCGAATCTGGTTGAAAGCCTGCGCCCGGTAGCAGAAATTATCCCGAATGTAACTGTGTTCATAAAAGCATACGGACTGCCGGCAGCAATCACAAAAGTTCCCTGTTCGTAGGGGCCACGAGCGATTTTAAGCGGTCGGTAACCGTAAATATTGGCAGCTTTGAGAACAGCAATGTCTTTGAGCGGATCAGAACCAATGATCTGTGCTGCGATTCTTCTATTCTGTCCATCAATTATTATGACAGAATCTGCACTCTCGATTACATGAAAATTGGTGATCAGATAAATATCCTTTCCTTTCTCTTTAAAAATGAATGCAGAACCGCTCATTCTACCATGCGGTGATTCTGTGCTTGCGCCTGAAGCAAGAACCGTAAATACTGAAGGCACAGATTCTCTGATAACTTTCTTAATATCCTGCTCGAGCCGGACACTGCCTGCAGCTGCACCGGCAGTTATATTCGAACTGTAAATACTGAAGGCATAGATCCCAACAATTATTCCCGCAAAAAAAACCAGGGCAAAAAAAAGAGGATAATAAAACCTTTTCATCAACTTAATATCTTATCACTAAAGTTTATGCTATGAGTTAAAATATCTGCATGATACGTTCTCCGTCTGAAAAAGACCAGCAAGAGGAAAAGCCAGTAAAAACGCCTGTTAATGAAGAAGATAAATTCAAGAACGTTCACTTTGCTCACCCCTCAGAGAAAGTCTGCGCTGAAATCCTTGATTATTACGGTATAAGGTGGGAATATGAACCTCATACTTTTCCGATAGAGTTCGATCGCCGTGGAAAAGCGATTACCTACTTCACTCCCGACTTTTACCTGCCTGATCTGAATCTTTATATCGAGCTGACAACAATGAATCAAAAGCTTGTCACGAAAAAAAACAGGAAGATCAGAAAACTGAGGGAGCTTTTTCCGGGTATAAATATAATTATTCTTTATCAAAAGGATTTCAGAAACCTGATTATCAAATATGGCCTGGTCAAGAAAAATACCGAGCTTTTAAAGAGCGGTAGCTATAGAACTCCACCCAAAAATCGTGAGGAAAAATGAGCGATCTCGAAAGTCTGGTTTCTAAATATGTAAAAAAAATATTGATCACAGAAGATGAGCTTCAAACCAGAATCAGCGAGATTGCTGAAAAGATTAACGAGGATTTCCAGGGCTCGGAGCCAATTCTCATTGGCGTTCTGAAGGGAAGTGTGTACTTTCTTTCAGATTTAACCAGGCAGCTCGAATTACCAGTCTCAGTGGATTTTATAGCTATTCAGAGTTACGGTCCTGCAGCTCAGGGAACTGGAGCCGTAAAACTTCTTAAAGACCTTGACGAACCTGTGGAGAATCGCGATCTTATTATTGTAGAAGACATAATCGATACAGGGCTTACTCTGAACTATCTGCTGAAAAACCTGCAATCAAGAAATCCTTCATCAATTACGGTCTGCACCCTGCTCGATAAAAGCGTGAGACGCCTTGTGCCTGTAGAAATAACTTACAGAGGTTTTGATATTCCCGATGTCTTTGTTGTCGGCTACGGACTTGATTTCGACCAGAAATTCCGAAACCTGCCATACATTGGCATACTCGATATAGATAGAATGATTAAGGACTATTATGGATAGGATTTTCCAGAGAACAAGGAGGTCATTAAGAAATTTAAGTCCTGCATTTCGCCGGATTATTTTAGCGCTCTTTTTGCTTCTTACTTTGATCACCGTCGGGACGCTGCTCTACATGACAGTAGAAAAGACGAACTTCATGGATGCCCTCTACATGACGATAATTACAATTTCCACAGTCGGATTCCGTGAAGTTGTTGAACTGGATACAAAAGGCCGTTTGATTACCATGTTTTTAATACTTTCGGGCGTCGGATTGATGTTTTACACCCTCGGAACAGCAATTGAATATTTCTTTGGTGATTTTTTCGAAACCTCAATCCGCGAAAGGAGGCAGGCACGATTGATGAAAAATCTGAAATCCCATTACATAGTTTGTGGTTATGGCAGGGTAGGGAAGGAAGTATGCAAAGAACTTAAGAAAACCGGGAAAGAAATAGTAGTAATTGAAATTGACCCTGAAAAGCACCTGAATGCAGAGAAAGATGGTTTTTTTGCGATGCATGCAAACGCAAATGATGAAAACGTGTTGAGACAGGCAGGAATCGAACGTGCTTCAGGAATTGCTGCCTGTGTGGGAAACGACCCTGACAATGTTTTTATTACTCTTACTGCAAGATCGATGGCTCCGGACATCTTTATAGTTGCCCGAGCAAATGAACCTGAAGTTGAGAAGAAGCTTTACCGCGCAGGAGCAAATAGAGTGATAAACCCATCCACCATTGGTGGCAAACGCATTGCCATGCTCCTTGCGCACCCGAAAATATCTGAGTACCTGGATATTTTGAGTTTCGGGGAAGATATTGAGTTCGAACTTGAGCAGTACGAAGTAAAGACGAATACCGAACTTGCCGGCAAAACTATCGGAGAGCTCAGAATACGTGATTTAACAGGAGCGATGATTATTCTGGTAAGACACTCGGACGGTTCTGTAGAAACTGCTCCAGGCTCAACAACAAAGCTTGATCCCGGATCCAGAGTTATAGTTCTTGGAACAAGAGAACAACTAGACAGCTTCGAAAAAAGGTTTCTTACTTAGGGAAAATTATTTCAACCTCAATTTTGGCAACACCCGAAAAACCGAGAGACTCTGCACATGCTCTTGAGAGATCAAACTCTCTACCCGGTATAAATGGGCCTCTATCAGTTACTTTTGCTACAATAGCTCTATCTCCCCGTCTTATAAGAACGAAGGTGCCGAAAGGTAGTGATCTGTGCGCAACTGTAAAATCCCATTGATTGAATATCTCTCCGCTTGCAGTTCTTCTGCCGTGGAATTCGTTACCATACCAGCTTGCATAACAGCTCCATTTTTCACCGGATGCTTCATAGTTAGAAGGCATTCTCTCGCTTGTCAGAAAACCGCCACCGTAAGGGTTTACGCTTACATATTTTCTGGGGGGCATCACTGAAGCCGGATAGCCTCCACCTCTCTTAATGTAACCGCGTGATGATACTTTTCTGAGGGATGATGGAGTAAGCATCATTCTGTATTCTCTCTGCGCTTTCTTAAGCATGCTGTCCAGAGTTTTTTTCATATTCTTAAGTTCTGCGACCTTTGCTTCAAGACTTTTTACATACCACTCATTTTTTTCGCGGTTCATCTTTATCATGCTGACGAGCTCTCTTGCCTCAGCTTTTTCTTTCTTGAACATGGCTATAGTTTCTGCATCTGACTGGGAGATGTACATTAAAAATCTTATTCTTCTGAAGAAATCGAGAATGCCTTCAGAATCGAGAACCATTTTAAGGCTGTAGGAAGCATCTTCAATGTAGAGCATTTTGACTCTTTCTCTCAGGTACTGCTCTCTTTCCTTTATTCGTTTTTCGAGTTCAGCAAGCCGCTTTTCTTGATCTTTAAGTTCTTTATCCAAGCCCTGAATTCTACCGTTTATGACCTGAATTTCAGTCTCGGTATTTTCGATATTTTTCTGAACAGCGGCAATCTGGTTTTTAAGATCCTCAATTTCTTTCTTTTTCTTCAAAGGATCTGTAGAGAATGCAGGGTAGGGAAGGAGCAAAACTAAAGCTAAAGATAAGATTAATATTTTTCCTGTTATTTTCTTAAACACAAACTTTAACCGCATCTCAAATATAAATCGGATGATTTGAATGGCTGCTTTAGAAGTTCGTTCAGGAGTACGAATATGCTGCGTTTATTGCTGCAAAATTAAATTACAACTTAAAATATGATAACACAATCTCTAAAGTTTCAATTAAAATTTTTATATGAATCAGATTTTTGGGTCAGCATCTGACTTTTATACAGTAAAAATTTACAGGATAGAGGAGATCATGCCCCCTGAACTCGAATGGACTGAGTTTTCAGCTTACGTGGAATCTCTTCGCAAGGTTATTGATATCACCGACGGATCTGTCGTCAAGAAATTTGATTTTCAAAATTACAGTGATGCACTTCTAAAGTATGAAGAGATTTATGACGATTTAAGAGAGTGTGAATTAACTGAATTCAACCAGAAGTACGGAATCAGTAGAGGAGAGTAGGGCAGAGTATGGGTATATATTTTGATTACGACTATGAAGATGGAAAAGAAGTCGAAAACTGGGTGCCCTGTTTTCTCTGCGGCGAGAAAAAAGTCCTTTATGTTGAGTATCACATAAAGAAGGGACCAATATACACGCTTCTAAATGATTCAGCTCGGAAATTGTGGTCAGGTCATGAAATCAACATAATCAGCGAAAGATACCTGGTCTGCGAGGATTGCTACAGCGCAAGAGAAAGCGAAGATAAAGTAATCGAAGACATCATAGCATTGAAAAGGTCTAAAAGTGTTTCAACTGCTTCTGATGTTGATCCTTTGAAACTGATTGAGAATGAAATCGAAGAGACTAAAAACAGGATAAATGATTTAATTGAAAAACTGGAAGAGCTGTATGCGCGAAAAGAAAGGATTAAAATAGAAAAGAACCTTTAACTCTCAGGAGGAAACCAGATGGGTATTTATTTCGATTATGATTTTAAGAACGGCAAGGAAGTTGAGCAGCAGGAAAAATGCTATCTGTGCGCAAAACCCGATGTCCTGTATGCCGAATACTATATCCTGGATGGAGATGTCTACCGTCTTTATAAAAATTCAAGGAAAATCGTCAAAGGGAAAGAGGTCCCTGTAGGCTCGAGAGTCCACGCGATTTGCGATTCCTGCCTTGCAAAATATCCGGCTGAGGAAGATCTCGTTTCTGCAATACTTTCAAAAAGACAGGAAGAAAAGAAAGAATTAATTAAGAAAGAGCTTGACGAGATATTTAAGCAGATAGAAGAAAAGAAACAGGAAATCGTTCTCAAGGAAAAAGAGCTTGAAGTCTTAAGAGCAGAAATGACAGAACTTCAGAAGAAAGCAAGCGATCTGCAGGCTTCTCTCGGATGAGTAATTAAGCTTTGCTAAAAGACCAGGCATTACAAAAAGAGAGGAAAAAATCCGAAAAACACTACTTTTAATTACAGTTAAATTAACCATCAAGTGTTATAATCGCAATGCAACATAATATATATTATCATAACTATGATTTACTTGCTCTAAACGTTATTTCAAGATCAGCCGATTTTTTCAGTAATTACCCTCTCGAAGGTGGCGTAGTCTTGATAACTGTAGAGAACGAACCGAATCAATCTAACCGTTTTCAGGCTGGGTGTTACTTCCTTTAAAACTTCGGCGACAGCTTTTGCCGCATCCTCTTTAGGATAACCGAAAATACCTGTCGATATCGCCGGGAACGCAACACTCTTTAAATTATTCTCTTCTGCAAGCCTCAATGCGTTTCTGTAGCAGTTCTTAAGAAGCTCTTCTTCAGGAGTATCTATCCCATATCTCGGACCAAGGCAGTGAATCACATGTTTGTTTGGTAGATTCCCGGCACCTGTTATCACAGCCTCACCTGGCTTTATGGGTGCATATCGTTTGCACTCCTCATAAAGCGTCGGCCCTGCCGCACGATGTATGGCGCCTGCCACACCTCCGCCAGGTGCGAGTTCAGCATTTGCAGCATTGACTATCGCATCCACATCTGGCTGATCAGAGATATCTCCCTGAATTATTTGAATCATGATTCCATTCAAGAAAATTTCCTTCATGATTCATATACGACCCCCTTCTAATACCTTTACCTACAGCTATACGCCCGTGGAACCGAAACCGCCTTCCCCTCTTCTCGTTTCTTCGAGTTCATCAACTTCCTCAACTGCAACCTCTTCAACCCGTTGAATCACAAGCTGAGCAATCTTTTCCCCTCTTTTGATTTTTATTTCCCTCTCCGGATCCAGGTTGATAAGAATTACTTTCACCTCTCCCCTGTATCCACTGTCAATCAATCCGGGAGTGTTGACGATTGATAAGCCTTCCTTTACCGCTCTCCCGCTTTTCGGCTGAACAAAACCGGCATAACCCCGTGGTATCTCAACTTTTATTCCTGTGCCGACAAGAGCCCGTTCAAAAGGCTTTAAAACCACATCTTCAGCCGAATAAAGATCAAGGCCGGCATCCCCAGGATGAGCATAAGACGGAAGCGGGAGTTCGTTATCTACTCTCTTGATTCTCAGAATAACTCTTTCATTCACCTCTAACACTTACCTCCAAATATTTTGATGCCTTTGCAACTATACTATCAAGCTCTGCTTTAGAAAACGGGCTTAGATTTTGAAATGATTTATCAAGTGTCGTTTTATTCTGGAACTGTTGGATTACAAGTTTTTTTGCGCCCAGCTCTGCAAGTTCTCTTGAAGCATCAGCAACAATATTAGCGTTGTGAATTGATGGCACAACAGTCATTCTGAACTCGTGTTCGACCCCTGTATCAACAATTAATTGCACTGATTTCTTTATGTCATCTACAGCAACAGGAGCTCTGACCGCCTCAGGATACTTTTCAAAGCTCGTCTTTATATCCATTGCAACAAAATCGACAAGTCCTCTGCTAATCAGTCTTTCAATTCTTGCGGGCCGGGTTCCGTTTGTATCAAGCTTGACATCCAGCCCGATGTTTTTAAGTTTTTCGAGAAAATCATCAAGTCCAGGCCAGACGGTTGGCTCCCCTCCTGTGATTACAACCGCTTCCACCCACATTTTTCTATCTGCAAGATAATCGAGGAGCGCATCTACATCAATGTCTGGATACTCGCCATAATTCTCAACAAGCTCTGTATTGTGGCAGAAAGGACACCTGAAATTGCATTTAGCTGTAAAGATTGTCGAGGCGATTCTTCCTGGCCAGTCAAGCATTCCGGATGGCAGAAAACCTTTTATCGAGATAGCGCCTCCTGAAGCTCTTTTTCGTTCGGGACCTCGCCTCTCCAAGACTTCACTTCCCTTCCCTGCTCATCAACAATTATCGTTGTGGGTGTTGAAACCACCATGTAGTAAGCGCCTTCAGTTAATCCGTCCACCTCGTCAAGATTGTGGTATTCAACAAGGCTCTGGTCCAGCTTTGAAACAATGGCTTTAGCTGCCGGGCATTTCGGGCAGTCTTTTTTGAAGAAAAACTTTACTTTCGCCACCTGATATACCTCCCACCGGTTTAAATGCCTCTTCAAGTGTTGTTCTCTGTCTCTGTTTGAGTTCGCCGAGCTTACCTTTGTTCCAGGTTGTGATCTTAGAGAAATAACCGACAATTCTCGTGATGCCGTAGACGTCCTCTGAACCACATCTCGTGCATCTTTCTGAAAGACCGCGCACTGTTGAGAAACAATCATTGCAGACAGTAAACTCAGGACTGAAGGCGATCTGCTCGGCAAGTGTATGATGGAATGTTTTTATAACAAACTCCTTGATTGCTCTGTAGTCCGGTTCATGCTCGCCCATCCAGATGTGTATGATGGCGCCAGCTTCAATAAGCTGGTGGAACTTCGACTGCTTAATGGTTCTTTCGATGTAATCGACGGGCGCATCGGCTGCAAGATGGATGCTGTTTGTGTAGTAAACCTCACCGGTGCTCAAGAAGCCTTTTACAACTTTGCTTGCTTTGTCTGGATACTGCTTCAGATCAAGTTTTGCCAGTCGGTAGCATGCCGATTCTGCCGGGCTTTCCTCTATGACAAGCTTGATTCCGTATTTTTCCGAATATTCTCTGGCTCTTAAGTTGAGGTGGGATATAACCTTAAGACCAAATTTGTATGCTTCTTCGGATTCGTGAAGCTGCTTTCCGAGATGATACTGAACAAGCTCATTCAGGCCAAGAACGCCCATCAAATATGTTATTCTTTCCATTCTCAGGTAAGGTTCGCCGTCCTTGCTTGTCGTAAAGAAAGCGAGTGGACCGTCCTGCCCGAGGGAAAGAAGTGTTTCAATAAACTTCTTTTTCTGCAGATGAGCTTTAACAACGAGGTCAACAAGTCTATCAAGTTCTTCAAAAAGCTTACTGTCGTCGCCTTCTGCTTTATATGCAACTCGTGGCAGGTTGATCGTTACATTCTGAAGAGCAGTGAAGCGCATCTTTTCAGGTGATTTCGCTTCCTGGAGGTCCTGCTCCCCAAGCTTGAGCTTGAGCCGGCAGCACTGCGAGACTGTTACTGAGTCGCCGCGGTCAAAAACAAAGTAAGTAATTCCCTGATGTGCGGCAACCTTGCAGGCTAAATCGAGCATTTCTTCCCAGCCCGGTGTTAAGAAGAACTGATCATTTATGTGGAGAAGAGGTTTCGGGAAAACAAATGTTTTTCCGGTTGCATCCCCTTCCATATACACTTCAAAAAGCGCCTTCAGGAAAAGATTGGACTCAACTTCGAAATCTGCATATGTGAGGCATTCATCATCAGGCTCATCAACATATACTATTTCTCCATCGATTTCTTTCATATATTTGCCACCCGGTCCAACAGCAGGCGTTTCTCTGAAGTGCTTTGGAATTCCATAGTAAAGATTGAAGTCTGTAAAAACTACCTGGGAACCGCGGGCACCAGCAAGCTGATTGAATTCAAAAATAATCATCTGAGCAAGCTGCTTGATTCTGTCATACGAAAGACCTCTCAAGAATGGAGCAAAAAACATATTTACAGCTTCCCAGCCGATTGCGCCGGCATAATGAGATTGAAGAGTTGATGCCATCTTAACCATGTGGCCTATAAGAACCTCAGGATGTTTTGCCGGTTTGGAAGTTGATGTAATGTTTGGAAGGTGAAGTCCGTATTTCTTTATGTACTCTATTGAATGGCCTCCACAGTATGGTCTTGTGATAAAACCGAGATCATGGAGGTGAATATCTCCTGAGAGATGAGCCTCTGCCACGTCAGCAGAAAACACCTTCGTAAGCGCATACTGTTTGAGCACGCTCTCTGCAAGCGTTAAGTTGATTGATTCAGGGTTGTGCGTCGTGTTTGAGTTTTCCTTATTTGCATTGAAAATTATCTGTTCGACATCGAATGCAGGAAGCCCGAGAATTGTGTGCTCTCTTTGAAGTGTCTGAAGCCCTCTTGATATCAGCTCGATGTCAACGAGTTCTCTGATAAGACTTGTAGTGACAGTTTTGAGATTCAGATTGAGTAGTTTTCGCTCAACTTCTTCAGCGATTTCAGTGGCAACCTCAGGAGTCAGATTGATTTCTCTGATAAGGCTTTCAACAATCTTGCTTCTATCCCAAGCATTTACTTCAGACTTTGAGGTAGTTGTCACCATCAACGCAATGTCGGTTGAGTCTACGTTGTTTGCTGCTTCAGCTCCTGATTTCCTTTCTTCTTCTAATTTCTCCAGTAATTTCTGTTCCGGAGTCATCTTCATTTCCCCCTTCACTACTACATATTGTTATTGCTGATGCTTGATAACACAATATATAGTATTTAATTATCTCCTGTCAAGTCTTTTTTGAGGAAATTTTTTAAAAATTTTTCCACTGTTTTAACAGCGTTCTTAACCATGTTGTGTAAATCTTTAAAAATTTTTTTCGATTCTTTATTGCGAACATCTGTTCTATATTATATTCTTTAACCGTGACAGAAAATCCGCGAAAAAGAAGAAAGACAACTGAAAAAATTAAGAAATTTATCATCGACTATTACCGTAAAAATCACAGATCTCCTTCAATAAGAGAGATAGCGAGAGCACTTGGAATCGCATCAACCTCAACCGTTTATTTTCATTTACAGAAACTTCAAAAAGAAGGTTTTATTGAACTTAAAGAAAGAATTGCCCGAAA
>FWPV01014099.1_pt1 | contig 11829 bp, 14 predicted proteins | sample 2228371 | NCBI WGS metagenome assembly FWPV01 (sample SAMEA103939776, study PRJEB20133) | metagenome | reverse complement strand
CATTGTAGACGTGATTGGAACAGTCATCGATAGCCTAGCCAGCCGAGGCGCTGACGGCCAAATCATCAACGACCCTTGGCCTACGCTCTTCCCGCAAGGCGGTTTCGATTTGGATGCCGTGGGGGTTTTGCATAACCAGCATGCGCCCAATGGTGTGGCGGATTTGAACAGACCGAAGTCGGTTTACCCGAATCCGGTTCAACAAGGCCGGAGCCTGCATTGGGACCAAGAAATCGATTGGGCCCTGTTTTCACTCGAAGGCAAATTGGTGCAAAGCGGACGGGGTTCGAAGTTCAGCACGGGAGCATTGAATAAAGGCATTTACCTGCTTCGCTTGGATAACCGGTACCAAAAAGTAGAAATCCGATGAAAAAATACGGACTGCTCATATCGCTTCTAGTCTTGCTAAGCGCTTGTTTTAAAGACAAACAAGATCCGATTAAGTCGGCCGGCAAACAGCGATTATGGATTTCAAACGAAGGCAATTTTCAGTGGGGCAATGCCGCCTTGACCTTGTATGATTTAGCGAGCGATGACGTGGTAAGCCTAAACCGTTTTGAACAATCGAATGGCTTTCCCATTGGGGATGTGTTCCAATCGATGGTGAAACACGAGAACCGATTCTACCTGGTGGTAAACAATTCAGGTAAGATTTTGGTGTGCGATACCGACATGAACTTCGTGAAAAGCATGGATCAATTGGGTTCTCCTCGCTATGTGATGCCTTACGGAAATGACAAAGCCTTGTTGAGCGATTTGTACTCCAATACACTTCGCGTGCTAAACTTAGGGGATGGATCCATTGCCAAAACCCTTTCATTTCCCGGCTGGGGTGAAAAGCTTTTTAGCGATGGAAATACGATTTGGGTTTGTAACTTGAGAAGCAGCAAGCTCTTTAGGTTCGATACGCAAACGGAAACCTTGAGCGATAGCCTCGACATCGGCTATGCCGCCACCGGCATGGTGAGAGATGCGCAAGGCCATTTTTGGGTACTGTCCAAAGGTGATACAGCCCAACAGATAAAGCCAAGGATGAGCAAACTCAGTCTGGATGGAACACAGGTGGAAAAGCAGTTCGACCTTTCGGGTTCCGGCTTTAGCGATCTAGCCTACGATGCCGGAAGTGCTACGTTCTTCTTGCTGGGACAAGACCTGCATACCTTTACGGAAATCGGCGGATTTTCTAAGCAGCCTTTGATTTCAGCGAATGGCCGAAACCTTTACGCCCTCGGACTCCATGGCGAAGAGCTCTTCTTAGCCGATGCGGTAGACTATGTTCAAAAAGGACAAGTCTTTCGCTATACTTTAAACGGAACCTTACTCGGGAACTTCGGCGTTGGCCCTATCCCGAATGGGTTTTTATTTGACAACTAAATACTATTTTTGAAGCGCAATGAAACTAAGCACAAAAACAGGAATCGTTATTTCAGCCATCGTTTTGGCTGCTTTAAGCAGATTGATTCCACACCCTTATAACTTTACTCCAATTGCTGCGGTTGCCATGTTTGGTGCAGCCTACCTCGACAGAAAAGTGGTTGCTATTCTAATCCCGATTCTCAGCATCTACTTGAGTAATTTGGTGATTGACAATTTTATTTACGAGCAAGAAAGCTTCTTGTGGATGGCCCCTAGTTTTGTTTGGGTAGCCGGTTCTTTGGTATTGATTTCCCTGATGAGCCAGTTCACCTTGAACAAGGTAAGTGCCGGTCGCGTATTGGGAAGCAGCCTCGCCGCCTCTGTGATCTTCTTCTTGATCAGTAATTTTGGTATGTGGCAAGGTAGCAGCCTGTACAGCCAAGATATCAGCGGATTGGTACTATGCTTTGAAGCAGCCATTCCATTCTTTGGCTGGACCGTAGCCGGTGATTTGGTATATAGCACCGTATTATTCGGTGGTTTTGCCTTGTTGCAACAAAGAATGCCTCGCCTTGTCGCAGCCTAAGCCAAATCAACATAAAAAATTAGCAACGCCTTCCCCAATCCGGGAGGGCGTTCATTTTTACTACAACGAGCAAGGCCTCATGGTCTTTACCGAAGCCTACCACCTGCAACGCGGCTATTGCTGCAAGAGTGGTTGTAAGCATTGCCCCTTTGGGTTTTGTAAGACTGTTTGACCGTGGGATTGTGAGACTGATTTGACTGTTGAATGTTGAATGTAAAAGGTCTTTTAATATTGCAGTTGTAAGGGCGAGACATATTTCGGCAAAATGTAGGGGCGAGACATGTCTCGCCCCTACAAACACATCTCGCCGCCCTCTCAACTGCCTCAATACTAACCATCTATAATACAGTCCCACAGCGCAGCCTAAATCAATAGAGAAAACGAAAAATGAACAACCAGCTCACAGCTCTTTCTTGGAGTGGCGGCAAAGACTCTTGCATGACTTTGCATCGCTTGAAGGAAAGCGGACAAACGCCTCGTCTGCTGGTGTGTACCTTGAGTGCCGAGCACAGACGTATTAGTATGCACGGGGTGCACGAATCACTGCTGGACGCTCAAGCGGCTGCCCTGGAAATTCCGCTTAAAAAAGTCTATTTGCCGGACCCTTGTCCGATGGAAAAATACGACGCCATCATGCGTAAGTTGGTGGATGAACTGAAAGCCCAAGGTATTACTCACATGGCGTATGGCGACCTCTTCTTGGAAGACCTGAAAAACTACAGGGAGTCGAAATTGGAGGGAACCGGCATCGAACCCCTATTTCCGCTTTGGTTGAGCGATACAACAGAATTGGTGCATGAGTTTATCGAACTAGGCTACTTAGCCAAAGTGGTGGCCACCGATGATGCCAAGCTCGATCCTTCTTTCTGTGGTAGAAACTTAGACAAGTCGTTTATCCAAGACCTCCCGCAGCATGTTGACCCTTGCGGTGAGAACGGTGAGTTTCACTCATTTGTTTACGGTGGACCTATCTTTCAGCAGACCTTAGCGATTCAGGCTGGAGACAACGTTCAAAAGCACTACGGCTCAGACGACGACAGCTTTAAAAGTAGTTTTCATTTCTGTGAGTTGAGGTTTGTTTGAGCTCCGTTACATTCTTTAACTTTGACTCGTTATGATGAAATCCACACTTGTTCTCGGTAGCCTTGTTTTGTTCTTCGCTTGTGGCGGCGGACAAGAATCTCAAACTCAAAATTCCAGCTCTGCTCCCTCCGAAGCAGTGCCTGCCACACCTGAAAAAGAAGTGGCGCTTAGTCAGGCGGCCTTAGATGGCAAAAACCTGTATGAAGCCAACTGCGCGGCTTGCCATTACTTGGATAAGAAGCTTATTGGGCCGGCTTTAAAAGGCGCGAATGAACGCTACGAAGAAGCGTGGCTGATTAAATTTATCAAAAACTCGCAAGCCATGATTAAGGCTGGCGACCCCCTCGCTAAGCAAGTTTACGAAGACAATAACCGCATGGTGATGAACAGCCATGAGCACTTGAGCGACGATGAAATCAAATCGATTTTAGTTTACATCAAGGAAGCCGGTAAGTAAGTACACGGTCGGTTCCGAGGTGTAAGGTTTCCTCCAGCTGTACTGACAGCTTAGGAGCGGCTAAGCCTTTTCCCAACACTTTTTCGCTTTCCAAGATGCGGATTTCATCATACAGACCGCTGTCGAGGAAAGAGTTTAAGACCGAAGCCCCGCCTTCTACCAAGATCGAGTTGACTTTCCGTTTGGCTAGGTCGGTCAACATCGCTTGCAGAAATTCTTTTTTATCACTCGCGTTTAAAGCAATCCATTCACTGTTTCCTTCTTGTTTATTTAGCGATGAAGTATAAACCCAAGCGCCTTCGCTTTGTAGCATTTTAGCTGAATTGGGCACCTCTCCTTTCGCGTCTAGAAGGATACGTTGCGGATTCTTGCCTGTCACCAAGCGCACGTCCAGTTGCGGGTTATCCAACAAGGCCGTCTTGCTTCCCACCAAAATAGCTTGTTCTTCCGTACGCCACTGATGCAAAAGCGTTTGGGCCGGCTTATCGCTCAATACAATCCGTTCAGCTGTTCCGCTTCCCAGGTATCCATCTTTGCTTTGGGCCCACTTGAGAATGATATACGGTCTTTGCTTTTCAACCCGGGTTAGAAATCGGCGATTAAGCTCGCGCGCTGCTGCTTCTAACACGCCTATTTCAACTTCAATTCCCGCGGCCTTGAGCTTAGCGATACCCTGACCTGCCACTTCCTCATAAGGATCTTGCATGGCCACCACCACCTTTTTCACCTTGGAGGCTACGAGCAAATCGGCACAAGGCGGCGTTTTACCGAAATGCGCACAGGGTTCCAAACTCACGTAAACAGTGGCTTCGCTAAGTAAATTTTTGTCTTTTACATGATTGACCGCGTTGACTTCAGCATGCGGACCGCCATATATTTCGTGAAATCCCTCTCCGATTATTTCACCCTGGTGCACGATAACACAGCCCACCATGGGATTGGGACTTACCCTTCCCTGACCCAGTGAGGCCAAGTAAAGAGCACGATGCATGAATTTTTCTGAATCGCTCACCGCGCGAAATTAGCTTTTTTCTACCTTTGGCCGGATGCCTACCCTCTCAGCTGTATTACGCGAACTGCACGAATCTCTGTCACAAGTATACGATACAGACGAAGCCGCGGCCATGGCAGAGCTGGTGGTAGAAGAGCTGAGCGGAGAAAGCAGGCAATCGATTAGGCTGCAGAAAAACGACCAAGTAGCCCCAGCGCTGCTTAAACAAATAGCTTCTGTAAAGGACCGCTTGATCTTGGGTGAACCCTTGCAGTATGTTTTAGGTAGAGCTTGGTTTATGGGACATGCTTACCGTGTGAACAGTGCTGTGTTGATACCTCGTCCGGAGACCGAAGAACTCGTTGACTGGATTACCCAAACCTATGCGGCTTCTGCCCCAAAACGAATTTTAGACATTGGCACCGGTAGCGGTTGTTTAGCGATTGAGTTAAAACACCGATTTCCGCAGGCTGAAGTTTGGGGAATTGATATCAGCCTGGGTTCGCTTGAAGTAGCTAAAGCCAATGCCATGGCTATTCTCCCTCCCGACCATGCTTGCCGTTTTATGCAGGTGGATATCTTGCATCATGAGCTATGGCGCGAGTTGGGGCAATTTGATTTGGTGGTCTCTAATCCACCCTATATAACCGATGCGGAGAAAGCAGACATGCACACCAATGTGTTGAAGTACGAACCCCCAACCGCTCTTTTTGTAGGCAATGAAGATCCCTTGCTTTTTTACCGAACCATAGCGCAATTTGGCTTGGAGGCCTTGGTGAAAGGCGGACTGGTATTTTACGAAATCAATGCCCAATTCGGACAAGCGATGCTGCAGCTTATGGAAGGTTTGGGTTATTCCGGACTTGAGCTTCGGAAAGACATGCAAGGGAAAGATCGCATGTTGAAAGCGCATCGCTAGACAACAAATTCAATTGGAATGTGTTGTTTTGTGGTATGCAACTCGAAGGAAAGAAAGCCATCATCACAGGTATCAGCAAAGGCATAGGCAAATCATTGGCCTTAGGATTATTGGAAAAAGGCGTGAGTGTAGCTGGTCTCGGCATGACCCAACCCGATTACGAACACGAGAATCTGCAGTTTATCCAGTGTGATGTGCGCGACTTCTCGGCTTTGGAAAAAGCCTTTCAGGACGTATTAAACGGCTGGAACAATGAAGTGCATATCCTCATCAACAATGCAGGCTTGGGTTATTTCGGCAAGTTGGAAGACATCAGCATGTCGCAGTTTGATGAAATGATGCAAGTGAATGTGAACGGAGTGTTCTACGCGTGCAAGCTCGCCTTACCGGTGATGAAGAGCCAGAAATACGGTCACATCATTACCATCTCCTCGGTAGCCGGCATCGAAGCCTATCCGGAAGTGGGCGTGTACTGCGCCACCAAGTTTGCTGTCAAAGCGATGATGGGTTCACTTTACCAAGAGGTGCGTTACGATGGCATTAAGGTCACCACACTCTACCCGGGTAGCGTAAAAACCGACTTCTTTAGAAACAGTCCGGGCATCAAACCCCACGACTACATGCTCATGCCTGATGATGTAGCGACAGCCATGATTCAGGTACTCGAAACACCGGATAACTACCATGTGGTGAATTATGAAGTACGGCCGCTGATGCCGAAAGGACCCCAGGTGAAGTAGGATCGTAGGACTGTGGGATTGTTTCATCGTGAGGTTTTGTTGATTGTTGATAGTAAGAGCTTAACCTTAACCTTAACCTTAACCTCAACCTCAATCTTGTCCGAAAGTGTTACGAAGCATCTTCTTGCGGGCTCATTAAACTACGAACCCCTTGATTGCTCAAGGGGCTCTATGGAGATGTAGATTTGATTTGCGAATGCAATCCCTTGGAAATCAGAGCTCGGCAGCAGGTTCTGCGTGGCTCTGTTTATATCCCAATACCATGAAGGTAAAACTACATTTTTAATTCTCCAAATAAATTAAGGCGTATACTCTACCTCAGTCTCGAGAATTGATGTATTGCCTTTGATGTCTTTTACCTTCAATTCCACATGGTATTTACCGGCTCCCCAAGCGGGATCAAAGATGATCGCATATGAAAATTGGACGGAAGAAGAGGTTGGTTCCTCGTCGTAATCGTGTACAACTTGCTCATCTGATTCGCGAATTACTTTCAGTTCAATAAGGTCTATGCCCAAGTTATCGCTAATGGAGGCTTGCATGTATAAATCGGTATCCGGATCATCCAAGATGATTACTCCTCCCGTAGGAGCTGGGTCCCAAACTGGAAAATTAATTTCCGGTGCCTCGCTGTCGATACCATTCTTTAAAAAGAGGCTTTTCACACTCGGTAAGGCTTCGTTTCCAGAAGCATCAATTGCTTGAACAAGCACATCATAATTCCCTGCGGCAATGTCAGCCGGAATAGGAATGCTTAAATTAACCACTTGGTTGATGCCCTGTAAGGTTATAATGCTATCCCAGCTAAATGGAAGCACACTGCCTTTTTGGTGGGTGTGGTTATCGAAGTTGTCGTGGATTTCCAATTTCAACTGACTTAAACCTGCATTGTCGGCAAGGCCTAGTTCAAGTGAAAGGTTGGAACCTCCGCTGAGACTGTCGGGCAGTGTGCCGACCCACGTAATGGTTGGACGAACCAAATCTTGTTCAGGTGTATCTGTTTTATCCGAACAAGATGAGAAGGCCAATAGACCTAAGACGCTAAACAATAAAGAATGTTTCATGCAGCAAAAATATAAAAACGCAACAATGTTGCAAACAAAAATTAGTTTGGGCATCTTTTGGCCTAATTCAGGCAAGAATGTTCATATTTGCAGCTTAGAAACAATCTAAATAAGATGAAAAAATACCTGTTCATTGCGGGCGCAGTAAGCCTTTTTAGCGCTTGCAGCTCACCGGCTCCAAAGCAAGAAGAAACCAAAGTAGACACAGACAGTGTGGTTTCTCTCATTTACCCTAATGAGAAGCATTTCGCCAGCCTAAAACAATTGACTTTTGGCGGAGACAATGCTGAAGCCTACTTCAGTTTCGATAACAAAAAAGTGAGCTTCCAGAGCAACAACAAAGCGTGGGGATTGCAATGCGATCAGATTTTCAGTTTCGAATTGGCAACGGCCGATATGCAAAATACACGTCCGCAAATGATCAGTACCGGAAAAGGACGCACTACCTGTTCATTCTTTATGCCGGGTGATACTACCATTTTGTATGCCTCTACTCACTTGGGTGGCGATGCTTGTCCGGCAGACCCGGAAAGAAAAAAAGGCGATCCTTACCTCTGGGGGATTTACCCAAGCTACGATATTTTCGTGGCCGACCTACAAGGCAACATCGTAAAGCAATTAACCACTACACCGGGCTACGATGCGGAAGCAACGGTATCTCCAAAAGGCGATAAAATCGTATTCACCTCCACACGTGATGGCGACTTGGATTTGTATACCATGGACATCGACGGCAGCAATGTAAAACGTATCACCTCAGAACTTGGCTACGATGGCGGCGCATTTTTCTCGCCAGACGGCAGCAAATTGGTATTCCGCGCTTCTCGTCCGAAAACAGAACAAGAAAAAACCGACTACAAAAACCTGTTGAGCAAAGGGCTCGTGGCACCTACCAACATGGAAATCTATGTATGTAACGTAGACGGATCAGACATGAAGCAAGTCACTTCATTGGGCCAAGCGAACTGGGCTCCTTACTTTCATCCTTCCGGCGAGAAAATCATCTTTTCTTCCAACCACGAGAGTGAGAGAGGCTTCCCTTTCCACCTTTACCTTATTAATATAGATGGTACAGGCTTAGAGAGAGTAACCGCAGATGATGGCTTTGATGCTTTCCCAATGTTCTCGTTCGATGGCAAATACCTGATCTTCTCTTCAAACAGAAACAACGGTGGTACACGCGATACCAACTTGTTCATTGCTGAGTGGAAAGACTAAGTCAAAACGAATTTCAGAAAGCCGGTTTCTAGCCGGCTTTTTTTATGCCCTGTTTCCGCTCATTAACTCAGGCAATCACATCGCTTTTCCCTATTTTTACCGCAATGAAGTACGAACAACTGCCCGCAGCGCTTTTTACTGAAAACCGTAAGCGCTTTATAGCCGAGATGGCACCGAACAGCATCGCCATCTTCACCTCGAATTACGAATACGTATGGAATGGCGACGCCAGCCACGATTTCAAACAAAACTCCAACCTGTTTTGGTTATCGGGTATCGATCAAGAAGACAGTTACTTGGTTTTGTTCCCGGATTGTCCGGTAGCAGAATACCGCGAGTGCCTATTTCTAAAACAAACCAACGAGCACATTGCCGTTTGGGAAGGTCACAAATACACCCAAGCAGAGGCTACGGCTTCCAGTGGAATAGCCCGGGTGTTTTGGAACGACGGATTCTTGGATAAGCTCCGTCCCATCATCAACATGGCACAGCACATTTACCTCAGCTTGAACGAGAACGATCGCTTTGCCTTTAAATCGCCTTATGCCGAACTCGATTTCGCTAAAAAAATCCAAGACCTCTTCCCGCTGCATACTTACCTACGCGCTGCACCAATCTTGCAACGTTTGCGTAGTATAAAAACCAGCATGGAATTGGACGTTACCCGAAAGGCTATCGCTATTTCTAAAAAAGGATTTGAACGCATCATGCGCTTCACCAAGCCCGGTGTTTGGGAATACCAGATTGAAGCCGAATTGATACACGAATACCTGAGCAATAGAGCGACGGGACATAGCTTCCACCCCATTGTTGCCAGCGGAGCCAGCGCTTGTGTGCTGCACTACGTTGAAAACAACAAACAAGTGAAAGACGGCGACCTGATTCTGGTAGACTGCGGTGTAGACTATGGTAATTACGCATCTGACATGACGCGTTGTATTCCGGCTAATGGCCGATTCAGCCCACGTCAGAAAGCCGTTTACAATGCTGTGCTCCGTGTAATGAAAGAAGCAAGAAAACTCTTGGTACCCGGCACCTTTTTGATGGAATACCACAAAGTGGTGGGTGAGATTATGGAAAAGGAATTGGTGGATTTGGGTCTGTTAACCATGGACGATATCCGCAACCAAGACCCTGCATGGCCAGCGTATAAAAAGTACTTTATGCACGGCACCAGCCACTTCTTGGGCATCGATGTGCACGATGTGGGGATGCGCTATGAACAAATGCAGACCGGAATGGTTTTTACATGCGAACCAGGCATTTACATCCAAGAAGAAGGTATTGGTGTTCGGATAGAAAATAATATCTTGTTGACCGATAAGGGGCCTTACGATCTAATGGATGAGATTAAAATGCCCATAGAAGTGGAAGAAATAGAAGAGTATATGAACTCTTCGATTAACGTATAATATGAGCGAAGCAACACCCGGATTAAGCATAACGGACCGTATTCGGCAGGGCGATAAAAAAGCCTTAGCGGAATTATATGATGCCTATTCAGGCATGGTATATGGCGTGGTGCTGAAAATCGTAGGTAATCGCGAATTGGTTGAAGAAATAGTGCAGGATGTGTTCATGCGCGTTTGGAAAAACATGGGAACTTTTGACCCGACCAAAGCCCGCATAAGCACGTGGATCATCAATATAGCGCGAAACAGAGCGATTGATGAACTACGCTCCAAATCTTTTCGCAACCAAAGCGAAAACCAAACTCTCGATAATTCCGTACATGAAGTTGACAGGATAGAGAGTACGAATCAGAAAATAGATACCATTGGTATTAAAAACCTGACGCGGCATCTAAGACCCGAGCAACAGCAGCTTATTGAGCTGGTGTACTTTGGTGGCTATACCCACGAGGAAGCCGCCGAACACTTAGGTATCCCGTTGGGTACGGTAAAGACCCGTATTCGTAACAGTATTTTGGAACTACGAAAAATTGTAAAAATTGACACCTAAAAATCTCATACAATCAGGCCTCCTTGAGCTTTATGCTCTGGATCTCTGCTCTCCGGAAGAAAAGATGCAGGTTGAAGAGGCCATGGCACAGGATGAGGCGGTACGCAAAGAGTACGACGAAATTTGCGAGGCGCTGGATATGCTGGCCGTTGAATCAAGCACAGATGTGCCTGCTTCACTTAAAGAGAAAGTAATGGCCTCGCTAGAGGATTCGTTTGAAGCTGAAATTCTACAGCAAAAGCGCGAACCTAAAGCTGAGCCTGAAAAACTGAAAATTCAAGCTACAGTTGAACCGACGCCTTTGAGCGTTGAATCTACATCCCCGACTTCCGGCGGCGGTGTGGTAGTTGAACTGAACCGTTGGAGATGGATGGCGGCAGCCTCCGTGGCACTCTTGGCGTTGAGCATAGGCCTAAACGTTAAATTTTTTAGCGATGTGCGCAATGCCGAAGAACAAATCGGGCTACTCTTGCAAGACAAGTTTTTGCTTAGCGATGAAAACGGCACCTTGCAAACCGAATACAAAATGCTGAAAGAGCAATACAGCTTCTTTGAACGCGACAACCTGGTGAGCGCCACACTCAAAGGCACACCAAACAACGAAGACAAAGAGGCTCTCGTGTTCTGGGATAAAGCCAAAGGGGATGTTTTCTTAGTAGCCAACAACCTACCTCCATTGGGCAAGGATGAACAGTACCAACTTTGGGCTATCGACAACGAAAAGCCAGTTGGTGCCGGATTGATTCCACAAAATCACGAAGAAGGTGCCGCCTTTAAAATGAGCAATATCAGCTCCTCGCAAGCCTTTGCCATCACCATTGAAAAAGCGGGCGGAGCTGAATCGCCTACGCTCGAAAAAATGGTGGTAGTAGCGGCTATCTAGCTGGCCTAAAATACCATTCGTCCATTCGAATGCTCCACTCATATACTGGATTCCCCGGGAAAAGATTATTCCTTGTTTTTACAAATCAATTCGATAATATTGTAAATGGCTTAGCTTCCGTGTGCTTGCCATAAGTGAAACTGAAACAATGAAACCAATCCTTTACCTGGGAATAGCAGCCTTGTGCGCCTTGAGCCTGCAAGTGTATCTGGAAACCTCGCAACAGGCATTATCTCCTGCCAATCAAGAGGATACCAAAGTGGAGAACACCCGCTTCAAAATTGAAGACGGTAAAATCTATTTCCTTACCTCAGACAACAATTGGGTTGAACGCGATAACTTTATCTGGAAAGCAGATAACGGCATGTACTACAAGCACTTGAATGGCAAACTATTCAGCTCCATAGACGGAGAACAATGGCAACTGGTAGCCAACCTAAGCAACCAAGAAGCGAAAAATAACGAAACATTTTACAGACCTTAATCCCTGAACTAATAGCAATCGAGTAGGAAGATAGCGAAAGAATTTTCGCTATCTGTCCTCTCACACCACCGTGCATGCTCTCGCAC
>FWPV01014098.1_pt1 | contig 11830 bp, 9 predicted proteins | sample 2228371 | NCBI WGS metagenome assembly FWPV01 (sample SAMEA103939776, study PRJEB20133) | metagenome | reverse complement strand
GGCGCTCGGCCGCCGCCCGCCAGCCGGCGGCCAGGGCCAGCAGTTCCGCCATCACCGCCACCCAGAGCACCGCCCGCGCCGGCTGGAACTGCGGCATGAGGATCCACCGGCCCGCATCCAGCAGCAGCCATTGCAGGGGAATCATCGCCAGCCCGTAGCCTGCCAGCGCCAGGGACAGGAACCGCGCCTCCGGGGTCATCTGCGCCCGCAGCCGCCGCCACGCCAACGCTGCCAGCGCGGCCAGCAGGGGATACTGCCACAGCCATCCCGCCGGCCACTGCGAGATCCAGTTGTAGGGTGCGCGGTATCGCTGGATCTGCTCCAGCTCCGCCGGGATCCGCCCCAGCATCACCTGGCGGTCCGCGCCGAACGGCTGCAGGAAGGCGATCAGGGCGAGCCCGGCCGCCGCCGCGGCCACGGCCGCCTCCAGGGCGAGTCCCTCGCGGCGGTCGTGCGCATAGCGCCAGTGCAGCAGCAGGCAGACCCAGAATGGCGCGGTAGTGGTCGGATGATAGAGGGTGGCGATCACGGCTGCCGCGCCCGCCCATATCCATTTCCTCCGCATGGCCAGGCCCAGGGCCAGCATCACCCACATCACGGCGAAGCCCCGCGGCACGGGTTCGTACTCCAGCGTCAGCACGGCCGGGCCGTTGATCACCGCTCCCAGGCCGAACAGCGCGGCTGCCGCCAGCGCCCCCGCCGGCGGAAGGCCCAGAGACAGACCCGCCAGAAAGGCGCCGGCCAGCCCTGCGCAGCGGAACAGAAGCTGCTGCCCCGCCAGCACCTGCTCGAAGCCCGCTCCGGTGAGCCGCCGCAGGGCGACGGCGATCTCGTCGTAGAAAGTGAACTTCACATGGGGCCGCAGCGCGATCTCGTCGCGCGCGAACAGCGCCGGGTCATGCTGCCGCTCGAGGATCGGAACGTAGATCTGCGTGTCCGACTGCAGCCAGGTTCTTCCGGGGAACACGAACCAGCCCAGCAGCGCATAGGCGGCCAGGGCCAGTGCGGCCAGCAAGGCTTGCCGGGGAGTCACTGCGCCGGGGTCTTCTCCAGTTGCTGCCTGGCCCACAAGCGCGCCGGATTCAGCTTCAGGCTCCGCTCCAGTGCCTGCCGCGCTTCGGCGTGGCGGTTGAGCTTCCGCAGCACGATCCCTTTCCAGAGCCAGGCGTCCGCATGGTTGGGATCGAGCTGCAGCGCCCTTTCGATGTCCTTCAGCGCCAGCTCCGCCCCGCCGCCGAACGCCTCCGGGAGATAGTAGTTGCCCACACCGCGGCTGAGCCACGCATCGGCCGATTTCGGGGCCAGCTCCACGGCGCGGTTCACCTCTTCCATGGCGCACTTGCCGTAGCGAAGCCCCAGCAGCGGGTTGGCGGGGATAACCTGCGCGCACAAGGCGCCCAGCACGCGGTGGTATTCGCCGTCGGAGGGGCGAAGCTCCACGGCCCGTTCCGCCGCCCGGATGCCCGCCTCCGCCGCCGCCCGCGCGCCGTTGCGGTCCTGCTTCGCCAGCAGCACCTCGGCGCGGAATAGCTGCGCCAGAGCCGCCCTGTATTGCGCGCCGGCGTCCGTCCTGCGGGACTCCGCCTCGGCGCCCGCCGCCGAGGCCAGCCGCTCCAGAGCGGGCGCATCCTGGGCATCGCGGGCCTGCTTCAGCGGGTCCGGCTGCGCAGCGAGCGCCAGCACACACACCAGAAAGAGCCTCATCGTGCTGACTCTCCATTCTAACGACCACGAATCCGCCTGCGCCGTTTCGCCGAATCCGCCTTCCAGCGGTCCGGCAGTCCGGCTCCGTCCGTATCCGCACTGCCATGCGGGGCCGGTGCTGCTGTGGGGACGGCCCCGGGCGGCAGCGGCGCCGGCCGCGCTGGAGCGGTTCCCGGTGCCCGCATTCCCGGAGTTGCAGGCCTTGAACTCAGGTAGGCCGCGGAGTAAACTTTGCCGGGATCGGGCGGCGTCGGGTCGACGGCCCCTTTAGCGAGGCAGTCCTCCTGGCGCCGCAGGACCGGAGACCAGAGGAAAGGAGGAGTTCCCATGCACGCGCCGGTTCTGGCGCTCGTTTTCCTGCTGGCGGCCGCTCCGGCTTCCGCCCAGCAGCGCCCGGATGTCAAAGGCAGCCAGGATCATCCGCTGTTGAGCCGGATGCCGGGTTTTTATATCGATCGCTACGACGTTCTGGAATTTGGAGAAGAAACGTTCAACCAGGACAGCATCGGCAAGCCCCGATACACAGCGAAAGGGCGAAAAACGACGATCCGTTACTGGAACCAGCCGGACGCAGCCCATCCAGGCAATATCCGCATCATTGCCAATTATGCGAACGCGCTGGGCGCCGCGGGCGCCGTCGTCACTTGGAAGAGTCCGTACTTCCTGCATGCCAGGATCGAGAGGGGGGCGAAGCGGGCCTGGGTGAAGGTGGATGCCACGGACAGCCGCAGCTACACCCTCACGGTCTTGGAGGAGCAGGAAATGAAGCAGGAGGTCGTAGCCGATGCTTCCGCCCTGTTCCGCGATATCTCCGACACCGGGCACGTGGCGGTGTACGGCATTTACTTCGACACCAACAGGGCGGAAATCAGACCGGAGTCCGAGCCGGCGCTGAAAGAAATCGCGGCGATGCTGGCCGGGAATCCCGCCTTGAAGCTGCATCTGGTGGGGCACACGGACAATACCGGCGACTTCGCTTACAACATGAAACTCTCCGAGGCGCGCGCGGCCGCGGTGCTGCAGGCGCTGGTGACGCAGTACAGGATCCAGCCGTCGCGGCTGCGCGCCTCGGGCGCGGGGCCGCTGGCCCCGGTCGCATCCAACCGCACGGAGGAAGGCCGGGCGCGGAACCGGCGCGTGGAGCTGGTGGAGCAGTAGAGCGCAGGCGCTGCGCGGTGCTGCCGGACCGGACGCCTGCGGGATCCCCGTCGAGGCCCCTCGACGCGGCGGAGCGGCCAGGCGCCTAGGGCAGGCCCGCTTTCTTCCAGAGTTCGTCGACGCGCGCCTTCACCTCGGGCGACATGACGATCCGCTCCGGCCAGCGGCGCGTGAAGCCCTCCTCGGGCCACTTGCGCGTGGCGTCGATGCCCATCTTCGAGCCGTAGTCGGGCAGGCGGCTGGCATGATCGAGCGTGTCGACGGGGCCGTGGACGAACTCGATGTCGCGCTCCGGGTCGATGTTGTTGAGCGCAATCCAGGCCGCCTCGCTCAGGTTCTGCACGTCGACGTCCTCGTCGAAGACCACGATCACCTTGGTGAACATCGCCTGTCCCAGCCCCCAGATGGCGTGCATCACTTTGCGCGCCTGCCCGGGGTAGGACTTGCGGATGCTGACGAGCATCAGGTTGTGGAAGACGCCTTCGGCAGGCAGGCAGACGTCGCGGATCTCGGGCATCTGCAGCCGCATCAGCGGCAGGAAGATGCGCTCGATGGCCTTGCCCATGTAGAAGTCCTCCATGGGCGGCGGGCCGACGATGGTGGTGGCGTAGATCGGATCGCGGCGGTGGGTGATGCATTCGACGTGGAACATGGGGTAGTCGTCGTCGAGCGAGTAGAACCCGGTGTGGTCGCCGAAGGGCCCCTCGCGGCGCGTCTCGCCGATCTCGACGTAGCCTTCGAGCACGATCTCGGCGTTGGCGGGGACTTCGAGATCCACCGTTTCGCACCTGACCATTTCGACGGGCTTGTTGCGCAGGAAGCCGGCGATCATCATCTCGTCGAGATCCGGCGGCAGCGGCAGGATGGCGGAATACATGGTGGCGGGGTCGGCGCCGATGGCGACGGCGACGGGCATGCGCGAGACGCCCCGCTGCTTCAGCCGCCGGTAGTGTTCGGCGCCCTGCTTGTGGGTCTGCCAGTGCATGCCGGTGGTGCGGTCGTCATGGACCTGCATGCGGTACATGCCGCAGTTGCGCTTGCCGGTCTCCGGGTTGCGCGTGAAGACCATGGGGAGCGTGATGAACGGGCCGGCGTCGCCCGGCCAGCAGGTGAGCACCGGAAGCTCCTTCAGCGAGAACCCGTCGCGCCGGATGACTTCCTTGCAGGGCCCGCCGGACACGGTCTTCGGGAAGAAGTTCGCCATGTCGGCGAGCTTCGGCAGCATCTTGAGCTTGTTGATGAGGCCCTGCGGCATGCGCATTTCGAGCATTTCGGAGATGCGCGAGGCGTGCTCGTCGATGGAAGAGACCTCGAGCGCGATCTCCATGCGGCGCATGCTGGCGAAGGCGTTGATGAGGACGGGGATCGACGAGCCTTTGGGCTTCTCGAACAGCAGCGCCGGGCCGCCGCGCTTGACGGCGCGGTCGGCGAACTCGGTGATCTCCAGGCGCGGGTCGACCTCGAAGGGGATGCGCTTCAGCTCGCCTGCCTGCTCCAGGGCGCGAACAAAATCTCGCAGATCTGTATAGGCCATTGCGGGAACCTTCCGGTGCGGCGGCATTTACTATCATGAGAGACGAAACCCTGTTTGCTCAAGGAGTCCTCATGTTCCATCGAGTGGCCCTGGTGACCGGCGCCAGCCGGGGCATCGGCCGGGAGATCGCCCTCACCCTCTGCCGCAATCAGTTTGATGTCGTCGTCGCCTCCCCGGAGGTGGAAAAGAACGAGGAGGTGGCTGAGACGATCCGCCAGTGCGGCGGCAATACGATGACGCTGGACCTCGACGTCTCCAGCCGCGATTCGGTCAGGCAGGGCGTGGATGCGGTTCTGAAGCAGATGGGCCGGATCGACGTGCTGGTGAACAACGCCGGGATCACGCGGGACGCCCTGGCACTCCGCATGAAGCCGGAAGACTGGGAGAGGGTCCTGCAGATCAACCTCACGGGCGCCTTCTACATGGCGCAGGCGGTGATCCCGGCGATGATGAAGGAGCGCTGGGGCCGCATCATCAACATCGCCTCGGTGGTGGGCGAGATGGGCAACGCCGGGCAGGCCAATTACGTGTCGTCCAAGGCCGGCCTGATCGGGCTGACTAAATGCCTGGCGCAGGAGCTGGCGTCGCGAAACATCACCGTGAACGCCATCGCGCCCGGCTACATCGAGACCGACATGACCGCCGTGCTGCCGCAGGAGGTCAAGGACCGCATGCTGGCGATGATCCCGCTGAAGCGCTTCGGCCAGCCGAAGGACATCGCCGCGGCGGTCAAGTTCCTCGCCAGCGAGGACGCGGGCTACATCACCGGGACGGTGCTGCGCGTCAACGGCGGCATGTACATGTAGGCGGAGCGTAGCAGCCAGTTGCCGCGAACCAGGCCGCTGCCAGCAGGACTCCCGGGCGCCCAGGCGTTGCCGCGCGCCGGCGCGCCGGCCCTGTTGGCCTGCCTGCTCGCCGCTGCCGCGGCCCGGGCGCAGAATGGGGAGCTGCCCTACGACAAGCGCATCTCCTGGCTGTCATACAACGCCGACCACCGGATCCGCGGACCCTGGGCCCTCCACTTCGACGGCAGCTACCGGCCGATGTACGGCGCGCCGTGGCGGCAGTGGCTGGTGCGGCCGGGAGTCAACTACCAGGTCAACGAGCACCTGCAGCTCTCGTTCACCTACTCGTATTTCAGCGTCCATCCCAACGGGCTGGCGGATCCGCAGGGCGTCGTGCGCGAGCACCGCATGCACCAGCAGGCCGAATTCATGCACCACTGGGGACGCCAGACGATCCGGCACCGCTTCCGGATGGAGGAGCGCTGGCTGAGTTCGCCTTGGCAGGAGGGCGCGCCGCGCGCCTGGCGGCTGGTGGACCGGCCGCGCTACATGCTCCGCGTGGACAGGCCACTGCGGCGGCGCGACGGGAGCGAATCGCCGGTGACGCTCTCCTTCAACGACGAGATTCTGCTCAGCGTGCGTGCGCCGGCCGCCTCCGCGTTCGAGCAGAACCGCATTTACGGGGGCATCAACTGGCGCTTCAGCCGCCATTTCTCGGCCGATTTCGGCGTGTTCCACCAGGCCTTCAAGCCGCAGAACGGCAGCCGGCTGGAGCAGAACTTCGTTTTCATCACGCTGCTGCGCAACCAGGCGCCGCTGAGCGAACTGTTCGGATGGCTAAGGCGGCGGTGAGCCTGGCAGCGGCCCGTTCCCGCACTGGCCGCCGCTGCCGTGTCGCTTGCGCAGGGCGCTGGTTCCGGCGAGGCAAAGCGCGTGGACACGAAAGACCAGGGCCCGGCGTCAAGCTGCCGGGGAGAAACCGAGTTTGGGGCGCGCGCCTTCGATTCAGTCGCTCCCCCGACGCTGGTGTCGTGGCCCTGGTTGCGGTGATGGCCGGTGCGCCGCGGTGCGACGTCACCCATCCGCTGGGCTGCATGCGGCGCTGGTGCGCCGCGACGCTGGCATTTCACGGGCCGCCGGTGCCCCGTTCCGCTGCGTCGCGTTCGTTGCTGGCGCAACGAATGCTCCAGCGCGGCTCTGAGGGGGCATCATGGCGCGGTTGGTGATGCGTGCTCCGGAAGCACGCCTCCTCCGTGGCAAGCTGGTTCGGGGAGGTCCGACCATGCAGGGCAGCGGCAGGATGACCCGGCGCGCATGGATGCTCGGGTTGGCGGGCAACGCGGCAGAAGCGCGCGAGAAGCACTTCCCCTACGCCACGCCTTACAAGCTGGGCAGGCTGGTGCTGGCGGCCAGCACGGATCCTGGCGCCTTCGACAGCCGCGCCGTGGACTGCCCGTTCGTGTTCTTCCACGAGGGCCGTCACTGGATGACTTACCTGGGCTTCGACGGGACCGGCTACCAGACCGGGCTGGCCGAATCCCGCGACCTGGTTCACTGGACGCGCCGCGGCTGCATTTTCCCCCGCGATCCGGAGAACCCGATCCTTCGCTACAACGCGGCTCTGAACTGGATCCTGCGCGATTCCCGCCTGCGTTCGCGTGGCGGGTTGAAAAAGGTGGACGGCCGCCACCTGGGCGTGTTCCATGCATATCCCAACCCCGGCTACGAGGCCGGGCCCGCCGTGATCGGACTGTGCTGGAGCCGGGACCTGCTGCACTGGGAGCCTGGCCCCATCTGCCTGCGCCCGGAAGACGGCGCGGAATGGGAGAGTGGCGGCCTGTACAAGCCCTGCCTGGTGGAAGAGGCAGGCAAGTTCCATCTCTTCTACAACGCAAAGAACCGCGAGAAACCCTGGCGGGAGCAGACCGGCGTGGCCGTTTCCACGGATCTGAAGACGTGGAGGAGATACGGAGGCAATCCGATCCTGCGCAATGGCGGCCCGGGGAGTTGGGACGAGCGCTTCGCCAGCGACCCCTGCGTGATGCGCGACGGCCGGCGGTGGCTGCTGTTCTACTTCGGACTGGACTCGCAGGGCAAGGCGCGGGACCTGCTCGCCACGGGCGACAGTCCGTTCCGGATGCAGAAGGAGGAGCGGATCCTGATCGACACGGGGCCTCCGGGATCGATCGACTCCATTTACGCCCACAAGCCTTCGGTCATCTGGCATCGGGGGGCGCTGCTGCACTACTACTGTGCCGTTTCCGGCAGGGGGAGGGAAGAGGTGCGGGGCATCTCCGTGGCCAGTTCGCGCCCCTGGCCATAGAACGCTGCCGATTTCACTTCGGCTGCGCCGGTGCCACACGCTCGACCTGCACGGCGAACACATACGTGGGGCCGAGCATATTCGACCGGAACACCACCCACCGGGCGTCCGGCGTGAAGCTGACATTCGGCTCCAGCCGGTAGTCATGCCGGGCCATGTTGACCAGCCTCTCCGCGCGCAGCACGCCGGGGCGCACGAACGACGGATCTTCGACGCCGCGGTTCGGGATCCGCTCGGGGCGGAAGAGGTAGATCCAGCGGCCGTCGGGAGCGCGGGCCACCTGGCCGGGGTCGCCGCCGTCGCCGCAGAACAGCGTGCCGTCAGGCGATACGTTGAAGTGGATCGACCACTCGTTGCGTTGCAGGTGATACCAGATGCGTTCGCCCGTGTCGAGCCGCAGCCCGGCCAGCCAGAAGACTTCGCCGCGCGGCGTCTGCAGGTCGTACCAGACGGTGCGGCCGTCGGCGCTCCAGAACTCGTGGCCGAAGATCTCCATCTCCATGGTGCGCGTGTGGATCTTGCGCAGGCCCGTGCCGTCGGCGCGGATCACCCAGATGCGGTCCACCCTGTGCCAGGGCCCTTCGTGGCAGAACAGCAGGAGGCCGGGATCGGCGGGCGAGAACAGCAGGTGGTTGAACCAGTCGTTGCCGCGGTGGATGACGCGCACCTGGCCGGTTTCGATCTCCATGGTGAAGATGGCCATGGGCAGGCGCGCGGCCCAGCGCTCCTCCATCATCTGGCCCTTGTTGCGCGGCTGCTCGAGGGAATGACCCTGTCCGGCGGCGCGCTGGGGCTCCACCTGCGGAACCTGGGCATCGCCTTCGAGGAACGTGCCTGCGGCGAGCGTTTCGTCGGCGTTGATGGTGGAGATGGACGCGCGCGGCGGCAGCGCGCCCACGCGGCGCGTCTCGCCGGTCTCGGCGTTGGTCCAGTGCAGGGCGCCGTCCCGGATGTAGTACACGCGCGGATGGCGGCGGCCCGCCTCGATCAGCCGCACGCGGCCCGCGACGATCTGCTTCGCGGCCCGCGTCTCCCAGTCCACGGTGGAGATGCCTTCGGGCGTCGAGTAGACCAGGCGGCGGCCGCCGGGCAGGTAGCCGTTCTGGTTGAAGTACAGGCTGGCGCTGCCGGGTTCATCGGTGAGACGGCGGACCAGGTGGCCCGTGTCGGGGTCGATCCATTCGACAGGGAGATCCGCGCCGGCGCACGCCGCGGCGCCGAGAGCCAGAGCCGGCAGCCATCGCATGCTGCCAGCAATATCACACACGGCGCGCTCAGCGGATCCAGCCCAGCCAGCCGGCCAGCGCGGCGGCGCCGAGCAGCGGTGCCGGATGCACGCCCCGGAAGGCGAGCAGCGCGAACGCGGCGGCCGCCGCGATCCACGACGGCCATCCGGCGAGGCTCCCCCGGCCCAGCAGGATGGCTGCGCTCAGGACCATTCCGGCCACGGCCGGGTTGACGCCCGCCAGGAAGCGCCGCGCCCAGGGCTCGTCGCGCCGCCGTTCGTACTCCGCGCACAGGAACAGCATCCAAAGGATGCCCGGCAGGAACAGCGCCGCCGTGGCCAGCAGCGCTCCGGCGACGCCCGCCTGATGATAACCGGCGAAGGTGGCCAGCACGGCCACGGGGCCGGGCGTCAGCTGGCTGATGGCGACGCCATCGACGAACTCGCGCTGCGTGAGCCAGCCGAGCCGCGTCACCAGATGGTTGTGCAGCACGGGCAGCAGCACGAATCCGCCGCCAAAGAAGACCAGCCCGATGCGCAGGAAGACCCAGGCAAGATGCGCCAGGCCGCCGGCCAGCGGGGCTGCCGCAGGGATCAGCCACAGCGCGGAAGACGGCTCGCGCGGCGGCGCGGACTCGCCCGCGGAGCGCGGATTGCCGGACGTGCCCGACACGGGCAGCGTCAACCCCGCCGCGCCTGCGCCCAGCAGGATCCACACCGGGTTCCAGTGCAGCAGCCCTCCGGCGAGCGATGCGGCGAAGATCGCCCATGCCAGCCACCCCCGGAGCACGCGATGCCCGATGCTCCACGCCGCTGCGGCGATCAGCGCCACCACCACCGGCCCGAGGCCTGTCACCGCGTCCTGCAGCGCGGGCACGGCGTGATAGCGGAAGTAGAGCGCCGAGAGCACGATGACCAACGCCACCGACGGGGCGAGGAAGGAAACGACACCTGCCAGCGCTCCGGGCCACCCGGCCAGGCGGTGGCCGGCGAACGCGGCCGCGTTCACCGCGAACGAGCCGAGCACCTGCCCCAGGCCCACGCCATGCAGGAATTCATCCAGCGTCAGCAGCCTTCGGCGGCGTACCAGTTCCTGCTCCATCAGGGCGATCACCGCCATGCCTCCGCCGAAGCCCGTGGCTCCGATGCGGGCGAACAGCGCCGCCAGGCGCAGCAGTCCGCCCAGGCCGCTTTCGGGCTGCTGCAGGGGAGGATGTGGGGAATGCTCGCTCAAGTTACCAGTGTATGGACTGCAGCATGCAGCGAGGTCCGGAAACCAGCGTCGAGAACGCGGCGGGTGACCGGCTAACGGGATTGTGCGGCCCCCTGTGGAAAGTATTTCAGGGCGCCGCAGGCTGGCCGCGAGAGGCCTGTGCCAGCCCGCTTCCATGCGGCGGGAAGGGATCTCGTGCCACCCGTCCTGGCGGCGCGAGCGCCCAGGGATCTGACGGCCGCTGCGTCGCATTCGTTGCTGGCGCAGCGGATGATCCAGCGCGGCTCTGTAAGAGCGGCGATGCGGGTGGCGGGGGAATCGGAGGAACCAGGCCCGGCGGCAAGCCGCCGGGGAACAGGAAAGACTTGCAAGCTGCCCTGTGCCCAAGGGTTCCTGGAGTTTGTGACGGGTTGTCACGGCGCCCGGCGCAATGCATCATCCGTTATGAGGGGAACCCGTGACGGCTTTCTACTTTGCACTTTGGGGACTCGCCGCCCTGCTCGGCGCTTCGGCAATCGGGGCGCTCGTCTGGGCCATCCGCCGCGGCGAGTTCGACAACCTGCGCGACGCCGCGCTCAGCATCTTCGACGAGGAGGAGCCGGCGGGAAGGGTCACGGACCATTTCCCTGACGCCCGCCCCTGACCGGGAGAACCCCATGGCCGCCACCTCCGGGACCGTCCCTCAGCCCGCGCCGGAAGAGCGCGAACGGCTGACGCGCATCCAGATCGACCGTTCCTGCCGGCAGACCGTCGTCTGGTACTACGCGAGCGCCGTCTTCTGGCTGCTTGTTGGCAGCGCGCTGGCGCTGATCGCCTCCATCAAGATGCGCTCGCCCGAGTTCCTGGCCGACTGGCAGTGGCTGACCTTCGGCCGCGCGCGCCCGGCCCATCTGGCGGCGATGATCTACGGCTGGGGTTCAATGGCCGGCGTGGGCACGCTGCTGTGGCTCCAGGCGCGGCTCACCCGCAACCGGCTGCCGTTCCCCACGCTGCTGCCCGTGACGGCGGTGATCTGGAACATCACTGTGGCCTTCGGTGTCGCGGCGATCCTGGCCGGCTACAGCACCAGCATCGAATGGATCGAAATTCCGCCGGCCACCGCGGTGCTGTTCGGATTCTGCATCGCGGTCGTCATTGCGGCTTCCATCAGGATGTTCCGCGCGCGCGAATCGAAGCACACCTACGTCTCGCAGTGGTATCTGTTCGGCGCCATCTTCTGGTTCCCGCTGCTGTATGTCTCGGCGCAGATCTTCCTGCACACGCCGGCGGCGCGGGGCGCGGTGAAGGCCGCGGCCAACTGGTGGTTCGCCCACAACGTGCTGGGCCTGTGGTTCACGCCCATCGGGCTGGCCGCCGTGTACTACCTGATCCCGAAAGTGATCGGCCGGCCGGTGCACAGCTACCATCTATCGCTGCTCGGCTTCTGGACGCTGGCGATCTTTTACAACTGGGCGGGCACGCATCACCTGATCGGCGGACCGCTGCCGGCGTGGCTGATCACGGTGGGCATCGTCGGCAGCGTGATGATGTTCGTGCCGGTGATCACGGTGGCCGTCAACCACCACCTGACCATGGTCGGCCACTTCCATCAGCTGAAGCACAGCCCCACGCTGCGATTCGTCGTCTACGGGGCGATGTGCTACACGGCCACCAGCTTCCAGGGCTCGCTCCAGTCGCTGCGGTCGGTGAACGAGATCACCCACTTCACCCATTACACGATCGCGCACGCGCACCTGGGCGTGTACGCGTTCTTCACCATGGTCATGTTCGGCTCCATCTATTACGTCGCCCCGCGCCTGCTGAACACGGAATGGCACTCGGCGGCCTGGATCCGGGTGCACTTCTGGTCGACGGCCGTGGGCATGGCCATCTACTGGCTGGGCCTGAC
>FWPV01014095.1_pt1 | contig 11831 bp, 10 predicted proteins | sample 2228371 | NCBI WGS metagenome assembly FWPV01 (sample SAMEA103939776, study PRJEB20133) | metagenome | reverse complement strand
AAAGCTAAAATTAAAGAAAGTAAGTTAAATGAGAAATACACTTTCAATTTAATGTTATTAGAGCTAAAAAAGTTAAAAAAAATTGAATTGGAAAACGGTAAAATGATTACAACTGTTTTAACTAAAAAAAAAAGAAATACTTAAACGTTTTAACTATGTGCCTTAACAAATGGGAATCCCGGGTTTAGAAGATTGTTAAAATTGTGATTGCCTTTAAAATGTGGTTTTTACCATTGTTTTTGGCGTTTAGGTTTAGTTAAACGAATGCTACCAATTTATTTTCTTAAAACCCAAATATGTGAAAATTTCCCTGTTGGATAATCAATGACTTTTTTAAATTTTAACGATTTGATTACTTCGTCATTCAGTTCAGCAAGCCATTTTTTTGAAACTTCTGAAATAATTATTCCTCCTTCAACAAGAACCTTAAAAATTTGCTTATAACATTCTATTATGTTTTCTCCTGAACTGGGGTACTCTTTCATAACTTCTTTTTTTGCACCTTTAAAAATAAGATTTTTATAATAAGGCGAAAAAATTAAAATGAGGGGATGTATGCTATACCTTTCCATGACAAACCGTGAGTATATTAGATCGACATGGTTGTTTGGTAAGGATTTTAGATAAGGAAGAATATACGAATCTTTCAGACAGTCTTGAGAGGAAGATCTTTTTAATAAAAAGAGATGTTTTCCAACAGAGTTTGCTTCTTTTACTTTAGCTTCATTTTTAAGAAATTTTATTAGATCAAGTTTTACACCAGGACCTAACTCTAAGATTTTTAAGTGTTTAAGGTTTTCAATACTTTTATGTTCCCTCATAATTTCAGTAATTATGTTTTTGAAATCATTAATGTGCTTATATCCTTTTTGAGAAGCACTTTTTATAATGTTCTCCACACTTTGTATTAAATTATTATTGTCAATTTCTTGCTTGTTTTTGTCCATGTTCAAAATTAGTTCTGATAGTGAATTTTATAATTTTACTTTTTCAATTTCAATATATATTGTAAAGACAAAAAAATGTGATAAAATAAACCTTTGATATAAGTTTCCAGTTATAGATAACTGGATTGTAGCGAGTAGGAGGGAGAAACAAATGGTTGGAATAGTATCATATGGAGCATATTTACCTTATTTCAGGTTAAGCAGGGCAGAAATGGGTAAAGCTTTTCAAAATCCTTCAATTCCTGGCGAAAGAACAGTTGCCAACATAGATGAGGATAGTATAACTATGGGAGTTGAATCTGCGCTTGACTGTATAAAAGGATTTGATGTTAAAAAGATAGACGGCTTATATTTTGCTACTACGACAGCACCTTATAAAGAAAAGCAATGTGCAGATGTAATTGCGGAAGCAATAGATATGAGAAAGGACATTCAAACAGCAGATTTTACAAATTCGATTAGGTCTTCTACAATTGCATTAAATTTAGCAATTGAGTGCATAAAAAGTGGTAAAGCCAATAGTATTTTAGTTGTATCATCAGATTGTAGGCCTGCAGAGCCAGAGATAATGATGGAACAATTATTTGGCGATGGGGCTGGAGCAATTCTTGTGGGGAATGAAAATGTAATTGCAGAAATTGAAGGCTATGTTTCTTATTCAGATAATTATGTAGGTCCTTGGAGGCGACAGGAAGATGATTATGTAAGATATTTTGAGCCTAAATTAGATGTAAATTTTGGATACAATGAAAATATTAAAAAAGCTATACTCGGAGCGTTTAAGGAATTTAATATTAAGGCAGAAGAAGTGAACAAGGTGATACTTCCAACTCCTGATCCAAGGGCTAATGTTTCGCTTGCTAAATCATTAGGGTTTGACCCCATAAAAGTTCAGGATGCATACTTTTTTACTGTAGGAAATACAGGAACGCCTTTGGCTTTTATGATGCTGGTTGGTGCTTTAGAAACCTCTAAGCCTGAAGAAAAAATCTTGCTTGCAAATTATGGTGATGGTGGTGATGCTTTTTTATTTAAAGTTACAGAGAATATTTCTAAGTTAAGCAGTCGAAAAGGAATGAAAGCAAATTTAAAGAATAAAAAATTATTACCTCATTATGGGTTATTTTTAAAAAATAAAAAATTGCTAAATAGAGATAGATATAAGCCTAAATCATCGACAGTGACTTATTGGAGGGATAGAGAATCTATAGTATCACTTTCTGGTAATAAATGTAAACAATGTGGAACAGTTCAATATCCATTAGGGAGAGTATGTTTTGAATGCCGGGAGAAAGATAATTTTGAAAGAGTGCCACTTTCAAAAAGAGGGAAAGTTTATACATTCACTTTAGATCACCTTATACATGGAGATTATTCTGAAATTCCCGTTCCAAGGATTATTATAGAACTTGATGGTGGAGGAAAGATATTTCTTGAGATGACAGACTGCGATCCGAATGAAGTGAAAATTGATATGCCAGTTGAATTAACTTTCAGGAAAATTCATGAAGGAGCAGATTTTATCAATTATTATTGGAAATGCAAACCTGTGAGAGAATAGAAGGTGTAGAGTATTAAACATTCAGTAAGTTTTTCATCTTTTCTACTACAAAATCAAGTCTGAGAGAAGTTAATTTTTCAATTTTACAAATACCTTTATCATCGAGGCTTCGTAAGTGATAATACTCTTTTAGCATCAAGTCAAGATTAGGTTTACTTTTGAGAGAAAGTTGTGTGCCCTTTAATTTCCCAAAGGGTAAAATTTTATCAATTAACTTTAATGTTTTTCCCTGACTTTTCATAATTTTTCTGATTATTTTTTCTTTTTGATTTTTTGCAATAAATAGGAGAGGTGGTTTACTACCAGTTGCAATTCTAATTATTTTATCAAGACCAGTGGGTTCTCCTTCTAAAAATGGAGATAAGACCCGTTTAGGTAGAGTATCATCTTTCTTAAAGATTCCACAAAGGTTATTAAAGCTTCTTTGAATACACCAACCCCTTTCAGCTGAGTTAATTAAGGTATCTGTGTTGTAGTCTAATCCTGTTGCAAAGTTTAAGCTGTCTGTAAGTTCAGGGATAGTCATACACCACATAGGGAAATTACATAAAACAAGGGATGATATTATTAAACTAAGGTTTTCAGAAGAGACAGTCATTTCTGCTTTTCTGTCAGAAGACAATGGGTCATATTTTCCTTTAATTCCAATTTCTGGGAAATTTGTTACTCCCATTTCAATAGGTAGGTTAAGATGTTTTATATGACAAGCTCCTCTATTTGATACGGCATAAGCAAGAGCCAAACTGTGGTATGCTCTTGGGTCATGCATAGGAAGTTCAACTCCTTTACAGTTTATTGCAAATTCTTTTGTTTTTTCACCTAAAATGTTGGTCATTCTTTTTGTCCCTTCTGCAATTAAATTTCCAATACCTTCCCTAAAAGCGGTTTTTTTAATTAGATCAATAACTACTTTTACATTTCCCCAATCCAAATTTAAGTTATCACAGTCTGATTTAGATAAAACTTTGTTTTCATACGCTTCAATTGCAAAGGCAATACTACTACCTAAAGAAATAGTGTCCATTCCATATTTATTACAAAGGGAGTTCATATATGCAACTGCTTTTAAATTGTCATTAAGCAATAATGTTCCCAATGAGGCACAGGTTTCATACTCAGGGCCTGGATTTTCAGGTAAAGAATAATCTTCGTCTTCAAATTCTACAACTCTTTTGCACTTTATCGGGCATGTAATGCATCCTTTTGTCTTTTTTAAAATAGTTTCTGCCATGAGCACCCCGTTTAATTTATCTGCTCCTTGAAACCACTTTGCAACACGCCAGTTTTTTGTTGGGACATCGCTTACTGCCATACTCATTTGCATTGCTGAATCCGTTCCATAAGCTCTATAGACGAGAGCAGTCATGTCTTCATTTATTTTTTTATTTAGTTTTTTTACAATTTTTGAGAAATTTTCCTCATTTGCCAATGGTATTTTTCCTTTGCCTTTTAGAACAATTCCTTTAAGTTTTTTGCTCCCCATAACTGCTCCCATTCCACATCTACCTGCAGAGTCTTGCTTTCCTGAGATTATACAAGCAAATTTTACGAGATTTTCTCCTGCTTGACCTATTGAGAGAGTTTTTAATGTTTTATCTTGGTGGATTTGTTTTACAATATCATCAAACTCATAAGTATCCATTCCCCATAAGTTATTTGCAGGTAATATTTTAACATCCTCATCATTGATATAAATATAAACTGGGTTTTGTGAAGTTCCTTTTACTACAAGGCAATCAAAGCCGGCTTTTTTTAAATTATAGCCCCAATCACCACCGCAACTTGCTGAACCAAAGCCTTCTGAAAGAGGAGATTTTGATATGACCTCAAACCTTGAAGAGCCGGGGAAAGAAGTTCCTGTTAATGGTCCTGCAGAAAAAATAATTGGATTGTTAGGAGAATAAGCATCATATAAAAATGAATTTGAATCAAATAATAATTTTGAGGCTAAAATTGCTCCACCAATGTAGTCTCTTGCGTATTCGAGAGGTAGACAATCAATTTGTGTGGTGTTATTAGTTAAATCAATAAGTAAAATTTTTCCTGTATTTCCAAAATGGGTTTTCACGACAAAAATCTCCTCCTCTTCTTTCTTCTTCTCTTTTTAAGGCCCCCAAGCAGCAAATAACTACCTTTATTTATTAAATTCTTTCAGAGTATGTTGTTTCCCAGAAATTTTGCCAAATTAGAAAATCATTGATTCAGAGTCAATTTTTCCGTATTTTGTTGTGACTTCAGCCTTGCCTCTAATTTTCATAGCAGACACATTCTCTGTGAATTGTGCAATCATTGTTTCGCCTTTGGCTAATTTTTCCGTGTGACTGATTTTTGTTTCTTTGCCTCGAGAAAACCCCATTAAAGTTACACCGTCCTCCAGTGCTTTTACAATAATGTAGTCGGCTAAAATGTTTTCATTGTTTTCCATATAATTATACCTCCTTGGAAAAATGAAATTTAATTGTTATTAATAACCTCATTAGAAATATTTTTTTTCCATACTCCATTCTTAATAATTTTTATTGCAGATTCTTTGTCATCGCTTGCGAGCAAACCATCTTTTACTTGTTGTTTAAAATTATTCCAACCAATGGACCACCGCCTTTTTTAGTGGGAATTATGTGTAAAATGTTCATTATGTCATTTCCATCAACAGGAAGCGTTAAACTTTCTTTTTCCTTATCCTTTTTTATTAACTCCTCTGCTCTTTTTTGAAAGTTTTCTATCTTTTTCTTTCTGAGAAAAGCTTTTTTTATGTTTGTTCCTGTTATGTCTGCTTTTGAAAGAAGAATTAAGTCTTCGTAATAATTGCCCATTTGCCTGATAATTCTTCTTACTGCCGAATCTGTCCAGCTTTCATCATATTGATGTAACCGCATATGGTTTTTGATTAAATTAGTAATATATTTCCTTTCTTCATAATTTAAGCCAATTCGTTTACAAATCCCATATGAAATTTTAAATCCAACATTTTCATGGTTGTAAAAAACAAGTTTTTTTTTATCATTTACTCTTACACATTCAGTTTTTCCTATATCGTGAAGGAGAGCAGATAAAACAAATAATCCATTATTTGGGTATAACATTGCGCAGTTATCAATTACTTTTAATGTGTGGGAAAAAGTATCTTTAAAATTTTTATTTTCTTCTTCTGGATATTGTTTTAAAAGTTCTAATTCAGGCAATATTTTAAATAGCCAACCTGTATTTAGAAATGTAATAATCCCTTTTGAAGGAGTATTTTGGGATAAAATTTCAAGTAATTCATTCCTTAGTATTTTTTTATCTAAATTTTGAATGTTTATGTGAGGCTGAAGTTTTTTTATAGCATTAAATGTTTTTTCTTCAATTGTAAAATCTAAAATTATTGAGTATTTAATGCAACTTATTATGAGATTTGGGTTTTCTTTAAAAACAAATTCAGGGTCAAAGACGGTTTTTATTATTTTGTTTTCGATATCCTTAATACCGTTGTAAGGGTCAATTAATTCCCAAAAATCCTCTGGAGAAAGAGACCTTGCAATTGAGTTTATTGTAAATTGATTTGTTCCTAATTCAGTGTAAAGGTCGTTTTTGCTAAAAATTTTAGGTGAACTTTTAATAATAAAATTATGACCATTTAAATTAAACTGGGCAGTATTATTAATTACTTCTTTGGTGAGGTGTAGAGTTGCTAAGGAAGAAATTACTTTTAGTAGGGTATCTGTGTTTGCAGTTGTAAGAAGCTCATAATTTTTTGTTTGTTTATTTAAAAAGTCATCTCTTACAGCCTCTCCAACGATATATATTTTTTGCCCTTCTTTGAAAAAAGATTCTCCAATATTTTTTAATAATTGCAGTAAATTACTTTCCATCATTCTTATTTTATTTTTATGATTTTTATTTGCCAGCTTTTAAAGAAGCTTTAAAAGAAGATTTGTTAAAGGGATTTATTTTACTACCCTTAACCTAATCTTCACTTATTTTTATTCTTCCTTCGATTTTTAAATCAATATTTTTTAATGATTTAATATAATCAGTAACAATTTTATCCATTCGTATAGATTTTTCGGAAATAATTTTAGATTTTTTTAAATCAGTATAACCCAAAGCTCCGTTTACAAGGAAATCAGTTGTTGCAGCTGTATAAAATTTATCATAATCAATTGGTTCTTCATTAATAAATATGGAGTTTATTTTTTGTCCTCTTTCTTTTTTAGGATCAAAAGAAAATTTTATACCTGAAACTTGTAAAAAGGCACTATTTTTCTTAGGGTATAAAGATATGCTCCACTCCAAGATATTTTTTATTACAGAACCTTTTATGTTTATTTTTATGCATTTATCTTCGGGGAAAGGTAATAATTCATCAAGATTTATTTCCGTATCTTTTATTTCCTCTAATTCAATATTACCAATAGATTCTGCATTAATAAAAGCTATGTCAGTTTCTAAGACATTACGCATTGCATCGGTTAAAAAATTTCCTTCTTCTGTTTCTTTATAAAATGATTCATTTACTTTTTCTTCATGAGAAAAGAGGAAACAATAAGAAGTTAAAATAATTATAAAGCCAACAAGTATTATTTTAAAATTTTTCATTGTATTAAACATTATACCCTAAAAAATTACATCTGATAAAGAAATTATTTTTCAGGTAGATAAATTTTTTATTTTTCTATGTTTTTCCCATCTTAGATAAGCCCACATAAAGTCAGTAATATCTCCATTCATTACAGCTTGAGTATTAGATGTTTCAATTCCACTTCGCAAATCTTTAACCAGGTTATAAGGATGAAAAATGTAATTTCTAATTTGATTTCCCCATGCAATTTCTTTTTGTTCTCCTTGTATTTTTTTTAATTTTTCTTTTTGTTCTCTTTGCATTTTTTCAAATAATCGAGCTTTTAAAACTTTCATAGCATTTTCCTTATTTTGGAATTGGGACCTTTCATCTTGGCATTGAGCGATTATGCCAGTTGGTAAATGAGTAATTCGAATAGCAGTAGATGATTTATTAACATGTTGTCCACCTGCACCTCCAGCGCGGAAAACTTCAATTTTCAAATCTTTTTCATTTATTTCAATTTCAATATCCTTTTCAATGTCAGGCAAAACTTCTACAGAAGCAAATGAGGTGTGCCTTCTGTGATTTGAATCAAAGGGAGAAATTCTTACGAGTCTGTGTATCCCTTTTTCAGATTTTAGTAATCCATAAGCATTTTTTCCCTCAACAATAGCAGTTACCCACTTTATTCCAGCTTCTTCACCTGGGTTTGTATCGACTACTCTAAATTTGAATTTCTCCTTCTCTGCCCATTTTACATACATTCTAAGCAGCATTGCAACCCAATCACACGATTCTGTGCCTCCAGCTCCAGAGTGGATTGTAATAATTGCATTATGGTCATCGTATGGCTCACATAAAAGCAATTCAATTTCATATTTGTCTATTTCTTTAGTTGCAAAAGATATTTCTTCCTTTAATTCGTCTTGTAACTTTTCATCTTCGTCCGCAATTTGAAGTAGTTCTTTTAATTCAACTAATTTTTGAGAAGTCTTTTCAAATTTTGTAACTTTCTCTTTTAGTGTTTCTAATTCTTTAAGGATTGAAGTGGCTTTTTTGCTATCTCCCCAAAAATTAGAGACATTAATTTCGTTCTCTAAAGATTTAATTCTATTTTTAGTGGCTTCTAAGTCAAAGATGTTCCTCTATAATGCTTAACCTTTGAAGTAGAATTTTCATTTGGTCTTCAAGTTCCTTCATTATGTTCTCCTTTTTTACCAATCAAAAGAATCGGCATAAATGTTAAAACATTCTTCATTTTTATTATTATCAACCCTACGGTAGCAAATTTTTCCATTTTTATTATTTATATATCCTATTTTTGTCCCATCTTTGTTCCATTTAGGCTTCACAAAATTATTTTCACCTGTTGTGAAACTAAATGGTTTGTTATCTGACAGGTTGAATTTTACAATATTGCTATAGTTGTACTCCATATTTGGTGATTGTGGTTGGGATAAAGAACGGGAAAGTGCGGTGGCTATAGAATTTACTTGGAATGCAATTTCATCTTTGGTTGGAGCCCAGTCTGGATTTAATTCGTGGTAAGAAGAGGAATGTATTTTTTGGAGGACGATAGGGTCTTTTTCGATGTCAGCAATGTATATTTCTGAAATTCCATTACTTAAAGTTGAATGAAATGAAATTTTTTTACCAGAAGAGGACCATGAAGGTGAATCTTCATTGAAAGGTGTTGCACTTATTCGTTGTAAGTTTGAGGGATTTTTGATTTCAAGTGTATATATGTCCCAATTCGTTTTGTCCAGAATGTTAGAAGAAAAAGCAATTTTAGTGCAATCAGGAGATAATGCCGGATTTTTAAAACCAATTTCAGGGTCATTATTGTTTGTGATTGAATTATTTGTAGAATTTAAGAAATCAATAGAAATAAATGCCACTTTAGAAGGGCAGAGGGTTGGTTCTTTGTTAATAGTGAACTGTGAACCCTCAGAAATTTGTTGTGATTGAAATAACTCAGTATTATATGAAAATATTTCAGGCATGTTATTTAGAGTAGAAACAGTGGAATATACTAATGAAGAGGTAAGATCTAAAGTAATTATATTATATACCCCTAAATAAACTGTTTTTTTTAAAGTAACACTTTTGCCTTTGGGACTAAGTGCACTGAAGACCAACTCATTTTTCCCATTTTTAAGATTAAAATTATGGGAGAAAGAATTGTTTGTGATTGAGATAGCCAATCCATTGAGAGTAAGAGTGGTAACATTTTCCACCTGGCCTTCAACTTTGATTGTTTTAGAAAGAGTGTGAAATTTATTTTTTGGAGAAGTTATAATCAAATTAGGAATGTAGTCGGGGAGTTGTATGGTGTTTGGAATTAGTGGTTGTGGAGTATTCCCGTTTGGATTGTTGCTGCTACTGACTCCTCCCCCTCCGCATCCTATTAAAAGCAAGAAATGAAAAAGTAAATGGATTAATATGCTATAAGTTAGCCAGTAGTTTTGTCTCATGCCTAAAAAATTTATAAATAAAATTAATATTAAATTTGAAAAATCAACATTGCAAATAAAATTTCAAGGCTTAATGTCAAAGACTGATTAAAGAGTCTGTTGCAGAACTCCATTTTTGTTTATTTACAAAAGTAAATTACTTTATTCTGTGTCTATTTATGTGGTTTTCTAATGCAGAGTAAACCTACTACATTGGTTTTTTGAGTTGTGCAACAGGCTGTGATTAAAGAGTGATTTAAAAGAATTGAAATTTCGGTTAAAGTAACTTCGGATACAATCAAACTCTGATGCTTTTTACGATGCTATCTATTTCTTTTGCTTGTTTTAAAATAGTTTCAACTTCATTTAGGTTTGCCATATTTAAGCCATCTGACAAAGCCAAATCAGGATCAGGATGAGTTTCTAAAAAAAGTGCTTCAATTCCAACTGCAACTGCAGCTCTTACCAGATGAGGTACATATTCCCTCATTCCGCCTGAAGATGTTCCTGCAGCTCCTGGGAGCTGGAGACTGTGAGTTGCATCAAAACAAATAGGATATCCAAAGCTTTTCATAATTGGAATAGATTTCATGTCGACAACTAAATTATTGTATCCAAAAGTTGTTCCTCGTTCGGTTATAATGATGTTCGAGTTATTTACCGAATTTATTTTAACAATAATATTTTTTACATCCCAAGGAGCGAGAAATTGTCCTTTTTTTATATTAATTGGCAAACCAGTTTTTGCACTTTTCACGAGAAGATCTGTTTGCCTGCACAAAAAAGCAGGGATTTGAATAATATCAATAATTTTTGATACTTCTTTTATTTGGCTTGTTTCATGAATGTCTGTGGTAATTGGGATTGAATAAGCATCTTTTAGTTTTTTTAATATTTTGAGACCTTCTTGTAAGCCTGGTCCCCTGTAAGAGTTAATTGAAGAGCGGTTTGCTTTATCAAATGATGCTTTAAAAATGAAAGGAATATTTAATTTGGTAGTAATCTCTAAAAGTTTTTCTGCAATAAAGAAACAACTTTCTTCAGACTCAATTACACAAGGACCTGAGATCAATACGAAAGGTTTATTTTCCCCAATTTCAATATTTTTTATTTTTATAGTATGCATAAATTAGAGTGATATTTTATCTAAAATTAACGATTTTCAATGAACTTAAAGCAAAAAGAGCATTATTCTTGAGGGACATAGCCCGAAGAATCTTCCTAATAGCTTAAAAGCTGTCATTTTAAACAGAGTGTAAGCGAAGTGAAAAGCTTTAATAAAATGGTAGGTTTCTTGCATTTTTGAAAATTCCTGCTTTTAGTCTTAATGACATTTTTTAGAAAAAACTTAAAAATCGTAAGGCTTTGATTGAAATTTTTAGCTGTTAAACTTTGCTAATTATATCTTCTCATTATCAAGCCAGATAATAATTTCGGATAGAAATATGTTGATTTAGGTGGAAGTAATTCCTTTTCTAAACATACTTTTTCAACTTCATTAACTGATATTGGATTTAGAAAAATGCCTAAATTATAAGGATTTTCATTTACATATTCTACTATTTCATTTTCATTATTACTATATATAAATCTTTCTGAATAATTTACTTCTTTTAATAAGTTTGTGAGGAGCAATTTTTCCAAAAGGTAAGTATTTATATTTTTCAAAGAAGGGGCAAGGAGGGCAAAGGAGAGACCACGCCGCTGCCCCCGAACCGAGTGCCTGGACCGCCGGTACCCAGAGTGATCGAACTTCCCCAGACCATTACGGTTCGAGAATTGGCCCGAGCGCTCCATGTGAATCCGATCGACATCATCCAGGAGTTGATGGCGAACGGCATCGTGGTCAGTATCAATCAGGCCATTGACTATGAGACCGCGGAAATTGTGGCCAGTGAACTAGGCTTTGAGACACGCCCTATCCGAGAGGCCGAGCCAGAGCCACAGACGGTAGAAGAGGCCCCCAAGACGCTGCGTCAGAAGTTAGTGGAGGCCGAATCTCCGGAGCATCTCAAACCACGCCCGCCGGTGGTGACCGTGATGGGGCATGTGGATCACGGCAAAACCACCTTGCTCGACGCGATCCGGCAGACGAACGTAGTAGCTGGGGAATCGGGAGGGATCACCCAACATATTGGCGCCTATCAGGTGGAAAAAGACGGACGCAAGATTACCTTCCTGGACACGCCAGGGCATGAAGCATTTACCGCCATGCGAGCGAGAGGGGCGCAGGTAACCGATCTGGCGGTCCTGGTGGTTGCCGCAGATGATGGGGTCATGCCCCAGACGCGGGAAGCAATTGACCATGCCCGGGCGGCCAATGTACC